>Ga0181524_10003264_pt1 | contig 15877 bp, 11 predicted proteins | sample PEATcosm2014_Bin_34_FD_119761 | JGI IMG/M metagenome (GOLD analysis project Ga0181524, IMG submission 119761) | Peatland microbial communities from MTU Mesocosm Facility, Houghton, MI, USA - PEATcosm2014_Bin05_60_metaG | ecosystem: Environmental > Terrestrial > Soil > Wetlands > Peat | place...
ATAAGTTATCGTTCACAAACCTCAGGCATTTGACTTTGCATCTTTTGGCTTTACGCCAGCAAGTTTTTTCATAAAGTGCGCCAGTGGTTGCACTCGAATCCATCGCCCTGTTTCGCAATCTCAGCCGCGACGAGTTGCAGGTATTGCGGTTTATCGCGCAGGAACAACACTTCACCGCCGACGCCGAAATCTTCCGCGAAGGCGACCCCGGCAACGGCGTTTATTTCGTCAAGGACGGACTTGTCGAAATCTCCAGTCTCGTCCACGCAAACACCCGCTGCGTCTTTTCCCAGCTCGGCCCCGGAGAAATCTTCGGTGAAATGGCCGTGATCGAGCATCGCCCACGCTCGGCCACGGCTACCACTGTCAGGGACACAGACGTCTATTTCCTGCCGCGCGGCGAAATCCTTACGTTTCTCCAACGCTCGCCCACCCTGGCGTTGGGCCTGTTGCAATACATCAGCCACCGCCTGCGCGAATTCGACCGGCTTTACCTCCGCGAAGTCGTCCAAGCTGAACGTCTGGCCGTGGTCGGCAATTTCGCCCGCTCCATCGTCCATGACCTGAGAAATCCGCTCAGCATCATCAGCCTTTCCGCTGACACGTTTGCCCGGCCCGATATCCGCCCGGAAGCACGCGTCCAAGCCCAGGCCCGCATCCGCCGGCAGGTCGAACACATCAGCGACATGGTCAGTGATATCCTCATTTTCACCGAGGGCAAACAGACGGACGTGGAAATCAAACCCGCCGATTTTCGCGCCTTCATTCTCGATTTGGTTGCCGACCTCCGCGCGGAAGCCGAAATCAAATCCGCGCGCATCGAAATGCAAACCGAGCCGCCCGCCGTGCTGGTTCCATTTGATCCCCGCCGTCTCAGCCGCGTGTTTTATAATCTCATCCATAACGCGACCGACATGATGCCCGACGGTGGCGTCATTTTCCTGCGTTTTCACGGCAACGGCCGGGAAATCACCACCGAGATTGAGGACACGGGCCCCGGCATCGCGCCGGAAATCGCCGACAAACTGTTTGAAGCCTTCGCCACGTTCGGCAAGGAGCACGGCACCGGTCTCGGTCTCTCGATTTGCAAAAAAATCATCGAAGACCACAAAGGCCGCATCTGGGTGCGCAATGAGCCGGGCCGCAGCGCAATCTTTTCCTTTGCGCTGCCGTTGGCGAAATGAAATGTGAAGTGAAAACTGCATTTCCGTTGAGCGCGCACTTTACAAATCACGTTTCACGTTTCACGCTTCACCGCGCATGAACCGTATCCGCCTGCTCCCCGAACAGGTCGCCAATCAAATCGCCGCCGGCGAGGTGATTGAGCGCCCCGCGAGCGTCGTGAAGGAACTCGTCGAAAATGCCCTCGACGCCGGCGCGAAAAATGTTTCGGTCGAAATCCAGGCCGGTGGACGCAGCCTCATCCGCGTGACCGACGACGGCACCGGCATGAGCCGCGACGACGCGCTGCTTTGCCTCGAACGCCATGCGACGAGCAAAATTCAGAGGGCTGAGGATTTGGCGGCGATTGCCACGATGGGCTTTCGTGGCGAGGCGCTGCCGAGCATTGCCAGCGTCAGCCGCTTCACGCTCACCACGCGCGAACGGCTCGGAGTTCCGCCTTCAGGCGGCCCGGTCGAAAAAAAAGAAGGCCGCGTAAACGCGGAACTCCAAACGGAATCCATTGAAGGCACGCAAATTGTTGTCAGCGGCGGGAAAATTGCCGAGGTCAAGGCCGCCGGCAGCGCCCCGGGCACGAGCGTCGAGGTGCGGCAGCTTTTTTTCAACCTGCCCGCGCGCCGGAAATTTTTGCGCACCGAGGAAACCGAAGCGGCGCACGTGCAGCATTACCTCACGCTCGCCGCGCTGGCGTTCCCCGAAGTGGCGATCACGTTCCAAAAGGACGGACGCGTCGTCTGGCAATTGCCCGCGCGGAAAATGGGCGCGGTTACTTCGAGCCGGCTGGAGGCGTTGCGCGAGCGCCTCCGCGCCCTGCTCGGCGATGAAAAAGTTTTGCCCGTGAACTTTTCCGCCGCGCTCGACGACTCGTTCAAACCGGAAGAAACCGATATTTTTGAAACCGCCTCGCCGGAAAATTCCGAACTCCGAATCTGGGGGTTCATCGGTGCGCCGGGTGTGTCGCGTGCGACGCGCGAGAGCCAGCATTTGTTTGTCAACCGGCGCCCGGTGGAAAATCGCGGACTCAACTACGCCCTGCTCGAAGGTTACCACACGTCGCTGATGAAAGGCCGTTACCCGGTCTGCTGCGTGTTCCTGGAGATTGATCCGGCGGCAGTGGACGTGAACATTCATCCGGCCAAGCGCGAGGTAAAGTTTCACCGCGAACCCGAAATCCGCAAATTTACCGCCCAAGCCGTGCGCGAAACCCTGCTGGCGTTTCATGCCGTCGAGTCCAAAGTCCAAAGTCCAAAGTCCAAGGTTGAAGCCGTCAGACAAACGGAACTGCAGCCCGCGCCCGCGCTGCCGCAATTCCCTGAAAAGCTGAAGCCGGCATCCGTTGAACCAACGAAGGCAACGACACAACCGCCTTTGAAAACGGGCTTCCCGCCGTCAGCAGCCCCGGCAGCGTCCGCCCTGCCTTCGGATTCGCCATCCATCATTCGTCATCCGTCATTCCCGAATCCTCCATCCTTGCCCGAAGTCAGAACCCCATCTGCCATCTCGCAACCACCGGCTTCCGCGGCCTCGCCGCTGCTCAACGTGCCCCTGCGCCTCGTCGGCGTCATCGGCAAACTGTACGTGGTGCTCGAATCCGACCGCGGGCTGGTCCTGCTGGATCAGCACGCCGCGCACGAGCGGATTTTGTTCGAGCAAATGTTGAACCGGATAGAGCAGAGCGGTTCCGCGCCGTCGCAAAAACTGCTGTTGCCGGAGACCATCGAGCTGCCGTCGCGCGACGCGAATTTTTTGCGCGAGCAGTTGCCCGCGCTCACGCGGCTCGGCGTCGGGTTGAGCGAATTCGGCGAGCGGACTTTTTTGCTGGACACCCTGCCGCCATTCGTCAAGGTCGCCGACCCGCGCCGTTTCGTGCTCGACCTCGTGGACGAGTTGAAGGCGGCGGGACGCGAAGTGAATCTGGCGCGGCTGGGCGAGCATACGATTGCCAAGACCGTCTGCCGCCACGCCGTGAAGGCCAACGACCCCCTCGCCGGACGGGAACTGGAAAAACTCATCGAAGATTTGCGCCGGTGCGCGATGCCCTACACCTGCCCGCACGGCCGCCCGACGCTGATTGAAATGAACTACCGCGAATTGGAGAAAAAATTTGGACGGACGCAATAAGGCGCGAACGCAAATGCACGTCACGCTTTACAAGCCGGGAACAATTCCGATTCCGCCGAGACTTTACGGCGGCACGGAGCGCGTGATTTACTGGCTCGGCAAGGCGCTGGTCGAACTGGGTCATCAAGTCACGCTGATAGCCAACGCAGAAAGCCACATCCCCGGCGCGGAGTTGCGCGTGATTGCCGGCGACGAAAAAGACCCGCGCGCGTGGCTGCAGTTTTTGCCGGATTCCACCGACATCGTGCATTTGTGGGACACGTCGGAGCCGAACGCGAACAAGCCATTTCTCGTTACTGTCGAGGGGAACGGCCAGCCCGGACAGAAATTTCATCCGAACACGATTTTCGTTTCGCAAAAACACGCAGCCAATCATGGCTCACGCCATTTCGTCCACAACGGTCTTGACGCCGCTGAATACGCGCTTTCCGAAAAACGCGGGGACTACGCGGTGTTTCTGGCGAAGGCGCGCTGGAAGGTGAAAAATTTCCGTGGCACCGACGCGGTGGCACGGCGGGCGGGAATCGAATTGCGCGTGCTCGGCTCGCGCAACTGGCCGCTGAATTTGCAGCTGCTGCTGCCGAAAATTCGCGGTGTACGTTACTACGGCATGATGGGCGGGACGGAAAAACGCGATTTGCTTGCCAAGGCGCGCTGCCTGATTTTTCCCGTGCGCTGGCACGAGCCGTTTGGCCTCTCCATCATCGAGGCGCTGGTCAGCGGCGCTTACGTCGCGGGCACGCCGTATGGTTCGCTGCCGGAAATCGTCACGCCGGACGCGGGCGTGTTGAGCGCCCGAGGCGTTGACTTGGCAGAAGCCGTGAAAAACCCGCAGCGGTTCAGTCCGCAAATGTGCCGCGAACGGGTGTTGCGCGGCGGATTCACGCATCTGGACATGGCGCGGAAATATCTCGGCTGCTACGAGCAAATTTTGACGCACGGTTCGTTGGGCGAAGCAAGCGAGCCGCCCCCGGCCACCCGGCCGGGTTTTGTGGCAAAACAACTTTTGCCGTGGGAAGATTGAGTTTAACCTTCGCGCATGAAAGTCAGCGGGTTCACCTTTTTGCGCAACGGGCAGAAGCTCGGTTATCCGTTTGCGCCCTCCATCCGCTCCATTCTGCCCATCGTGGACGAATTCGTCGTCGCGCTCGGGCCATGCGATGACGACACGGAAAAATTGCTGCGCGAAATCGGCGATCCAAAAATCCACATCATCCCGACGCAATGGAACGAACGCATTCAGCCCGATTACAGTCTGAAAGGATTTGTGTATGGCCAGCAAAAATCCATCGCGCTGTTCAACAGCACCGGTGACTGGGCGTTTTACCTGGAAGCCGACGAGGTCGTCCATGAAGATGACCTGCCCAAAATCCGCGTGGCGATGGAGCGCCACCTGAACAACCCGCGTGTCGAGGCGCTGGTCTTCGATTACCTCCATTTTTACGGCAACGCGAACACTTACGCCTGGTCGCCCCGCTGGTATCGCACCGAGGCGCGCATCATCCGCAACACGATTCCGGCATGGGGCCCGGAAGGATTGTTTTTCGTGGTGCAGGACACGCACCGGCGGGGCCGTTTTCCCCGCGCGGCGCACACGGGAGTTACGATTTATCATTACGGCTGGGTGCGCGGCGAATCACAAATGAATTTGAAAGCCGCCGCCATTCACAAATACTGGGACGACAAACCCGCCGCTCCGGTGGATTACGCGCAAATTGATCCGGCCACGCTGAAGCTTTTCACCGGTACGCATCCGCAGGTGGTGCGGGACTGGCTGCCGCCGGCTGAAGGAATTTTCCGCGCCGACCCGGATTACAAATTAAGTTCGCGCGAAAGAAAGCATCGCTTCATGCTCAAGCTGGAACAGTGGCTCGGCATCCGGTTCAACAAAAAACACTACCGGCTTGTTCGCTGAATGCCCGCGCAGACGCCTCGATGACCGTGGCGGTTTGAATTTCGGCGACGGTTTTTCCTGCAAACGGCGTGACCGCCCAATCCGCGTGTTGAAATGGGTACGAACTGCCTGGTTGTGTGGCATGCATAACCATCACGACGCGTTTGCCCATCGCCACCGCCAGATGCAGCAAACCCGTGTCGCCGCCCACAACCAGGGTGGAAAACTTCATCAAACCCGCCGTGGTCATCAGCGGCACGCCGGCAGAAACACTGAAACCCGCCGCGCGCGCCGGTTCAAGCATGATCCGTTCGGACGGGCCGCCGCCAAAAATGATTTGGACGCCGCGTGACCGCCAGTGTTGTGCCAGCGCCAGAAAATTTTCCAGCGGCCAGTTCTTGTCCGCCGCGCTCGTGAACGGCTGGAGGAACAGCGTGGGCCTGGCGGCGTCCAGCTTGCTGGCAGCGAAAAATTTCCGCGCCTCGTCCAGAGCGTCGGACGGCAGAATAAATTCGTTGCGGATGCGCCCGATTTTCAGGCCGCACTGCCGCAGCAAAGACAGGTTCCATTCCGCCGGATGGGTCTTTGCGTCGCGCCTCGCAGTGTGCGTGTAAGTCCAGCCGCGCGTCCGGTGATATACGTTGCCCCAGCGTTTTGGCGCGCCGCTCCACCACGCGAAAAATTCCGTCTCGCCGTAACCTTGAAAATCAATGGCCAGGGAAGGCTTCGGCCGGCGCAAACGGCGGAGCAGTTGAAATGTGCCGGCACCAATGGCCTGCAAATTCCAGGAACGGTAAACCGCGCGGTCCAGCGGAATGATTTCATCCACTCCGGGAAAACCGCGCACCAGTGGCGCGTATTCCTTGGAAACAAGAAAGTGCAGCCGCGCATCCGGGAAATTTTCACGAACGGCGTGAACGGCAGGCAGCGTGAACAAAATGTCGCCGATGGATTTGAGGCGGATCAACAAAATGTTCGGTTTGGCTTCCATCGGGATTCATTTATTTTATTCAGCGACAGCGAATTTCAAAAGGGCGGCGGCAGGCCGTGTCTCCGGGTTTCCGCAATCGCCTCATCGGGATTGATGTTCGACACGATACCGCCGGGCGGCGACCGGATCACCAATTGCCAAGTCGAGCAGGGTCCGAAGGCGATTGTGGAATCGTGTAACTCGTCGTGTCCGCGGTAGAGAGCCACAATCGGTTTGTCCAACGCACTACAGGCGTGGACGATCCCGGTGTCAACCGTCAGCACCAGCCGCGCGGCATTGATGGCCGCCACCACGTCCATGAAACCTCTGGGCTGAAAGGCCACAGTTCCCGGCAATTCCCGACAAAACTGCCGAACTTGCTCCCCATCCTGCGGTAATCCGCTGACCAAAATGGGTTTTCCGGCCAAGCCGCAGCCACGCACGAACCGCACCCAGTTTTTCAACGGCCAGACCCGTGTGTGGTTCGCAGAAATGTTGAGAAAAATAAATGGACGGTTGAAGGTTGCATAATTTTGCCGGAACCATTCGATTGAGTCCGGCGGCAGGAACAGGGATGGCTTGTATTCGCCCTGCACCAGGCCCGCCATCTGGCCGATCCGCTGCGTCAATTCCAACACGTGCAAACCCGGAACAACCACTTTGCGCACATCCCGATGAAATGGCTGGAACAGGCCGCGATTACAACCCGTTTTGACGCGGCTACGGAACAGAGTGGCCAGAATGAGGCTGGTCGAACTGGGATGGCCTTTAAGATCAATCAACGCATCGTAGCGACGACCGAGCGCCGCTTGCAGCAGTTGTGCAAACACGGCTGGCGAATTGCGGAACACCGTCACTCGGTTCAGCCGGGGATCGTGGCGGAGCAGTTCCGCATTATGTCGGCCACAGATGTAATCCACTGTGGCGAATGTCCGCGACGCCGGGTCAAGGATTGAATTGCGCAGGATAGTGTCACCGAGACGTCCGATGTTAAGAATCATCAGACGACCACCGGAGGCTGGAGGCGGACGATTTGCTGTTTGGGTCTCGACCATGATGACGCACGGCCTCAAGGTGGAGGCAACATTTGGGCTTCGCGCGCTTTGGCGTAACGCAGAAACGTTTCAAAGGCGACCATGCGCGCAACGGCGTAGCCCGGCCAGCCGTCCAGAAAACCGAGCTTCAAAACAAAGCCGCGGAAAAAACGCCACGGAGGCCGGGTCAACAGATCGAAAATGCTCGCCCGTCGCCCATGCGCGCGGCAGTGTCGGGCAAAATCATCAGCGTAGCGCAGCATCTTGCGAACCTGGTGATCAAAACTCTCCATGCTGTAGTGGAGCAAATCAGACCGGAGATTCCCAATTGGGCCATTGACTTGAAGTTTGGCGTGCGGATCCACACCGCCCCATTTCGCCGCGCCGCGCTGCCACAATCGTATCTGGCGGTCAGGATACCAGTCGCCGTGCCGAATCCACCGACCGCAATAAAACGTGCAACGCGGAAAGCTGTAAGCGGCGAAGTGATTAAGTTTTTCCGGTTCGGCGAACAATTGCCGAATCTCCGCGCGCAACTGCGGCGAAACAGTCTCATCCGCGTCCAATCCCAAAATCCATTCCTGCGCGGCCTTTTGCGCGGCGGAATTTTTTTGGCGATATAACCTTTCCACGACTCGCGGAAAACCTTCGCGCCACAGGATTCGGCGACCTGGTCGGTGCCGTCGTTTACGTCCTCGTTAAGCAACACGACGACTTCGCTGGTCCAGCCAGAAACACTGTCGAGCGCCCGGCGGATGCGGCGCGCCTCGTTGCCGGCAATCATGCAAACGGAAATGGGCAAGCGTTGTCCGGTCGTCATCAGGCACCAAGATTGACAAGCAATTCAAGCCCTGTCAAAGTGCGAAAGCATGAGCGGCCTTACCAGAGCGATGGCATAATGCGAAGTGCGCCCTTTGCGCGGCATAAAATTTCTGCGCGGTCTGCATCGTGTGGTGCCCTTGGGCCGGAAGTATTACCCGCTGTTGTCGCTGCTGAACTCCAGGCACGATCTGTTGACTTTTCCGTTTGGTTCCTATCAATTGTTGCTCCCCGCCGCGTGGCGTAAGTCGGTTGCCACCTTGTTGCTTCTGCAAGATGGTGCCGTCCCGGAATTTCGCCTGCTGGCACCGCTCTGCCGACAGGCCAGCAAGGGCTATTTGGTGGATGTGGGCGCGAACATGGGGATTTACATACTGCTTATGCGCGCAAATTCGCCGCTTCCGATTATCGCGTACGAACCGCAGCCGTTCCTTTGTGACCTGATCCACCGCAACGTCGCACACAATCAACTAGAAAACATTGATGTGCGCAACGTCGGTTGCGGCATGGCACGGGGCGAAGTCCCGTTTCACTCCGGCACCAATGGCTCGGTGGCTTTGGGTTTGAATGCACCATCCAGCCCGGCAAGCAACATCATAAAAGTGCCATTGACAACGCTCGATGAGGATTTGGCGCAAATTCAAAAAATTGCCCTGCTCAAAATTGATTGCGAAGGCTTTGAATTCAATATTTTGCAAGGCGCACGCAAACTGATCGAACGGCACAAACCACATCTTTTCATCGAAATTCATCCCGCGGAATTGGAAAAGTTCGGTCACTCGGCACGCATGGTGGTTGATTTCCTGCGGCTGCTTTATCAAATGGAATTCTGGTGTTTTCACCCGGTTCGCCGCAGCCAGCTGGCGCGGAGCCTCGCCAAATTCCGCGTCCCCCAGGGTTTTCGATATACGGATGAAGGTCAGATGCTGGACGCGGTAAAGAATGAACCGCGGCCTTCGCAGATATACTGCATCGGGCGTCCGCGATAAGCGCGTGCTTCAAAACGCTGGGTCTGGTTCGTTTTGCGACAAACTGCTCGCTTTGCTCCAATCTCCCGCGCATACTGGCGCTAACGTATGCTGGCCTTTTTGTTCAAGGTCTGGGGCTTGGCCAGACCCTACCGTGCGCGGCTGTTTCTGGGTGTGCTTACGGGCATCATCAGCGGCCTCACAGCGCCATTGATGATCGGCGCGATCATGTTCGTCTATGGCGCCGTTTTCCCGTCGGGAGGCCCTGACACCCCGGTGCAACTGCCCATTCGCGGCCTGCCGGCGTTCGTTCAGGGATGGTTTTACAACGTGCGCGGCGCGCTGGCAAGCGGCCTGCACGCCCATCCGGCAGCGGTGCCGGCGTTGATTGCGGTTTTTCTGCTGGTGGTTTTTTTGCGCGGGATGTTCGGATACCTGAACGTTTATTTTTTGCAGTGGACGGCGAGCCGCACCATCGCCGACCTGCGCGCGCGGCTGTTCGCGCATCTGCTGAATTTGTCAGCCGGCTTCCACAGCGAAAACGCCTCCGGCCAGCTCATTTCGCGCGTGATGAACGACACCGGCTCGCTGCAAGCCATCCTGAGCAACGCGACTTCCGTGATTGTCCGCGATCCCATCGTGCTGCTCAGCACCGTCGCCTTTCTCTTTTCACAACAGCCCAAACTGACGCTGATTGCCCTGATTGTGCTGCCGGTGTGCGTCATTCCCATCGCCGTTTTTGGGCGCAAAGTCCGCCGCCCCAGCCGGGAAATGCAGGCGCAATCCGCCGAATTGACGCAAATCATGACTGAAGCTTTCACCGGTTATCGCGTCGTCAAGGCCTACAACCTCGAAGACACCGTCGCCGGTGAATTTCAAAAGACCGCCCGCAGAGTCGTCGGCAATTACATGCGCATCATCCGCGCCACGGAAATGCCCGGACCGCTCATTGAGTTTTTCGGCGCCTGCGGCGTCGCGTTGCTGCTGGCGTATTTGATTTATCTGTCACCAGCGCGACCCAGCCCGACCGACTTTCTGCAACTGGTCGGCTCGATTTTTTACATGTATCAGCCGATAAAAAATCTCACCCGGCTGCAAAACCAGCTCGTCCAGGCCCGCGCCGCCAGCGAACGCGCCTTCGACCTGCTCGCCATGCAAAACACCGTGCCCGAACCGGCGCACCCGCGCCCGCTCAAGGCCGCCGGCGTGGACATCCACTTCGATCACGTGGATTTTGCCTACGGCGACAAACCCGTGCTGCGCGACATTGACCTGCGGATTCATCCCGGCCAGCTCGTTGCGGTGGTCGGTTCCAGTGGCGCGGGCAAAACGACGCTGGCCAACCTGCTGCTGCGGTTTTACGACCCGGCCCACGGCGCTATCCGCATCGGCGGTGTGGACATCCGTGAAGCCGCCACGCGCGACCTTCGCAACCAGATTGCCGTCGTCACGCAGGAAACCATTCTGTTCAACGACACCATCCGCCGGAACATCGAGCTGGGCCGCCCCGGCGCGACGAACGAGGAAATCATCGCCGCCGCGCGTCATGCCCATGCTTACGATTTCATCATGGAAAAGCCGCAGGGTTTCGACGCCGTCATCGGCGAAAAGGGTGTGATGCTTTCCGGCGGCCAGCGTCAGCGCATCGCCATCGCCCGCGCCGTGTTGAGAAACACCCCCATTCTGGTCCTCGACGAAGCGACGAATATGCTCGACACGGAATCCGAACGCGCGGTGCAGGCCGCGCTCGACGAGTTGATGAAAGGCCGCACCACATTGTGCATCGCGCACCGGCTTTCCACCATTTTCCACGCCAACATGATTGTCGTGCTTGATCAGGGGCGCATCATTGAAACCGGCCGGCACGATGAACTGATCCGGCGCGGCGGCATTTACCAGAAACTTTACCAACTGCAGTTCCAGTCTTGATGCCGGAAACGAGAACGCGGCGGGTGAAAAGTTAGGATTGTGTTCAGTCGCGTCATCAGTTTATCTTTCCGCCGGACATGGAAGAGAAAATCCCCTATCTCGATTTGCCGGCGCAGTTGCGGGACATCCGCAAAGAAATTGACGCCGCCATCGCGCGCACCATTGACCAATGCTCCTTCTGCCTCGGACCGGACGTGGCGCAGTTTGAAAAGGATTTCGCCCGATTTGTCGGCGCGGAACATTGCGTCGGCTTTAACAGCGGCACCTCGGCGCTGCACGTCGCCATGCGGTTGCTCGGCGTTGGCCCCGGCGATGAAGTCATCACCACGCCGTTCACGTTCGTGGCCACAAGCTGGGCGATTTCCTACGTCGGCGCGAAACCGGTCTATGTGGACATTGACGATGCCACGTTCAATCTCAATCCGAAGTTCATCGAACGCGCCTTCACGCCGCGCACCAAGGCCGTTCTGCCCGTGCATCTCTACGGTCATCCATTCGATGTAGACGCGGTTTTGGCCGTCTGCCGCAAACACAATTTGCCGCTGGTTGAAGACGCCGCGCAGGCGCACGGCGCGAAATACAAGGGCAAGATCGTCGGTGCGTTCGGCCAGATGGCCGGCTTCAGCTTTTATCCCGGCAAAAATCTCGGCGCCTGCGGCGAAGGCGGCGCGCTCGTGACCAACAACCCCGCTTTCGACCGGCGCGCCCGCGCACTGCGCGAACACGGCTCCATCGTGCGCTATTATCACGACGAAGTCGGCTACAACTACCGCATGGAAGGCTTTCAAGGGGCAGTGCTCGGTGTGAAGCTGAAACATCTGGCAAAATGGACAAACGAACGCCGCCAGGTGGCACATCGTTATCACGAATTGCTGTCCGACACGCCGCTGCAACTGCCGCGCGAAGCGAATTACGCGGAGAGCGCATGGCATCTTTACGTCGTGCGCCATCCGCGCCGCGACGAGTTGAAGCAGCATCTCGAAGCCAACGGCATCGGCTGCGCGCTGCATTATCCGATGCCGTTGCATTTGCAAAATTGCTACGCGGGCCTGGGCTACGAACCAGGCGATTTCCCCGTCGCCGAAAAAGCCGCGCGCGAGTGTCTCAGCCTGCCGATTTATCCCGAATTGACCGACCAACAAATCCAGCGGGTGGCGGATGTGATCAGGAACTTTTTCCGCAAGTAAGCAAACGTCACTCGTTCTTGTTCCCATTCGTAACAAAAAGTGTCACAGGTGACTGCGAGTTTTTTCTGTCCAACTCCGGGGAATTTTGCAAATAATATCCTTGTCCCGGCTCGTCCCGGACTGGTTAGAAATTATGAAAGCAACAAAAACCAAAGACACCGCCACCAGCCGCTGGCTCTCGTTCCGGCCTGAAATCAAGGTGCTCGACTGCACCGTCCGCGACGGTGGATTGATGAACAGTCACCAATTCGACGACAAGATTGTGAAGGTGATTTACGACACGTGCGTCGCGGCGGGCATTGATTACATGGAACTCGGCTACAAGGCGTCCCGCAAAAACATCAAGGCCGGTGAATTCGGCTGTTGGAAATACTGTGTCGAAGACGACCTGCGCCGCATTGTGGGCGACAACCCGACCAGCCTCAAGCTTACCGTCATGGCCGACGCCGAGCGTTGCGATTATCACGAGGACATTCTGCCGAAGAAAGATTCCATTTTGGACATGATCCGCGTGGCGACTTACATCCACCAGATTCCGGTGGCGCTGGACATGATCAAGGACGCGCACGACAAGGGTTACGAGACGACCGTCAATCTCATGGCCGTCTCCGCCGTGCCGGAGAGCGAATTGGACGAGGGCTTGGAAATGCTCGCCGCGTCCGAGGCGAAGGTGATCTACGTCGTGGACAGCTTCGGCGCGCTTTACAGCGAGCGGGTTCATGAGCTGGTGAAGAAATACATGCAGCACTGCAAGGCGGCGGGCAAGGAAGTGGGCGTGCACATGCATAATAACATGCAACTAGCCTACGCCAACACCATCGAAGGCATCATCGAAGGCGCGAACTTTCTCGACGCCACGATGGCCGGGCTGGGCCGCGGCGCGGGCAATTGCCCGATGGAATTGCTGCTCGCGTTCCTGCATAACCCGAAATACAAGCTCCGCCCCGTGCTCGACTGCGTGCAAAATCACATCGAGCCGATGCGCGCAAAATTGTTGTGGGGTTACGACCTGCCGTATCTGCTCACCGGCATGTTGAACCAGCACCCGCGCACTGCCATCAAATTCAAGGAAGCCGAACTCAAAGGCGAGAAAGGCGACATCCTCAAGTTCCACGATTCCGTCACGGACCAAGAATAGAACGATTGTTTTGTTGGCGAAATGTTCTGCGCAGAGCAAAACAATTTTGCTCGAAACTTTGTGTCTTGGTGTCTTTGCAGGGGGAAGTTAAACTGTCTTCATGTCGCACGCGGACTTTGTTCATCTCCATTTGCACACCGAGTATTCGCTGCTCGATGGCGCCTGCCGGCTGGACCGGCTGGTGGACAAGGCACATGAACTGAAATTTCCCGCGCTCGCCATCACCGACCACGGCGTGCTCTACGGCGCGATTGATTTTTACAAGGAGGCGCGTGAAAAAGGCATCAAACCCATCATCGGCTGCGAGGTGTATGTCGCGCCGGGCAGCCGGCTGGAAAAGAAAACCAGCAGCGGCGGACGCGATGTTTATCACCATCTTGGCCTGCTCGCCCGGGACGCAACCGGCTATAAAAACCTCATCCAGCTCACCACCGAGGCGCATCTTACCGGCTATTATTACAAGCCGCGCATAGACAAGGAACTGCTCGCCGCGCATAAGGACGGCCTGATTGCACTGTCCGGCTGCCTCGCCAGCGAGATTCCCGATTTGATCATGAAGGATCAGATTGACAGGGCGCGCGACGTTGTGGATTGGTTCAAGCAAACGCTGGGCGCGGAGAATTTTTATCTCGAACTGCAAAATCACGGCATCGCCGAACAGGCGAAGGTCAACCGCCATTTGGTCCAGTGGGCGAAGGAGTTTGGCCTCAAGCTCGTGGCGACGAACGACGTTCATTACATCGAGAAAAGCCATTCGCATGCGCACGATTGCCTGATTTGCATCGGCACGCAGACACAGCTCGCCGACACCAAGCGGATGCGTTACGAACCGGAGCAGTTTTATCTGCGCACGGCGGAGGAGATGAAGGCGCGCTTTGCCGACACACCCGACGCGGTGAAAAACACCCTGGAAGTGGCTGAACGGTGCAATGTCGAAATCGAGTTCGGCAAATTGCATTATCCGGTGTTCCATCCGCCGGAACATTTCACGCGCGAGGGTTATCTGCGGCAATGGCTGGCTGAAGGATTGTTCCGCCGCTACACGATTCGCGCCAAAGCCGAAGGGAAGGAATTTGTCATCGAAGTGATTGACGATCCGACGCGGTTGCCAACGTATTCGGAAGTGAGAAGTGAAAAGGACGAAGCGCAAGCCGAAAATCCGGGCGCGACCACCAAACGGCTCTCACCTCAAACATCGCACCTCGAACCTCAAATCGCCGCAGCGATTAAAGTCGTGATGGACCGCCTCAAACACGAACTCACCGTCATCGAGAAAACCGGTTTTCTCAGTTACTTCCTCATCGTCGGCGATTTCATCCGCTACGGGCACGAGCACGGCATTGCCTGCGTGGCGCGCGGTTCCGCCGCCGGTTCGATTGTCACCTACCTGCTGGAGATTTCAAACGTGGATCCGATTCGCTACGGCCTGTTGTTCGAGCGCTTTCTCAACCCCGAACGCGTCAACCCGCCGGACATTGACATTGATTTCGCCGATGACCGCCGCGCGGACGTCATCGAATACGTCCGCGAGAAATACGGGCGCGATTCCGTCGCGCAAATCATCACCTTCGGCACGATGGGCGCGAAGAGCGTGGTGCGCGACGTGGGCCGCGTGATGGGGTTGAGCTACGGTGAATGCGACCGGCTGGCCAAGATGATTCCGTTCGATTTGAAAATGGACCTGACCAAGGCGCTCAAGCAATCGCCGGAATTCAAGGAGGCCTACGAGACCGAGGAGGTCACGCGTGAGTTGATTGACACCGCGCTCATCCTTGAAGACATCACCCGCAACGCCTCCGTCCACGCCGCCGGGGTGGTCATCGGCGACCAGCCTCTGGTGAATCTGCTGCCGCTCAAGCAGGACGAAAGCGGCACGCTCGTCACGCAATACGCGATGAATCCCGTCGGCGACCTCGGCCTGTTAAAGATGGATTTTCTCGGTCTGAAGACACTCACGGTCATCCGCAACACGTGCGAAATGATCAAACGCACGCACGGTATCGAGGTGCCCATTGACCATCTGCCGCTCGACGATCAAAAAACCTACGACCTGCTCAACCGCGCGGAAACCCTCGGCGTGTTCCAGTTGGAATCCGGTGGGATGCGCGACCTGTGCCGGAAATTCCAAATCAGTTCCATCGAACACATCACGGCGCTGGTGGCGCTTTACCGGCCCGGCCCGATGGAGTTGATTCCCGAATTCATCCGGCGCCGGCAAGGCGAGGTGAAGATTGAATATGAGCATCCCCTGCTCGAACCCATTGCCCGCGAGACTTACGGCATTTTGATTTATCAGGAGCAGGTGATGCAGGCCGCGCAGGTGCTGGCCGGTTTCACGCTCGGCAACGCGGATTTGCTCCGGCGCGCCATGGGCAAGAAGAAACGCGAGGAAATGGCAAAGCAACGCGCTGTTTTCGTCAAGGGCTGCAAGGAGAAAAATCACATTCCGGAGGCGAAGGCGAACGAGATTTTCGATTTGCTGGAAAAGTTCGCCGGTTACGGCTTCAACAAATCGCACGCCGCCGCCTATGCCGTGGTTGCGTATCAGACCGCGTATCTCAAGGCGAATTACCCGGTCGAATTTTTCTGCGCGATGATGACCAACGACATGGCGGACACCGCCAAGTTGAGCCAG
>Ga0181524_10003269_pt1 | contig 15860 bp, 12 predicted proteins | sample PEATcosm2014_Bin_34_FD_119761 | JGI IMG/M metagenome (GOLD analysis project Ga0181524, IMG submission 119761) | Peatland microbial communities from MTU Mesocosm Facility, Houghton, MI, USA - PEATcosm2014_Bin05_60_metaG | ecosystem: Environmental > Terrestrial > Soil > Wetlands > Peat | place...
GGCGGTGGTCGACCGCTATAACGAACTCGCGATGAATTATTCCGACGAGACCGCCGACGAGATGACCAAGCTCCAGGACGAGATCGAGGCCAAGGGGCTTTGGGATCTCGATTCCAAGGTCGATCAGGCGATGGACGCGTTGCGCTGTCCGCCCGACGACGCCGAGGTGGCAAAGCTCTCCGGCGGCGAACGGCGCCGCATCGCGCTGTGCCGGCTCCTTCTCGAACAGCCCGAACTTCTCCTCCTCGACGAGCCGACCAACCACCTCGACGCCGAGTCGGTGGCTTGGCTCGAAGGCCATTTGCGCAATTACCCGGGCGCCATCCTGATCGTCACCCACGACCGTTACTTCCTCGACAATGTGACGAGCTGGATTCTCGAACTCGATCGCGGCCGCGGCATCCCCTACGAGGGCAATTATTCGTCATGGCTTACGCAGAAACAGAAGCGGCTCCAACAGGAAGGCCGTGAGGAGGAAGCGCGCCAGCGCACGCTCGCCCGCGAGCAGGAATGGATTTCCGCTTCGCCGCGCGCCCGCCAGGCCAAATCCAAGGCGCGCTACGAGCGCTACGAGGAACTGCTGCGCAAGGCCGGCGAGAAGCAGACCCAGACCGCGCAGATCGTCATTCCGGTCGCCGAACGGCTCGGCCAGAACGTCGTCGATTTCGAGCATCTGAAAAAGGGCTTCGGCGACAATCTGCTGATCGACGACCTGACCTTCAAGCTGCCGCCAGGCGGCATCGTCGGCGTCATCGGGCCGAACGGCGCCGGCAAGACCACGCTGTTCCGCATGATCACCGGGCAGGAAAAGCCCGACCAGGGCACGATCAAGATCGGCGAGTCGGTGCATCTCGGCTATGTCGATCAGTCGCGCGATTCGCTCGACGGCAAGAAGTCGGTCTGGGAGGAGATTTCCGGCGGCCTCGATCAGCTCATGCTCGGCAAGCGCGAGGTCAATTCGCGCGGCTATTGCTCGGCCTTCAACTTCAAGGGCGCCGACCAGCAGAAGAAGGTCGGCGCGCTGTCCGGCGGCGAGCGCAACCGGGTGCATCTGGCCAAAATGCTCAAATCCGGCGCCAATGTGCTGTTGCTCGACGAGCCGACCAACGATCTCGACGTCGATACGCTGCGCGCGCTGGAAGAGGCGCTCGAGGATTTCGCCGGCTGCGCCGTCATCATCAGCCACGACCGCTGGTTCCTCGACCGCATCGCCACCCACATCTTAGCCTTCGAGGGCGACAGCCATGTCGAATGGTTCGAGGGCAATTTCCAGGACTACGAGACGGATAAGATGCGAAGGCTCGGGACGGATACCGTCATCCCGCACCGGATCAAGTACAAGAAATTTTCGAGGTGATAACGGCAGCGTTCGTCATGCTATTGAGGTAACGGCGGTTGCAACATATAATCTGTATGAGAGATTATGCCATGAACCGGCCCGCACTTTACGATGATGACATTCTCGAGTGGTCCGAAGAGCAGGCGGCCGCACTGCGCCACGTTGCTCGGACACAACCCGGCATCTCGAATGGAATCGATTGGGGGAATGTCGCCGAGGAGATCGAAACCGTGGGGCGCTCCGAATTTGCCGCGGTACAAAGTTTTGTTCGTCTCATTCTTGTGCACATCATCAAGGCTGTCTCGGTGTTGGAAACGTCTTCAGTCCTGCACTGGCGAAAGGAGGTCGTCGCGTTTCATCGCGACCTGCTCGACCGTGTGACGCCGTCAATGCAGACCCGTCTTGACATTGACAAGCTGTGGCAGCAGGCGCGCCAGCAAGCCGACGCGGATTTGGCGGTTTATGGCCAGGTCGTTGGGGCTTCACTGCCCAAGCAGTGTCCGATCCGCATTGACGACATTTTAGCTTCAGATTTCGATTTTGTTGGGACTGCCGATTTTCTGCGCAAGCAGATCGAGCGGACATAGGCGGCTTCTTCTCGGAACACCGTCATCTGGCACTGGCGATTGGATCGCATCAGGTCCCAGAGCACGCTGTCGCAAGGCTAACGGCACAATCGGACATCTGCGTTTGGAACAAAATGTATGAGAAGAGGATATGAACGGTTGAGGAATTGGGGACTGCGCATTTTATCGTTGCTTGCGATAATCGTATCGATGCAGGGACTTTATGGCGCGACCCAAGGGTATGTCTCTGCGCCTTTGGGCCCTCTGCACAGGCTCATCCCGGTGACCTTTCATGGTCACCCTTACTGGTTCTGTTTCGGCATTACGCTTGATATTTTCGGTATTGCTTTGTTCGGCTTCCTTCTTTGGTATGATTTCTCTGTAATGCGAAGGATCAATAAGAAATACCCAATGAGAAACCTCTGGTAGAGAATTTCTCGGCCGAATGGCTGGCCATGGGCGCGACGACCTTCCACGCAACCCGCGCACCCCCGTATTGAGCGAAAGCGAGGGCGCCACCCCGGAGCGTGATTTCGCTTCCGGACTCGGCAGGTTCCGGATTTCGCTGCCCTCAAGCTGGCTACAGGCCGGGTTACTCTTTTGCCAATAGCCCGTTGAGCACCATGTCGAGATGCGCGTCGAAATAGGCTTTGAGGTCGAGCGGCTGGCGGTCGTCGAACATCATCATCCACAGGTCGACGAGCGCGATCGGCGCAATGACCACTTGCGGGGTTTCGACGATCGCGGAGTTGCGGATTTCGCCGCGATCGACGCCGCGCTGGATCGCCTGTTTGAGCATGTCGAGGCAGGGTTTTAGGATTTCCTGGTGATAGCGGTCGGCGAGTTCGGGAAAGCGACCGGCTTCCGCGATCAGCATGCGCACCACTTCGCGGCGGCGGCGGTCCTCGACGATGTGCTCGTAGATAAAACTGAACTGGGCGCGCAGGAGGTCGGCGGTGGAACCGTCGTGGGTCTCGAACATGCCGTGCACGGTTTCGGTGGCCGCCTTGGTGAACTCGCGCACCATCGAGATGAACAAGTGCTCCTTGCTCTCGAAATAGACGTAGATCGTGCCCTTGGTCACGCCGGCGCGCTCGGCGATCTGATCGAGTGTCGTGGTGGCGTAGCCGTTGCGGGAGAATTCGGCGAACGCGGCCTCCATGATCTCCTGGGGGCGCTCCGCCTTGCGGCGGCGGCGCGTGTCGGTTCGCGTCTCCTGCACCTCGGTCATTGGACCAGCTAGGCGCAAACTGCGCAAAAAGTCAAGTTATTGACTAACCGGATAGTAAATAACTAGGCTGGCCCTCTGTAGAGGGTTCGGAAAGTGTTCAGCTCCCACCAGTTCGCACGACGCGGTCGTCTGCCAGCGCATGCGCAGAGTGCATTTGGTGCACGCGGCGTCGGCATCGGTCGGCCAATGGCCGTGGCGGCGCTGTCGCTGTTCGCCGTGTCGGGTTGCGCCGTCGGGCCCGATTTCCAGCCTCCGCCGGCCCCGCCGGTCAGCGGCTATACGCCGGAAGCCAAACCCTCGGCGACAACGTCGGCCGATGGCGCGGCCGGCGCCGGGCAAAGGTTCGATGCCGGGCGCGACATTCCGGGTGAGTGGTGGAAGGTTTTCCACTCCACGGAGCTTGACGGCCTGATCGCCGAGGCGCTGCAAGCCAATCCGAACCTGCAAGCGGCGCAGGCGGCGTTATGGCAGGCCAAGGAAAATCTCTACGCGCAGACCGGCAAGCTGTTGCCGCAGGTCGATGCCAATTCCTCCGCCACCCGCCAGCAATTCTCGCCCGCGGCGTTCGGCCAAGCCGGCCCGCCGGATATCTTCAACCTGTATCAGGCCACGGTGAACGTCTCCTATGCGCCCGACGTGTTCGGCGGTCAGCGCCGGCAGATCGAGGCAACGGCCGCCGTCGCCGAGTATCAGCGCTTCGAACTCGAGGCTACCTATCTGACGCTCACGGCGAACGTGGTGACGGCGGCCATCCAGGAAGCTTCGCTGCGCGGCCAGATCGAGGCGACGCGCGACATCATCAAAATCGAAACCGACCAGCTCGAGGTCGTGCAGCATCAATTCGAGGCCGGCGGCGCCGCGCGCACCGACGTGCTGACCCAGCAATCCGAGGTGGCGACGGGGCAGGCGACATTGCCGCCGCTGCAGAAGCAGCTCGAGCAGCAGCGCCATGTGCTCCTGGCGCTGATCGGGCGCTTCCCGAGCGAGCCGCGCCGCGAGCACGTTACGCTGCAGTCGCTGCGGCTGCCCACGGATCTGCCGCTGAGCCTGCCCTCGCAACTGGTCGAGCAGCGTCCCGACGTGCGCGCCGCCGAGGCGCAATTGCACCAGGCCAGCGCCCAGGTCGGCGTCGCCGTGGCCAATCGCCTGCCGCAATTCAATCTCACCGCCGCCTATGGCAGCGCCGCGCTGGAGACGGCCGCGCTGTTCACGCCGACGACGATCATCTGGAGCGCCGCGGCGGCCGGCACGCAGCCGATTTTCCACGGCTTTGCGCTGTTGCACCAACAGCGCGCCGCCGAAGCCGGCTACGACATGGTCGAAGCCCGATATCGCAACGTGGTGCTCGGCGCGTTTCAGAACGTCGCCGACGCGTTGCGCGCGCTGCAGCTCGACGCCGCGACGCTGAAGGCGCAGCGCGCCGCGTTGCGCGCGGCGTCCGATACGCTGACGCTCGCCGAAGGCCAATATCGCCTCGGCGCCATCACTTACGTCACGCTGCTCAATGCGCAACGCATCTACCAGCAGGCCCGCCTCGCGGTGGTGCAGGCGCAAGCGGCGCGCTATGCCGATACGGCGGCGTTGTTCCAGGCGCTCGGCGGCGGCTGGTGGAATCGCAGCGACTTGGCGCCGAACCCGCTCAGTCCGGAAGTCGCGGAAGGCGCTGCCGATGCCGGAACGCATGCCACGGAGTCCACGCCATGAAAAAACGCATGGTGATCATGCTTGCCGCGGTCGCCATCGTGCTCGGCGGAGTTTTCGGATTCCAGCTGTTCAAGGCCGCCATGATCAAGAAGTTCATGAGCGCCATGGCTTCGCCGCCGCAGACGGTGTCGGCCAGCAAGGCCGGCTACAGCCAGTGGCAGCCTAGTCTCGAAGCGATCGGCAGCCTGCGCGCGGTGAAGGGCGCCGACCTGTCGCTCGAAGTGTCCGGTATCGTCGATTCGATCTCGTTCAATTCCGGCGACGATGTCGAGGAGGACGCGCCGCTATTGAAGCTGCGCGCCGCCGATGACGCCGCCAAGCTCAAATCGCTGCAAGCCACCATGGAGCTGAACGACCTCACCTATCAGCGCGATCTCAAGCAATTCAAGCTCCAGGCGGTCAGCCAGGCCACCTTGGATATCGACGCCGCCAATCTCAAGAACGCCAGCGCCCAGGTGGCGCAGCAGCAGGCGATCCTCGACAAGAAATTCCTCCGGGCGCCGTTCGCCGGCCATCTCGGCATCCGCGCCGTCGATCTCGGACAATATCTCGGCGCCGGAACCGTCATCGTCACGCTGCAGGCGCTCGATCCGATATTCCTGGATTTTTTCGTGCCGCAGCAGGCGGTCGATCAGGTGCAATTGGGCCAGATCGTCACCGTGAAGATCGACGCCTACAAGGACCGCGCGTTCAGCGGCGAGATCTCGGCGCTCAACCCGAAGGTCGACGCCTCGAGCCGCAACGTGCAGGTTCGCGCCACGCTGAAGAACGCCGACCATAAATTGTTGCCGGGAATGTACGCCACGGTCGATATCGCCACCGGCGCGCCGCATAATTACATCACGCTGCCGCAGACGGCGATCACCTACAATCCGTACGGCGACACCGTCTATATCGTCGACAGCAAGGGCGCCGATGCCGACGGCAAGCCGCAATTGATCGCGCGCCAGACCTTCGTCACCACCGGACCGACGCGGGGCGATCAAGTCGCCGTGCTCAAGGGCGTCAACGAAGGCGACACGGTGGTGATCGCCGGCCAGATCAAGCTGCACAACAATTCCACGGTCGTGATCGACAATTCCATTGCGCCGACCGCGGACGCGGCGCCGAACGTTCCGCTCGATCGATAGCCGGTCCGGACCATGCACTTCACCGACATTTTCATTCGCCGGCCGGTGCTCGCCTCGGTGGTGAGCCTGATGATCCTGGTGCTCGGACTGCGCGCCTATGGCGTGTTGCCGATCCTGCAATATCCGCGCACCGAGAATGCGATCGTCAACGTCACCACCATCTACTACGGCGCCGATCCCGACGTGGTGGCGGGCTTCATCACCACGCCGCTGGAAAACGCCATCGCGCAGGCCAACGGCATCGACTACATGACGTCGAACAGCCAGAGCGGCGTCAGCACCATCACGGTCTATCTGCGGCTCAATTACGACGCCGACAAAGCGCTGACCGAAATCAACACCAAGATCAGTTCGGTCCTCAATCAACTGCCGACCGGCACGCTGCAACCGACGCTGACCGTCAAGATCGGCCAGACCATCGACGCCATGTATATCGGCTTCAACAGCGATACGCTGGCGCCGAACCAGATCACCGATTATCTGGTCCGCGTCGTGCAGCCCAAGCTGCAGGCGGTGACCGGGGTGCAGACCGCGGAGCTGCTCGGCCAAAAAGTCTTCGCGCTGCGCGCCTGGCTCGACCCGAAAAAGCTCGCGGCCTTCGGCTTGACGGCAAGCGACGTCAGCCTGGCGCTCGCCGCCAACGACTACATTTCAGGCATCGGCTCGACCAAAGGCCAGATGGTTCAGGTCAATCTCAGCGCATCGACCAGCCTGCATTCGGCCGACGAGTTCCGCAATCTGGTGATCAAGCAGTCCGGCGGCGCCGTGGTCCGCTTGCAGGACGTGGCCAATGTCACGCTCGGCTCGGAAGATTACGAGTCCGAGGTCGGCTTCGACGGCAAGCGGGCGGTCTATATCGGCATTCAAGTGGCGCCGACCGCCAACCTGCTCGATGTGATCCAAGGGGTGCACCGGGTCTTCCCCGACGTTGTGGCGCTGTTGCCGCACGGACTCAACGGCGAGATCATTTACGACTCGACCGAATTTGTGCACAGCGCGATCAACGAGGTCATCCGCAGCCTGGTCGAGGCGCTGGCGATCGTCACGGTCGTGGTTTTTCTGTTCCTCGGCTCGCTGCGTTCGTCGCTGATCCCGACCGTGGCGATTCCGTTGTCGCTGGTCGGCACCTTTATCGTGCTGCTGGCGCTCGGCTATTCGATCAATCTGCTGACGCTGCTGGCGCTGGTGCTGGCGATCGGGCTTGTCGTCGACGACGCCATCATCGTGGTCGAGAACGTCAACCGGCATCTCGAGGAAGGCATGACGCCGGTCGACGCGGCGATCAAGGCCGCGCGCGAACTCGGCGGGCCGATCATCGCCATGACCGTGGTGCTGGCCGCGGTCTATGTGCCGATCGGCTTCCAGAGCGGCCTCACCGGCGCCTTGTTCGCCGAATTCGCGTTCGCGCTGGTCGGCGCCGTCACGGTGTCCGGCGTGGTCGCGCTGACGCTGTCGCCGATGTTGTGTTCCCGGCTGCTCAAACCGCCGAGCGCGGAGCGCGGCGGCTGGGAGGCGCGGCTGACCGACTTTATCGACAAGGGCTTCACGCGGCTGCGCGGCGGCTACGAACGGCGGTTGCACGGCAGCTTGGACACTCTGCCGGTGACGCTCGTCTTCGCCGCGATCGTGCTCTCCAGCATCTATTTCCTGTTCACCGGCGCCAAGACGGAGCTCGCGCCGCAGGAGGACCAGGGCGTCATCATCACCCAGTCGATCGCGCCGCCGAACGCGACGCTGCAACAGCGGCAGCTTTATTCGAGCGAGGTCTATCGGATCTTCGCGCGGCACCCGGAAACCGAGCATGTCTTTCAGATCGACATGCCCGGCCAATCGATCGCCGGCATGGTATTCCGGCCGTGGGATCAGCGATCGCAGACCACCACCCAGCTGCAGCCGGCCCTGCAGCAGGAGTTGAACAAGGTCTCCGGCATTCGCGTTGCGGCGTTTCAGCCGCCGGCCTTGCCCGGCAGCATCGGGCTGCCGGTCCAGTTCGTGATCACGACCACCGACCCGGCGGAACGGCTGAACGACGTGGCGCAGCAATTCCTGCAGCAAGCGCTGCGCAGCGGCATGTTCATCTTTCTCGACTGCGACCTCAAGGTCGACAGCCCGCAGTCGAACATCACCATCGATCGCGACAAGACGGCGCAACTGGGGCTGAAAATGAGCGACGTCGGCGGTTCGCTCGCCGCCCTGCTCGGCGGCGGCTACGTCAATTACTTCAGCATCAGCGGGCGGTCGTACAAGGTCATCCCCCAGGTGCAACAGCGCTACCGGCTCAATCCGCAGCAATTGCTCGACTATTACATCCGCACCGCCGACGGCTCGCTGGTGCCGCTGTCGACGGTCGCGACCGTGTCGACCAAGACGGTGCCGGAATCGCTCAACCATTTCCAACAGCTCAACAGCGCGACCATTCAAGGCGTCGCCATGCCCGGCGTCGCGCAAGGCGATGCGCTGGCGTTCCTGCAGAATCTGTCGACCCATGTCTTGCCGCAGGGCTATTCGATCGATTACGGCGGCTTGAGCCGGCAATATATCCAGGAGACCTCAGGCTTCATCACCACCTTCGGCTTCGCGCTGATCATCATCTTCCTGGCGCTGGCGGCACTGTTCGAGAGTTTCCGCGATCCGGTTATCATCCTGGTTTCGGTGCCGATGTCGATTGCCGGCGCCTTGATCTTCGTCGCGCTCGGCTTCGGCGGCATGTCGCTGAACATCTACACCGAAGTCGGCCTCGTCACGCTGATGGGCCTGATCAGCAAGCACGGCATTCTGATCGTCCAATTCGCCAATCATCTGCAGTTGGAGGGGCGCTCCAAGCGCGAGGCGATCGAACAGGCCGCCGGCATCCGGCTGCGCCCGATCCTGATGACGACGGCCGCCATGGTGCTCGGCGTGGTGCCGCTGATCACGGCGGCCGGCGCCGGCGCGGTATCGCGGTTTCAGATGGGCGTGGTGATCGCGTCGGGTCTTGCGATCGGAACGCTGTTCACCTTGTTCGTGGTGCCGGCGGTCTACCTTGCGCTCGCCGCGGACCATCATGCCGCCGTTCCGCTGATGGACGAGGCGGATTAGTCAGATCGCCGATTGGCGTCGTCACGCATCGATCGCGTCCGGGGCCGGTCGGCGCTCCGGGTTGTACCTCGATTTTGTCCGGTGCTATGGAATGGCGATTCTTCCCCGAGCCCGGACAACACGCGATGGAAGACTGGAGCGCCCGCCAATATCTCAAATTCGAGGACGAACGCACCCGGCCGCCGCGCGATCTGGTGGCGCAGGTGCCGCTGCAGCGGCCGCGGCGTGTGGTCGATCTCGGCTGCGGCCCGGGCAATTCGACCGAGCTTCTGGTCGAGCGGTTTCCACAATCGGAGGTGCTCGGGCTCGATTCCTCGCCGGACATGCTGAGGAAGGCGCGCGAGCGGCTGCCCAAATGCAAATTCATCGAAGCCGATATCGCGACCTGGACGCCTGACCCGGACACCGATCTCATCTTCGGCAACGCGGTGATGCAATGGCTGCCGGAGCATCCCGCGATCATGCGCCGGCTGCTCGAAGGCATGGCGGACGGCGGCGTGCTGGCGATCCAGATGCCGGACAATACGCGCGAACCGGCGCTCAAGTTTCAGCGCGAAACGGGCGAGAGCGGCCCGTGGCGGGATCATCCTGAAGTCAAGGCCGCCGCCCGTGACGACCTGCCGACGCCGGAACAGTATTACGATCTGCTCAAGCCTGTCTGTTCCCATATCGACATCTGGCACAGCGTCTACAATCACGTGATGGCGTCGCCGCAAGCCATCACCGAATGGTTCAAGGGCTCCTCGCTGCAGCCGTTTCTGTCGCCGCTCGACGCCGCCGCGCGGCAACAGTTCCTTGCCGTCTATACGGCCAAGATCGTCGGCGCCTACAAGCCGCGCTTCGACGGCAAGGTGCTGTTGCGCTTCCCGCGTTTGTTCATTTTGGTGGTCAGATGATTCCTCCCTCTCTCTCCCCGTTGGGGAGAGGCATAGGCGGCCTTCGGCCGCCGTTCTTTAGGTCAAGAACGCCGATGCGAAGCATCGGCTATGGTGAGGGGGCTCGGTCCTCTCCGTCGGAACCCCCTCACCCCAACCCTCTCCCCTCTGGGGAGAGGGAGTTCGCATGTGCGGGCCGATTGATTCTTATTGTCGCAATCCTGCTGTTCTTCACACTCTCGACGCCCCCCGCCCACGCCGACGCAGCCTTTGACGCCTGGCTGCAATCGCTGTGGCCGCAGGCGCAGGCGCTCGGCGTGTCGCGCGCGACCTTCGAGGTGGCGACGCGCGGGCTGGAGCCCGATCTGACGCTGCCCGACCTCGTTCTCCCCGGCCGGCCGGAACGGCCGCCGCCCGGACAGCCCGAATTCGTGCAGACGCCGGCGGACTACATCAAGGAGCCGGTCATCGACCGGCTCGCCGTACAGGGCCGCAAGATTTACGAGCAGTACCGCACGCCGCTGAACGCGATCGAGCAGCAATTCCGCGTGCCGCCGACGATCCTCCTCGCCATCTTCGGCCGCGAAACCGATTACGGCCGCGCCGCCGATACCCATAGCGCGATCCGCGTGCTGGCGACGCAAGCCTATCTCGGCAAACGCCAGGATCAGTTCCGCAACGAGTTCCTGCTGGCGCTGAAAATCCTGGATCGCGGCGCCATCAAGCTCGCCGACATGAAGAGCTCCTGGGCCGGCGCCATGGGGCTCACGCAATTCCTGCCGTCGGATTATCTGAAATATGCGGTGGACTTCGACGGCGACGGCAAGGCCGATATCTGGAATTCGGTGCCCGACGCGCTTGCCTCCGCCGCCAAGCAACTGCTCGACAAAGGCTGGCAGGGCGGTTTGCACTGGGCCTACGAGGTGCGCGCGCCGGCCGATGTCGATTGCACCATCGGCGTGCCCAGCTACACGCTGCCGATCGGCGACTGGCTCGAGCGCGGCTTTGTCCCCGCTTATGGCCGGACACTCGCGGCGGCGGAGCGCGCCGAGCCCGCGTCGCTGTTGCAGCCCGCCGGGCTTTACGGCCCGTCCTTTCTCGCCACCAAAAATTATTTCGTCATCAAGGAATACAATTATTCGGATCTCTACGTGCTGTTCGTCGGCCATCTGGCCGATCGCATCGCCGATCCGCGGCCGCAAACGGCGTCGTTCCAGACACCCTGGGGCAAGGTCGCGCAACTGCCGACCGCCGATCTCGACCGCATGCAGCAGCTTCTTACCGTGCGCGGCTATTACCACGACAAGATCGACGGCAAGGCCGGCATGCTGACCCGCGCCGCGCTCGGCGATTATCAGAAACGCAACGGACTGAAAGTCGACTGCTGGCCGAGCGCTGTGGTGCTCAGGCATCTGGAGGCGAACGCCCGCTAGAGCATGATCCGGAAAATGCCTGCCCTCGGACTTGATCCGAGGGTGGATCTCGGTTTTCCGAAAAGATCATGCTCCAACAAAAACTCTTGACCCGCTGGACAAGCGGTAGCGCGCGTGGCTCCATCGGCGGCAAGCGATCGGAGGCGTCATGACCATCGAGACTTGGCTCGCCTTTGCGGCGGCGTCCGGCATTCTGCTCGTCATACCGGGGCCGACGGTGTTGCTCGTCGTGTCTTATGCGCTAGGACAGGGCTGGCGCACCGCGCTGCCGACCGCCATCGGCGTTGCGCTCGGCGATTTCACCGCCATGACCTTGTCGATGCTCGGCCTCGGCGCGCTACTGGCAAGCTCGGCAATGCTGTTCACCTCGCTCAAATGGATCGGCGCCGCCTATCTCGTGTGGCTCGGCATAAAACTGTGGCGTGCCGGCGGGACGCTCGATGCGCGGCCCCGCGCGACCGCGGCCACTGCCGCGAAAATGCTGGGGCACGCCTGGCTGGTGACGGCGCTTAACCCTAAGAGCATCACCTTCTTCGTCGCCTTCCTGCCGCAGTTTCTCGATCCGTCGGCCAATTTCTTGACGCAGATGATCGTCTTCGAGACGACTTTTCTCGTCCTCGCCTTCAGCAATGCCACAGGCTATGCGCTCGTTGCCGCCCGCGCCCGCGCCGCCGTAGGCCATTCACGCGCCTTAAGCGTGCTCAACAAAGTCGGCGGCAGTTTGCTGATCGGCGCCGGGATCGCGGCGGTGAGCTTTCGCGCGGCGCGGAATTGATTTCCGGGAATACTTGGGAGCGGATGCATTAAGGCGCTGCCATTACCTTATGGATGCCAGCTGCACGAATGCGATATCGTTCGCCGCGGGCCTGTCATAGAGCGTCGCGATCCGCCGACACCGCTTGATCTTATTGAAGAACCGTTCGCCCAGGTCACGGGCGCGATAAAGTGGCGGCTAGAGCAAACTGGCTCCGTCCGGTTGCTTCTGCTGTCAAGGCATAACGGACACAGCCGAATCTCCTGCCGGCTCGCCCCGGTCGCGAATGACCGTCGCACCACTTTAGCAACTCACGAATTCGGTAGCGATGCGAGGAATAGCAGACAAGCCGCGGACATGGTCAATCGGTCGAGAATGAGCCGAAGCATAGGTGATTGTTCGCCAGGAGCTTCACTCAAGAATATCGTACTTCTTTTGCAAATATTCGTCGCGATTGATCTCGCCACGAGCATAGCGCTCATTGAGCACCTTAAGGCTTGGCAATCGCCGTCTAGCACCCACGAGCTGCACGACGCTGACGATCACAATTCCCATGATCAACAGTCCAACGATCAATAGCCAAACCATCATATTCAGCGCTCCAGGCTGCCGTTATCCAGTTTACCCCATCACAACTGGGCCCGTAGTCGATTGGCTCTGAAAGTAACTACGGCCGCGGTGAAGGCGCAGCAGATGTAACGGCGGAACTTGTATCGTTGCGGGAGCGGCTGTGCGCATAAATCATGCCGCCGATGACGAGAGCGGCGATGACGGCGGCTACGATGCGCAAAATCGTCCTGCTGGAGCTGGCACGCACGACGCGGTTGCGATAGTCATTTGGGTCGCCCATTGCTTGATCTCCATAGCCGCCTGCAATGTCGATGGCCGGGGCCTGTCGTTTCAGCATTACTGGCCGTGGCTGGCCAACACCTCTTGGCAGGCACGGCTGATCTTGGCGCGGTTGGTTTGCAGGCAGCCCAAAATGCCTAGCACGTCATCCGGATTGATCTGCAACTGGGGCTGGCAGAACTTGGCCACGTCCGGCTGGCAAGCGTCGCGCTCCTTGTCGGTGCCTTGCGACATGGGGGAGGCCACCGGCGGCGGCTGCGCAGGGAATTGCTGGGCGTGCGCGCCTACCCCGGCGGCAAGCGCAAAAGCGATCGTCAGAACCGAGATGCGGAACATGATCCCCCTCCGGGCATCCGGCGCGCCGGCGGCATAGGCCGATGATAGCGCCGTAGCCTTGAAAGACCAGCATCGTCGACGAGATGCGCGAGGAGCACAGGCGGCGGGTGCTCGGCGAACAGCGGACCGCCCCGCTGCCGGTTATTTGTGAAACCAAGTCACCAGCACGCCGAAGATGCCAACGAGCACGGCCGCGACCGCAGCCCATAACGTGAGTTTCACGGTGCGGAGTGTTTCGGCTTCGTGGCGCCTTCTCGCTTGCGACTGCTCACCAAGCCACCGGGTGCAGCGCGAAAAAAGCCCCGGCCCGGGGGGCTTGGGAGGGCTTTAGGCCGGGGCTTCCATCCCGGGCATGGCCCAGCGAGCTAAACGCTCGCAGACGCGGCCATTCCGGTCATTTCGCGTAGTTATGTTGTCCGTCGTCGGTTGCCAGTGGGGCCCGCAATTTTTTGCCGAGAAATTCTTGAGATGAGACGCGCGTTTTAGCTTTGGTCAAGAAAAAGAACGAGCCGCAGCGGAGTCCCGATCCTATTAGCGGTCCCCCCATCGGCTTGCGGACCCAGTTATGGAAATCTCAAAATCTGAAATCGTCGAGTTTAAACCCGTCCGCCTGGACGGCACGCGTCGAGATCGCGCCGCCCTGGACGCTCGATGAGCACACAGAGTCGTTCGTCGTCCGCGACGTTACCGGTCGGACGCTGGGCTACTTTTATTTCGACGACGAGCCACCGCGTCGCTCGGTCACCAAGCGCCTGACGCGGGACGAGGCGCGGTGCATGGCGGTCAACTTCGCCAAGCTGCCCGAACTGATGCGGCGGTAGGCCGCCTTCGTGTCCGTTATCGGAGCGATTGTGTTGCAAAACTCAAAATAAGGGGGCGAAAAAATTTAGTAGCGCGCCCGTCGAAACCGGCTTTCGGCGGTTCGATGCCGCTCATCGAGCTGACAAAGGCAGCCGGTTGGAAATCGAACTGTTTACGTGCCCCCCTCCATAGTTTTCGGACGAGCGCACCGGTGCGCCTGGAAAAATTCGAACGCACCGGGAAAAAGAGATTTGCAACACAATCGGAGCTATAGGTGCCGCCCCGGGTTTATGGTCGGCAAGGCGCTTTTGACCCACAACGGCGGTCCTGATCTCTGTGGGCTCTCGTGATGAGATTAGGCCTTTGACCGAATTTCGCGCTGCCGGGGGAAGCCAATATCCGAACTTGCTGTTGATTTAGATCAACGACGTCAGCCCAAAACGCACTTATATATTCTTGCAAGTAAGAATCCTTATTCAACTGGCCAGAGTGTTATGCAAAACACTCGCTTTCGTTTGGTCGCCGTTTTCGCGGGAACCGGCTTGGCGCGCAATTCCGCTCATAATTGTTGTGGTGAGACTTGCCTCCGTGTCGGGTCTGCATTCCCGGACGACTCATCGAGGTGCACAAAGCTCACCGCCGTTTCAGATATGCAGATCAGCACTTTATCCTGAATCGAGCGAGGTGGCGATAGCCTATCCGGCGAACGAATCAAACGAGAGCTTCAATGAAGCGTCTGCCGCCCTGAGACCCCGAAAGTCCGAATATGCAGGACGCCGCGTCACACGCGCCGGGCGGAACACAAGACGCGAGAAGCCAACCGTCGATGACGCCCTTCGGCGATCCAGGTCGTGCCCCGGACGGGATCGGCGTTGCAGGCATTGTCGGCTACCACAGCCCCTATACCGACTGGGATGCGGATGCGCCTGCGGATAGCGGCGGCGCCGCACTCGCCGATCTGCTCGTTCCTGCGACTTCTGTATCAGCGTCGACTGATCTAGCAAGCTTGGTGGACCCGGTGGCCGGCTCCGCCGCAGGGTTTGTCACCGGCATTGACTTGAACGACGCCCAGACTCCCGCGACCGACCTCGACGCCGTCCCGTCTGCGCCAGATATTTTCGCGAGCCTGACAGAGTCGGCGTCGGACTCCTTCGCAGCGTTCCTTGCCGACGCCCCCTGCGCCAGCTTGGACGACGCCCAGGCTCTCATCGTCGATGTTGATGCAGAGGCCTCCTCAACTGCGCCGGCGGTTTTGGCGAGCCTCACGAACCCCGCAGCGGATTCGTGGGGGGTGTTTATCGCTAGCATCGTTCCAAATGGCGCCGTCGCCGCACAAGCGCCACAAGGAATTGTCGGCTACCAGCCACGCCACGCCGACCTCGATGCAGCTGTGCCTGCGGGCGGCGGCGTTGCGGTCACAGTCGGTTCGTTCGCCGCTGCGACGTCTGCGCCTGCGCCGGCGGATTGGGCGAGCCTTGCGAACCCGTCCGCGGACTCCTTGGCAGCGCCGATCACTGATTCCGCCATCGGCCCAAACGGCGCCACCGCGGCACAAGTGCAACAGGCCTTGGACGACAGCGGATTGAACGTCAACGGTTCCGGCATCAAGGTTGGCGTGCTGTCTGACAGCTTCAACGATCTTGGCGGCGCCGCCGCGGACGAGGCGGACGGTGCTCTGCCGCCCGCCGCCGACATAGACGTGATCAAAGACCTCACTTCGGGCGGCGCCGACGAGGGGCGCGCGATGATGCAGGTCATCCACGA
>Ga0181524_10003273_pt1 | contig 15846 bp, 13 predicted proteins | sample PEATcosm2014_Bin_34_FD_119761 | JGI IMG/M metagenome (GOLD analysis project Ga0181524, IMG submission 119761) | Peatland microbial communities from MTU Mesocosm Facility, Houghton, MI, USA - PEATcosm2014_Bin05_60_metaG | ecosystem: Environmental > Terrestrial > Soil > Wetlands > Peat | place...
ATGCGGCGGTCTGGTTTCCTCAGTACCTCGTGGCGGTGCGCACCACGGTGGACCTGACGTCGCTGTCGTCTCTGCTTCCCACGTATGCCGCCGGCGGGGGAACCCGGATGCTGCTGCCGATCATCTACTTCACGGTGGTGGGCTTCGCATATCTTCTGGCCTCCGACGTGTCCCTGGCGCTGGGAGTCGGGCCTTTCGTCTATCCGTGGGTGGTCGGGGCGCTGGCCGCGTACGGAATTTCCCTCACGGCCGGCGGGCCCTACGCGCCGAATCCCCAATGCTTCATGAGTTTCGGCGCGTATTTCGGCATTCTGCTGACGATCCTGTACACCGGCAGGCATTACTACGGCCAGGTCCTGCGGCGGGCGGTGATGGTCCCCGCGGGCAGCAGCGTCGCGGCGGAGGCGGTCTGGGGAGCGCGCGTGTGCCTGGTCTGCGCGTCGCTCTTTACCGTGTACCTCGTGGCGGCCGGATTGGACTGGCCGCTGGCGGTCCTGTTCACGGGGCTGATCTTCATGTTCTACCTCACCATCGGCCGGGTGAGCGCGGAGACCGGCGCGATCATCGTTGACCCGCCGTGGCCGCCGGGCGCGGCGCTCTGGGGGATTTTCGGAGCGCAGGCGCTCGGTTCCCGGCAGGTGCTGATCCTGCTGCTGCTGGTCGCGGTCCTGGCGATGGACCCGCGCGAGGCCCTGATGCCGTTTCTGGTCAATGGCTTCAAGGTGCTGGACATGCGGCGCGTGAACGTCGGACGGCCGGCGGCATGGTGCGTCGCGGCGCTCGTCATCGGCCTGGCGGTGGCGATTCCGGTGACGCTGGCCTTTCAGTACGATCGCGGGGTGAACCGGGCCAACTATTGGTCCTCCGTGCAGGCGCCGGAAATGGCGTTCACCGGAACGATGAGAGTCCAGCAGCGACTGGCCGCCCAGGGCACCCTGGCGGCGGCTGAGGCGACCACCGGATGGGCGCGGCTGCTGAAGATTTCGCCCCAGCCCTCCAGCGTGATCGGCTTCGGCGCCGGGTTGGCGTTGGTGCTCGCGTTTGTCGCGGCCCGGTTGCGTTTGCCGAAGTGGCCGCTGCACCCGGTCTTGTTCCTGGTGTGGAGTTCGTTCCCGGGGAAGTGGCTGGCGGCATCGTTCCTCGTGGGATGGGCGATCAAGGTCCTGGTGACCAAATACGGCGGCGCGTCGTGGTATCAGCGGCTCAAGCCGTTCATGTTCGGGCTGATCGCCGGGGAAATGCTGGGCGGGCTGACGCCGATGGTGGTCGGCCTGGTTTACTGGCTGGTCACGGGTCAATTGCCGAAAGTGTTCAATGTCCTTCCGACGTAGCGCGGCCGGGATGAAGGGATCGAGATCCAGGCCGCCGAGAAACTGCTTGACAGGCATGAGATCAGTCCTCACCATATGATCAGGTTATAAGGAGAGCTTCATGCCCAAAGCGAATCGGATGGCCTACCTGGATGCCGACCATAAGTTCACGCTCAAAGAAGAGCCGGTCCCAAAGCCGGGCCCGGGCCAGGTGCTCGTGCAGGTGAAGGCCAACGGGATCTGCGGTTCCGACCTTCATTTCTGGAAAGAGGGGCGGCTGGGCAACTACGTTGTCACTCGTCCGTATGTGCCCGGCCACGAGGCGTCCGGCGTCGTGGCGGAGCTCGGCGAAGGCGTCGGCGGATTCGCCGCCGGCGATCCGGTTGTGATCGAACCGGGCATTCCCTGCGGCCGATGCAGGTACTGCCGAGGCGGACGATACAACCTCTGCCCGGACGTGGTTTTCCTTTCGGCGCCGCCCATCAACGGCACCTTCTGCGACTTCATTGCGGTGCGCAGCGATGCGCTGCACCCGTTGCCCGCCGCAATGAGCTTCGAACAAGGCGCGTTAGTGGAACCGGCCGCGGTGGGTGTCCATGCCGTCAACCGCGCCGGAGCGTGCGCCGGGAAGACGGCGGTGATTCTCGGCTGCGGACCCATCGGCCTGATGACCCTTCAGGCGTTCAAGGCAGCCGGCGGCGTCCGGGCGATCTGCATTGACGTCCTCCCAGGACGCCTGGAGAAAGCGCTGTCGCTCGGGGGTGATCAGGCCCTCTCCGTCGGGGCCAACGACGCGTCCCTGGCGGACATCGCCGACGTGGTGTTCGAGACGGCAGGCTCCGTCGCAGCGACGGCAGCGGCGTTTCGTTATACGGCGCCGGGCGGCAGGGTCGTCCAGGCGGGCTGGCCGGAGAAGAACCTCGTCCCGCTCAACGTGGCCGACCTGATGGGCAAGGAGCTGGACTACGTCGGCGTCAACCGTTACGCCAACGCTTTTCCGACGGCGATCGCGTGGATCGCCGGCGGACGGATTCGAGCCGACCAGATGATCACGCACCGCTTCGGGCTGGATGAGATTGCCGAGGCATTCCGGTCCGCTCACGATAACCGCCGGGAAGTGATCAAAGCCATTGTGGTGAACTAGCGTGGCGTTTCGGAAATAAGTTCCGCAATACGCGGTCATTCCGAGCCGGGCGAGGAATCTCATACGCAGCGCGCTGCAACGGTTTATGGTATGAGACCCTTCGCTGCGCTGAGGGTGACGCGGTCTGGACTTATGCGCGTTAATTTCGGAACGCGATACCAGCGAAATCATAAATCGGTAAATCCCGAACTGAGGGAGCAGCATGAAGAATTTCAAGGAAGGCGGCCATAGGCTGTTCGAGCGCGATCCGGAGACCGCGCGGATCGTCTCGGAGATGCTGCTCGACCTGGAGAAGAACGGGCTGGCGGCGGTGCGGAAGTACAGCGCGAAGTTCGACGACTGGAACCCGCAGAGCTTCGAGTTGAGCGAAGCGCAGATCGCGGAGGCCGTCGCCCGAACCGACCCGCAGGTCGTCCGCGACACCGATTTCTGCCAGGCCAACGTGCGGCGTTTCGCCCAGGCGCAGTTGGAGACGCTCCGCCCGCTGGAGATCGAGACGCGGCCGGGCGTGATCCTGGGACACAAGCACATCCCTGTCGCGCGCGTGGGCAGCTACATCCCCGGCGGACGCTACCCGATGCTCGGCTCCGCGCAGATGAGCATCATCCCCGCCAAGGTCGCCGGCGTGAAGCAGGTCCTGGCCTTCACGCCGCCGGTGAAGGGACAGGGATGCTATCCCGCCACGATCAACGCCATGAAGAAAGCGGGAGCGGACCGGATTTTCGTCCTCGGCGGCGTGCCGGCGTTCGCGGTGATGGCCTTCGGGATGGGCATGGTCGAGCCGGTGGACGTGCTGTGCGGCGCGGGGAACAAGTTCGTCGCCGAGGCCAAGCGCCAGCTCTTCGGGCGCTGCGGGATTGACCTGCTCGCCGGCCCGACGGAGATCATGGTCATCGCCGACGATTCCGCCGATCCGGCCCTGGTCGCCTGCGACCTTCTCGGCCAGGCGGAGCACGATCCGAACAGCGGCGTGGCGCTCATCTGCTTCAGCGACGCTTTCGCCCGCGCCTGCCAGGCCGAGGTGGAGCGGCAACTGAAGGTCCTTCCCACGCGCGACGTGGCGGCGCTCTCCTGGGAAACCAACGGGCGCATCACCGTCGCCGAGAACCCGGACGAGGCGATCGCGATCAGCGACGATTACGCGCCGGAGCACCTGGAACTGCACGTCAGGGACTGGCCGTACTTCTTCGACCGGCTGCGGAATTACGGATCGCTCTTCATCGGCGAGGAGACCACCGTGGCCTATGGCGACAAGAGCATCGGCACGAACCATATCCTGCCCACGAGCCGCTCGGCGCGCTACACCGGCGGCCTGTGGGTGGGCAAGTTCCTCAAGACCGTCACCTACCAGCGCATGACCCGCGCCGCCAGCCGGCTGATCGGCGAGGTCACCGACCGCCAGTGCCAGGCCGAGCGGATGCTTGCCCATGCCTTGACCGCCCGCGTCCGGGTCGAACGGTATAAAGACGCCTGATCTTTCCGGGCGTTCGGGAAAAGCGAGCCGATCTCGGTGAAATTTGACCTGTCGCTCCTTGACGCATACTCTGAGGCGGCATAGAATACCGCCCAGCGTTCGCCGCCGTCGCCGTGATAACGCCGGCGTGAGCCGCCGACCGCAAGAGAGGATTGCCAACCGCATGGGCGCCGCATCCGAGTACAGGTACAACCGCCTGACCTGGCCGGAGGTCAATGAGGCCGTCGGCATGCAGAAAGTGGTGCTGCTGCCGGCCGGCTCCACGGAGCAGCATGGGCGGCATCTGCCGCTCGACGTGGACGCGTTCCTGGTCGAATCCGTCTGCCTGGAGGCCGGCCGCCGCGCACCGGACAAGATGCTGGTGATGCCGCCGATCAGCTACGGCCTCAACCGCCATCACATGGATTTCCCCGGGACGATCCATATCGAACCCGAGACGTTCATCGCCTTCGGCCTGAACATTACCAAGAGCCTCGCTTATCACGGCTTCCGCAAGATCCTCATCGTGAACGGGCACGGCTCGAATTTCGTCCTCGCGGACATCATCGCCCGCAAGACCGTCCTGGAGACCGAGTCCATCTGCGGCGCGCTGAACTACTATTCCCTGGCGACCGAGCAGTTCGAGAAAGTCCGCGAGACGCCGGTGATGGCACACGCGGATGAGTTCGAGACATCGCTTTACCTGCACCTGGCGCCCGAGCGGGTGCAGATGGACAAGGCCGTGGCCGGCGACGATGTCGTCGGCAAGTACGTCAGTTCCGACAGCGTCATGCCGAGGCCGGTCCGCTTCGCGGACTATTGGGGCCGGTGGACGAAGGACGGCGTCCATGGCGACCCGACGAAGGCCACGGCCGAGAAAGGGAAGCTGATTTTCGAGGCGACGGTGTCGGCGCTGATCGAGATCGTGGAGGAGTGGCGCGCGTGGCCGATTGCGAAGCGCTCCGATCAGCACACCCATGGCGTGCAGTCCCAGATTCGATGGTAGGCTTCCGCCTCTCGCCCAATGGAAGGAACCCGCCTTGAAGATTCGCGAAATCCGCGCCGTCGGGCTGCGCGGGGCAACGCCCGAAGGCGGCTGGACCGACGAGTTGCAGCGCGACGACTGCGTGCACACGCTCATCGCCGTGCTGACCGACGAGGACCTGACCGGCTACGGCAGCGTGTTCACGAACGACGCGCTTGTGCACGCCGCCCTCGGAGTGCTCGAACCGCTCTGCCGAGGCGAAAACGCGCTGGAGCCTGAGCGCGTCAGCGAGAAGCTCCGCCAGAGCACGTTCTGGCTCGGCCGGGGCGGCTCCATCACGCACGCGATCAGCGGCATTGACATCGCGCTGTGGGACCTGCTCGGCAAGGCGACGGGACAACCGGTGGGCAGGTTGCTGGGCGGCCGGTATCGCGAGCGCGTGCGGCCGTACGCCTCGCTCCTGATGGAGGAGCCGGGACGGCTGGCCGATCACCTGCTCAAAATAAAGGCGCACGGTTTCCGCGCGTTCAAGACCGGCTGGGGGCCTTTCGGCCGCAAGAGCGCCGCCGTGGACGAGGCGATCGTGCGCGCGGCGCGGGAGGCGGTCGGCCCGGAATCGCAACTGATGGTGGATGCCGGCGGAAGCGACGCGTTCTGGCCGCAGGGTTACAAATGGGCGGTGCGGACATCGAACATGCTGGCCGCGTACAACGTGGCCTGGTTCGAAGAGGCGCTCCGGCCCGACGCCTTGGAGGATTACGTCCTGCTGCGCGAACATTCTCCCGTGCCGATCGCAGCCGGCGAGGTGCTCACGCGCAGACAGTCCTTCCAGCCCTGGCTGGCCGCGCGCGCGCTGGACATCGTCCAGCCTGACGTGACGAAGGTGGGCGGCATCACGGAGTCGCGGCGGATCGCATGGATGGCGCAGGACCACGGCGTTCGCTTCGTCCCGCACGGCTGGAATACCGCGGTCGGACTGGCCGCCGACCTTCAACTCGCCTCCGCGTTCAGCGATACGGACCTCGTCGAGTACCTCATCGGCTCGCCGTACGTGGACGAGCTGGCGGCCGGCGGCTGGCGGCTGGACAAAGAGGGCATGCTGCCGATTCCGGACAAGCCAGGGCTGGGCGTGGAACTGGATCGCAAGGCGGTGGCCAGGTACAGCCGGGGAGAGAAGTTCTTCGAGTGACTGCCCATGGGCATGTGATGGGCGCGGCCGCCTTTTCGCAAGGGGACAATCATGAAAGCACTCGGAGGAATTGTGCTTTTAGGAATGGTTTTCTTGCTCGCGGGGTGCCGGCCCAGGGATGCCAGCCCGGATGTGCCTTCGGACGTGAAGGTCGAGAATCTAAGGACGAGCCGGAAGGCCGATGGAAGCAGTTTCATCATCGGGGTCGTGCGAAACACCGCCGACCGCCCGTATTCAGTGATCCACATTGAGTTCAACTGCTACGATGACCATGACAATTTCATAGGCGACGCGAATGCCTATGAAAGCAACCTTCGGGCGCACGAAGTTTGGAATTTCACGGCGACCATGCCGCAAGGCGCAACGCAGTTCAAGCTGAGTCAAGTAAACGGGTCGCACTGAGTTTCACTCTGAAGATTCCGCAGCTTATGGTCGAAACAGATTCTCTCTATCGCCGCATCAGCATTCGAATACTCCCAATCCTCTTTTGCTGCTACCTGATCAATTACATTGACCGCGTGAACGTCAGCTTCGCGCAACTTCGCATCTCCGCTTCGTTGGGGATCGGGCCGGCGGCTTACGGCTTTGGCGCGGGCCTGTTTTTCATCGGCTACTTCTTTCTCCAGGTTCCGAGCAACCTTTTTCTGCACCGCATCGGCGCGCGCAACTGCATCTCCCTGATCCTGCTGCTTTGGGGAGCCGTTTCTGCCTCGACCGCGTTTGTGCGAAATGAGTGGGATTTCTACGTGGTTCGTTTTCTGCTCGGAGCATGCGAGGCCGGTTTTTTCCCGGGGGTGATTCTTTACCTCACGTGGTGGTATCCCGCGTCAGTCCGCGTCCGGGTGGTGGCCATCTTTCTGACAGCCATTCCCGTGGCGGGATTGCTCGGAGGGCCGTTGTCCGGCTGGATTCTGGAAAACGTGCGCGGGAGCGGATTCCAGGACTGGCAGTGGCTGTTTATCCTTGAGGGCGCGCCCTGCCTTCTCATGGCGCTTTGGGTGTTTCGTTGCCTGCCCGATCATCCCCGGGATGCGCGGTGGCTGGCTGAAGCGGATCGCCGGAAACTGGACGCCGTTCTGCAGAAGGAAGCTCTTCAGCGCGCCGCGACGGGATCCGCCGCGGATTCCGCCGCACAAGCATTCCGGCATCCATTGGTTTGGAAACTTTGTCTGCTCTACTTTTGCAATATGATGGGTCTCTATGGCTTGTCGTTCTGGTTGCCGCAGGTCATCAAGGGGCTCGGCTGGACCGGAGCATTGCAAATCGGATTATTGAGCGCAATCCCGTGGCTGGTTGCAGTGGTCTTCATGCTCCTCCTGGGAGCGAGGTCGGACCGAAGGCAGGAGCGCCGTTTGCATGCGGCATTCGCCGCGGTGGTCGGCGCGGTCGGCTTTGCACTCTGCGGCTTCGCCGAAAGCGGCCCGATCGGACTGGCGGCTATTTCGCTGGCCGCCGCCGGCACCATGGGAATGATGGCGGTTCAATGGTCGCTGCCCAGCAACCTGCTCGGCGGCTCGGCGGCCGCCGCTGGAATCGCGCTCGTCAATTCGTTCGGAAATCTCGGAGGCTTCGTCAGCCCGACTTTGATCGGGCAAATTACGAAAGCAACCGGGAATCAAACCAGGGGATTATTCGCAACGGCTGCCATTCTGTTGTTCGCCGCTGTTCTGTTAGGTTATTCTCCTTCACTTGAACCAGGGCGCGTCGCGCGAAATGCCTGACGGCGCTTCACAAAGGAGGCTTGCTCTATGAAAGCATCGTGGCCGACTGTCGCGGCTGTTGGTTTGACGCTTCTTGCCGGCTCATTTCTAGCCAGGGCGGATGAATCTCAACCCATAGTTCGCGGTGAAATCAGCCAACCCGCAAAGATTCCAGGCAACTGGGTCTGGGAACCGCCGCCGATGCCGCCGCTGGAGAAGGTCCTCCGCGAGGCAAAACCCAATCCGTTCATATATGGCCTTTACGAGTGGGCGGACGAATATCTCCAGTACCGGGATTCCATCAAAAAGGTCGGCTGGCGCGCCTACCGCTGCGGCGGGCCTATGTCGGATGAGGCGATGAAGGCGTTCGCCGAAGACGACATCGAGGTCATGTACTGCGCTGGCACTTCTCCCCAGAAGCTCGACGCCACTCCTCAGGAGGACGAAGCCTTCATCCGAAATTACGCGCAGACCATAACAACCCTCTTGACTCGCTACGGTCCCAACGGCACGCTCTTTCGGGATAACCCAAAAATTCCCAACCATCCTCTTCGCAATATCGAAATATGGAACGAGCCTAATTTCGAGTATTTGATCCGCCCGGATAAGCGTCCTCAAGCGGACTTGGAGGCGGCCCGTTTTGCTCTCTATGCCAGGCTTCTGCCTGCGGCTTACGCCGCTGCCAAGAGCTGCTCGAAGGACGTGAACGTCGTCGGGTTCGGCGCAGGCGGTTCGGACGCGGGCGACATTCGTTTTATCCAAAGTGTCAACGCCGCCGGCCCCTCGGCGCTTCGCAGCTATGACATTCTTTCCACGCATCCCTATGTCGAGCCTGTGTCTCCCGAAGCCACCTCCGTCCGGTCCTGGGGCCGGTACAGTATCGCTTCGAGTTTGGCTTCGATTCGCGCTGATCTGGCCTCTCACGGTCGCGCGGAGACGCCGATTTGGTACACCGAAGTCGGGTGGCCCATCTCGAAGCAGGACGGCGGTGTTTTTGCGATGTCCGGGATTCAGGTCAGTCCTGATCTCCAGGCCGCCTACGTGTGCCGGCTCTACGCTTTCGCGCAACGCCTCGGCGTGGTTCGCGTTGACATCATGTCCGTCAACGACACCGATAACTTCAACTCAGGTTTCTTCCAGCGCGACGGTTCCTGGCGGCCCTCCGCGCATGCCGTCCAGACGATGATCCAACTGATGCCCAGCCCGCGGCTGCTCGGCGCCTTGAGCGATGGAGAGGGCGGGTATTTTGCGTATCGTTTCGCGCCGGGGAAAGATGCCGGCGCGGCGCCCGTGCTCATGGCGTGGAATGTCGCAGGGCCGAAAGTGGTGGAACTGCCGATCAAGGCATCACGCGCGACCATCATTGACATGCTGGGGCGCCGGCAGACTATTGCAGTCGCAGGGGATAAAATCCGCCTGGAAATCGGGCCGCTGCCGGTCTACGTGCGCGGGGAATAGGCCGGCTGGAATATGAATGCCTTTCGTGCTCCGGAAGGAAAGGGAGAATCCTTGGAAACCATCCGCGTGGGTCTCGTCGGCGCAGGAGTCGCGGCAAAGTTCCACCTGGAATCGCTTCTTCAGGTTCACGGCGTGCAGGTGCAGATGACGGGCGTGACCTCGCTGCGTCCCGAGAGCCGCCGGTCCTTCGGCAAGCAGCACGGTATTCCGGCCTTCGACGACGTCGCCTCGATGCTGCCGCACGTTGACGTGCTGGACATCGTCTCGCCGCCGGCCGCGCACGAGGAGGGAATGCTCCTCGCCGCCGAACGCGGAGTCCACATCATCTGCGAAAAGCCCCTCACCGGCTACTTCGGACCGAAAGGCTGCGGGCAGAAGTATCGCGGCGACCGCGACCCCAAGGCCCCGATGCTGAGGAAAGTCGTCCGGAGCCTGGCGGGACTCGCTGAAACCATCCGCCGGTCGGGGGTCGTCTTCTGCTACGCGGAGAACTTCGTCTATGCGCCGGCCATCCAGAAAGAGCGCGAGATCATCGAGAAGACCGGCGCCCAGGTGCTGCGCATCCTGGGCGAGGAATCGCACAACGGCTCCGGATCCGCGTTCTACGGCATCTGGCGTTTTCAGGGCGGCGGGTCGCTCATGGGCAAAATCTGTCACCCGCTTTCCGCCGCGCTCTACTTGAAGCGCGTCGAAGGCTTCCGGCGCAGCGGCAAACCCATCCGCCCGAAGACCGTGACCTCGCGCTGCGAGCAGATCACGCGCCTGCCCGCCTACCAGGATCGCGGATTCATCCGGACCCAGTACCACGACACCGAAGACCAGGGCTGGATGCACGTCACCTTCGAGGACGGGACCGTGGCCGACGTCATCAGCGGCGAGATCGTCCTGGGCGGCATCCACAACTACCTCGAGATTTTCGCCAACAACCACCGGACGCGCTGCAACCTCAGCCCCATCAACATGGTGGACGCGTTCAATCCGAAGGGTGAGCAGTTCAAGGACATCTACACCGTCGAGAAGATCAGCACCAAGGAGGGCTGGACCGCCATCAGCCCCGACGAGAATATCACGCTGGGGTACATCGCCGAGATGCAGGACTTTTTAACCTGCGTGGCGCAGAAGCGCGCGCCGCAGTCGAACCTGGAACTGGCCTGCGACACGATCAGCTCGATCTACGCGGCGTATCTCTCCGACGAGCGAAAGGGAAAAGAGACGGAGATCCCGCTCGCGTGACATGAGCGACCGCAGGGGGCCAAGGCTCGTCACCAGTTCGACCAGTTAGTAATGTCGTCTTCCGTGCCGTCCTTGCCGTCAGGCCCGAAGGAATGGAGGTCGTAACTCTCCGGGTTATGCTTGCCGGGGCAAACATAGACGTAAGGATTGCCCCACGGGTCGTTCGGGACTCCGCCGTGGTAACCGGGGCCGCCGCCGCCAATGTAAGGGCCTTTCCAGCTGGTGAGACCGCTGGGAGGGGTGACCAGGGTTGCCAGCCCTTCGGCAGTCGTCGGATAGCGGCCATTGTCCACCATGAAGGCACTCAGCGCGACGCAGAACATTGCTATGTCCGCACGGGCATGATCTCGCTGAGACGATGGCGACTCGCCCCATGTTCTCCTTAACCCGCAGCCGGAGAAAGCGAGCAGGGCAACGAGGCTCATGGAAATGGCGACGTGCAGCCGTTTCACAGGCATGCCCCTTTCTCGACGGGCTTTACCATGAAGCCGCAGACTGCGTGAAGCCGCGGGAGATTCAGGGGTTCATCGGCGGCGTGGAGAGCAAGGCAGCCCAAGCGTTTGGCCCAATCATGGCAACGAAGAGCCGCGTGTTCGGACGAAAATGGCGGAGAGGTCGGGATTCGAACCCGAGGAGGCGGTTTTAGCCACCTCAACGGCTTAGCAAGCCGCCGCTTTCAACCACTCAGCCACCTCTCCGCAATCCCCGAATTATACCGTTTCCGTCGGGAATTGCAACGACAGTTTCTCAGGCAAGGATGAAAGATGAAGGCGGAAGGCGGAAGAACGGAGGCCCATCATAAGCCGTCTTCATCCTTCATCCTTGATCCGCACTCCGCTGACCTCGATGTGCGCGCGGAGGATTTCTCCGACGGCGGCGGCGTGAGCGAACGCGCCTTGCGGGGTGTGCGGTGCGATTCCCTGGTAGAGTTCGCTGATCTGCCCGATGCAGCCCTCGCGCAGATATTCCTTCAGGAGCGCCTGAAGGCAGACCGCGGCGCGCGCGCCGGCGCGGGGTGTGCGGCCGTGCACTCGAAAAACGGCGTCCACGTACGCGCCCAGCAGCCAGGGGAAGATCGCGCCCTGGTGCCGCGCGGCGGCGCGCTCAAGGGGGCCGCCGCCGTACTTCGGCTGGAAGGCCTTGTCCTCCAGCGACAGCGTCCGCGGGCCCGGCGGCGCCAGCAGCCGCTTCTCGAAAGCCGCCAGCACGCCAGCCGCCTGCCGCCGTTCCAGCAGGTCGCTGGAGAGCGACACCGCGAAGATCTGGTTCGGCCGGATCGCCGCGTCCGCTCCACCCGACGGCGGGTCAACGACGTCGTAGAGGCATTGCTCCGCCGCGTTCCAGAACCGGTCGCGGAAGGAGCGGCCCGCCAGTTCCCGGAGCGCAGTGAATTGCTCCGCCCGCTGCGGCTCGTTCCGGCGCGCGGCCCAGCGCGTGAGCAGCCCGAGCGCATGATGCCACAGCGCGTTGACCTCGACGGGCTTTCCCGCGCGCGGCGTCACGGGCCAATCGCCGAGCGTCGCGTCCATCCAGGTCAGCGCGCGGCCGGGATTGCTTGACATGAGCAGCCCGTCGGCCGCCAGGCGAAAGCCGTCCTCCGACGCGTTCTCGATCGTGCGCCGCACGAGCGACTCGCAGCCGGGCTGCAACCGGTCGCGCAGAAAATCCCAGTCGCGCGAGTGGTCCAGATAAAGTTCGGCGGCGCGGATGAACCAGAGCGGTTCGTCGCCGTGCGCGTCTCCGCCGGGCGCCAGCAGCGCCGCGAGCGCGCCGTCGAGGACGTCCTTCGCCTCGACGAGCCTCCGCGTGCAGAGCAGGATTCCAGGCAGCGCGATCAGCGCCATGCGAAGACTAGCACTTGTCTCGGGATACCCGGCGACGATGCGCGTGCGATCTACCCTGAGCGCAGTCGAAGGGCCTGCCCTGAGTTCAGTCGAAGGGGATGCATCAACCGCAACGAACGCGTCGGCTGCGCGAGCCAGAATGCGCGCGGCGGGATCGCTCTCCATGTCCGGAATTCGCAGCGCGGCGCGCCGCTGGCGCTCGCGCGCTTCGAGAATCTCCGCGGGCTCTTCGAATGGCCCGATTCCGGCCACGAGCGACACAGTCTGGCCTGGCGCCAGGTCGAACGTCAGCTCACACGGGCTGAAGAGGTCTTCGACGCCCTCGAGCCCGAGCGCGATGTCCCACGGGTGCTGGAAGCGGTAATACCAGAGAGCTTCCGCCTTGACCTCGGCCCGGCCGAACTGGAAAAACATCCGCGGGCAGCCCGGGTAAGGGGCGATGGACACGCCGCCGCTTTCGCTCCCGCCAGACGGAGGGCGGGCAAGCCGCAGCGCCAGGTCGGCCAGGTCGTTAGCGCGCGTGAGCGCGCCGGCGTCGCGGAACGCGCAGAGCGGGCGCACTTTTAGCCGCCAGCGAGCGGAGGAGGAAGAACCGTCGAGCGTCCAGGAGTTCACCACGCAGCGTTTGCCGCGCGGCATGAACAGGCGGCGGGTGAGCGCAGCACCCATTCGACTTTGCTCATGGCCGGCCGGCAGTTCGAACCGCCACTCGGGAAAGGGATCCGCGCGGAACCGCACGCAGTGCCGGAACCCTTGCGGATGGCGCGCGCCGACGTACTGATGGCAGGAAAGCTGGACGGAGCCGCTTTCGTTGTCGAGCGCGACGTCGAGCGCGGCGAGCAGCAGCATCGGCCCGGCGCCCGTTCGCCTTTGCTCAGGGCGGCCCTGAGTTCCATCGAAGGGGCCGTCCGGCCCGGCGCCGGCGGTGAACAGCCCGTGCTGCCGCCGCGTGTTCGGCCCGGCGACCGTTCCGGAGGCGGAATCACCCAGCCCGTTGGTCTCGAGCCACTCGATCATCGCGCTGCGCTCGGGGCGCTGGATGACGGCGGACCCCAGTTCCAGCAGCGACGCGTCCACAGCCGATTGCGGAGTGCGGAGTGCGGAGTGCGGAGTGACGCCCGATCGGTCATTCGTCATTGAAAATCACGCCTGTAGGCAGGTCATTCATCAAGGACGTTTCCCCGCTTGTGCTCCCGACTCGACGAGCAGGGCGAACGGCCGCGAAAGGTTAAACCAAAGCCGGCTTACTCAGCACCCCGGAAAGGGAAAGGTCTTTATACGCGTCGAGCTCGTCGTTATCGTTATCTCCGTTCATCCATTTGTGCGGAAGACCATCATCGTGATCCAGGTTTTGCCACGCGTGGATTGCTTCACAACCTGTGAGGCAGCAGAAGGCCATCATTACGGCAAACAGAAGAACCGGTCTTCCGATCGAGTGCGCACTTTGCTTCATAAGCCGTCCTCCACGCGCGGGGCCAGGCATCAACCGAATGAGAAGCTATCGCCATTATCGGGAGTTGGATGCCGGTAAGTCAAGGAATTATTGGGCGAAAGGTCAGAGCGATCACGGTCTCGGCGCGCAGACGGCCCGAATCCGAAGCCTCCTTGCTACGCTTCCGATTCGAGCTTGCCGCGGAGTCCGGACGTGATCCCGACTCAACCGGCAGGGCGAACGGTCACGACGGAGTAAACGAAAGCCGGCGTGCTCAGGCCGCCGGAAAAGGAAACGTCTTTAGATGCGTCGAGCGTCTGCATCTCCTCATCTTGCTGCTGCCAGTCCGGCGGACTATCCTCAACGGTATCCAGGTCTCCCAGCATCCCTTGAAGTATTCCACAACCTGAAAGGCAACAGCAGGCGATAATTACGGCGAACAGAAGAACAGGTCTTCCGATCGCGTATGCGCTTTGCCTCATACGGCCGTCCTCCACGCGCGGAACCGGCATCAACCGAACGAGAAGCCGCCGCCATTATCGGGAGTTGGATGCCGGTAAGTCAAGGAGCTATTCGGGCAAGAGGTTTAATCACGGCCTCGGCACGCATACGATCCGAAACCCGACGAACGCTTCGCGAGCCTCGGGTGTGTTCCGGGTGCGAGCGGCGGAACGGCAGGCCGCCGGAAAGATGCCCCAGCAACCGCCGCGCAACACCCGCGACTCACTTTTCTCCGGTCCCGGCGGATCGTAGGTCGGGCTGTTCTTGTAGTACCCTGCGTCAAACCAGTCCTGGCACCATTCCATCACGTTCCCGTGCATGTCATAGAGTCCCCAGGCGTTCGGCGCAAAGCTCCCGACCGGCACGGTCTTCTTGCGGTTTTCTCCCTTGCGCCCGCTTCCGTAAGTGAAGTTCCCAGAGTAGTTGGCTTGTTCGGTCGAGATCGTTTCGCCTGTATTGAACGGCGTCGTCGTCCCTGCCCGGCACGCATATTCCCACTCCGCTTCCGTCGGCAACCGGACCATCTGCCCTGTCTTCGCCGACAATTTCTTGCAGAACTCCACTGCGTCGTTCCAGGAGACCCATTCCACCGGATTGCTTTCTCCCTTGAAGAACGATGGATTCACGCCCATCACCGCCTCGTATTGCGCATTCGTCACTACATACACGCCCATGTAGAAGGGCTTGGTGATCTTCACCAGATGCTGCGGTCGCTCCTTCTGGAACGACTCTGAATTCACACGCAGGTTATTGCACTCCCGCGCTACTTGCTCCGACGGCTCGTCCCCACCCATTAGAAACTCTCCAGCCGGAATAAGAACCAGCTTCAGGCTCGCGCCCTTGCCGCAGTCGAGAGTCAATTCCTTCGGCAGCTTAACCGTTGGCCGATTCTCGCGGACCTGTGCGCATGACATCATGCTCAGACCCGCCACCGCAAACGCCATCAGAATCCGCAAGAGTCGCTTCTGCATGGCTCTCCTCCATCCAAGAAGTTATATGTGAGAACTCAAGTGCGCGCGCATCTCCTCATTCCGGGCTTGACCCGGAATCCACCGTTTATTGGATTCCCGCCTTCGCGGGAATGACCTCATTTGCTAATGGAAACTGGATATTGGAAATCGGTTATTGGCTCTTCGCCCGATACGCCATCGGGACGTACGGCTTGCACTTCTTCAGCGCGAAGCTCTTTTCCAGCCGCGCGAACCGGGGCACGCCGTCCTCGATGGGCAGCACGACCCATTCATCGCCGATCAGCGGGCGCGCGTAGCGGACGAAATCGTCGGTCACGTCGCATCGGCTCGGCGCGATCCACGCCTGCGGGAACTTGCGCTCGGAGTTCGCGACCCGTTGCAGCGGGACTTTGTCATATCGCACCCGGTAAGCCGTGCCCGGCTCGCGGAGGATGGTGCTCATGAAGCCGCCGCCGTCGTTGAGCGCGACCAGCGCCGCCTTCCGGCCGAGTTGATACGCCTCTTCGAGGTCGGTGTGCGAGGCGTAGATCATCGCGTGCCGCTGGTCGGTCCCGGGCACGTTCCCGCGCGCCGCGCCTCGGGCGGCGAGGCCGGCCTGGTTGAGATAATTGACGACGGTCTGCTCG
>Ga0181524_10003274_pt1 | contig 15845 bp, 21 predicted proteins | sample PEATcosm2014_Bin_34_FD_119761 | JGI IMG/M metagenome (GOLD analysis project Ga0181524, IMG submission 119761) | Peatland microbial communities from MTU Mesocosm Facility, Houghton, MI, USA - PEATcosm2014_Bin05_60_metaG | ecosystem: Environmental > Terrestrial > Soil > Wetlands > Peat | place...
CGCACGTTTTCCCGCGCTACGGGGTCGTGTTAAACTACCTCCGAGTGGTGGGAGTAGCTCAGTTGGTAGAGCGTCGGTCTGTGGCACCGAATGTCGTGGGTTCAAATCCCATCTCCCACCCCACTTCCAGCCAATGAATATGCGGTGATTTAACAGCAGATTTAATCAAGCGGAAAAACTGTACCCAAAGCATACTCAAAAGCACTGATCGTCAGCGCAAGTTCTCACCGCTTCCTCCGCGACTTGCGTCCGCACATCCGACCAGCAAACTCTTGAAGCAGGCTCCTAATTAGATACTAGTGTCTTGCTGTGCCTAGCTGTCCAACTGTCTCGGACCAGGAGTACTAGGAAGTACCGACACTACAAATAAATCAAACAGTCCTTGTCTTCATTCCTGCTTCTGGTGATGCTCGGATTGTAGTAGAGCATCTCTCACACAAAGGAAAACACACAATGACCGAAATGAACGAAGCAGTCAAATCAAGCGTTCCGCAGTGGACCGAAGAAGAACTCAAGAAAATCGCGAACCTACAGGAGACGTTGGGGTGCTCACGGCCGAAAGCGATCCGCAAGATGCAAGCGGGCGTGAAGGTTTCCACCGTGAAACCCGCGGAGAAGAAAGCAGTCAAGCACGCTCCGAAGCCCAAAGCGGAGAAGAAACCCAAGCGTGAATCCACACTGCCGGAGAAATCCAAAACGCAAGTGAAGCGCAACCAGGAAGAACTGGACAACTGCATCCGCAAGGCACTGCGCGAAGGATACGGTCACCCATGTCCGGTGCTCGGCGTCCTAGGGTCCAGGTTTGCTGAGCCCAGCAAAACAGCCGGATACCCTTTCTACAGGGTGCTAGCCGATGCTGGCAAGGACGGTGGACTCGTTGCTGTGTTCGTCAGCGGGTTCTACAAGGGCAGCGACGGCATCAAGGCTTCAATCACTCCTGCCGTACGGAGCAGTTACACCGTCTCTAGGCTGTTGAAATCAATTGAGAAGCGGACCAAACGCGTAGCAGCCAAACTTGCCAAGGATGAAGCGAAGTCCAAGGCGAAGTCCAAGTAACCGGTCGCAGCGTCAGCAGGCTCATGCGTGCGGTTCGCTGGCGAAGCACCCAAGGAGGGCGAGTGAAAAAAGCTAAAACACCGTGGATAAACCTTGTTTTTGTTCATGGTCATTTTGTTGGCACTAAACCTGTTTGTGGGTATACCCGCTATGGTTGGGAAGTGTGGCACTTAGTTGAAGACCCCAAAACAGGCACCGTAGAAATAGAAATGAACACAGCCCTCATGTCCAAGGCAGACATGGACATCCCACTAACTTTGGAAAACATGCTGGCTTTACAAAAACGACTTATGTCTACCGACCCTGATTTGGAAGAAGCTAGGGTCAACGCTTGCGTGCCCCTTGAACCGTCACTCCATAATTTTTCAGCGCCATCGAAACGGTTGAAGCGTATTTTAATTTCATAATCTCAGCAACCTCTTTAAAAGTTTTTCCAAATTCTCGCAACTGTCGCGCCTGCTCAAGTTTCTCAGGCGTCCACCGCACTGCTGCACGGTGACCAGGGCAAGGGTCTTCAATGTAGTGGTGACAAGCGAACCGCACGCTCGCGTTGGAAACGCCGAAAGCACGCGCACATCGCCAATGCGGAATGTTCAAAGCACGCATTGTCCGCAGTCGTTCCAGTTTTTCCTTATCCCACGGTGGTAGAATTTTCCCAAACATCATACCACCATCAGTATATCGTGAAACGCGCTGTTCTCCGGTCATCATTCGCCAGGTCCGATTCATTCGGTTCAGCACCTGCCGCACAAACGGAGGGCGAAGCCCAAGTTCTTCAGCGACTCCAACACTCGTCCAGTTCATCGCGTAGGATAAATACACAACTGCTGCAATGATCGCTAACGGACCTCGTTCCGCGATGCAGATTTCGGAATCAACACCCTGGATTAGTGAACAAAGTCGCGCTATCCTCTTGTCGCTCTCGCCGTCTGCAACAGCCTCTGCAAGTTCCTTCTCGAGTCTAAGTAACTTGAACCGTAAGGGCAGAATTGAATCAATCACCAAACTCTTGATGTTTGCAATACGTTCAGGAAGAGAAGCTGTTTCGAGGGGCCGATATCTGTCTCCACGACCAAACGCATAGTAACGACGTTCAATGTACTTTAGAAGAACATCACGAAATAGTTCCTGGTCTGCAAACCACCGTGGTGGAGGTCCTTGCTTCCAATCCAAAGGGCGCTTGACCAGTTTGAATCTATCAAAGTCAGCAAAACTGATCCCTGGCGATTCCCACTCACCGTCGCGATGCTGGATAGCGTATATAGCCTTTGGGCGCTTATTGAACTGGTACCAGGCAAACCGTGCCTCACCTGTTGGGTTTGTGCTTGCCGGAAGAAGTGTAACCGTTGGCATATCAGACTGGACTTCCTATTGATTCGGAATCGATGTACTTGAAGTCAAAATCCACGTGGCACGCATAGATGGTGCCGTGAGGAATGGATTCGGTGTCGTCTGCTTCAAAAACTTGCATCACCTGCTGGACTACCGTGCCTTCGCTCAGGGTTCCGATCCACGTCGCAAAAAGCAACTTCAATTGCTGAGCGAGCAGCACGGCAGAACGCTGAGACGCACCGTAGCAGGAGAACCGAAAGCGAGCATCCTGCAATGCATTTGCTCCCTCAAATGAAAAAGTCTGCGGCACACCTGAAAGCCGCTGATAAGTGATGTACGGCATCGAGGGCTCAGGGATCGCGAGGATGTAGAACAGACCGTCTTCTTCATCACTGCGCGCCGTGCCCAGCAACGCCGTGATAGCGGGCGTGTTCACTATTAACGAATATAAGCCTTCTTGAAACATTACGTCACCACCGGAGTCGGAGCAACCTCTGAACTGTCATTAATCTCGGTTGCCACGAGAACCAACATTTTCGTGGTCTCGGTTGGGTTCAGCACGGCACCGATAAGAAACGTCCGGCCATTCCACCAAACCCGGCATCCTGCCGTTGGCATTTGCGTCATATCTCGCGGATGGCGCATCACAATCCAGTGGGACGATTCTGACACAAACTGGCCGGCCGCCAGTGTTGCATCACCAACCCACGCCTCAATACTGGCCCAGCATGTCCGGATGACCGTCCATTCATTCGTATCGCCTTCCTGCACTCCGCCCATTGAATCCAGTTTGCCCGATGGTTTGACAATCTGAATCCTGTGCCGTAGCTCGCCAGGAACAATCTCGGTTGGTAGCCTATGTGCCATTGATCATCCTCTCGTCTGCGCAAAATCTATCACACGGTACGGCCACAACAGGGACCGTGCAGTTTTTGGAATCTGTTCCTCGTCATCCTTCGTGGGGACACGGTTTTCATACAGGTTTGACACAATCATCAAGATAGCGGCCTTTACACCGTGTGGAACTGCCTGGAGGGTTGTACCATACCCCGCCGTGTAGTGAATCTGCACGGCATTCGGCACGTACAGCACACTGGGCCAGTAGCCAGCAACAGGCGCGCCAGTTGAGGGTGTCTGAATACCTGGGAAAATTCTGCCGGGCTCCGAAATCTTGTCGATGATGAACGAACCAAATTCGCCTTGCGGAAGTGGACCGTCATTGCGCCAGATAGCTGTCGCGGGTGCAGCCTCTGCTGTGATGCCGGTGACAATTGTGCTGAACTCAGGAGGCACTATGCCGGACTCCAACGTAGGCTCACTTGATGGGTCAGGGCTCACGAGCGTCTGCACGTTTCCATTATAATCAGCAACCTGAGCGCCGTTCGCGTACTCAGTTTGTGGGTACCACGGTAGCGGCTGTGGCACAAGGTCTTTGAAAGAAGCCTTGGTGGAATCCATGTACGTGATCCGGTCCACACTGATGAGCGGAGGCCGCATCGTCTTAATCATCTGCGAGTAGTTCCACAAGGTTGTGCTGTACCGGGGCAGGCTGTAGTAACTAGGCGGATACGCCATTTGAGAAAGCATCGTGTCCGTGAAGTATGGAAACGAATCCAAGCACAGAAGAAATCCTTTTTGAATGAAGCAGCGACGACAATAAAGTTCGGCCAGTTCTGTTGCGGCACCGATGAGCCCTGTGATCAGGTCGTCGTCTTCCGTGATCTCGTCTACGCGCAAGAAATTCTTGGCCCAGGTTAGATCCACCGGGTCAATCGTTGCAGGTTTTTCAACCCATAGTCCTGCCATTGTATTCCTCCAAATCTTTCAAATGGTGTTACACACTAAAATGAAAGCACCCTCTACGCGACGGTCGAACCGCCTACGGCATAGAGGGTGCTTTACATCCTGTGATTGCCACAGGCCAGGTAAAAGAACCAAACGGTGTTAGGGCACCCAGTCAGACAAGGTATGCGCCTTGCACACTATGACTAACTGGGCACCCTTCCTACCGTTACAATCAACTGAAGCACTGGATTGGAATGAACGGTGACGGCGCGTTCACGTCGCTATAAAGCAAGGCACCATCCGCCCGCATAAAGCAACGGATACCGATGTTGCCCTTCTCAATCAAGCCAGGAGCTTCCTTGTAGACCTTGAGTCCAATGGCGTCGTCCTCCGTAACTAGTCGGGTGGCCCAGTATCGGAAGTCCCCTAGGACTATCGGTACAGTTGACACGCCGATACTTGGCATGGAGGGTGAAATCTTGACAGGCACGCCAAAAATGAATGGCTCATTGTCTACCCACTTCACTAGATTCAAAATACGGCCATACCGGTCAAGGATGCCGGACAAGAAGGCTAGTGTGTGTCGATTACAAAGCCAAGCACATTTTGGAGATTCGAGATATGCCGTGTCAAGTGCATCAATGGCGTTCTTGCAGTCAGTGACGCCGATGCTGTTTGCCCCCGTCTGTTCGCCAACCGCATTGCCGGTCGTTTCCGAGTCGCCCTGAGCAGTGATTACAGGAACACCGAGGGCTTCAAGGGCAGGCAGCAATCCAAGCGGCTTGGTAGTGCCTGTTCCATTGACAAGGTCTGCGCCAATGCCTCTTGCCAATTTATCCTCAAAGAACTCCTTGGCAAGAGCAACGGCTGTGAGCGCGGTTTCAAGGTCTTGGAACGCTTCAACTGAAGCAACGTATCGGTCGGAACAGTACGAGAAAGCTCCAAGAACAGCGTGTCCTGTGGCGTCAAAGTCAACAGAGGTCTGGGACTCTGCTTCACCGACTACGCTGGCTGTGTGTTCGGTATCACTGGCCAGAGGCACGGGCAACGGACGGCCATTGGTGGTTTTGATGAGTGTGCAAGAATCCTCATCAAACAAAGCGTCGTGGGCTTTCAGGGCTCGGAACAACTCAGGGAAAAATTCAGAGGGCACGAAATATCCGAGCCCAGTATAGGTTCCAAGTTGGGCTGAAAGGTTCCCACCCTCAACCATGTCTCGCCGTTCACCAGCAACAAAACCTTGCCAAGCGCGGACTTCTGCATTGTCAGTCTTGCTGCGATCGGGAAGTAGCGTTAGGGGCACGCCCGCACGCGATTCTCGGTCATTTAGTTCTTGCTGGTCCATCTCTGCCAGGCTCACGCCAGACTTGACGGCAGCAATTGCGGTTTGCAGGTATGCACACCGCGATTCATCTGCTTTGCTCAGCCTCACCTTGTTTGTCAGCGAGTTGTATTCCGAGAGAAGCAGACGTAATTCTTTGAAGTTAATCATTGTAATTCTCTTTTCTGCCACGGAAAACTCGCCGCAGCCCGTATTCGGACCTTTACAGGTCCAGAATTTCCTTTTGCATCCGAATGCGCCGTGCGCGTGCGATGCTAATTATTCCAGCGTGGGCACACATATCTTCAGCTGCCAAATCCACATCACCGTTGCATCGCTCGAGCAATTCCTTGAATGTCTCGTGCCGTGGCGGAATACTTGGACCTAGAAGCCGTTCCACAAAACTTCGGACCTCAGCAGCAACTTGTTCGCGGTCACGAGCCGAAACTGAGGTTCCAGGATAGGCAGCGTTCGAGACTAAGCTGATCTCAAAAAGTTTGGAAAAGTTATTGATGGTGCGAACGGCAATCCTGCTTCGCGTCTCATCTTCTTCTTCATTCCACTCATCATCACCAGCACCTAGCGTGAAGCCAAAGGAACACGAATTTATGTTGCCGGCTTTGACGTTGGTGTATAGGTCCTCGCCATAAGTGGTGTGTGGAATGTCAGCATCAAAATGAAGTCCTGCACCGTCGCTGTCCAATCGCAATGTCCCCGCGGTTGTTCTAGCCAGGATTTTGTCTTGGTCGTGCCCAATGAAACAGCAAACATCAGGGCTCCTGCGAAGGACCGATTCAAAAGCACCGCTGGCGATGCGCTCACGGAATGACTTGTTACCGACAGGCAATGGATGCGAAAGCACGTTGTAGCGTGCGGCGTAGCCACTAACGCTTAGTCCCTTGCTGTTCTCTGCTGCGCGAATCTCATACGCACCGATAATTCGTTTTTCCATAGCGTCTCCTTACTTCCCTTCAAACACCGCTCTGTCAGCTTCCGTCATCCATGCCGGAGTCAGCCCGCGCATTTTCGCTTCAAGAATTGCTCTCACCCGAGCAGGATCCATCGGTGCCACCACAACGGGCTTTGTGTTACGTTTAAAACGTCGGTTGTAGGCGGCAAGTGCAGCCTGGTAATCAGCACCAATTTTTTCGGGGATGGGTGTGGTTCCGCACTGACAATGCACAGGGAGTTTGTGAGCGTTCGGACCTTTTTGTAATCCGGCTTGCGAGCAGGTATTGCATCGCCAGGTAAGAGCAGGTGGCTTCTCAAAATCCACCGTGCGGGTATCCTCGCGGCAAGTGTAAAAATGCACATCCGGGACACGCTTGGGTTTTGCTTCGGGAATGACCTGAACCACTTCCCCGCGCTTCAACATTATTTCTGCTAAACCGGAGGCAACATCAAATGGGGGATGCTTGCGTTCTAAATCTTGGACTTTCACGGAGGGCTCCTTTTCGCTTTCGCGTATCGCAGTTAAGGACTGCGTGACTTCCTCAAGTCATAGGGGTGGTGTGACGGGGTAGGATTCTTCTTGCCCTAACATCTCAAAGCAGTAGAAGCTAATCACATGGTCAAAAAACTTATCGCACGTCTCTACTGCTGGTTTCTACGCTATGCCTGGTTTGGAGAACTCTTTTTCGATGGGATGGTCGGGTGGCCGGTTCGAGAGCAGGAGTTCTGGCTGCGCAACGTCCTCGCCAAGAGTGCTACCGAAGAGCAGATTCAACAACTGCTACGCGAGCTTGAAGAGAAGCGCCTATGCGGAAAATAGGCATCACATCCTTCCGCGGATGTGAGGAGAGATTCAACAAATGGCAGACATAGTTGAGTTCAAGATAGAAGGTCTTGAGGAACTGCGAAAGGCATTTCTTGAAAATCTGCCACGTGAAGCGAGTATGGCTATACGCGAGGCGCTTGTCGCGAGTGGAGAGATTATTCAAGATTCAATGGAGAAAAATGCACCCCGTGAAGAATCTGGACCCGATGCCGGCTTACTAGCGAACAACATTGTCACAAAGGTAAAAGTTCGAAAGGGAAGGGGCTACGCACTAATCGGACCTAAGCGTGGCGTGTGGTATAGCGAAGGCCGGAAGAGCGCGGGCGTCATCAATTTCATCACGCGAACTGGCAAGCGTGTAGCGCTTCCGGTGAAGGCTGGCGCGAAAATTAGCATCGCACACGTCAGCCGCTTCCTGGAGTTCGGTACATCGCGTGCGCCCGCGGATCCTTTTATGACGCGTGCCTACGAAAGCACGCGCGCAGCTGTTCAAGACTGCATCGTCTCTAAACTTCGCGAGCGCCTTAAACTTTAATCACGGTCAGATCCAACGCACAGTGCCACTATCGGACTTTGGGTGCTTTCCACTCTTGAAATTGGCGAGCGCATCCTGATATTTGCTTAATACCGCCTCAGGGATTGGCTCCACTGTTTTGCAATGTTTGAATCTGGTATCCTCAAAGACCTTCTCGATCACAGCCTTGCCCCCACAACAATCACATTCAACAGTGACGAAGGGCACGCCGCTGTCTCGTCCAATTCTATTGATCCATTCGGTAGCCATCAGTTCTCCGTTTTAAAAATGGAAGTCCGGCCAAAGCGTGGGAACGTAGATCTTACTCAAGCGTGCCAAATTTTCTTTTGGCTCTCCCTCACTATTTGGATGGTGCTGCCTGCAAACGCCAACAACATTTGACGGAGTAAAGAAAAGGTCAGGCCGTGACCGCGGCGAAAGTATGTGGTGCAGGATTTCCACTGGACGCCTGCAACGCACACCGTCGTATTCAATACGCTGGCAGACAGAATTGCCGTGCCCGAAGAACGCATCATGGAATCTCTTCCACGCTACTCGATTGTAAAGGGGCCAAGTCGGATCATTCTTCTTCCGATTGGCATCACGTTCCGCTCGACTCCGCATATACGAATTGTCAAGGATGTGGGCTTCACAATAACCAGATCGATCATTCGTTTGTTTACCGCAACCGCGTTCGCGGCAGTAAGAAAATAGACGTTCAGGCATCAGATATATTTCACCTCAAAAGACTTTCGCTCGTTACCAGTCAGTGGCTCGTTCTGGATTGCAACATACATCGCAATGCAGGCCGCTGTCGCAAGGTCTATTTTTTCTCTGGCGCGTCCCTTGTCCAGTCGCACATCACCCTTGTATCCACGTATGAGATTCACGTTGGAAAAACACCAGTTCGCCAAAGGGTTTCCAAAAAGTGCAAGTTGATGTGAAACTATCAACCGCTCGATTCTCAAAATTGCAGGCGAGAGCGAAAATCCTTGCGTGACCTGGACCATTTTCTGACCGGCGGTCTCAAGAGATTTGGCTAGATCCTGTGCAAGAGCCCTATCAAAGCCTACTTCCTTAATTCGATATTTCTGCCGCAACGCCAAAATCTCACCACGGATGAAACCAAAGTCCGTCGTCGTTCCTGGGGTAGCAATGAGGAACTTTGAATCCCTCCAAATGTCATAGGGAACGCGGCTCTCTTTGCTTCGCCGTATGATTCCTTCCTCGGGACAGAACACCCGGAAGATGCATTCCCAAATGTTAGACCCGGGGGCCGGCGTAAACAGCAAAGCAAACGCGCTGAGGTCCTCAACTATGGCAAGATCCAGTCCACCATAGCACGTGCGCTGTGACTCACCGATCTGACGCAATGCTATGTCACTCAACTTCGAGAGGTCCGGCAATGGCTTGGCTTCGAGTCGTGCCTCCGTCGCAGCAATCCTCTTGCTAGGTGTTAGCAATTTATCTTCATCAGTGAGATATGCGCAGCCTTTTGCCTCTAAGTCGGCGTAATTGATCCAAGCAATGTCGCTCGTTTCATTCCACACGTTGAAAGAATACCGCAAGAATGCACGTTTGGTTGAAGGAATCGCAGCGGCTTGCTGTGCTAGGTCCCGGATATTTTCGATGGGCACCAGGATCCCAAGGCTAGGATTTGCTTTGATCCAAACGCTTTCATTCTCTGGGGAGTCACCCTGATCCAATTCAGCAATGTAAGCAAAGAAACTGTTGCCAGGCAACACGCCTTCAAGGACTTGTGCGGCGCGATTGCGTTGCTCATACGCAATCTGTTCGCGAGTCTCCCCGGCAGTTGTGATTGACATGATGAGAGGCTGTTTGCGCCCGGTCGTTGACGATGTGAAAACGTTGTGCAAGGAACTGTTGACGTGATCCCCGAGCTCATCCAAGACCCCAAAATGAATGTTGAGACCATTTAATTTTTCGGAATTGGCAGCCAGGCTCTCGAATGAAGAAGTCTCCCACGTGATACTCGATTTTGATTTCCATTCTCTTGTAGCACCAGCAATGTGCTGATTCTCATTTCGCAACCGACACGCTGCTTTGAAACACAGACTGTGGCTCTGGTATTTTGTTGTGGCAGCACAGAAGCAACTCGAATATGGTTCCGCATCACCGGCTGGATCCGCCATGTAGAGGCCAAGTGCAGCACTGAGGGCGGTCTTTCCATTCTTCTTCGCCACCAAAACGAGGGCATACCGAAATCTCCGCAAACCAGAAGGCAGTTTGAAACCAAACAAATTGGCCAGGACGAAAACTTGCCAGGGCAGCAGATCCAAGCCAAGGCGTGTGATGTAATTGACAACGTGCTGCGCCGCAACCGAATCAAAAGTCATGTCAGTGCGCGCGAGATCAGCTAGGAATCTTTTGCAGGCGAGTTTTACAAACTTGCAAGCAACGATTACGCCGGCCTGCACGTCTACAGCGTAAGCCTTGGCAACTGCGGCAGCATCCGGAGCAACCCTTTGCTGGGCAACCGGCATCGTGGGTTCATTTTGATCTGGCGGAAATGGATCTCGTGCCTCCAGGATAGCAATACACTTCGCCAGCGCTTCATCGTCTTCCAAAGATTTTGCCCGCAAGATCTCCATAATAAGGGGTCCGTCGGTCTTCGCCAGCAAACGTCTCTCAAGCAACGCTTCGCAGTAGTAAGTCCAGAGAGCACACTCGCGAGGGGAAAGAGCTTCGGGAATTGGAGGCGCACCAAATTGGAAAGACAGTGGCGCTTCGGCTGCCAAGCGAGCAGCCTGCCAAGCCTTTGTTCTTCGGTCCCAACTTCCAGACCGCTTGAGTTCCTCAATTGTTTTTTTCCGCCTGCCCATTTACTCTCCGAATATCAGCCGGCCGGCCGCCAATCGTGATCCCTGCAAGGGAGAATCACCAAGCGGCCCAGCCGGCGAGCACCTAGTCGAGTGAGGTATTGCCCGACCAAGCGCAATTCGCTCCGCGTAATGTGGAGGCATAGGACGCGGAACGAAAAATCAAATTGGATTTGGATCCTCCACATAGTTACCAGCGCGTGTTACACCAATTCCCGCAGAATAAAATTATTTTGTGTGTTTAGTAACACGGGTGTTTTTTGGAGATCGTTGAAAACAAAAGGGATAACGCCCACGGGTGATTTCGGACTTTCTTATCAGTAACTTTATTCCTATGCAAAAGCGATCGATTCTGCATCAATTCCGTGGCGGTTTTCAATCGATTTGGTTACCGGTCAATCACGCTATTTGAGGTAAGACAGTGAACGTATCACTCTCTATCTTGCTGAGCAGTTCGGGATCCGGGTTGCTTTACTGCTTTTGCTGCTAGGACGCACAATCCAGCCAACGCGGGTAGTTAACGCGGCAGACTGAGGAGATCGTTGTGCTGTAGAGGCTGTAGCGCGTCCCAGTTATCGCCGGTAATCATCCACGCGATCTGCTCGTTTGCAACTGTCCGAGCAGTAATTGGAATTCGTATCGTGAGGTTTTCCACACCAGATACATTTTCGGGTTAGTCCACGCTCTAATACTTTCTCAGCAAGTGAGAGTGGGCGATTTGCAGGTTGGTTGCTCGCGGAAGACATACCAATCCTCCAGATTGGTGTTACACTCTCCGCTAGTCGTCAAATATCCCTTGCTGTTGCGTAGGCTTGTGTTTCTCCGCCCTAGGAGCGTATTTGTCGGCAGAATCAGCGTATTCTGGTATTCTGCCGTGATGGCGACGGATGAGCCGAATGGCAGGCAAGCGCTCAAGATCGAACTTCACTTGGCACTCTTGAATCCTCTCTTCCGTTGGGTAGGGATTGTTGGTCATTTTCCGATTGAGTCCAAGTACTCTAGAAGACAACCATGTGCCTCGTACAGCAGTGAATCCACCTTCCGCAGTGGCCGCTTAGTGACCACCGCCTCGGGTTCACCTGTTTGGTGTATCTTCCGAAGTCTTGCTGCCAATTCCGAGAGCGAAGCGTCGATAGCTCCTATCTCCTTGCGCTCAGTTTCCGTAATCTGCATTTCTATTTCTCCTTTTGATTGTCAGTCACCGTGGTTTCGTAGGTTTCGTATGTGGTAGGTAGCACGCGTGAGAACGCATAAACAAAAGTGCATAGGTTTCGTAGGTTTCGTAGGTAACTCGCTAAAAGAGCAAAATAGCTCTTTATTATCTCCTTTATTTTCAACAATGCCTATGTTTTCACGTCTATATACAGCACCGCCTACGCACATACAAAACCTACGAAACCCCATCATATTACTTTTCGAATTTCCGCCAAACACACAGCGGGATTGATGATCCACCGTTGGGTTGGCCTGCCACCGTGACCGGTATATTCCGATTGTGGCACTTGGCGAATCCAATGTGCTTCCTCCAAAGTTTGGATAGCCTCTTTAATGCTTTCTGGTTCTGTAAGTCCGCTCCAACCCTTCAAGCGAATATCGCGCACCGAGAAACCGTCTTTCTCGTAAGCGTCAAGAGCGCCTCTCTTGATTCGTGTAGCCAAATTGGAAACCGCTTGCTGTTCCACCGTCATAACCGAACTGTAGATTTTGTCCAGATGTTTCTGGAGATATCCGCAGAGACCGATAGCCTGCTTTGCGTGGTCGGCATCAATACGTTGTTCCCCTTCTAGCTCGGTGCCGTCCGGCAGAGCGTCAACAACATCTGCGAGTTGAAATAGGGCAGCAAGTATCGGCATCAAACTCCTATATTTGCCAAGATGACCTTGTTTCTGCGGCTGAGGTTCTCCATCGGTAGCATTTTGGTGTTCTTCAAGCCAAGCATCGAACAAAGTCTGGGCTTCGGGATTGAAGTGAAAGAATAAGGAATTTTCAGGAAGGTTCGCAACAAAACGGATGACCTTTTCTACACGCGCGATCGCTTCATAGTTTGGAGCAACATCCACGTTACGAAAAGGTTCAAAGGTCGGAGCAACGAGCAGCTGGAACCGCTGCAAGAGACCGTCTTTCACTTCCATCAATTTGCTAAGTGAATCGGGCTGAAGGTTCCCAAACACACTACCTGATAGAATAGCAGAAACGGAACCACGGCTTATCCTCAACAGGTTGTAAGGTGTGTTGCCACCCCAGAGATGTAGATACATCGCACGCTGATTTTCGTGACCCTTCTTTTCCATCTCAGCGAGCAAGCCAGAAAGTTCATCGCGCAGCACAAGAACTCCACGCGGATTTTCGCTCAGCGCTTGCTGGAAAGCCTCTGGCGTTGTATCTCCTAATATCAAACGTTTGACAGTGGGCTTCCTTGGCGCCGGAGTGTCTGTCTCACTGTCTTTATATTTCTTTGAGCTTTCCCACGCAGAAAGTTCTTGTTCGTACTGCTCAAGCGCCGCCTTACCGTCAGCAGCCCACTCACTCTCAATTTGATAATGAACCTTTGTCATAGCTTCAAAGATTGGAGTTTTCATTCTCCCAGGCAAAGCCACCACGGCACCCCAGAGATTCAAAGTCACTTTCCACTCTTTGTCATACTTTTTTGGATATACAAAGCCTCTTCGGCTGACGGCACCTGAAAACGCACAGATCGCCGCCATCGCCGCCATCTCTGGCGGAGACGACATGCGATGCGCCACATCGGCTACCAGTTTTCTGTAGCAATTTGGCAGATATCCTTCTTTGAACTCAGGTATTTGGTCTTCAGATTCTAAGAGCGGTTTTGGTTCTTCCCAAGTCTCTTCAACAAGTTTATCAATGAGTTTAATAACCTTTTCGGGATTTGCCTTGAGAGCATCCTTGGGCCAAATGTTTTCTGCGTTTGTCACGGTCGCCGCCCCAATGTTTTGAGCGCTTTCGCATCATTCCCGGTCGGAAGCGTTTCCCATTTCTTCCAGAACGTCCACAAAGCATTCTCAACAAGCTGCCGGTAATTTGGGAATCGAATAGGATGGGGCTTGCTGCGTTCGTAAGCAATCTCGTCAGCCCTGAATTCGCGCAAGGCTTTTGAGCAGCGAGCACTCAGCGTAACCGTGATTCGTTTGATTTTCTTAGCGGAAATTCTTTTGCGGGCCACGGGTATTCTCCTGTGTGCTGACGAGTTTTTCGTTCTTGGTTGTGCGAAGCATATTTGCTACGCCTTCGCGGAATTCAATCTCGATATTGCACCATGTGCGAGTGTGTTCTATCTCGTCAAACATGGCCTCCAGTTTTTTCATCAGTTCTGGTTTTGTCACGCTCGCGCCCCATAGACTGATTTCTTGTCCCTAGCGGGTGTTTGTGCCCACGGCATCCGCACGCCCACCCAGCCGCACTTCAATTGCCAGCCGACACTTTGGAACAGACGCTTGCCATTATCATATTCAGTAGCCCAATGCCGCTTTCCGCATTTCGGGCACAGAAAATCAAACTCGACCTTGATGAAGCTGGAAACGTCATCTTTCGTCACCGTGACGTTTTCAGCCAGGACGCCTAGGTGCGGCTTGTCACCTTCCATCACACAAATGCCCGTGACTCCAGCATCACGCAGCATCTCATTCACTTCCTTCACTCGTTCACCTCACGCACACTAACAAAATCGTAGACGCCTCGCGCAGTTCACGTCCACCAAAATCGGGCGAAAATCTTTCGCGCTCGCGGAAAAGCCAACTGTTCGACAGTACAGTTCTCACTTACTCGAACAGTTTTTGAAGATACGTTGTCCACACGTCAGCATCACCTCTTCTCAAATCTCTCGTCAAGGAAATTTTGAACAGTCGAAAAAGTTTTGAACAAGCGGGCTGTAGTACGATTGGAAAATGCAAAAAGGGCGGATATATCGAAAAGGCAAGTCGTGGATCCTAGCCTATGCCGTGAAGGTGATAAAGCCTGAGGGTTCCGTCGTGTGGGCGTGGCGCTCCAAGAAATTGGCATCCTACAGCAACGAATATCGAACGGAGGCCAGCGTCCGGCATCTTGCATCCGAAATCCTTGCGCCAATCAACGCGAGAACAGCGAAGCCCGAAAGCACCGACACGGTTGTCCATTTTCTAGAGGAAGTCTATCTCCCCTATTGCAAGGAAAATCTTCGCCCGTCAACGCACGCCGGCTATACATTCCTGTTCAAGATGTTGAAGCCACATATCGGAGACGAGAAGCTAAGAGACTTTGGTGCCGTGGAAGGCGAGCGACTGCTTGCTGACTTTGCCAACGAGAAGCAGCGAGCGCAGACGATGCTCAAGAATGTTAAGGGGTTCCTGTCCGGCGCATTCCGCTATGCCGTGAGGACCGGAGTCATCCGCTTCAACCCAATGCGTGAGACATTGCTACCAAGAAACGGAAAGCCAATGGAGAACCGTCAAGCCTACACGCTGGCAGAAATCCAGGCGATGCTGAAAGTTTTGAAAGAGCCGGAACGCACCGTCGTATTAGTTGCTGCGCTGACCGGACTACGAATGAGTGAACTTCGCGGACTGCGTTGGGAAGACTACGACGGTGAGACAATCCAGGTCAAGCGTTCCGTGTGGCGAACGCACGTTGGTGAGACGAAGACTCCCGCAAGTGCTGCTGGAATTCCTGTCCTGCCGGTCCTTGCCAAAGCACTTGAGCTTCACCGTGAACGAAGTGCTGGCTGGGCTGCGTGGTATATTTTTCAGGGTGAGACTGGACGCCCGCTGGTCTTAGCGAATCTAACGCGCCGGAGGATCGCGCCCGTGTTGGCAGCAAAGAAGATTGAGTGGAGTGGCTGGCACGGATTCCGCCGTGGACTCGCTAGCACGCTGTACGCGCTGGGCGTGGCGGACAAAGTCATTCAGCAAATCCTGCGGCATGCGTCGGTCGAGGTCACGCGCAAGCACTACATCAAAACGAGTACAGCGCAATCTGAAGCGGCGATGAAGAAGCTGGCGGACGCGTTCGACAGTACCCAAAAACGTACCTAATTTCACCTTGAAATATCCCCTGCAAAAGCGATGATTGGGTACCAGTACCGTTATAAATCCTTGAGTTTCAGATAGTTCTAGTACTGCATTCTTGGTCTGTGGCACCGAATGTCGTGGGTTCAAATCCCATCTCCCACCCCAACTAGCCCTATTCCTCTAAGTCCGCCTCTCCCCATGTAACTACTTTCGGAACTCC
>Ga0181524_10003282_pt1 | contig 15824 bp, 19 predicted proteins | sample PEATcosm2014_Bin_34_FD_119761 | JGI IMG/M metagenome (GOLD analysis project Ga0181524, IMG submission 119761) | Peatland microbial communities from MTU Mesocosm Facility, Houghton, MI, USA - PEATcosm2014_Bin05_60_metaG | ecosystem: Environmental > Terrestrial > Soil > Wetlands > Peat | place...
ACGCGATCAGCTTTGCGCGATCCTCTTCGCCAAGGAATCGCCTCCAATCATTCCCCCATCCGAATCCCTTCAGCCGCAAAATTCAAGGAAATTCTCCCAGATCTTCAATGAGTTCGGAGTGTAATACACGTTTTTCCTCGAATGAGCGACCGTGCGACTGGGATCGCCGCAGGAAGAACGGTGACAGTCCCAATTCCTCGATATGGTTCCCGCGGCGCCGATGCAATGGCGAGGATGCGGCTATTCTCGGGTGCAGGAGCGGGCGCCGTGTCAGACGCAGCCTCGCCGACACTCGACAAATCCCTCGAACCGGCAGTCGCGGTGCACGGCGTCAATCGTCTCTTGGTTCTTTCCATCGGTTACGACAGGGAGGGCGTCCGAGCCGTCGATGTCGGCGCGATAGATGAAATAGCCGAGGCGGGCGTCGCGCGGGTCGTATCTGACGAACTCGTATTCGCGGCCATGCTCGCCGATGCAATCGTCTAGCAACTCCGCCGCCAGGAGGGAGAGCCGCTCGATGTCGCTGTCGTTGTCGGAATTGTTGTTGCGCCACTCGTCGAGGCCACCGATGAGATAGTTGGCGGTGTCGCCGAATATGAAGCCCGAACTGTTGTCGATCAGGATTAAGCGCATGTTGCCCCCCCTACGCCGCTACCATGGAGATATATAGGGCGTGACGGTCGCGTGCGCCCGTTTCTCGCGCGCATTGGCTCATGCGAATGACAAACAGTCGAAAGAGCGATCGGAGAATCGTGGCGGCCGCGCGAACCGTCGATCGTTCGATCCTTGAGCGCCGCTAGATCGACGCCCGCCGGCGAGGTCGCCTTGTTGGTTATGGGGCGTTGACGATCGACGCCGACGCGCTCATCACGACGAAAGCCTATTTTCCCGCTAGGCCGACGATATAGGCGGCGACGGAATCGATCTCTTCAGGGCTCAATATGATGTTCGGCATCGTCGGATGCGAAGAACGGAGGAACACCTTGATCGCGAGTTCGTTCGTCGACGGCATGCGACTGATGTCCACGAAACTCGGCGCCACGGGGTTCGCGCTTTGGGGCGACGCCGCTGGTCCAATCCGATGACATGCGCCGCATGTCGTCTCCGCGAGATGTCGACCCACGGATGGATCAACCGATTGCGCGCCGGCGGGAAGCGAGAAGGCGATCGACGCAATGAAGGCCGTTGGGATGATCATGAATTTCGCCATCGACTGTCTCCAAGAGCGACCAATGTCAACTTGAGATATAGCGCTGCGATCCTCACATGGTAAGAGGCCCGACGAAACGATTTCCTTGAGTTCGCGCGCGATTGGAGCGTCAGCGTTTTTTATCGCCCGCCGGCGCGCATAAGAGTTCGCGAACGACATCTTCGACCACGGGAGCGCGCCATGAGTTGGAAGCCCGAAGTTCAATCCGACCTGACGGGCCAATGGCATTGCAATGGGTTGCGTTTCTCGACGGATGACGAGGCTGAGGCCACGGCGCGCAATCTTATGAGGCGCGGGCTCTCGGTTCGCTCGACTCGCGTGATTGAGTGCGGAGATCCCGTTAACTACAGATATTTCGAAGTAAGGCTCAAAGCCGCGCATGCTTTCAGCCGCCAACCTCCAACTTCCTGATCTCATCGCCAGCGCCGGCGTCGCTCATTATTGTGCAGGGGAGGCTGGTCGCGAAGGAGAAGATGGGCCATTGGCCGCCGAATCGGGGAGAGTTTCGCGTGAAGGCGGAAGCCATCTCGCGGCGACAAATCCTAGCCCCTTTCCCAAATCTTGCGGGACGCCTCTGTCTCGCCGTCCCGCATTTGGAATATCCGCACGCAAGCCGAACAAACATCGTCCGAATCAGGGTCGCGCGATTCGGGCGAGGAATCCATGTCCAATCCGTTAACGGGGCGCGGCCGCGACGAGAATGCGCGGATGCCCTTTGAACCGATAGCGGAGATTTCGGCTTGGTGGTTCGACGCCAAAGACCGCCACGCCGAGGGTCGTCACGTTGCGCCGATGAGCCTCGGCGAAGGCGGTCTTATCTTTTCCGCCGGCAGGGCGCTCGGACGAAGCTACCGCCAATTCGCCTAGACGAAAATTGAATGGATTAACGCTTGCGGGATAGGCGGGGCGGAGTCACTCTCAACATCGGTCGTCAGGCATCAAAAGCGGAATCCGATCATGAAACTCATGGATGCGATTTTCGGACGTCGCTCCGTTCGGAATTATCGGCCCGATCCCGTGCCCCGAGAAACGATCACGCGCTTGATTGAAGCGGCGATCCATGCGCCAAGCGCGATCAATCAACAGCCATGGTCCTTCTCGTTTGTTCGAGACCCGCCTTTGCTCGATCGAATTTCGCATGACGCCAAGGCCCACATGCTGAACGTCAGACCGGCGGCCCTGCCAGCGCATCTATACGAGAGCCTAGGCGACCCGGATTTCCATGTATTTTACCATGCCCCCGTCTTGATCGTAATCTCGGCGATTGAGCGAGGCCCATGGATAGCCGAGGATTGTGCTCTGGCGGCGGAAAATCTCATGCTCGCGACGCATGGCATGGGCCTTGGTTCTTGTTGGATTGGATTGGCGCAAGCTTGGCTCGATACGCCGAAAGGCAAGGAGAGGCTCGGCATTCCAGACTCCCACGTTGTCGTCGCTCCGATCATCGTCGGCATTCCAGGGGCCGCCCCACCGGCGGTTCCTCGAAAGGATCCCGAAGTTCGCTGGATCGGTTAGCGACCTTCAACCCAGATGAACACCGAGGCGGCTTTTCGTATCGCCAGCTGCTTCGTCGCGAGATCGCGAGAGGATAGGATGCGCTTTGGCTGTCCCGAAACGTCCGGGTCGGGCAGACTTCAAACGACCTTCAATCCAAGACCGCCGATGGGCTCCCCTTCTAGGCCGCGCCAGACGGCGCCGTTCCGCCGGCTTCGAACGCGTGGCGTGGGCGCGGCGAAGCTCTCGCCGATCCCGCGCGATAGACCGCGAAAGCGAAGCGATATCATCGGGCCGACATTATCGCTCGGGCAATTTGTCGCATCGGGTTCGACGACCACTAGACGAGAAGTCGTAGTAGTTTAGCCGCGAAGCTGGAACCCGCGAACTGTCGCGGGGGGGGGCGTGGATGAAAAGACGTGTGCGCAGCCGGAGAGCGACTAGTTGAAGTGAGACTCGAAGAGTTGCGCCCGACGCAAGTGACAATCGGGTATGACGAGGTCGCTTTCAAGAAACGGCAATGGACCAAACGCAGCGACGAGGAGAGGCGTCGTTTTCTCTTCGAACATCGCTTCCCGGCGGTGCGAGGACCGAATTCATATTACGTCGTGGATGGGCACCACCTTGGCCGCGCTCTATTGGAAGAGGGAGTCGTTAAGGTGCGGCTCTCCCTCGTTGAAGATTTGTCGCATCTCGACGAGGTCGCGTTTTGGCGGGCCATGAACCGCCGCCGATTAATCTATCCATATGACGCGCAGGGCCGACGTCGCAATTTCGCGGAGATGCCAAAGGCTCTGAGCGAACTGGCCGATGATCCGTTCCGCGGGCTTGCCGCGAAGGTCCGTCGAACCGGCGAATACGAGAAGGATTCCACACCCTTCGCCGAATTTCAGTGGGCGGAATATTTTCGAAAATACATAACCTTGGCGGCGCTCGGAACCTATCCCGAGCGGGCGCTTGAATGTGCGAAGCAGCTTGTGCGAGGCGGCTCTTCGAGATGTGGCGCGGGGGCAGGCTGCGTCTCGGAACATTCGTCCGAGGAGCGTTGCCCAAGCGTTCGGAATGGCGTGCGATTGTGCGACGAGCGCCAGACCGCGCCATGAGGGGGGTGAGGAGCGCCGCGCGGCTTGCGGGCCCTTGGTCCTTTCGCCATCAAGTCGCCCGAGCAATGTTAAATGGTTTTATGGTCGCATCAGGTCGGGCCGATCCGCCTCCACGGCGACAAAACGGGGGCTCGCGCGAAGCACGCGCGAAGCACGAATGAGCGCCGCCATTTCATCCATTCCCTGAACGCGGCAGCTCTCGGCGACCGGGATCTCGATCATAGCCTTGCCGTCACCCCGTCATCGTTTCCGGAATGTTCGCCGCGTACCGCGGAGCACGGTCGGCTTTCTCAATTATTGAAGATGGTGTTTGCCGACGAGGCGCACCGTGCTCGCCTGCGGCCCTTTTTCTCCCATTTCCTCGATGAATCGGACTTCGGAGCCGACCGTCAGACGGTCGAAGGCGTCGTCGAGAACACTGTTGCGATGAAAAAAAACCTCGCGCCCATCGGCCGTTCCGATGAACCCACAATTCTCTCCCGCGAGAAATTTCGCCACATGGCCGTGATCTTCTTCTTCATGCGGTTTAACTTGACCGCGCATTTCGCGAACGGCGTCCTCAACCTGACGCCGCGCCGCGCTGAATGCATCCTTGATCGCGACCGCGACGTGCTCGTGCTCTGGCGCGTCGCCGTGAGTCTTGGTCACGATGATATCCTTGTGCGGCGGCATGGCGATGCGGATATCGATCTTGAACAAACCACCCTTCTGATGCCGTGACTGTGGCGCGATGACGGTCACATTGCAGCTCGTGATCCGGTCATGAAATTTCTCCAGATGCTTGGCTTGCCGTTCGACCTCGGAGCGAATTTCCTCCGACGGCTCGGAGTTCTGAAAAGAGATATCAAGCGGCGTCTGCATGGGATGTTCCTTTTATCTTATTGGGACTCGCATTGGGCCTTGCTTCTGTGCGGCCTCATTATCAATCGTGATCGAGATGGCATCGCCGCCGCCCCGCGCCATACATGCGGCCCTCGCAAACTTGCCCTTATCCCCTCGATGATCCGCGGACGGTTGCAACTTCCGCGTTCATTCCTCTCATATCCGGGCCGGCCGCGCCTCGGGCGCGCCGGCTCGTTGTTCCCGCCGATAGCGATGAGCTTTACACCGCCGCCTTCGGAGGCGCCCCGGGCTTGATCTCTATGGTCTTGGCGCTTTTTGCGATTTCAGCGGGTTTCTTGATGCTCAGGTATAGAACGCCCTTATCGAAGTGAGCCTCGACGGCTCCGTCATCGGGCTTGAAGGGCAGGGACATCGACCGATAGAACGAGCCATAACTGCGCTCCTCCACATGCCAATCCTTTTCGTCCCTCGTCGTCTCCTGCTTTTTCTCGCCGGAGATCACAAGCCTGTTGCCGTCTAGGCTGACTTTAATATCTTTCTCCTCCACGCCCGGAAGCTCGGCTGTAACCTCAAAAGCGTCCTTGGTTTCCGCGACATCGATCGCTGGCGCGCCCGCCCCGATGCTTGGCGAAGGCAAGTTTCGATCAAACCCGCGGAACACATCTTCCATTTCACGCCGGAGCGATTTGAATGGGTCGGATATCAGATCCTGATTGTTGGACCACAAGCTCGGTATTTTCATAGCCGTACTCCCGCGTCATTTTGGAAGTGACTTTGGACGACTCGAGGTCATCCACAAACCAACCTTAACTGACCGAATTATCGCCTGTATGACCGCAGGATCCTCCGCGGATTGGCGCGATGGCGACATTCCTCTGGCGATTCCATGTACTCTGGACCTCGGAGACGGTTGCCTTTCCTTTGCAATCATTCCTCCCGGCCGAGCATGCAACCAAACCTCTTCGCGGCCCACCGAACGTTGAATAACTTATGGGCTGCCCACGAGAAAACAATTGGAGCGCGACAATTTGGCTCACCGCCGCCAACCCTGGAAAAGGGTTGACGAACGTCCGCGGATAATGGCCCTCGGGATTTCGTATAACTTGCGGAACGCTTCAGCGGCGGCGGAGCCTTAACTAGCCCGCGCCGAGAGCGCCAAGGCTCGTCCAATCCCCCTGGCGAAATTAATATTGGCCTGAGGATCGAGCCCCATTTCGTGGATCGCGGCGATAACCTTCGATGCGTCTTCACTCTCGATACAGAAGCTCTCCCGCGCGACAGGACCGATCTGCACGCGAACAAATTCAGCGGCGCAGTCGCGATACATGAATTGACGACGCGCCTTCTTCACCTCGACGGCCCGGAGCGGCCCGTCGTTCGAGGCCGCCTCCGCCAAAAACGTTTCCAAATCATAAATTCCTCGCCGTGCCGCGATGGGTTGAAGATCGAGCGCGGCGAAGGCGGATCGCAACATGGGCGCCGAAAGCGGGAAGCGTTCCTTGAACGCGGGAGTCCACTGCTCGAGCCCGCTGGAGTCGACCTGCAGTAATCGCTTGACCTCAAGCACGCCGCCGCGAACCTTCGCGCTATGTGGCGTGGCGGAGTTCAACAAATAGATTTCGTCACTTTGCCGCGGCGCAATCCGCGCGGCGAGACCGATTTTTGCTTCGATATCTGAAAGCCTGACGCCAAAGGTACGCCACTCCCAACGGGGCGCGTCCGTACTGTCGGGTTGGCGCATTCGCTTTCTCCTCAGCCCTTGATGCAGATTAGTGGCCTCAGATATGCGACCTTTTTCGCCAAGCCTGACGCCTCCGCCGAGTCGACGACGACGCGAACGTCTTTGTAGGCGCCCGGCGCTTCCTCGGCCACGCCGCGCATGGACGGACTCTTGACGATGATCCCTTGCGCACGCAGAGCATCCAAAATCTGCCGCCCACTCCACATGCGTGTCGCGGCATGGCGACTCATCCGCCGGCCAGCGCCATGGCAAGCGGAAGAAAAGGCTTTTTGCTCGCTCTTGGCGATTCCCGCCATGACATAAGAACCGGCGCCCATGCTGCCACCGATCAATACCGGCTGACCCGACGGGCGCAACGCTTCAGGCAGGCTTGCGTGACTTGGTCCAAACGCCCGCGTCGCACCTTTCCTATGAACAAAAAGTTCGCGTGCTTCCCCGTCGATGTCGTGCGTTTCGAGCTTGCATGTATTGTGCGAAACGTCGAACATCAACGGCAATTCGCCATGCCGAAAAGAACGTGCGAACACCTGTCTCGTGAGATGGCCGATGATCTCGCGATTGGCGAGGGCGCAATTGATGGCGGCGCGCATGGCGCCGAGATAACGCTGGCCAAGTTCCGAGTTGATCGGCGCGCAGGCGAGCTCCCGGTCTGGCAAGACAATTCCAAATTGTTCGGACGAAATCACCATTTCTCGCAAGAATTCCGTGCCAATCTGGTGCCCGAGGCCCCGCGATCCACAATGAATCGTTACAACGCACTCTCCACGCGCCAAGCCGTAAGATGCGGCGATGGCTTCATCGAATATTTCGGCTATCTCTTGCACCTCCAGATAGTGATTGCCCGACCCCAGCGTGCCCATCTCACGCCGCTGACGCTGCCTTGCGTGATCGGAGACCGCCGCCGGATCGGCGCCATCGACGCATCCTTGCTCTTCGATCCGCCCGAGATCCTCGGGGCGACCCCAACCGCGCTCCAAGGCCCATTTCGCCCCGCCCGTCAGCATCGCTGTCATTTCCGCCGTGTCCAGCCCGATGTCGCCTTCGGAGCCAACGCCGACCGGCACATGCGCGTAGAGCGCATCGGCCAATTCCTCCTGCACCGAAATAATCTGGTCGCGCGAGAGGCCCGTGAGATGGGTGCGCACGCCGCAGGAAACGTCGAATCCGACGCCGCCAGCGGAAACCACGCCACCGGCCTTCGGATCGAAAGCGGCGACGCCACCGATCGGAAACCCATAACCCCAATGAGCATCCGGCATCGCGTAAGACGCTCGCACAATGCCCGGAAGCATCGCCACATTCGTGACTTGCTCGAAGACCTTATCATCCATCTCCACGAGTAGAGATTCTGTCGCGTAAATGACTCCTGGCGCCCGCATCGCCCCAAAGGGCGCGATCCGCCACTCCGTATCGGAAATCTTTTCGAAGCGCGAAATGTCCATCCGACCCTCTCTCGTGCGTCGTCGCGAGGAAACCCATCGACTTCTCTCAATTTAGCGCGACTAACGCGTCACACGTCGATAACGCATTGGGCTCGCCACAGCGCTGGTCGGTCCTCGACCACGGCAAGCTCGGTAAAGGTCGCGCCCTTGACTTCCACCGCCGGCGCATGGCGTTCCCGCGAAATCGTCTCGCCAAACGCCCTCCCCTTCAGTCGGCCGTTTTCAATGTCCACGTTGAATGCGCCGAAAACCATTCTCTTGTCGGCCATCTCGAACACTAGCGCGTTGATCCAGTCGATAAGGAGCAGGTCTAGTTTGGGTGCTTCAAGTTCGATCTCAATCTCCTTTTCTAACCGAACGAGCGAAAGGTCCGCTATAACCGCGGTCATGGCGAGCGCCGCTTGTTCAAACGCTTTCGCCGGCGTTGGTCCAAACCCGCGGATTCCCATGTCCGCGTCATGGGGAAAATGTTCCCAGCGCGGGAAAAAGACAGCGGGAACGTCGATGCTGGACAATCAAGCACCTTCATTTAGCATGCGCGTCGCGCCTGAAAGCGTTTGGCGCATCGTCTCAGGGCATCTTGGACTTCAGTGTGATCGTCTCGCCATCGACGACGAATTCGCCGAAGCCGCGATGGTGAATGGTTTTGGGATTTTTGTGAGTTGGGTCGATCCAGGATTTCACCACCTCCAGAACGAATAGGCCGAACTTATTCACGAGGCGTGTGTCCACCACCTTGCATTCGAGATTGGCGAAACACTCGCCGATCAGCGGCGGCTTAACCCGCTCCGCCGTGATTTGCGTCAAATGAAACGCTTCGAACTTATCGACATCACGGCCGGAACAATTGCCAACTTCAACGACCTTGGACGCGATCTCCACCGCCGGGATGGCGATTACGCATTCCTTGGTCGCCCGCAAGGCGGCATAACTGTAATCGGCTGGACTGACGACGCAGGCGACCAGAGGCGGCTCGAACTCGACCATCGTGTGCCAGGACATCGTCATGACATTGGCGCGCCCATCTCTCGCGGTCGTCAACAACACGACCGGACCAGGTTCCAGCAACCGATAAACCTTGGATAGAGGCAAGTCCTTCATCATCCCTGGACTCCATTCAAGTCAAGATGTCGCGCCGACTCAAAGGGGTTAGGACAATAGGCGCTTTCCGCATTGCGGGCGGAGCTGATTCGGCTACTGTCGCAAAAGCGATGACTATATAGGTTTTCGGCGGCAACATGCCAGAACCTATATCCCAGAATGAGGGGTCGATCATGGAAAAGCCGACATCGGAACGACCTTGGCATTTCGACATCGGCTATCTGCTCTTCGCGCTGATCGTAATCCTTCTGCTCCAACAGGTCTGGTCGATGTATCGGGAAGCGGAGGTCGTGCCGTACAGCGAATTCATGAATTTGCTGCGTGAAGATAAGATTGTCGAGGTCGAGGTCGGCGAGCAAATCGTCCGGGCGACGCTGAAAGAGCCGTTGCCGGACGGACGAAAAGAGTTGCTGGCGGCGCGCGTCGAACCCAACATCGCCCAGGAGTTGGAGGCGGCCAAAGTCAAATATTCCGGCGCCGTCGAACACACATGGATTTCCACGCTGCTTTCCTGGGTCGTGCCGGTCGCCATTTTCTTTTTCGTCTGGAGTCTGCTGACGCGGCGGATGGGGCAGGGCCTCGGTTCGATCATGTCGGTTGGGCAGAGCAAGGCCAGGGTGTTTGTCGAGAAAGACATTAAAATCGGTTTCGCGGATGTCGCCGGCGTCGACGAGGCCAAGGAAGAACTGCAAGAAATCGTGGCTTTCTTGAAGGATCCGACGACCCACGGGCGCCTTGGCGCGCGCATCCCAAAGGGCATTCTCCTCGTCGGCCCGCCCGGAACCGGAAAGACGCTGCTTGCCCGCGCCGTCGCGGGAGAGGCCGGCGTGCCGTTCTATTCCATCAATGGTTCGGAATTCGTCGAAATGTTCGTCGGCGTCGGCGCGGCTCGCGTCCGCGACCTCTTCACCCAGGCTCGCGCCAATGCGCCTTGCATCATTTTCATCGACGAACTCGATGCGCTGGGGCGGGCGCGCGGCATTTCGGGGCTGAGCGGCGGGCATGACGAAAAGGAGCAGACCCTCAACCAGCTCCTGAGCGAACTCGACGGCTTTGACCCGACCATCGGCGTCGTGCTGCTCGCGGCGACAAACCGCCCGGAGGTGCTCGATCCCGCGCTTCTGCGCGCCGGGCGGTTCGACCGTCAGATTTCGGTCGATCGGCCCGACAAGAGCGGCCGCGTCGCGATTCTCCAGGTGCATTTGAAGAAGATCAAACTCGCCGCGGGCGTTGATCCCGCCGTGATCGCCGCGCTGACGCCGGGCTTCACGGGCGCCGATCTCGCCAATCTCGTCAATGAAGCGGCTGTCCTGGCGACGCGCCGGCAGGCGCAATCGGTTTCGCTCGAGGATTTCACCGCCGCGATCGAACGCGTCATCGCCGGACCGGAGAAGCGTAATCGCCTGCTCAATCCGCGCGAGCGCCGCATCGTCGCGTTTCACGAGATGGGCCATGCGATCGTCGCCATGGCTTTGCCAGATACCGATCCGATCAAGAAAGTGTCGATCATTCCTCGGGGGATCGGCGCCTTGGGCTATACGATGCAAATGCCGACCGAAGACCGCTATTTGATGACGCGCACGGAATTGCTCAACCGCATGACCGTATTGCTTGGCGGGCGGGCGGCGGAGATGGTCGTTTTCAAGGAAGCCACCACGGGCGCCGCCGACGATCTCCAGCGCGCGACGGAAATGGCGCGCGCCATGGTCACGCGATACGGCATGGAGCCGGAACTCGGACAGGCTTCCTTTGTCTCGGAAAGCCCGCGCTATCTCGATTTGCAGGGACTGGGCCCGCGACAATCGGAAGCGAGCGACGAGACCAACGCGAAAATCGACAACGCCATTCGCAATCTCATCGAGCAAGCCTTCAATCGCGCTTCCGACATATTGCGCAGCTGCTCGGCGGTGCACCAAGAGTCTGCACAGCGACTGCTCGATAAAGAAACCTTTGGCGAGGACGATCTCGCCTCGATACGGGCCGCTGTGATCGAATGTCGTGCGGCGCGAAAATGACATTGGGCGCTGGAACGGAAACGCCGTGAAGCAAATCTCTAGGCGTCATTAAGTTCGCGCGCCCGCGATGCCGCTCTTTCGGAATCGACGCTTGTCTTGCGCCGACATAAAGGCGTCGTCCGTCCGCTCACTCCTCGAATAATGGCGGATCGGGCCTCTCTTGCTGTTCGTCTCTTTCGACAGGCGTGTTCTCCGTAGCGGGAAGCTCGCGCTCGATCTCCACGGATTCCTCTTCGACGACTTGCGGAGATTCGTTCTCATCCCCGGAATAGGTAACGGGGCGCACAGGTTTTTTCGGCGGATCTCGATCTCCGCCGGCGTAAATCCGCATGGTTCTCTCCTTATCAAGAGATAGAGCGTTAGAGGACGGCTTTCCGACATGTTTGACTAACGTTCATAGACGCCGACCAATATCGCCTCGGCGATTACATATTTGCGGGCCTCTCGCTCCACTTCCTCGCAAGACGGGTCCTTGCGCCGCATGGGCAACCGGGCTTGAGAGAGCGCAAACAAGCGAAAATGGTAGCGATGGAACCCATGCCGACGCGGTGGGCACGGCCCGCCGTAACCCAATCGATCGAAATCATTCCTCGCTTGCTTGAAGTCTTGTCCCGCGGCGGCCCGTCCCGCGCCTTCCGCAAGTCCCGCTTGGTCGCCGGGAATGTCATAGACGGCCCAATGCCGCCAGACGCCCGCCGGCGCGTCGGGATCGTCGCATAACAACACGAAACTCATGGTCTGCGACGGCTGGCCGGACCATCGCAACTCCGGCGAGACGTCTTCGCCGTCGCAAGTGAATCGGCGCGGAATGGCCGCGCCATCCGAAAAGGCGGTCGAAATCAGTCGCAAGATTTGCCTCCTTGTTCGATCGTTCTGCGAGGGCGTCGAAAACAGCGAGCAATGCCGCCGCCGCCGCCCCTCAAAGCCCCAAGACTTCCTCGACCCGCGTGACCGGAAGGCCATGCGCCTTGCCGACTGGCGAATATGTGATCTTGCCATCCGAGATATTCAATCCCGCGCGCAAATGCGCGTCGCTTCGCAGCGCCTCGCGCCAGCCTTTGTCCGCGATCGCGAGAACAAAGGGGAGGGTGGCGTTGTTAAGCGCGAATGTCGATGTCCGCGGGACGGCGCCGGGCATGTTGGTCACGCAATAATGCACGATTCCATCGACGACATATGTCGGGTCGGAATGCGTCGTCGGTTTCGAACTCTCGCAGCAGCCGCCCTGGTCGATCGCCACATCGACGATGACGCTTCCAGGCTTCATGACCCCGAGCATCTCGCGACTTATGATCTTTGGAGCCTTCGCGCCGGGCACGAGAACCGCCCCGATCAAAAGATCGGCGCGCTTCACCAGCTCGGCGATGGCGGCGCGGGTGGAAAAAATAGTGCGCACCGAACTCCCAAACCGAAGATCAATCTTGCGCAGGGCGTCTGGACCGCGGTCCACCATGATGACATTCGCGCCCATGCCGAGCGCGATCGTCGCGGCATGGGTTCCCACGACGCCGGCGCCCAAAATGACGACCTCCGCCGCAGGCACCCCCGGCACGCCAGCAAGCAGGACGCCGCGCCCGCCAGCCGGTCTCTCCAAGCAGTGAGCGCCGACTTGTGGAGCAAGCCGGCCCGCGACCTCCGACATTGGCGTCAGCAATGGAAGGCCCCCTGTCGCCGAGGTCACGGTTTCATAGGCGATGCAATGCGCTCCGGATTGCATGAGATCCCGCGTCTGCCGCGCATCCGGCGCCAAGTGAAAATAGGTAAAGAGGATCTGGCCTGGCCGAAGCTTCGACCGCTCAACGGGCTGCGGCTCCTTGACTTTGACGAGAAGCTCCGCGGTTTCAAAAATTAAATCCGGTCCCTCGCAGAGCGCCGCGCCGGCGTCGCGATATGCGGCGTCGTCTATCCCCGCGCCGGTCCCCGCGCCGCTTTCGACGATGACTTCGTGACCGTGTTGAACGAGTTCGGCCACCGAGGAAGGCACGAGACCAACTCGATATTCATTGTCCTTGATTTCCTTGGGCACGCCGATTCGCATGAATCCTCCCGAATTCGCCGAACAGTTCATTTGTGGTCAAGGTAAAAAAGCGTCGAGAGGCCGATCCAATGTCGCTTGCCCCGGCCATGATCGCGACGTCGGGTTTTCAATAGTCATCGCCTGTTCGCGAGGCCCTCCGAGGCGTTCAGGATTTCTATCACCTCCTCGTCGCTGACCTGCCGAAAATCCGCGTAAAAAAACCCGATAGCCCCAAACACATCATAAGCCTCCAGGCAAATAACCTCGTCCGCCTCGTCGCGCATGGCGTCGAGCGTGTCGGTCGGGGCGACCGGAACCGCGAGCACAAGCTTTTTTGGGCCACGCGCGCGGACGGCCCGCAGCGCCGCGCGGGTCGTCGCTCCGGTGGCGATTCCGTCGTCGATCACGATCGCTATGCGTTCGGCCACCTCGGGACGTTCGCGACCGCCGAGGTAAAGCTCGCGCCGTCTTTCGATCTCCCGAGACTCTCTGTCGCGGACGACGTTGAACTCCGCCTCGCCAATACCTGCGGCGGCGATAACGTCCTCGTTACGCACAACAATGGTTTCGCCGCCGTCGGCGATGGCGCCCATGGCCAGCTCCGGCTGATGCGGAACGCCGATCTTGCGCACCAGCACCAAATCCAGCGGCGCGCGCAGCGCCGCCGCGACAACGGCGGCGACGGGCGCTCCGCCGCGCGGCAGGGCGAGCACAACCGCCCCTCTGTCTTTGTAGCGCGTCAACTCCTTGGCAAGGCGACGCCCCGCCTCTGCTCGATCATGAAACGGCATTGTTTCCTCCGCGATTTTGGCCAGACGCATCTCTCATTCGACCGAGCATTTCAAATCCTTCCCATCGTCGCTAACATGCGCCGCGAAAAGGCGTCCTTCAAGCCGCATGCCTCGCGGCAAATTCGACACAGATCAATATGGGCGCGCCGCAGCGCCTTGCGAATTTTCCTGACAAAAATCCACCGTGCGCGCTATATGGCGCGGGTGAGTAGGCGGCGGATCTTCCGTCGAACCGTTTCGAACCGACCGCCAGACCGACCGGCTCGTCATTTTGGGGGCGCCGCATGAGGGAAAGTTCGGAAACGATCGACATTCTAATCGAGCCGCGCGGGCTCGAAGGGGTTTTGCGCCTCCCGCGGCGGGCGACGGGACTGATCGTCTTCGCGCATGGCAGCGGCTCCTCCCGTTTCAGCCCGCGCAATTCGCTCGTGGCGCGGCAACTGTCCAACCGCGGCTTCGCGACCTTGTTGTTCGACCTCCTCACGGCGGATGAGGAAACAGATCGGCGCAACGTCTTCGATATCCCCTTGCTCAGTTCCCGTGTTGGCGAAGCCATTGGCTGGGCGTCGACATCAAGTTACGTCCAGCGGCTTCCGATTGGCCTGTTCGGGGCCAGCACGGGCGCCGCAGCGGCCCTTGTCGCAGCGGCGAACGAGCCAGGACCAGTGAGAGCTGTCGTCTCGCGCGGAGGCCGCCCCGACCTCGCCGGGGAGGCCCTTGCTTATGTCAAGGCGGCGACGCTGCTGATTGTCGGAGGGCTGGACCATGAGGTTCTCGACCTCAATCGCCGGGCGCTGCGCTTGCTGCAATGCGAGAAACGCCTGGATGTCGTGCCCGGAGCGACGCATCTTTTCGAGGAGCCGGGGACGCTGGAGGCGGTGGTCGAGGCGTCGATCGATTGGTTCAGCGCGCATGTTCTTGGAAATGAGCAGAGATCGGAGGACGGATAAACGCCAAATGCGATCCTTTGTCCTACTGTAACAACGCCCGCGAACCGCCATATTTGAGAATGTCCGACGGCTTTCCCAGTCGGGGACGGGGACGGTGGAATAGGTGAATTATGACGACCATGGCTTTGACGGCGCCGCCGCTGAAACGTCTTTTCGAACGCTTGGATTTTTCGCCGGCGCCCACCCAAGGGGCTTTGAAAGTGGTCCTGGAGCGGTGGAAGTTGGCGGGTCGCGGGATGGTCGCGCCCCCCTGGTCCGCCGTGACGTTCCCGGAAGCGAGCGAGGCGGCCAAGAGAGCCTTCGTTTACAGACCCGTGGAGGGCGAACGCGACTACATATTAGTCGACGGGGCAAGAGCCAGCGCAACGCTTCTTGGGCCTTGCGAAGCCGGGAGTCGTCTGCGCGCGGCCAAAAACAGGCGTCAAGCCGTTCGTCTTCGCCGCCTCTTCGATGAAGCGCGGCGCCGTGGGCAGCCGGTGCTCGCGCGATGCACGCTCGTCGAGGACGGGCGCGACCGGGCGGCAATCGAGATCTTGGCCGCGCCCTTGTCGGAAAATGGAACAGCGATTGATTCCATTCTCTGCGCCGCGTCGATAAGCCCGTTTGAAACGGGCGCTTTCGCTCGTTCGCATGAGGCTCCGGTAGACCGCGATCCCGCGATCTTCGCCCTAGGCTCCAGCCGCTCTCTTGGACAACAGGTCGCTCGCCATCTCCATGCGGAGCTTTCCCCCCATGAGGAGCGCGAGTTCGAGGACGGCGAACACAAAACCCGTCCGCTGGTCAATGTTCGCGATCGCGACGTCTATATCATTTACGCATTGCATGGCGAGGAGGGCCGGACAGGCTCGGACAAGCTCTGTCGCCTGCTGTTCTTTATCGGAGCGCTCAAGGATGCCGGCGCCGCTCGCGTTACGGCGGTGCTTGCCTATCTCTGCTATGCGCGCAAGGACCGTCAGACAAAGCCGCGTGATCCGGTGACGACGCGATATGTCGCGCAAATGTTCGAAGCCGTCGGGACCGATCGAGTCGTCGTGATCGACATTCACAATCTCGCGGCGTTTCAGAACGCCTTTCGTCGCGGCGCCGTGGCTCTCGACGCGCAGGCGATCTTCGCGCG
>Ga0181524_10003283_pt1 | contig 15820 bp, 14 predicted proteins | sample PEATcosm2014_Bin_34_FD_119761 | JGI IMG/M metagenome (GOLD analysis project Ga0181524, IMG submission 119761) | Peatland microbial communities from MTU Mesocosm Facility, Houghton, MI, USA - PEATcosm2014_Bin05_60_metaG | ecosystem: Environmental > Terrestrial > Soil > Wetlands > Peat | place...
CCGCCCTGCCAGCTCCGGTTCGGGCGCTCTGCGGCCGTTGGCCCGACGCGGCCGAGCGGCCCGGGTCCGCCATTGTGTACGCGGCCCGCTATCGCCGGGCCGGTCGAATGATGGCACCCTCTCGGCGAAGGAAGCGCCCGCGGGTCGGGGCGTCCGGCCACATCGCCCCCATCCCCGCCGGCTACCCGACGGTCGTTCGCCTGCACCGTTTCTGAAGGTATTGCCGCCCGCAGCCGAGCGTTCCCCCAGGAGACCGTTTCCACCGGAGCGGGGGCAGGCGGTGTTCCGGGGTCGACCTCGGCTCCGAGGGGGTCAGAGGCATTGGGAGGGGGGCCCTCACAAGAGAGATGGGTCCCGTCGCCTTCCTCCTACCCCGGGGGGCCCGTGGCGCAGCAGACCGTGCTCGAGGTTCCCTCTCCGGCCGTCGACGAATGCCTCCTCGAGATCTCGGCGGCGCTCGAGGGGACGACGCACGTTTCGGGGATCGCGTGGAGGCTGACGACACCGGACGGGCCGCGCCCGATCCGGACCGCGACCCGTCGCTACGGTCGGACCCTGGTCTTCTCGGAGCTCGCGGCCCTCCGGGCGGGCCTGACGGACGCGACCCGGTTCGGATGCCGTCGGCTGCGGATACGGTCCCCGAGCCCGGTCCTCGAGGCACTTCTTCGGGGCGCAGAAACGCGCCGGTACCGGCGCGCGGCAATCACCGCCCGTCGGATGAGGGCGATCGTCGAGCGGTTCGAACGGGTCCGGTTCGATCCGGCGGCACCGTCGGACCCCGAGCTCAGCCATGCCGTCGGCGAGGCCCTGGACGCCGGCCTGCACCGCGCGGCCGAGCAGGAGGAGCACCGAGTGCTCGTCATGGAGCGGATCCTCGAGCGGGCGAAGGAGGTCCGGCTCGAGCGGCGGGACGGGGAGTGGATCGCCAACGGGCACTACCGGGTTCAGCTCGATCCGATGGGCTGCGAGTGCCCGGCGTGGACCGCACGTTGGTCCCGGGTCCCCGTCGCGGGCCGTCGAGCCCAGCGGCTCCCGTGCAAGCACATCGTGGCCGTCGCCCTGAGGGAAGGGATCTCGGTCCCGTCGGACCTCGCCCTGCTGGCCCGCAAGGCGCCTCCGTAGGGCCGACCGCGACCGGTCGGACGGGGCCGGCCCGGACGTCCCGGGCCGGGGGCCCCCGCGGTCCTTCAGGTCAGGACGTGGATGTTCTTCTTCGCGCTGATCTCCCGAAGGATCTTGGGCCACACCGTCACGGTCACTTCGCCGATGTGCGCCTTGCGGAGCAGGAGCATCTGCGTCCGGCCCTGCCCGATGCCGCTTCCGATGCTCAGCGGGATCTCGTTCTTCAGGATCGCCTGGTGGTACGGGTACCGCAGGAAGTCGAGCTGCCCGGACATCTCGAGCTGGCGGCGGAGCGACTTCGCATCGACGCGGATCCCCCCGGACATCAGCTCGTGGCGGCGCTTCGTCACGGGGTTCCAGACGAGGATGTCTCCGTTGAGGCCGTGCATCGGCTTCCCCGACTCCGACGTGACCTCCGTCGTCCAGTCGTCGTAGTCCGCCGCCCGCATCTCGTGCGGGAGGCCGTCCTGGAGCGGCCAGCCGATGCCGGCGATGAACACCGCCGGATACTTCTGGACCAGCTGGGTCTCCCGCTGCTTCCGCGGGAGGTCCGGGAACATGTCGAGGACCTCCTCGGCGTGGAAGAACCGGAGCTCGTCGGGGAGGGGAGGGAACCTCGGGTCCTTGAGCTGAGGGAACAGCCCCATCACGTGGCGCTCGGCGCCGGTGATGACCTTCCAGATCTTCCGGACCGTCTCCTTCAGGTAGTCGAGGGTGCGGTCCTTCTCGGTGATCGCCTTCTCCCAGTCCCACTGGTCGACGTAGGCGCTGTGGTCGTGGTCGAGGAAGTAGTCCTTCCGGACGGCCCGCATGTCCGTGATCAGACCCTCGCCCGGGCCCATGCCGAATTCGCGGAGGGCCATCCGCTTCCACTTCGTCGCCGCCTGAACGAGCTGCGCGTTGACCGGGTGGACGTCCCGGTCGTTGGAGATGTGGAACTGGACCGGGGTCCGCGACCCGTCCCGGTCGAGCATGTCGTTGACGCCGCTCTCCGCCTCCACGATCAGCGGGACCTGGACCATCATCAGGTTCAGCTCCTTGCAGAGGTGCTCCTCGATGTACCCCTTGACCGCGTAGATCGCCCGCTGCGTGTCGCGAGGACTCAGGAGCGATCGATAGTCGGAAGGGAGCACCCGTTCGACGTCCGTGTAATTACCAATCCCCGGCCCGGCAAGGTCCGCCCGCTTATCGCCCGGCATTGTGAGGCACCGTCCTGCCCTCGGAGCGGGTGGAACGTGGATAAAGCCCCCGTCAAGCTCGCTCGACAACTCCACTGTCCCGGCGGGAGGCGGGAGAACGCGGTCCCGGGTCCCCTCCGAAGGCCATCGAGTTCGAGCGCCCTCCGCAGCGAAGAGGCCCAGGGCACGGGCGAAGGTTGGCGACGTGGATAGGTCGCGCCTAGAGGCTGGTCGCCTGCACGATCGCCGTGACCTCCACGGGGATCTGCGCCTTCTCGAACAGGACGCCGACCGGGCAGGTCTTCAGCGTCAATCGGAGGGCCGTTTCCACATCCGACGGATCGGCCCGGGTCCGTACCCGCAGCGTCCCGTGGACCCGGGTGATCGTGGGCGCCCCGGGGGGGCGTTCGGCCTCGAGCGCGACGGTCATTCCCTGGAAGGCCAGCCGCCGCCGGCGAGCGACGAGCGTGAAGATCGTCGTGATGCATCCCGCGAGGGAGAGCACGGCGAGCTCGAGGGCCGAGGGACCCGCGCTCCGCCCGCCTTCGTCGACGGGAAGGTCGACGGTCACCCGGTGCGCGTGGGCGTCCTCGAGGACCGTCTCGTAGCCGTGCGTCCACCGGCCGATCGCTTGCATGGCCGAAGCGTACGGCCCGCAGGGCGGATGGTCTGTCGGTCAAGCGGGGTTGACCCGGCCGACCGGGACCGGATTCGGGGGGGAAACCGACCGCCCCGGTCTAACCGGGCCGCTTCGTCCGCGCCGATGTGCGGCGGGACCCGGCCCGGAGGCGGCTCAGGTTCGCGACCCAGTCGTGGGGCGAGCTCGCCCCCGCCTCGTGGATCTCCTCGAGCAGGCGGCGGATCATGGCGTCGGTCCAGAGGCCCCCGGCGCTCTCCGGCGCCCTCCGGCGCGAGCCCGGGCGTTCCGCGCGCCCCGTCGCGGTGGGAGGCGGACGCCAAAGGTACGTCGCGTCCGGTATCTCCCCCTCGCCCCGGATCGGCACGATGGAACCGCGTCCTCGGACGCCGACATGGGCGCCGGGATGGCCGTCCACGAAGACGCACCGCGCGGTCTCGCACCGGAACTGGCACCGACCGAGCGTCGCCGCATCCCGGGGGGGCATCACGAACCTCCACCCACCAACCGACCCATCGCCATATGCGTTGCACGTCCCCGCAGGGAGCCCCCCGGCCTTGGCGTTCGGATCGGGGGTGCTGCCTACCGGAGAGAGGACGTCAAAGCGACGACCGTCCGGGAAGAGCCGCGGGAGGGATTTGAACCCTCGGCCTGCTCCTTACCAAGGAGCCGCTCTGCCAGCTGAGCCACCGCGGCGTCAGTCGGTCTTCGGTTGCGCGGGCTTATCGCCCTTTCCCCCGCCCGGGCGTCGCGCCGGTTTCCCCCACGGGAACCCGTCCGACTCCTGGGCCCAGTCGGGCCGGCCCCCCGGGACGAGCGGCTGCTTCGCGAGGAACGCCCGCATCCCTTGCTTCTGCCCGGCGGTCCCGAAGAGCCGCGCCCAGAGGTCGAGCTCGTAGGCCAATCCTTCCTCGATCCCCGGGTCGACGGCCCGCGCGAGAGCGTACTTCGCCGCTGCCAGCGCGACCGGCGGTTTGGCCGCGAGCTCCTCGGCCAGGGCCAGGGCCGTCGCGAGCAGCTCCGTGCGCGGGACCACGCGATCGACCAATCCCTCCGACTCCGCGCGCCGTGCCGGCACCGGTTCGCCGGTGAGGATCCAGCGCCGCGCCCGGGTGGCTCCGATGCGGCGCGGGAGCCTCTGCGTACCCCCCCAGCCCGGCATCACGCCGAGGTTGATCTCGGGCTGGCCGAACCGGGCGTCCTCGCTCGCGAGGATGAAGTCGCATGCGAGCGCGACCTCGCAACCCCCGCCGAAGCAGGCCCCGTGGACCGCGGCGATCACCGGCATCGGAAGCCGCTCGATCGCTCGCGTGACCTCCTGGCCCCGGGCCGCGTGGACGCGGGCCTCGGCGGGCCCGAGCGACTCCATCTCCCGGACGTCGGCCCCGGCGGCGAACGCCTTCTCCGCGGCGCTGGCGAGCACGACGACCCGGGCCTCCGCATCGTTCGAGACCTCCTCGATCCGTTCGATCAGGCGATCGACCACGGGCAGGGAGAGCACGTTGACCGGCGGATGGTCGATCGTCAGAAGGACCGTCCGGCCCCGACGCTCGCTGCGAACCCAATCCCTCGCCTCGCTCTCGGGCATCGGCCCCGGCGAGCCGGGCCGCGCTATTAATGTCCCGCGGCCTCGGTGTTCCGTGCGCACCCTCGGCCCCGGGGCCTTCGCGACGATCGGCCGGGCGGCGACCCCCCCGCCCGCGCCCGCGCGAGCTCCAGGGCACGGAGGCGGCCCCGTTCCTTCCCTCGGAACGGGCCGGCGACATCGTGGAACCGACGCTTCGCGCCCGCGGCGGGATGCGGACCGGCCCGGGGACGACCGATGACCCGAGCGATCGTCACCGCCTGGCACGGAACGTACCTCGTCGATGGGCCTACCGTCGTGCGAAGCGCACCCGCGCCACGGGAGGTGGATGCGCTGTGCGTCCGGGCCCGCCTGCGCGGGGCGGGACGGAAGACTCCCGAGGAGGAAGCCCTGCTCGCGGCACGAGGCGACGAGGCCTGGGTGACCCGCGATCGTCGCCTCGCCGGTCCTGGAGTCACGTACGCGGCCGATGCCCCGGCATCGATCCCGTTCGAAGCAAGCCCCGAGCTCCAGCGCCGCTACCTGCTCCAGGCGGCGGAGGAGGCGCTCGGAGCATCCTGGGACCCCTCGATCCACGTGGAGGAGGCGGTCCGGGCGGTCCGCGACCTGGACCGCGCGAGCAATCTGGTGGGCGAACGGCTCGCGAGCTGGGTCGGCCGGGACACGCCGGATGTCGACTCGGCCGATCCCGCGCGGGCGGCGCGCGCGGCGCTGGAACCGGGGGTGCCCACGTCCCTCGGACCCGACGATCCTCGGTTGCGAGAGGCCCGCCGACGGCTCGCCGAGCTCTATGGAGCGATGCGGGCCACGCGCGACGCCCTCGAAGCCGCGGTCGCGGGCTCCGTGCCGGCCCACACCCCGAACCTGAACGACCTCCTCGGGCCCGAGCTGTCGGCGCTGATGCTCGCCCAGGCCGGAGGCCTCAACCGGCTCGCGCGACTGCCCGCCAGCACGGTGCAGGTCCTCGGTGCCGAGCGCGCGTTCTTCGAGCACCTCCGCGGCCGGGCGCCCCCCCCGCGCCATGGCCTGTTGTTCCTCCACCCGCAGATCCAGTCGGCTCCACGGGCCGACCGGGGCAAGCTGGCCCGGTCCCTGGCGGGCAAGGTAGCGATCGCGGCGCGGAAGGACCAGGCGGGGGCGCCGGTCACCCCGGACCTCAAGGCGGCGTTCGAGCGTCGCGAAGCCGACCTCCGCGCCCGGCGCGGCCCGGGGCGGAAGAAGGGCCGGGGCGGCTCACTCCTTCCACTTGACCGTGCAACCGGCGACCGGTAGCTCGGCGGGAACCACCGGGGCCCCCGCGAGGGCCTGCTCGATCGCGGCCTCGAGGTAGCGGTGGGTCACCCGCTCGGGGTGCTGGTGGTCGTTGTCGATCCGCCCCTGGAAGAGAAGGCGGCGGTCGCGGCCGAACAGGATCGGGTGCGGCGTCACGAGGGCGCCGTAGGCACGGGCCACCTCCTGCGACTCGTCGCGGAGGTACGGGAACGGGTACCCCTTCTCGCGGGCCCGGAGCGCCATCGGCTCCGGCCCGTCGTCCGGGTACGCATCGGCGTCGTTCGAATTGATGAGGACGACTCCGACGCCCCTCGGCTCGTACTTCCGGCCGATCTCGACCATCCGCGATTCCCACGCCTGGACGTACGGGCAGTGGTTGCACCAGAAGACCACGAGGAGGAGCGGCCTCTCGTGGAACTCCGAGAGGCGGTGCGTCGCCCCGTCGGTCCCCGGCAACGCGAAGTCGGGAGCGGAATCGCCGGGACGGAGCTGGAACTGACTCAATTCGGCCATGCGGGCGCGAGCGCCGTCGCCCTCTTATCCTTTGGAGAGGAGCGTACGGCGCGACCGCGTCGGGCCCGGCACGGTCGCCGAGGGGTACCACGACCGCAGATTCCCGCGCCGTCACCGCGACGGTCGCCTTGGTCGTCGGGGGCCCGGAGTACGTCTCGGGCGACGAGCGGCTCCTGCAGCTGCCTGGCGTTCAGGTGAGGGTCGCGCTGCTGGGCGAACGGTGCGTCTCGTTCGGTGTGGGGGTCAACGAGCGGTCGCCCTACCTGCGTCGCGCGGCCGCCGAAGGGATCCTGACGGTCGCGCGACGGACCGGCGGAACCGGGCTCCTCCACGAGCCCGGGGACCTCGCGTGGACGATCGTTCTCCCGCGGAGCGACCCCCGGGTAGGCCCCGACTTCACCCGCGCGTACGCGCGCCTGGGCCAGGGGGTCGTCCGGTGGCTCGGGCATCACGGGATCGAGGCGGGCTGGACCGGGGCCCCGGGCGTCGTCCGGAGCTACTGCACCCTCAGCGACCGGGGCTCGGTGCTTTCGGTCTCGGGCCGGATCCTCGGAGGAGCCGCGCAGCACGTGGTCCGCGCCCGCTTGCTCCACCACGGCACGCTGTCGCTGACGGTCGACCGGGAGGCCATCGACCGTCTGTTCGAGCTTCCCGTTCCGAGCCCGTCCGCGGGACTCGGGGGGATCCGAGAACTGGGCATCGGGGACCCGGCGCCCGACCTGGCACGCGAGCTCGCAGAGGCGATCCGGTCGGACCTCGCGTCGGAGTGACGGGGAGCGATTACGCCGGGCGGTCGGACCACAGATGGTCCGCGGCCCGTTCGGCGGCCGTCCGGATCTCGGACCAGTCGCCGCCTAGGAGCGACCGGCCGCGGACGACCGGACGGCCCGCGACGAACACGGAGTCGATCGCCTCGGTCTCCGCCGAGTAGGCGAGATGGGAGACGATCGCCTCGGGCCGCGCCGGCACCAGGGACGGGTGGTCGAGGCGCACGAGGGAGAAATCCGCCTGCTTTCCGGGTTCGAGCGACCCGAGGGAGTCGGCGCGTCCCAGGAGGCGCGCTCCGTCGATCGTCGCGAGGTCGAGCAGGAGCTGGGCGGGCAGGACCGACGCGTCCCAGCGCTGATTCTTCTGCACGAGGCCGGCGATGTGCATCTCCCGGAACATCGAGAGGGAGTTATTGCTCGCGACCGAGTCGGTCCCGAGGCCCACGGTCGCTCCCGCCTCGCGCAGTTCCACGACCGGGGCGACCCCGCCGGAGGCGAGCTTCAGGTTCGAGCTCGGGCAGTGGACGATCCCGATCTTCCGGCGGGCGAGGATCCCGATCTCCTCCCCCGTGAGCCATACCGCGTGCGCGGCGACCATCCCGGGTCCGAAGAACCCGATCTCCTCGAGCCACACGACGGGACGCCGACCGGTCCTCGCCTCGTGCTCGTGGACCTCCCGCCGTGTCTCGGAGAGGTGGTAGTGGCAGAGGCCCGAAGTGCGCTCCGCGAGCTCCCGGGCCGCGAGCCACGTCTCGCGGCCGCAGACGTACACGCCCTGGGGGGCGACGAGCGGCGTCACCGTGGGATGCCCCTTCCACCGATCGATGAACGCCCGCGCGTTGTCGATCGGACGCCCCTTCTGCGTCGTCTTGTCGGCATCCAGCACCGCCCACCCGAGGAAGGCACGGATCCCCAACGACTCCGCCGCGCGGGCGATCCCGTCCTCGAAGTAGTAGAGGTCGAGGAACGACGTCGTTCCCCCGAGGAGCATCTCCGCGATCCCGGCCCGGGCCGCGACCTCCACGTCCGCCTCCTGGCGCCGCGCGTCGACCCGGAACAACGTCTCGAGGAACCCGGCGAGGTCGCGGTCGTCGGCGATCCCGCGCAGGACGCTCATCGCCACGTGCGTGTGGGCGTTGATGAACCCCGGGACGGCCGCGAAGCCGGAGCCGTCGATCGTCTCGGCACCGTGCCGCGGGGCGTCCGGACCGACGTGGAGGAACCGCCCGTCCTCGATCCTCAGGTCGCCCCGGACGACCCGACGTTGGGGGTCCTGCGTGACGAGCAGGGCATTCCGGACGACGAACGGGGTCGGGCTCGCCGCGGCGGGCACGGCGCTCGCTACCGAATCCGGCCGATAAACCGTTCGCCCGAGCCCTCCGTCGGGCCGGCGAGAGGGCCCCAAGGCACCCGGTCCCCGGGAGTCCCGTCGCTAGATGTCGAGGTTCTTGACCTCGAGCGCGTGCTCCTCGATGTACAGACGGCGAGGCTCGACCTCCTCGCCCATCAGTATCTGCATCAGCTCGTTGGCGCGCGCCGCGTCCTCGACCGTCACTTTGAGGAGGGTCCGCGCCCCCCGGCGCATCGTCGTCTCCGCGAGCTGCTCGGCGTTCATCTCGCCGAGACCCTTGTAGCGCTGGATCGTGACCCCCTTCATGCCCCCGAGCTCGGTGACGGTCCGGTCCCGCTCGTCGTCCGAGTAGCTGTACGCTATCTTCGCTCCCTTCTGGATCCGGTAGAGGGGGGCCTGCGCGATGAAGACCCGGCCCTCGGAGATGAGGATCGGCATCTTCCGGTAGAAGAGGGTCAGCAGCAGGGTCCGGATGTGCGCGCCGTCCACGTCGGCATCCGTCATCAGGATGATCTTGTGGTAGCGGAGCCGGCCGATGTCCTGCTCCTCGCCGATCCCGATGCCGATGGCGGTGATCAGCGCGCGGATCGCCTCGTTCTGGAGCATCTTGTCGAGCCGCGCCTTCTCGACGTTCAGGATCTTCCCCTGGAAGGGGAGGATCGCCTGGAACTCGCGGTCCCGGCCCTGTTTCGCCGTTCCGCCGGCGCTGTCCCCCTCCACGAGGAACAGTTCGCACTCGGCCGGGTCGCGCGAGTGGCAGTCGGCGAGCCGTCCCGGGAGCCCACCCCCGTCCAGGAGGCCCTTGCGGCGGGTCAGCTCCCGGGCCTTCCGGGCCGCCTCCCGGGCCTGGGCGGCCTGGAGCGCCTTCGAGATGAGCGCCTGACCGACCGACGGGTGCTCCTCGAGGTACTCCGTGAGCTTCTGGTTCACCGCGCTCTCGACCTGCCCCTTCACCTCGGAGTTCCCGAGCTTCGCCTTGGTCTGCCCCTCGAACTGGGGCTCGAGGACCTTCACCGACAGGATGCACGCGAGGCCCTCCCGGACGTCCTCGCCGGTCAGACCTTCCTTGTCGCCCTTCACGAACCCGTGCCCACGGGCGTAGTCGTTGAGCGTCCGGGTCAGTGCGGCGCGCAGGCCGATGACGTGCGTGCCGCCGTCGACGGTGTTGATGTTGTTGACGAACGCGAGGGACGTGTCGTTGTAGCCGTCGTTGTACTGGAGCGCGACCTCGATGTCGGTCGTGTCCCGCTTGGTGTGAAGGTAGATCGGCGGACGGAAGAGGACGTTCGTCGCCTGGTTGAGGTCCTCGACGAACTCGGCGATCCCGCCGGCATGGTGGAACGTCTCCTCGGCGTTCGTCCGCTCGTCCCGGAATCGGATCGTGACGCCGGGGTTGAGGAACGAGAGCTCCTTCAGCCGGCGCGCGATCATCTCGGGGTCGAATACTATCGTCTCGAGGATCGCGCTGTCCGGCTTGAACCGGGTCTCGGTGCCGGTCGAGTCCGCCGTACCGACCACCTCGAGGGGGGAGACCGGGGCGCCCCGCTCGTACCGCTGGAAGTACTCGTGGCCGTCCCGCCGGACCCGAACCTCGCACCACTCGGAGAGGGCGTTGACGACGTGGACGCCGACCCCGTGGAGGCCCCCGGAGACCTTGTAGGTGTTCCGGTCGAACTTCGAGCCCGCGTGGAGCACGGTCATCACGATCTCGAGCGCGGGGCGGTTGTACTTGGGGTGCGTTTCCACCGGGATCCCCCGGCCGTCGTCCCGGACCGAGCAGGAACCGTCCGGGTGGAGGGCTACCTGGATTTCGGTGCAGGCTCCCGCGAGGACCTCATCGATCGAGTTGTCCACGACCTCGTACACTAGGTGGTGGAGGCCCCGCACATCGGTCGAACCGATGTACATCCCCGGGCGCTTGCGCACCGCGGAGAGACCCTCGAGGATCTGGATCGAACTCGCGTCGTACGCAGGGACGGAAACGGATTGCTGTACCATCGGAAATCGGCGTCGAACGCCGCGTACCAAGAACGAGCCGGCCTCGTGTTATAACGCTTGGGCCCGGGAGGAATTTCGACAGTCGCCGGACGGATGGTCCGACCGATGGTACGGGACCCCGGAGAGGGCCTCACGGACCCCGCCGGTCGCCGGACCGGCTCGCCGACGCTCGAGCGCCAGAGCACGGTCCCGATAGGGCTAATATCACAGGCCGGCCTCCGAACGACCGACAGGCATGCCCGACGACCGGCCCGACGTCCCCTCGGAGAACGACGCGACGCCGACCGAGACGCCCGCCGCGGCTCCCCCCGGGTCCACGGAGGATTGGGCGAGCCGGTTCAAGTACCTCCTGGCCGACTTCGAGAACTACCGCCGCCGCGCCGAGCGCGAACGCGAGTCGATCAGCCGCCAGTCCCGGGGCGCGATGCTCCGGGAGCTCCTCCCGATCCTCGAGGCGTTCCGCTCCGCGCGGGAGGCGCTCGACCGGCTGCCCGCCTCGGACCCTCTCCGTCGGGGATTCGACCTGTTGGACCGGGAGTGGACGACCTTCCTGAAGCACGAGGGCGTCGAGCCGGTCGCCCGGGTCGGCGCCCCGTTCCGGGCCGATGAATCGGAGGCGGTCGGGGAAGCTCCCGCGCGGCACGACGCCCCCGAGGGAGCGGTCGCCGAGATCGTCCAGCAAGGGTACCGCTTCTTCGGTGGCCTCCTCCGCCCGGCCAAGGTCGTCGTCGCACGGACCGCACCGTCGGGCGACGCGGAGCGGGCCCCGGAACCCGCTGTCGAAGCCTCCTCGGAGGAGAAGCCGTGACCGGCTCGTCGGAGGTGCCGGGATTCTATCGCCGCTCGGTCGCCGAGCGACGGGCGTTCGTCCGCGAGTGGGCGGGTCTCACCGAGGCGGAAACCGCCTCGTACGAGTTCCCGCCGGGGATCGATCCCGGCACGATCGACCGGATGATCGAGAACGTGATCGGCGTGATGCCTGTCCCGCTCGGGATCGCCACGAACTTCCGGATCAACGGCCGAGACTACCTCATCCCGATGGCGATCGAGGAGCCGAGCGTGGTCGCTGCTGCGTCGAACGCGGCGAAGGTCGCGCGGACCGCCGGGGGCTTCTCGGCCCAGTCGACCCCGCCGATGATGATCGGGCAGATCCAGATCCTGGACGTCACCGACCCGGTGGCGGCCAGCCACCGGGTCCTCGATCGCACGGAGGCCCTCCTCGAGGCGGCGAACGCGAAGGACCCCGTCCTCGTGAAGTTCGGCGGCGGGGCGAAGCAGCTCGAAGTGCGGATCCTCCCGTCGAGCCGCGGCACGATGCTGATCGTGCACCTCTTGGTCGACGCGCGCGACGCGGGCGGGATGAACGCCGTCAACACGATGTGCGAGGCGCTGGCTCCCGAGATCGCCCGCCTCACCGGGGGCCGCGCGGTCCTCCGCATCATCTCGAACCTCGCGGTCCATCGGCTCGCCCGCGCGCAGGCCACGTTCCGCGCCGACCTCCTCGCCACGGACAGCTCGTCGGGAGCGGCCACGGTCGAGCGGATCCTCGACGCGTACGCGTTCGCCGCGGCCGACCCGTTCCGCTGCGCGACGCACAACAAGGGGATCATGAACGGCATCTCGAGCGTCGTCCTCGCGACGGGCAACGATTTCCGGGCGATCGAGAGCGGCGCCCACACCTACGCCGCGTGGCTCGCGTCGGGAGAGGGGTCGATCGTTCGGCCGCTGACGACGTACGAGAAGGACAAGGAAGGCAACCTCGTCGGGTCGATCGAGCTGCCGGTCCCCGTGGGGCTGATCGGGGGGGCGACCGCGGTCCACCCGACCGCCAAGGCGAACGTCCGGGTCCTGGGGGTCCGCACCGCGCGGGAGCTCGGCGAAGTGCTGGCCGCCGTCGGCCTCGCCCAGAACTTCGCGGCCCTGCGCGCGCTCGCCACCGAAGGGATCCAGCGGGGCCACATGGAGCTGCACGCCCGCAACCTCGCGGCCAGCGCCGGGGCGCGACCCGATGAGGTCGACCGGGTCGTCGCCCGCCTGATCGCGGAACACAAGATCCGCTTCGACCGCGCGAAGGAGATCCTCGACGACCTGCGGCGCGGTTCCGGATGAACGTCGGGGTCCTCGCGCTCCAGGGGGACGTCCCGGAGCACCTCCGGGCGCTCGCGCGGGGCGGCGGTGCACCGACGGTGATCGCCGTCCACTCCCCGGCCGATCTCGCCGCGGTGGATGCGCTGTTCCTCCCGGGCGGCGAGTCGACCACCATCGGCCGGCTCCTCCAGGGAACGGGGCTCTGGGAGCCGCTCCGGGCCCGGATCCGCGAGGGCCTCCCCGTCCTCGCCACCTGCGCGGGGCTGATCCTGCTCTCCCAGCGGCTCGAGCGCGCCCCTTCCGGACGCGACCCGCCGACGCTCGGGATCCTCGACGTCACCGTCCGACGCAACGACTACGGTTCGCAGGGAGAATCGTTCGAGGAGCCGATCCGCGTGGAAGGGCTGGAGGGCGGACCGTTCCCGGGCGTGTTCATCCGGGCACCGAGGATCCTCTCGGTGGGACGCGGTGCGACCCCCATCGCGTGGCGGGGCGCGGAGGTCGTCGGCGTTCGCTCGGGGAAGGTCTGGGGGCTCACGTTCCATCCCGAGCTCTCCCCCGATTCGAGGGTGCACCGTCGCTTCCTCGCCGAGGTCGGCGCCTCGCGGTGAGTGACGCGGCTGGATCGGGGCGCATCGGTCCGCGCCTCAGTGGAACGTATCGAACCGGTACGGCTCGAGCGGCAACTCGCCGATCGCCATCAGGAACTCGGGCGGGGTCAGCACAGGTTTCGGGTAGTTCGGGCCATCGTCGATCGCGATGCGGGGGCAGGCCGTGCTCACGTACGCGTCGAACGACCGGCCCTCAAGGTCCCTCGGGTCGATCCGGTCCGCCAGAAGGATCTCGGCGTCCAGCCCCCGGCCGCGGGCCCGTTCCTGGAGGGCGAGGGCGGTCGGCATCCGCTGCTGTCCGACGAACGTCGACACCAGAACCCCCCAGCGCCGGGCTCCGTGGCAGGCGGCCACGGCGAGCAGCCGCCGGCGGACGACCGCCCCTCGGTCGATCGGATCCTCGAGTACCCCGCGGAACGGGTCGATCGACCAGACCGGCCGGTCGACCGCGAGCGCGAGCCCGATTGGATGGAAACGGCCCGACCCGAGGAAGAGGAACGCGTCGACCTCGTTCCGCGTCGCCTCCGCCCCTGTGTAGTTGCAGCCGAGCGCCTGCGCCGCGTAGGCGAGCCGCCGGTCTCCCTGTCCGATCCGGACTTCGTATCCTCGGGATCGGAGCGCCTCGGCCAGGGGGCCCACGAGGTCCAAGTGCTGGACCGATGCGACGAGGCCGAGACGTCGTGGCACCGCTCCCGCCCGCACCGTGTCGGCGAGGGACGCGGCGTCGCCCACGGGGGAGCGCATCTCGACGAAGAACGTCGTGCGCTCGGGGAGGGCGTTCGGGATCGGGGCGTGGCCGAGGACCACGGCGAGGTCGGCCCGCGGCGCCTCGTCCCGCGACGGCAGATCGCAGGCGCCGAAGCACGGGCGCGCCGCGACGTCGACCGGGCTACCGACCTCGGCCCGAAGGCGGGCGGCCAGCTCGTGCGCGTCCCGCACGAGACCCGCGGGCACCTGGAGCACGATGCGCTTCGGGGCCGCGCGGCGTACCGCGGCGATCAGGTCGGGCCCCACGTCGGCGAACACGGCGGGAGGAGGCTGGGAGGGCGAGGATGAGGACGACACCATCGACGGTATCGGGCGGGCGACCGACGGACGTGCTAATCCTTTGGGGTGTTTAGGTTCCCCCGTCCGCCGAGAAGGAGCCCCGAGGATCTCGAGCTCCACCTGGGCTCGGGGATCTGCTCCCCAGCGGCCCGGGGCGCGGCCGGAGGACCCGTGTTCCCCGCGCACGGGGGAAACGCGGACCGCCCGGGACTCGGTCGCGGAGCCGGAGGTGCTAGGACCCGCGGGCTAAGGTCGGGCAACGAACCGAGCCTGCACGGAGACATCGGTCCCCCGAACGCGGGCCGGCCAGGGGAATCCCCGCATCGAGTAACCTGGGATCCTCCCGAGGTGGAACGAGTACGTCCCGTTCGGCAGGGAGAACGTGATGTTCGATGCCGTCGAGGTGAGCGTCACCCCGCCCACCGTGACGCTCCATTCGGTCCCGTGGGGCAAGCCGGTCTCATCGAACGTAAGGTTGTACAGGTACTCGAATCGGATCACGATGGTCCGGTCGGTCGTGGTGATGTACGTCACTCCGGAAAGGGGGGCGGGCCGGCCGCTCAACCAGGAGGCCTTGACGAGGTATCCGCTCCGCACCGCAATCGAGTAGGGATAGCTGCCCGGAGAGAGGTTGCCGAACGCGACATGGCCGCCATAGCTGCACTGCTCGAGCGCATCGGCGAAGGTGACACACAGTTCGAACTGCCAGCCGAGCCCGTGCTCGACGAAGTTGAGCCGGTACACTGCCCCGGGAGTGAACTCGAACGTCAGGTTCAACCCCGCTCCCCGGACTGCCAACGTCCCGGCGGGAGGGAGGGCCGACACGTCGAAGCGTCGCGGCCCCCGGATCAGATAGGGGTAGCTGCCGTTCGTCAGCCACGCGCTTTCCGTCGACCCCACCACCCGAACCGTACGGGGGCCAATCGTCAGGAACCACGGGTTCTGCGGGGGGAGACCCGACTGGGCAAACGTGACCAGGTACGCCATCGCGAACGTCACCGAATGAATGATGGAGATCGTGCCCGAGTCGTAGTTGGAAACGAACAGACTGCTCGAGTTGGCGTCGTACACCATCGAGGCGGGCGATGTCCCGACGGGGATGGTCAGCCAGAGGTAGGTGGTCGTGTTGATCACGGTGAGGTTGCTCGAGTTCGCATTCCGCACGAACATGAGGCCGTCAGGGCCCGCCTTGAGGCCGTACGGTTCGCTGCCGGTCGGTACCGAGCCAACGACCCGGTCCGTCGCCGTTGAGATCACGCTCACGTTCTCGGATAGGGCGTTCGCCACAAAGACCGAGTCGCCGGCGGGATCGATCGCCATCGCGAACGGCTCCGAGCCGACCCGGACGGTCGCCGTCACCCGGAGCGGGCTGACGCTGAGGACGGTCGCGTTGCTGCCGCCCGTCTCCGCGATGTAAAGGGCGCCGTCCGCCCGGTCCAGCACCATGCCTTGGGGCACCAAACCGAGCGGGACTGTGGAGGAAATGTTGTACGTGGTCCCGTTCACGGCCGCCAAACTTCCGTCGAAGACGTAGCCATAGATGTCGCCCAGCCCGACGGACAGGACGTAGACCATTCCGTCGGCGGAGTCGCCGAGAATGACGGCGGGGTCCCAGTTCACTGCGAGGTTCGCGACCACCGCGAACGTGGTC
>Ga0181524_10003291_pt1 | contig 15804 bp, 17 predicted proteins | sample PEATcosm2014_Bin_34_FD_119761 | JGI IMG/M metagenome (GOLD analysis project Ga0181524, IMG submission 119761) | Peatland microbial communities from MTU Mesocosm Facility, Houghton, MI, USA - PEATcosm2014_Bin05_60_metaG | ecosystem: Environmental > Terrestrial > Soil > Wetlands > Peat | place...
CGGACGGGATGTTTCCAAGCCCCGCCAGCTTGAGGTCCTGGAGCGGCCGGCCTTTGGGCGTCTGCCGGGCAATCCGAATGTGCTCAACCCCCGGCCCGTGGCACGTCTCGCAATTGATGCCCGGCTCCGACCAGGAGGTCTGATAGGTGTCAGTCCTGAGGTTGTAATTGTTGGTGAGTTGGCTCACATGGCAACTGAAACAAGCCGTGTTGAAAGTGTAGGGCGATTCGGTCCAATGCAGGGGTTCATCGGGTTGCCTGCCGAAATGGCGCATGGCGCTGCCCGCCACGTCGAACCATTCCTTGCGCCGCACATCATATCCCACGGGCAGCACCTGCAAGCGGCCCCGGTCCAGGGGAGTCAGAAAATAATACACGTTCTTGCCGCCCATGGCCTGTTCGAGCGCGAAGCGCCTTTCCCCATCCGCGCCGCGCTCGAGCACAACGCCCTTGGCAACGTCGGCCAGGTAGGCGTTGGTGCCGATCTGGAGCGGGGCCTTTTGCTCAAGCAGGTCCGTTCGGGCCATCGCGTAGGGTTGCATGGCCAGCCCGTGATGAGAGGGCGCCCACAACCGATAGAACTCCCGATGGCATTCCTGGCAACTGGAGGAGCCAACGTAACCTTTGGCCTGTACTGCCGCCGGAAGGCCGGCGGCCGTGGCGGCCGTCCGTGCCATCAAACCAAAGCCCATTCCCACGATCAAAAGCGTTCTCGCAAACACAGCTTCTCCAAGTAATTGAGCCACAGATTGCGCAGATTGCACAGAAAAGAATTCCCTCAGTCCCGAAATGCGTGTTTGTTATCGGGAGTGAACGCGCCGGGTTGCCGCCGCCGTCGAAAGGCTCGCCCCGAGGACCGGAGGACGGGCCTGGCTCGGGCTTTGTCCAAGCTCGGATTCTGCTCCCGGAGCCGGGCCTGGGAACTCATCCGGGCGGGGCGGGTGCGGGTTAACGGCCGAGTGCGCCGCGACCCCGAGTGGCGTGTGGATTTGAGAGGCGACCGGTTCGATGTGGACGAGCAGGCAGTGAGCCCCGAGGCGAAGGTCTATCTCATGCTTAACAAGCCGCGCGGATGGGTCACGACGGTTTCAGACGAAAAAGGCCGCCCGACGGTTTGCAAATGCCTGGCCGGGCAGGGCTTGCCCTTTGTCGCCCCGGTGGGCCGGCTGGATATGGCCAGCGAGGGATTGTTGCTCTTGACCAACGACACCCAGTGGGCGGCCCGCCTCACCGACCCGGCCGCTCATCTGGAGAAGCTCTACCATGTGCAAGTGGACTGCCTGGCAGACGAGCGGTTGACCCGCCGTATCGAGGCGGGCGTTATGGTCGAAGGCGATTTTCTGGCGGCCAAACGCGCCCGCCTGCTTCGGCAGGGCACGCGGAACAGTTGGCTGGAGATTGTGCTCGACGAAGGAAAGAACCGGCACATTCGCCGGTTGCTCGCCGCGCTCGGCGTCGGGGTGCTCCGGTTGGTCCGCGTGGCCATCGGCCCGCTGCCGCTGGGCAACCTCCCCAAAGGCGCATTCCGCCGCCTCACCGCGCAGGAGGTGGGGCTGCTGTAAGTCGGGGATCGGGCTTGGCTGATCCCGTGTTCAGCCCCGCGGAGGAAAGTTTGACGGTCGGCCCTTACTGGCCTAAGCTTGGGGCATGAAAGAAGTCATGGTGAAAGTTCCGGAGAATGCGTCGCTGGTGCTGAAGGTGCCGACCGAGTCGTTGGGCCAGGAACTGCTTCTCGCCGCGGCTGTCAAGCTCTACGAACTGGGCAGGCTTTCTTCCGGCGCGGCGGCGGAGTTGGCCGGCGTGCCAAAGCCCCTTTTCTTAGCCAAGCTCGCTGGTTACGGGGTTTGCACGTTCGACCTGAAGAAAGACGAACTGCAACGGGAGATGATGCTTGCCTGACGTCATCGTCAATACATCGCCGCTCCAATATCTGCACCAGATAGGGCAGCTTGATCTTATTCCAAAACTCTTTGGGCGAATCATTGTCCCCGAAGTCGTCGCCGCAGAACTGGCCGCCGGCCGCCGTCTTGGTGTGTCGGTGCCGGAACCAGAATCTCTTGAGTGGATTGACCTCTGCAACCCAGCAAGTCCTGCCGGCGGACTGCTCTCGTGGGACCTTGGAGCGGGCGAATCAGCCGTGTTGTCACTGGCGTTGGAGCATCAGGGATCGTGGGTCGTTCTGGACGACAAACTGGCTCGGCAGGCGGCGGTCCATCTAAAACTCCCCCTACTCGGCCCAGCGGGAATTCTGCTCCGCGCCAAACGTGCGGGGCATGTTCGTGCGGTTCGTCCCGTGCTGAACCAGTTAGCCGCCTTGGAGTTCCGACTCACACCGGAGACGGTGCGAAGCATTCTGGACCTCGCCGGGGAATGAATTGCGGCAATTTCGCCGACCCCAACTCAGGGTTCCCCCAATCACCCTCGAGGAGACCGCAATGGCGATGTCACCCAGCGGCGCGCTCATGCGTCCGCCGGCTCCACGGCCAAAGCGCCGTGTCCAGAGGGCCGCCGCAACTCGCGCAAGTGCTCTTAAACGAGTTCGCGATAGGACACCTCCCGCTCCTGTTTCGCTTCATAGAAGCCCGCCCAGCGGATGAAATCACGCGTCTGCTCCAACTCCCCGGCCCGGTAAAAATGGTAAAAGCCGGCGGAAAGCAGGCCATACTGCTCCTTCAACGCCGCCAATTCCGCATCCAGCCCGTGGATGTCCCGGATGATCCCTCGGCGTGTCATGGCTTTAAATTACTTCGCCGCCTGCCAGACAGCAAGCGCGGAACAAGAGCGTTTCGGCGGTTTCACGGAAGATGGAGCAAAGAAGCCAAGGCGGATCGCAACGGAGCAAAAAGGGCAAAGCGCACCGGAGCGAAGGCCGCTGGCGCGATGTCAGCGAGTCTCCGTGGGTGCCCACGACCCATGGCATTATTGCTCGCAGGATTGCCGCGGACGCGGTCTTTGCCAAACTCCTCTTTGCATCCAATCAGATGTAGTACATTTGTTTTTTATTGCCGCTTTCCTGGGACAATTGCTCGAAATTGATGGCGTCGGCAGCGCCTTCGAGGGCCTGCTGGAGCTTGCGCCAGGCGTTCCTGAGTTCGAGGGGACAGTCCGCGTCGCTCAGGGCGGGAGTGTCGAACACGCTGCCATGCACCGCCCGCAGGATGTCGCCCAGGGTGATTTGGGCCGGCGGGCGCGCCAGGAGATAGCCGCCCTCCTTGCCGCGCACGCTGCGCGCGATGCCCTGCGCCTTAAGCTCGATGAGAATCTGGACCAGGTAATTGGCCGGCACGCTCTGCTCGGCGGCCAGGTCTTCTGCCCGCAGCGCGGTCCCTTCCGCATAATGCCGCGCCAGACCGAGGATGGCTCGGGCCGCATAATCGCTCTTCACAGACAGCTTCACGCTGATAGAGTAACGCCGCAGGCCGGAAATGGCCACACATTTGCGGCTGGAGCGCCCCACGGGGGTGGACAAAGTCGCTCGGGTCATAGGTCATGCCGCGAGACGCGGCACGAACTCGCAGGCGAGGACGCCTGCGCTACGTAGTGCAGGCGTCCTCGCCTGCGAGTTCGGCGGGCGTCCCGCCCGCTGTTCGGAGTTTGTCAACGGCCCTGGGGCACCCGAGCTTTCAAACACGTGTTGTAGGAAGACTTCGTCGCAACCTTCGTCGCCAACTTTCTCGGATTGGCTGTTTTTCGACAAAGGCAGGCGACAAAGGTGGCGACAAAGATTCGGAGTCGGCGTTCATCGGACGCGCCCTTAGGCCTCGGCGTGGCTCCGCTCCGACATGGCGAACTGGGGATGGCTCTGCAGGCATTCCCAGGTCTTCGGCGAGAGGGGCGCCTGCCTGTAGAGCGGTTCCCACATCGGCTCGGCGCTGGTCGAGCGGCGAGCCCGCTCGAGCCAGCGCGCTCCCAGCGGCTCGCTCAGCAGGGCCGGTGTGTTGGCGGCCACCGTCGTTTCCTCCTTCTGGCCCGTGGCATGGCCGATGCCGACGTGGAATCCTGCCAGCAGGAGCGTGACCCGCAGCATCGTGCTCCGGGAGTATGTGGGCAGGGCGCAGGGACGGTTTGGGGCCAGCAACCGATAGAGGTTGGCAAAGAGCGGCTGAGTCCACATCGCGGGATTCTTGGCCGGCGAAAAGGCGTCAAACAGGATCGCATGCGGTTTGGGAAAGGCCAGGGCGGCGGGCTGGGTGAGCAAGGCCGGAAAGTCTGCCAAATGCGCCTCCCATTCGACGGCGAGATTGCCTTGGTTGAAAGAAACACGGCCTTCCTCGAGCAGTTTCCGGAGGTCCGGTTCAAACCCTGCGAGATAACTCAGGTACTGTGTATGCTCGAGCGCAAACTTGAGCGGCTCGAGCGTATGGTCGAAGCTCAGCAGGCGAATCGTCGAGCGAACCTCCCGGGCCGCCCGCAACACAATGAGCGGGTTGGCGGCCGCCCCCAGGCCGACATCCCAGATGACGAATTCGCCCTCATGGCGCCGGAGGCGCTCGACCAGGCCGAGTTGGCGGACATAGAGCGCGCCAGCCTCCGCCGCCGGACCGACGACAGGATGGAAGGTTTCGTGATGGGCGAGCGAGTGGACGCTGTGAGCGCCGTTGGCCAGTCTAACGAGTCTGTAGCCGGAACCGGAATCCACGGCGGCTTAGTACCCGAACATGTACTGTCCGGACAGGCTGATAAAGCCCGAATTCTGGCGCCACCACGAGAAATCTCTCAACCCGGCGGCATCGAAGGCCGGAACACTTGGATAGTAGTACTGAACAGGGAACCTGGACGTTTTGCTGAGCCATTTTCTCAGTTGCGCATGCCCGTCGACAAACGAGAACCCGCACCCGCCGGCGTGTTGCGAGCCGGGAATATCCGTCCAGCCCGTATTCTGCGGGTCATCGTCGAAGAAGCCGTCGTTGATTGAATCCGGGTGCTCATCCAGAAAGAGCCAGGTAGTCGCCGGCTTGGGCACGGTGGTCGTCTTGAGGAACTGGACGTATTGTCCCGAGGTGCCCCAGTGGATGCCATTGCGAGTATTGTCACTGTCGCCGCCCTCGCCGTCGCTGAAGATGCCGAATAACGCGCTCATCGAGATGCTGCGGTTGCGTTGCGACCAGCCCGCGGCACTCTGGGCCGGACTCAGATAATGATCAGCCGGGCATTTATAAACGCCGACTGCACCAGCGGTGTATTTGCCCAGGACGCCGTTGGCAACCCAGGCCACGTTGGTAATGCTTTTATCCGCGACCGAGGTGCTGGCGGTCCAATCCATGACGTTGTTAACCCAGTTATCCAGCTTTCCGCTGGTGATGGAGTACTCGGTCTCGGTCACGCCGAAGTTGTTGGCAACCCTCTCGTTGTTGTCTCCGCAGTAGATCTGCCAGGCCGTCATCAGTTGCTTGAGATTGCTCAGGCAGCCAATCGCCTGGGCCTTGACCTTGGCCTTGCTGAGCGCCGGCAGCAGCATCGACGCCAGGATGGCAATGATGGCTATGACTACCAGCAACTCAATGAGGGTGAAACCCTGGCGCGGCCCGAGACCAGTCCTTCGACGGCTAAGGTTGCGGAGAGAACCAACACTTGATTTCGGTGCGGACGTTGAGAAGCGGGCTTTCATGTTCGTTGTCTTGATCGTCATCCTACTTCATCACCGAACCGTTTGCAAAGCACGAAGTTTGGGGTTGCAAGCCGGATGCAGGGCACTTACACCTATACCGGCTTTCAACCGGCTGTATAGTGGGGCAGGCATCCTGCCTGCCGGCAAGCAGGATGCCTGCCCCACCCTGTCTCGCCATGCGAGCGAAAGCCGGGATAGAGGGGCGAATCCCTTAACGTCATGAGCAGAAAAAAGGCTCACTCGCGCAAACTGCGTTCGGAGGCGCCGCCCCCGGCTCGGACGCCGATACAGGCGGCGCCAGCCGGGGCTCACCCACGGGATGTCCCGCTCCGGTCCCGGCAGAGATGGCTGGTGCGCATCAGCCTGATGGTGTTAGTGCCGGCGGCGGTGCTCCTGCTGGCCGAGGGGGGACTTCGGCTTTTTGGCTATGGGTATCCAGCGGCGTTCCTGCTGCCCGCCGAAGTCAACGGCAAGAAGGTGTTCATTGAAAACGACAGATTCGGCTGGCGTTTTTTTGGTTCTGCGCTGGCGCGCACGCCTTGCCCGATGGTGATATCGGCCAGGAAAGACGCCGGCTCTTGCCGGGTCTTTGTTTTTGGCGAATCGGCTGCGTACGGCGACCCCAAGCCGGATTTTGGCCTGGCCCGGATGCTGGAGGTCCTGCTGCGTGAAAGGTTTCCGGGGGTGAAGCTCGAGGTGGTCAACGCCGCCATGACGGGAATCAACTCGCACGTCATTCGGGAGATTGCGCGGGATTGCTCGAGGCGAGAGGGTGACATTTGGGTCGTGTACATGGGCAACAACGAGGTGATCGGCCCTTACGGAAGCGGCACGGTCTTTGGCGCACAAACGCCCAGGCTGGGGCTCATTCGGACGGCCCTGGCGCTCAAACGGAGCCGGCTTGGGCAGTTGCTGGCCAGTCTCTCGGATCGCACCGCCGGAAAAGGTCCGGCCCGAGAGAGGAGTTGGGGCATGGGGCTCTTCCTCGGGCACCAGGTCCGGCATGACGACCCCCGGATGGACGTGGTGTACACTCACTTCGCGCGGAACCTCGACGACATTCTGAGAATTGGACAGAAACACGGGGTCAGGCTGGTGGTCAGCACCGTGGTCAGCAACCTGAGAGACTGCGCGCCCTTCGCTTCGGAGCATCGGCCCGGACTGGCAGAGGGTCAGGCTAAAGAATGGGAGCAGATTTACCAGGCCGGTTGTCAGGCCCAGACGGCCGGCGACACCGCGCAGGCGGTGAAATCCTTCGAGGAGGCCGCCCGCATCGACGAGCACTTTGCCGATTTGCATTTCCGCTGGGGCCAATGCTGCCTCACGCTCGGGCGTGACGAAGAGGCCCGGCGCCATTTGGTTCTGGCGCGTGATTATGACACCCTCAGGTTCCGGGCCGACAGCCGGCTCAATGAACTGATTCGCAAGGGAGCGGCAAACAGGGAGAAGCAAGGCGTCCTGCTGGTGGACAGCGAAGCGGCCTTGGGGCGGGAGAGCGCGCATGGTCTGCCGGGAGAGGACTTGCTCTACGAGCACGTTCATTTCAACTTCGAGGGCAACTACCGCCTGGCGCGCGCAATAGCCGCGCAAGTGGCCAGGGTCCTGCCTGAATCCATTAGACAGCGGACTGATCGCCGGCCCAAGTGGGCCGCAAAACAGGAATGTGCCCGCCGGTTGGGCTGGTCCGCCTGGGAACAGTGCAAGACCCTCCAGAGCGTGGCGCTACGCATCAACGATGCGCCGTTCACCTCGCAGTTGGATCATCCGCAGCAATGCCGGCGCCTGCAAGAGCAGATCGAGAACCTTCTGCCCGCCCTCAACCGGGATGGCCGCGCAGACGCCATCCGGGCCTGCCGCCAGGCCCTGGCATTGGCGCCCGAAGACTGGGTTTTGCAGAGGAACCTGGGCGAACTGCTGCTCAAGGCCGGAGACCTGGCCGGAGCCGAGGCCTGCTGCCGGCAAGTTACGCAGTTGCTCCCCCATTATTTCATGGGGTATTTGGAGTTGGGCCTCGTCCTGCTCCAGGCTGGCCGTCCGGCAGAGGCCATCTCCCAATTCGAGGCAGGACTGCGCATCAAACCCGATTCAGTCCCCTTGCTCAACGGACTGGCAATGGCCTTGCTCCGGCTCGGCAATCCGGAGGCGGCGATTCACCAGTTCGGAAGGGCACTTCAATTGAAGCCGGGGGCCTGCGAAACCTACTTGAACCTTGGGACCTTTCTGGAGGCCTCGGGCAGAAAGGAAGAAGCCAAAAGCCGCTTCCGCCAGGCCCTGGACTGCAGCTCGGAGAACCCCGATGGACTCCTGCGCCTGGGCAAGGCTGCCTTCGCCCAAGGCTGGATCGAGGAGGCCATCACCAATCTCACCAAGGCCGTCCAGTTGAACCCGGCGGATGCCGCCGCGCACTGTTGCCTGGCCGCGGCCTTGGACGCCAAAGGAAAGACGGCCGAAGCCCAGCAACACTTTGCCGAAGCCGTGCGATTGGAGCCGGACAATCCCGTGGCGCGCGTGGGCCTGGGCGCTGAATTGCGCCGCCAAGGCAAGGAGCAGGAAGGCATCGCCCAGTTTTCCGAAGCCGTTAGACTCAATCCCGCCCTCGTCGAGGCCCATGTGAACCTGGGACTGGCCTGGTTGCATCAACGCAGAAACGCAGACGCGCGCCGGGAATTCGAGGAGGCGCTTCGCCTTGACCCCAACAACCGTGTCGCCCGCCAGCGGCTCAAGGCATTGACCGGCGCTGCTCCGCCCTGATGCAAGCACAAAAAAGGCGGCTCCACTCGGAGCCGCCTGAACCTAACTAACCACCATTACAAGGAACCGACGCAAGATAGCCTGCGCCAGGATTCCGGCAATGGGGTGTCCACCCCAAACGAGGCGGTAGTGAGATCCGAAATCCTTTAACCGCTAATCGTCGCTAATCGTCGCTAATGGGGTTTTCATTAGCGTGGATTAGCGTAGATTAGCGGTTCATTTCCGCTTTCTATCGCCTCACCAGGGAGCGTAGCGTCGCCAGGTTCTCGACGTCTTCCCTGAGGCTCTCGGATTTGGGGGTCTCCAGGCAGCCCGGGCGCTTCTTGAACCGGGCGTCATTGACGATAGCACGAAAGGCCTCCTTGCCAATCTTGCCCTGGCCGATATGAGCGTGGCGATCCACGCGCGAACCCAGGTCGGTCTTTGAATCATTCAAGTGGAAGGTCAGGACCCGTTCGAGGCCGATGAGGACCTGGACCCGGCGGACGGCCGCATTCCAGCCTTTTGGGGTGCGGATGTCGTAGCCGGCGGCGAAGAAGTGGGCGGTGTCCAGGCACACGCCCAGGCGCTGCGTCCGCTGGACCCGCTCGAACACAGCCGCCAGGTGCTCGATCTGGCTGCCCAGGCAAGTGCCCTGGCCGGCCGTGTTTTCCAACGCGATGCGCACCGGGCAATCCCGCGTCGCCCCGAGGACCTCATCCAACCCGGCCGCCACCTGGTTCAATCCCGCCTCTTCACCCGCCCCCAAATGCGCGCCCGGATGCAGGACAAGGAACGGCAGGCCCAGGTCCGCCGCCAGGCGGATTTCCTGGACCAGAGATTTGACGGAACGATCGCGATTCTCCGAAGACGGCGCCGCCAGGTTAATAAGATAACCCGTATGGCCGAACACACAGTCAAACCGGTTGGCCGCCAGCTCGTTCGCATACAACACCAGTTCCTGCGGCGAGTAGGGCCTTCCGAACCATTGTATGTTGTTCTTGACGAAGAGTTGACACGAGGACGCGCCAATCTGCTTGGCGCGTTGCAGGGCCGTATGAACGCCGCCGGCCGTAGAGCAGTGTGCGCCTAAAATCATGAGAAAATCTTGCCTCAAGTGAGGGGGCCGGCCAAGGGGAATCGACCTTCGTCCCCGCATCCGAAACGGCTGTGGCACCCCATGACGCAATCCGGCACCGCTTCCACGCCAAACGTCAAGACCGCCGATATTGCCGTTTCCAGCACTAATCTCTGGCTGATAAAGGTGACTTTTTCGCTTTTGGGGAAAGCGATATTGTGCCAGACACAATGGCGCTTTCCTTTCCGGTACCATCCCGGCCATGCTCTCGATTGAGAAAATCGTCAGCGGGTGCCAGCCTTGGCATGATACGTAATCAGCACTGTCTCCGAGTCGGCCTTGGCGTTGTCGGCAGGGTGCGTTGTCGAACAGCCGGTTAAAGCTACAAGCGAAAAAACGAACATGAAGTGTGTAGTCTTCATAAAATGGTGAAAGTGTTCATACGTTCAATGATGCCATGCCCGATGATTGCCACAGGACAGGTCAAAAGAGAAATCAAATTTCAAATTGATACGCTACCTGCTCGCCCGTCCCAATAGTGGTTTAATCTAGGCTACCATCCGGGGGTTCGCATTCGTGGTTCGTTTTTTCATTTGTTCGCCATCTCGGCTCCGGGGGAATCGGGGAAAACAGCCGCGGCCTAGCTGCGCACCCAGGCGTGAAGGCGGGCGTTGGCGCTTTTGGACGTGTTTGGGGTCAAACTATAACTTTTCACCTTAGTGCCGTCGCACCGTTCGGCTTGCGCTTATTTTGCGCGATGAGGGGTCAATCCTTAGATTGGTTCAATTGCGGATTGCCGATGGGCTGGGCTTTCGGATGAGGGGTCTGTGAGGGGTCAGACCGTTGCTTTTCACTTCGAGGTGGACCGCAACGAGTCTTCCAGCGGCCCAGCGAGGCCGCTCAGCAAGTGCGCGCATGCGAATCACCATGCCGTTTTCATACTCACTCCCCTTTCCGCCTGTCGGGCGCAAAGTGCGCAAGCCGAGCTTAGCGACAGCCCCAGCGGGGAGTCCAGAGGGGCAAGGGAACGAAGCGCCGACCCTCGATCCCTTGCGCCGGCGGAACGTGTCATTAACACCGTGGCTTCAGCCCGGTGCAACGAGGCGCCTGGGACGCTGCAACCGTTTTCAACGGTTTGGCTGGGAGCGCGGAAAGCCGTTGAAACGGCTGGGACGTCTCGCCGCACACGTACACCGCGCTTAAGCGGCGGTGTTAATGAGAGGACGACACAGACCAAGCTGGGCGGCAAAAGAACAAGATATTATCTTCTATTCTCCGTATGCCGGGAAAACCAGTGCAAGTAATTGCATTGAAATGACTTACACTTTAATAAGGCGTCGTGCGGTGCCGGGAGAGCGGCAGGCGACACAGCGGGGCAAAGCCAATCCCAGTGCCTTCTCATCCAACAACTCGTTCCTGAACTCCGGGCCGCCCAAACACCAACCGCGCAGCGGTTTCGCATGAGTTTTTGAAAATGCCCACTCTGGCCAGTGTTTGCAGGGCTGGGAGCACTTTCGCATTCTGACCTCATTTTCTTTTTTGTTGACTTCGGCGGCGTTTTGTATATCCTCTCCCTATATATGGCTTGGATTTACGATACCGCCAAATCCACCCTCGCCTTGCGCCACCGCAAGCGCTTCCTCCTTTCCCAACTCAAAATCCTTCCTGACTGCCTGCGCGCCTCGCTGGTCGAGCGTTTCTCCCGGTGCGGCAAAACCAACTGCCACTGCCACCACGGCGGTGACAAGCACGGTCCCTTCTACTACCTGACCCAGTGCCTGGCCGTGGACAGGATCAACAAGTTCTTCCTCAAGGCTCCGGCCCAGCAGCAAGCTGCCCGAACCGGCATTGAGCATTACCGCCATTTGCAGGAGCAGTTGGAGGAACTCTCCCAAGTCAATGCCGAGTTGCTCCGGCGGGAGGAGAACCTCGGCGATGACTGACACCCAGTTCAAGGACTTGGACGGTTTTGTCGCCTACGCGGAGAAGCACTTCTACTTGCCGCTGCTGGCGGGCTGTTTCGGGGATAGCCGCTCGGATCCCGATATTCCCTCCCGGGCGGTGGGTTTGAGCTTGCTCGTGGGCGAAGTCGCTCAGGTCCCCAGCCTCTTGCAGTTAGAGCAAGAAACCAAGTTGCCCCAGTGGCAACGGTGGATCGGCTACCCCGACCGCATCAGCCACGATGCCTTTGGCTATGCCGCCAACCGGATGAACCCGGAACAGTTGGGCCGGGCGGGCAGGTTCATCAACCGCAAGCGCAAACGCGGCAAAGCCTTTGAAGAGAGCAAGATGCACGGGCTGCTGGTGGTCAGTCTGGACGCCAACGAACAGTTTTGCAGTGACCACCGCTGCTGTGAGGACTGCCTGAGCCGGGAGGTCATCTGCAAAGACGCCCAGGGCAACGAGGTCAAGAAAACCCAATACTACCACAAGCAAGTTTATGCGCAGTTGAGCGGGCCGCGCTTGAGCGTGATTTTGGACGTGGAACCGATGCGCCCGGGCGAGGAGGAATGCGCGGCGGCTTTGCGGCTGCTGCGCCGGATGCGCCGGACCTATGGACCCAGGTTCTTTGACGTGGTGGTGGTGGACTCCTGGTATACCAACGGACCGTTTCTCAAGACGGTGGCCGAGGAGCTGGGGTGGCCGGTGGTCGCGGTGCTCAAGCAAGAACGCTATGACATCTACCAGGAGGCGCTGGCGCTGACCCAGGGCAAGCCCACGCAAGTGGTGGAACGAGGCGAGGAGCCCAACAAGCGCCAGGTGGAGATTTGGGATGTGCCCTCGCTACGCTTCAGCGACACCTATACCGACCCGGTTCGAGTGGTCCGCGTGCGGGAGAGTTGGACGGAGCGAACGCAGCAAGGCAAGGACTGGAAGACCGTGGAAAAGGAACAGACCTGGATTTGGGTGGTGGCCGGCGATCTGGACGCCTATGACGGGGCCGCGATCCGGGACTTCGGGCACCTGCGCTGGAAGATCGAGAATAACGCCTTCGGCGAGTTAACCCAACACTGGCACCTGACCCATGTCGCTCATCACAAGCCGGTGGCGGTGCTGGCCCTGTTGTGGATAAAAATCATCGCCTTCACGCTCTTTCACGCCTTTGCCATTGTGCATGGCAAACTTTTCCGATTGGGCAAGGTGACGCTGCAGGAGCTACGCAAGCGGATTTACCGCTCGTTGCTCTGTGGCTGGCCCATTCGGTGCTTCAGCGGTTAAGCAAGACAAAGCAACCGACACTCAATCCAACAAGGCCCGGATACCGGGGCCGCCGCAGGAAAAAAGCGACGCTGGCCCTGAGGGTTATGCTTTGTCTTCAGCGGGGAGACCCAGACGATCAGGACGCGGGACAGTAGTCTGGAAAAAAATCAAATTCCTGCCCCACGCCTGAATCCGAATACTCTTGCGAAACCGATGACCAACCGCGGCGCAGAGTTGACACTTTGCTGGCGGCGCCTTAGCTTCGGTCGGTGATTGCGAGCTTTGCTTGCAAAGAGACCGAGCGTCTCTGGCATCGCGGATTCACGCGACGGTTAGATCACGTTATGCAGGCTGTAGCGCTGCGGAAGCTGCGTATGCTGCACAATGCCCGAAAGCTGGGGGACTTGGCCGCATTTCCCGGCAGCCGTTTGGAGCCCCTCAAAGGCAGCCGGCGCGGCCAGTGGAGCATACGGATCAACGATCAGTGGCGCATCTGCTTCCGCTGGCAGGAAAACGACGCGCATCAAGTTGAAATTGTCGACTATCATTAAGGCCAATGGGCACACGAAAGAATAAGGTCCCGCCGGTCCACCCGGGCGAAGTGCTGCGAGAGGAGTTCATGAAACCTTTGAAGCTTTCGGCTTCAGCGGTTGCCAGGGGCCTGGGGGTGACGCAGGCCACCGTGCATTTGCTTATCCGTGGACGGCGCGGCGTCAGCGCACAACTGGCGCTCCGACTTGCCCGCTATGTCGGCACGACTGCAGAATTCTGGATCGGCCTCCAGGGCCAATACGACCTCGATGTCGCCCAGGATGAAGCTGAGGAACGCATCGCCAGCGAGGTGCAGCGCTGCCCACTTCTTCCCGAGCCGGCGTGACCTCGCCCACAGACCACACCTTTTCACCTTGCCGTTAGACCACGGTTGAACGGGTCGCTTGTCGCCTTCTCCAGCAAAAGAAAACGGCCCTCGCAGAAGAAATCCTCGGCGAAGAGCGTTTCGCCCAAAGCCTGACCATCGAGGACCTCAGATTCCTGTTCGCCGACTAACCGCCGAACAACCTTGCGATTCTGTGCTGGAATTCTTCCGCCCTCGCCCTGGGGTCCGCAGCGGTGCGAATCGGCCTTCCAACCACGATGTGATCGGCCCCGTTCAGAAAGGCCTCTTCCACGTCCGCTGTGCGCTTTTGGTCGTCCGGATGTTCCCGGTTTTGCACCGGCCGGATGCCGGGCGTCACTATGATAAAGCGGCTGCCGATCTCCTTTCTGAGCCTCGGAACCTCCAGGCCGGAGGAAACCACGCCCGCGCAGCCAATCTCCAGGGCCCGTCTCGCCCTGGAGAGCACCAGTTCCTCGACCTTGCATTGGAACCCCAGGGCCTCCAGGTCGCCCTGGTCCAGGCTCGTCAGGACCGTCACCGCCAGAATCTGCGCGCCCGCTTGACCCTCTACCGCCGCCTTGAGAATCCCGTCATTGCCATGCACCGTGGTGAAACGAACTCCCCTGTCCTTTAACTGTTTGACGGCGGACTTGACCGTTTCGGGGACATCGAAGAATTTCAGGTCCACCATCACCTGCTTGTTCTTCCGGATGAGCCATTCGACCAGCTCCCAATAGCCGCCGGCCATCCAGATCTGAAGGCCCAATTTGTAAAACACCACGCTCTCACCCAGCAACTCCACCCAGTGCTTTGCCTCCTCCACCGTCGGCACGTCCAGGGCGAAAATGAGGCGCTCCGCCGCCGCAATGGACTTGGCGGACACCAGGCCGGCGCCGGACCCTGCCGCTCTGTCTTGGAATGCGTTCTCGTTATGTATGCTCATGATCAGCCAGCCCTATACAGCAGGCCCCTCCGGAGGGCCAGCCAAAACCGCTTTTTCCGAGTTTCCAAAATCGAGCGATAGGCTATGATGATTGTCTAAACATGGGTTGGTTGAGTCGTATTTGTATGAAGTTGCTGCGAATTGCATTGAGGCGGGAAACGGCGATGCCGATGCTGGCGCTGGCCTTTGCTTCCGCCGTCTGCCTGGGGCTGGTATTCGCGCGCATCCTCTCGACGCGCAATATTCGCTACAGCTTTCTGATCTGGAACCTGTTCCTGGCCTGGCTGCCGCTGGTCTTCGCGCTGCTGGCCCAGGAAAGTTTCCAGACGCAAGCCGCGCGGAATTGGCGCTTCGCCGCCTTGGCCGGCGCGTGGCTCCTGTTCTTTCCCAATGCCCCATATATTTTCACGGATTTGAGCCACCTCACTGCGCAGTTCGCAGCTCATTTCTGGGTCGACCTGATGCTGGTTCTCTCGTGCGCTCTCACGGGCCTGGTGTTGGGCTTCGTCTCGCTCTACCTGATGCAGGGAATAGTCCAACGGATGGCCGGCGGAGCTGCGGCCTGGCTCTTTGTCGCCGGTGTTGCCTGCCTGAGCGGTTTCGGGGTCTGGCTGGGCCGGTTTCTCCGCTTCAACAGTTGGGATGTCCTGTTTCGCCCGGTCGATCTTTACCATGGCATTGGCTCGGAGGCCCTCCAACCGCTCAGGCACCGCGCCTCCATTGTCTTCGCCGCCCTCTTTGCCCTCTTTCTCCTTATGACTTACCTGATGCTTTACGCCCTGACCCACTTGCGGCACTTTCAGGCGCCAACCTTGCCCCCGGCGCCCGATAGCGCAAAAACAGCCAACCCCTCCGTCGCCTTGCCCCTGGGCGCCGTCTCGGGCTAAGGCCAATGCCTTTCGGAGATTCTCCGGTTTTGCAGGCGCTTTGTCCGTCAGGCTTATCCGACTTTTCAACCGGCCGTATAGTGGGGCAGGCAGGATGCCTGCCCCACGCCGGCTCGCCATTCGAGCGAAAACCGGCATTGGATGTGCTAGAACGTGGCGGAAGACCTCAACCCCAACGGGGTTGTGGAGCAAAGCCCAGGGTTGGCGCAGGGCCAACCCTGGGTAACCGGGCGGCGATGCCCCTCAACCCCAACGGGGTTGCGGCCCGCCGGCCGTAAAACCAGTCGCCTATGATCCCCGTTGGCCACAACCCCGTTGGGGTTAATGGCCCCTGCACCGCCGGGACCCAGGGTTGTCCCTTGTATCTGTTTAGCGCCGTAGCCCCGGTAAGGCGCCAGGGGTGGGGCAGTACGCCCGCTGGAGGCGGGCGAGGGGGCGGCACCCACCTGCCGATTTCAAGGGCCGCCTGATGGAGCCAAGC
>Ga0181524_10003292_pt1 | contig 15804 bp, 11 predicted proteins | sample PEATcosm2014_Bin_34_FD_119761 | JGI IMG/M metagenome (GOLD analysis project Ga0181524, IMG submission 119761) | Peatland microbial communities from MTU Mesocosm Facility, Houghton, MI, USA - PEATcosm2014_Bin05_60_metaG | ecosystem: Environmental > Terrestrial > Soil > Wetlands > Peat | place...
ATTGGCCATGGCGAAGACCACGGGGTGGTCCGCCATGGAGCGGAGCATTTCCGGGGTGACGCACTTGCCGATCGAGAGGCCGACGAAAACATCCGCGTCCTTCAGGGCGTCGGCCAGCGTGCGCCGCTCGGTCTTGGCAGCGAAGCGCGCCTTGTACGGGTTCATGTTCTCTTGGCGGCCCTCGTAGACCACCCCTTTGGTGTCGCAGAGGAGAATGTTTTCGCGACGCACGCCCAGTTGAACGTAATGTTCCGCGCAGGCAATGCCCGCTGCGCCTGCACCATTCACGACGATGCGAACTTTGCCGATGTCCTTGCCCACGATTTCCACCGCATTCAGCAGCGCCGCGCCGGAAATGATGGCTGTCCCGTGCTGATCGTCGTGAAACACCGGAATCGACATCGTCTTGCGCAGGGCTTGTTCAATATAAAAGCACTCCGGCGCTTTGATGTCCTCCAGATTGATGCCGCCGAAGGTCGGCTCCAGAAGCTGGCAAAGGCGGATGACCTCTTCGGGGTTCTCGGAGTTCACTTCCAAATCGAAAACGTCGATGTCCGCGAAGCGCTTGAACAGTACGCCCTTGCCTTCCATAACCGGCTTGCCGGCCAACGGGCCAATGTTGCCGAGACCCAGGACCGCGGTGCCGTTGGAGATCACCGCCACCAGGTTCCCGCGGGCGGTGTATTCGAATCCCAACTCGGGTTTTTCGTGAATTTCCAGGCACGGCTCCGCCACGCCCGGCGTATAAGCCAAACTCAAATCCCACTGGGTGTGGCAAGGTTTGGAGGGAACAACTTCGATCTTGCCCTTCCGCCCGGAGCGGTGGTAGTCAAGCGCGTCCTGCTTGCGAATTTCCATGGCATAGCCCCCATTCGACAATCTGTACGTTATACCGGTGCCCTTTGTACACCATCGTGCGGCAAGCTTCAAGCTTTCAAAATGAGTCACGACCAAATCTCCCAGCGGCTTGCGGCTGGCCAGCCAGCGGTGTTAAGTTGATAACTTAACCTGAATTCCCGCCCGGAGGAGGGCTCGCTCCCGCAAGGATGCCCAGCCGCTGTCTGGCTCGCACTCGTCCCTCGCCCCGGCCTGACTTGCATGACCCGACGCTTTCTCACCACCACCGAAAAGAAAGGAAGGCCACACGCATGGATAACCCCGCTTTGAACCTTGGCAATGAGGATCACCTGCCAACCGTAAGTCGCAGAACTTTTTTGGAAGTGACCGCCAGCTTGTTTGCAGCTTATTCAGGAAGCGCATTGACGGGCCATGCAGGGGAGGGAGGCGTGGTTACACCGAACGCAGAGCTGAAGGAATTTGAAACCCCGCTCTGCACCCTGCGTCTCGATTCCTTGACCGGCAACCTGCGCGGCATAACCTGGAAGGATCCCAGGCTGGAGATTATTCAGGAGCCGCGTTTGGGGGAAAACTTCCGCTTGCGTTTTCCGCGCCCGGGCTATGAACCCAATTATTTTCTCAGCAGCCAGCAAAAAGTAAGCCGCATCAAGGCGCGGCCCGACGGCGTGACCTGCCACTATGATTCCCTGCGCAATGCACGCGAGGAGATCAACGTCAAGGCCGCCTATCACCTTCGCGCTGTCGAAGGCCGCTTGGAATTCTCCCTGGAAATCGAGAATTCCAGTGAGTTGCCGCTGGCAGAGGTCTTCTTCGGCATCGTCGGAGGCCAGAACGGCTTGGTCAATCGGCTGGATACGGAATCCTTGGTCCCCGGGCTGTTTTCCAACCTCGCGCCGGGCATCTTTCGCGGTTTCGCTGGGGGTTATGGTGGGGGCAATTTGGGCATTCGTTATTCCGCGCAGGGTTTCCAATACACGGGATTCAATCTACTCATGGGATGGACGGAGTTTTACAATCCTAAAGCAAACGTGGGACTTTATTATGCGTACCACGATCCCGAGCCCAGGCTCGCCGCCATCTATTATGAGCTTCGTCCCTTCACCAAAACCGCCGTGGTGGGAGACAAATGGCCGACGCCCGCCGACGTGCCCGCGGACGAGCCCGTCGGGCTCACCATGGGCTGGCTGAATTTTCCCTACGCAAGAAAGGGCACGTCCCGATTTGGCCCCGTCGCCCTCCAGGTTCACCCCGGCGATTGGCACGAGGGGAGCGCGCTCTACCGCCAATGGTTCGATCAGCACTTCCAGGTGCGGCGCCGCCCCACGTGGTTGCGAAAGGAAATGGCGTGGCAATCCGTCATCATTTCCAATTGCGAGGATCAGGTCCTTTACCGCTTCAAGGATTGGCCAAAACTGGCCGCCGACGCCAAGAAATACGACGTAACCACTTTTGAAATCCTGGGTTGGAACGTGGGCGGCATTGACCGCGGCTATCCTCAGTATACGCCCGACCCGCGCCTGGGCACGCGCGAGGAGTTTCGTCAGGCGCTGGCGGAAATCCGGCGCCTGGGAGTGCATCCGCTTCTCTTTGCCAACATCCAGGTGGCGGATACCGCCACGCCTCTCTTCAAGGAAAAGTTGTATCGATATGCTGTAAATGGAAGATGGGCTCCGGACTATCCCCTGATGGGCTGGGGAGAAGGCACCATCAGTGCCCGCCTGTCGCTGACCCGCTCGAACATGACTTTGGTCAGCCCCTCTCATCCCGAGTATCGCAAGCTACTCGTGGATCAATTCGTCGAGCGCGTCAAAGACGGCGGGCAGGGATTCCAATTTGACAAGGCGGGGATCACCTCGGGCCTGGACTTCAATCCGAACCTTCCGACCTCTCCGGACCGATCTCTGCCGGAAGGGATGCTCCTGGCATACGCGGACATCATCGCCAAAACGCGGGAGGTTTACCCAGACATTGCCATCGCTTCGGAAATGTTTTGGGACCGGGCATTTCCGTTCGTGGACGTCTCGTACGCGCGCATGAACACAATTGACATGCCCTCGCCGGCGCTTAAATACACGTTTCCCGAGTGGACTTCAACGATCTGCGCCGAGTCTCCGGGGGATATCAATGTCATGAACAACGGCATGCGTTATGGATTGGTGTGGGCCGTGCAGCCTCGCCACTACAACGACTCCATGGATGAACCGCTCACGCGGCCGCTTTCCCGATACGTGCAGGAATTGATTCGCATTCGCTCCAAATACAAGGATGTCCTCTTCTTCGGGCGTTTTCGCGATACCCTCGGCGCGGAAGTCAAGAGAGACGCAGACGTGCGGTACTCGGTTTTTGAGGGCATGGATAAGCCCGGCAAGGCGTGCGTGGTTGTAAACTTCGGCGACGAAGAGGCAACCGCCGAGGTCACCTGGCCGGGAGGGGAGGGAAGCCAGGTGGAGGTTCTGACGCCCTTTCATCCCGACACGGTCCAGACGCTACCCGCGACGGTTAAACTGTCGCCTCGTACTTGCGCGGTGATTGCGCAGAAGTGACATGCACCTTCCGACCTATGGGCCTGATTACATCCGCTGCTCTCCCATGGTCGGGTCCTGGACCTTCAGTCCCATATCGATCGAGTGCACCACTTCGTCCCACGCCGGAAGCACCCGCCCGGCATCTGCCTCCCAGAAATCGAGAGTCACGAGAGCGTGGGCGTTTGTTCCACGAACGATGGCAATCCGCGATCGCGCCGGTTTGTTTTCGTTCGGGTCAATGAAGATCTTCTCAACCCACACTATGTCTATCCCTGGACGACTCTGGCGATGCACACCATGGTTCCGAATTTCTTCACCTGACTTCCCATCCCCCAAGTGGCGAAGCAATTGATCGAGCGGGAGTAGGCTCCAATCGATCTGGGGGTGACGGAGCAGAGAAACTTCCAGACAGCAATTGTCGTCTGGTGGCTGACGATCGTAAAACTTCACCGATGGTTCCCCCAGTTCCATGACCCAGTCTTCAGGAACATCGAAGCGCAATACACCCTGGTCAAGAACAAAGATTTTGTAGCCGGGCTTGCATTTCCACGTGTGGCCTTCCTGGAGTTTCAGGACCGACTCATGAAATTCCGCCATGTTGGGATCCTCCCGTGGCAATTCCCCCCCAGCACACTCGGAGACCTTGCTCGTCAAGGGAGCAGTTATATCGCCTTCGCTGTGGTGAAGGCGAGCGCCAGCAAGGTCTTTTGCTGGACCTCGTGCGCTTTGCCGGAGCCGGTCGCCGGGCTGGGACTGGCCGAGAGCTTCACCGAGCGCACCGCGCGCGGCTTCGCCAGCCGCCGCAGGCGCGGCATGAGGAAAAACAACGCGCCCATGTTGGCAGGCTCTTCCTGCACCCACACCACCTCACGCGCTGCGGTGTGGTGATTAAGGGCTGCAACCACCTCGTTCTCCGGAAAAGGATAAAGCTGTTCGAGCGCGGCGATGGCGGTGTGCGTGTCGCCGCGCTTCTTGCGCTCCGCCCGCAGCTCGTGAACGATTTTGCCCGTGGCGATCAGGACGCGGGTGGCATCCGTCACCTCGCGGTCAGGAATCACGGGCAGGAAGCGGCCGCCGGTGAACTCCTGCAACGGTGAGGCGGCGGCCGGATGCCGCAGCATCCCTTTGGGAGTGAACACCACCAGCGGTTTGCGCCAGCGTCGCAACGCCTGCCGGCGCAACATGTGGAAGTATTGTGCTGCGGTAGTGGGCTGGCAAATCTGCACATTATCGCGCGCGCAAAGCTGCAAGAAGCGCTCCAGACGCGCGCTGGAGTGCTCCGGCCCCTGCCCCTCGTAACCGTGCGGCAGCAGCAGGACCAGCCCCGAGAGCAATCCCCACTTGTCTTCGCCCGCGGTGATGAACTGATCGATATAAACCTGCGCGCCGTTGGCGAAGTCTCCGAACTGTGCTTCCCACAGTACCAGGGTCTCGGGATAATCGCGGCTATAGCCATACTCGAAGCCCAACACCGCGGCTTCCGAAAGGGGTGAGTCGTAAACTTCAAATGCGGGCTGCTGAAGGGCCATATTCGCGAGCGGCGTATACGCGGCCTCCGTGTCGGTGTCAATCAGCGTGGCGTGCCGTTGGTTAAAAGTACCGCGGCGGCTGTCCTGGCCGGTCAAGCGCACCGGGATTCCACGCCGCAGAAGTGTGCCGTAGGCCAACAACTCCGCCGTGCCAAAATCAATCGCATGGCGGCCCTGAGTCATCTGCACGCGCTGGTCCAGCAGCTTTTTCACCTTGGGATGAATGGAGAAGCCTGCCGGAACGCGCACCAAGGCCTCGCCGATGACGCTCAACTCTTCCGCACGCACCGCCGTGTCAACCTCCATCGCCGGGTCGTACGCACCGCCCTGAAATCCATCCCAATAGGTAGGAAGCTGGCGGAGCAGGGGATTCTTGCGGATGGTGCGCGCGTGCTTGAGCGCGGCCTCAAACTCGCCCCGGATTTCCGCAGCGCGTGGGGCGGCGTCAGTTTGATGGCGGCGCGCGTAGGATTCCCACACCGGCGGCAGCGCGGCGATGCGGCGGTAGCCGATCAGGTCCACCACCACGTCGCTGTGAAATTGGTAACGGTACTCTACTGCCCAGCGCGCGACGCATACGGCGGCGTCAGGATCCTCGGCATTCACGTGGAAGAGCGGGATGGGCAGGCGCTTGGCGACGTCCGCCGCGAAACGCGAGGAAGACGTGTCCTGGGGATTGGCGGTAAATCCAATCAGGTTGTTCACCACCACATGCACCGTGCCCCCCACCGTGTAGCCGTCCAGGTTTGCCAGGTTGAGGGTTTCCGCGGCCGTCCCTTGACCGGCAAAAGCCGCGTCACCATGCAACAGCACGGGCAATACACACGTTGTACCCCGCCCACAAAGGCGCGCCTGCTTGGCGCGCGCGCGCCCCAACGCCACGGGATCCACCGCTTCCAGGTGGGAGGGATTTGAAACCAAATGAATTTCCACGGTGGCGCCGTGGGCCGTCACGTAATCACCGGTGGCGCCCAGGTGATACTTCACGTCGCCGCCGCCCAGGAAGCTGCGGGGATCAACGTCCTCAAAGCGCGCGAAGATATCCTCAGCGGATTTGCCCACGATGTGTACCATCACATTCAGCCGCCCGCGATGGCTCATGCCCAGCACCATCTGCTCTGCCCCCAGGTCCGCAGCGCGATCCAGCATTTCATCCATCAGCGGAATCAAAGCGACGATGCCTTCGAGCGAGAAGCGCTTGGTTCCGGGGTAGCGCGATTGCAATACCTGCTCGAAGAGGCCGGCGCGAATCAGGCGCTCGAGCACGCGCGCGGAATCCACCGGCGGCGGGTCTGCTTCCATGCGCTCGGCAATCCACTGGCGGCGCTCCGCATCGGGGATGTGCATGAATTCCGCGCCGATCGAGCCGCAATAGCGCCGGCGCGCCTGTGGCGCGGCTTCGCCGTCGAGGACGAGCTCGGGAGGCTCAAGCGGCTGCAAGCAACCCACAGGGTCTAGATCCGCAGCGAGATAACCCCAACGACGAAAGGCATCGAACACTGCTTCATCTGTAAGAGACGTCATAATCTTTTCAGTATAACCGCACTTGGCGTTTTCGGGAGAGGCGAGTCTGTTGCCAACTCTCCATCAGAAACTTGCCCAGAACTTCGGCCTGCCCCGGTGCACTACTGACTCGAATATCACAAAACCTGTGAATCTTCGTTGGAAAGGGCGCTTCAAGCGGCTGACATTTTGTCCTTATCGAATGTGTTTTCATGCACATAGTCGGTTCATGCTTCATTTTTAACATCTTTTTGTATCACCGCCCCACTTAGGGCCTGCATCAGTCTAACTTCCTTATTTTCAAATAATTGATTTTTCCTTCCTTCACCGGGTTTCTCCCAATTCTCCCCTAACACACTGTTTTTTCATAAATATAGTCGCCTGACGTGGAGCTTGCATTAACCTATGCCCCGCCAAGTGCGCGCTTTATCATCAAGAACATTCATGTCAGCCGCCCCAATTGGCGCCGGCTGGAATCTCTCATCCTCTGCATGAGCAGCCGATTTCGTCTTTCGAAGCCTGACACCGGAATTCTGTCCTGGGGACTCCCGAGGTTAGACGGGTTGCGGTTAACGCCCGAGCTCGACTTGCGCGCGAACATGACCGCACCCCACCGTAACACCCCTTTAGTGTATCAATCTACGCTATGGTTGTCAAGAGAAATCCACCACGATTAGAGCCTACAACACGTCGCGGGCGGAAAGGTCGAAAGTTGCCAAAAGGCAGTGACGAGTGACGAGCAAAAAGGAACGATGCCGCTTGCTGGTCACTTGTCACTCGTCACTGGTTTCAGACTTGCCGCGGGCTGGGGCAGCCCCTTTTTGGCGTTGGCGATCTCCCCAAGGTCATCATCTTCCGGTATAATCGCACTCGGGATTTTCAGAAGAGGGGTGTGCTAGGTGCTCGGGGCTAGGTGCCAGCGGTAGAATTCGGACCTGGGGCTGAGGGCTCCATTCGGAGATCGCCAATCACCAATCACTCAATCACTCGGCCTGGTGGAGTCAAAATGCCTCTTCGTGGTTCATTTCGAGCCCTCATCATGTGCGATGTGGCGGACAGCATCCTGTTCGACCGCCTGCGCGCCATCTTAGATGTTCCGGCGGAGCGCAGCCCCAGTTTCGCCCATCCTACCCCGGAATACGTGCGCTTCGAGCGGCCTCCCGTGGTGGAGGCCATTCCCCCGATTGAAATCGAACCGCACCGTCGCATCGAAGGAAAGGTGAAGTACTATGATTACGGCGTGGTGAGCGTCGAACTCGAGCTGCCGTTCGAGTTGGAGTGGTCCCACCTGGTGGAACAGTCCAGCCGCTGGATTGCCGGGCCCGGAATCGAGGACCGTGCCATGAAGATCATCCGCGAGCGGCTAAAACTCGTGGTGCCGGCGCTGGTCAAGCCCTACGAGAGCCAACTCACCGAGGATTACTACATCGTGCACCTGCGCGAGGCGTCGGGCGCGGGTGGCGGGCCGGCAACCGCTGCCGAATTATTGGCTCTCCACGGCGGCGAGATCGCCCAGATCGTGCGGGGAGAGTCCACGGCGTTGTCCGATGCGGAGCGCCAGGAAGTCCTGCAATCGAGTATTTCTTACTATCCCACCGATCTGCTTGTCCCCGGTTGGACGGCCGCCCTGGTCTACGACAATGATGAAGGCGCGGCGCCCACTATTCAATTGCTGGAGTACGCCAACACGCAGCTTCTGGAATTCCGCCATTACGATGCGGTGCTCACTCAGGTGCTGAAGGGGGTCTACCGGTCCTTGGACAAGGGAGGCGGATTCCTCTCCCGTTGGAAGCTCGCGCGGGAGGCAGAACGCTTGAACGCCTTGCGCCTCGAGGTCACGGAATTGACCGAGCGCATCGACAACGCCATCAAGTTCTTGAGCGATATGTTCTACGCCCGCCTCTACCGCCTGGCCGCCACCAAAGTGGGAGTGCCCGACTACCGAAACCTTGTTGACCAGAAACTCCGCACGGCGGGTGAGCTCTACCAGTTTATGGTGGGAAAGTTCCATCAAGCCCGGGGCTTCGTCCTGGAACTGGGGGTGGTGATTATTTTGATCATCGAGTTGATCTTCCTGTTTAGAGGCAAGACGCCGTGAGGTGGAAGTAATCTAGTACGGGTATTGGTCTAGTATTTGCCGCTCTCTCGCACCCGATACCCGGAAGCAGCGGGCTTTCCCGTCCCAGAAAATCTTGTCCTGATTGGCCTTCCAGAACTCCATCCATCGGGTCTGAAGCGCCTTTAGGCTATGTGTCTTCCGAAAATTCCCCCAGCACACCCATGCGGGGGCGTCCTTGCAGTCTTGGCGAGGGAACAAAGCGGGCATGGTGCTTTTCTGCCACGTATCGTCCAAAAATAGATCCGAGAGAATGAAGTATGCCAGTTCTCCCGCCCTGATGCGGGGCCAATAGTCATACACCGGCTCGGCGATCCATCGCGAATCAGTGATCTGCGAAATCAAAACAGGGATCGCCGATTTCCCATCGGCCACGATTTCATCCATGACTGCCGAAGCGCAGTAGCCGCGGTCTTGGAACCTTCCCTTAGCGCGGCACGTCATGTTGCTCCAAGTGGACAGCGGATAAGTCTTCTCGCGTGCCGGCGCGGTCTGTCCTGACATTGGGAGCACAACTGACAAATAGGAAAGAAACAAGATGAGCGTTGGGATTGCTTGTGACCTTTTTGTAGCAGTCATCAGAGGAAGATTCTATCCCATATCTCAACATCTCGCCAAATGCTTGCTATGCATTCCATTTCGTTTGCTGCTTACAGAAAAAAGGCCAGCTAGGATATAATTCCCTGGGGCGTTAGTTGTCAGTCGTCAGTCAGAAGCGGATGAACCTTCGCGTTGGTATTAACTGAAAACTGATGACTGATAACTGAAAACTGCTCTTGGAGCCCTTTCATGCCTGCCCCCCAGAAACTTCTAACCGATGAAGAAGAGGTTCTAATTGCCAACCGGACGTTCTATGCCGCGTTGCGTACTCTCGACATGTCCCTGATGGCGCAAGTGTGGTTGCATGCCGATTGGGTGAAATGTCTGCACCCAGGATGGGATCTGCTGATGGGATGGGACGAAGTGCAGGGAAGTTGGGAGGAGATCTTTCGTTCCACCGAACAGATGATGGTGTCGATCACCCGGCCTCTGGTGCATGTGGCGGGAGATGTGGCCTGGATTTCCTGCCTGGAAAATGTGACCACCGCCTCCCAAAACGATTTTTCCTCGGCGCTGGTCGAGGCCACCAATATCTTTTTGCGCCGCCAGGGCCGCTGGTTCCTGGTGCACCATCAGTCCACGCCTTTGGCCCAGCCCCCGCCGGATGCATCCGCGCCCGTACAGTGAAAGCAAGGCTCAAAGAAATCGCCGTTTCATGCGCCGCAGGCGCCTTGGAGTGCGGCCGCGAAGCTGCCGCCTTTCCCGCATCGCAATTCAAGGGCGTATTGGCTTGGGCGTGGGCGGAACGCGGTAGCTGGCGCAACCGCACTCCAAGGCGGGCTGCGCCCGCAAGGTTTCATGAGCGGATGGTCGTAGACGACTAGGGAATTGCATGTTTAGGGGTTATCTCATAGTGTATATTGCTTGAGCGTAATGCTGTGTCAGAAGGAAGAAACGGGCGGCAATCCCGCCTTGCAGGACCGCCGCCCAGGGGTAGTATGCCGAAGAAGCTTGCCGAGGGGTGGGGCCCCGCCGCTGTCGATTAAATCTCACCGTCTTGATGCAGGGCGACGTGGAGGTTCGGCATTTGCCTGAGCTGGTCCTGGAGCGAGCGCATCTGCTCCCGGAGTTGGCGCTGCCATTCGGCGCGCAGATGCTGTTGTTGCTTTAGTACTTCGGCTTGCACTAAGAGACGTTGGCTGTCCGTCAGCCAGGGGAGAGGGTCTGCCTGCACGCGTTGCAGGTCGGCTTGCGCCTTCTGTAATTTCGCCATCGCCCGCGCACGGTTCTGCCCCGCGGCGTCGGAGGTCTGCTTCTCCCTAGATTGGGAGCGAGTCAAATCCGCGTTGACGGTCTGTTCGTGGTGATCGCGGACGATGGTCAGGCTGACCTTGCGCGTATCGCCGGTGAAGTTGTCATTCAAGGCGGCGCGCAGTTCCTCCACTCCGCTGATGGGTTTGCCGTCGACCTGCACGATGACATCCCCGGCCTTCAGCCCCGCCTTATCCGCTGCGCCGCCCACGGTCACCTCGGAGATCAGTACGCCTTTACCCTGCTTGACGCCGAAGTATTGTGCGAGCTGCGGGGTGAGGTCGTCCCCGGAAATTCCCAGGATGGCGCCTGAAGCCCCGAAAAAGAACGGGTGGCCTTCAAAAAGGTTCGATGGGGGAATACGAATTTCCGGCCTGACGTTGATGGACGGAAGGTGAATTTCCGGCATGTTGAGGTTGAAGTTATTGGAGGAGGCTTCCAATTTCGCACTCAGGACATGAGTTTTCCCGTCCCGCACAATTTTCATCTCGACGGTGCGCCCGGCGGGAGTTTCGCGAATCAGCCGCCGCAACTCCGCGCTGCTGCGCACACGGACGCCGTCGAATTCCATGATCGCATCACCTTTTTCGATGCCGGCCTTCGCCGCGGCGCTGTCCTTTTGGACGCTGTTGACGATGGCCCCGGCGACGGCAGGCAGTTTCAACTCCTGCGCTTTCTCCGCGGTCACATCGCCCAGGGTGACGCCCAAGTGTGCCGAGCTATCATTCAGGAAAAGATATTGTGATGCATCCGGCGGTTCGGGCGACTCTGGCGGGTCCGGCGTTTCCTGTCCGTGCAAAACTCCGGCGCCGGCCACCAGCAGTGCGATGGTCACCGCCATTCCTAAAAAGAATTTGTGGCTCATGATTTGCCCTCTGCCTTCGAACTGGTTACGCCATCGATCTCTGATTTCCATTTCGTGATTTCCTTTCCGGCGGCTCTTGCGATTCACTTACTCATATGACGCGGCTCGCGGGATTTCGTCATCGCGAATTCCTCGCCTGTGGGGCTGGCGCAAATTTGCACGGGCACGGCATGGCGTGCCCCTACAACATTTACAAATCTTCATCGCGCTGGCCGACGCGAATGTTTCCCCGGACGGTCCGCAATTCCACCCGGACGCCCCCGGCACCCACTTGCGCGCGGCGCGTGGAATCACCGGGAACGGAGCTGACTTGAAAGGGATAATCGCCCATGATGTTCCCCGCCACGGTGGAAAGTTCCAGGTTCGCGTTCGCCTGCGCCGGCATCAGCAGGTCCACATTGCCATTGAGGGTGGCGAGCGTGAACGGCAGGCGGCGATCGGGCAAGGCGCGGAGAGAAATCAGGATGTTTCCGGTCAGCGCATGCGCCACCACGGAACCCGACACGTTAATGCCTTCAATATCGCCGTGCAGGTTGTGCGCCTCCATAGACCCTTCCACATCGTGGACGACGATGTCGCCTTCCAGCGTGCTGAGTTCATCCAGCCGGACCTGGCGAGGGACGCGCAGGCGGTAATCCACGCGGATGGGCGTGTCGAGGTCGGAGGGATAAAGGGTGTGGAACGCCACCCCGCCGCGGCGCGCTTCCACCGCCACCTGCACATCGTCAAGCTGATCGGTAGGAGCCGCACTCCGCATGGCGACGGTGGCTTCCACCTCGGCGCGGTCCCAGCCTTCCACCAGCACGCTGCCGTGCACGTTCACCACGGAGACGTGGCCTCCCGGGGGAAGCTCGAACCGCTTCTCCCAGACGCGCTCCGTCCCGAACGCGGGTCGCAGCCAACCGCCAAGGCCCAAGGCGAGCGTTAGGAGCACGTTGAGCTTCAACGCGAAACGCGAAACTCGAAAACCGAAAATCGAAATTCGAAACTCGCGAGGTGCACGTCGAATTTCGAGTTTCGGTTTTCGAATTTCGAGTTTCGGCCGTTCCCGGTCACTGGTCATGATCGTCCTCATCCCTTTCCTGTTGGCGCTGCTGCCGTTCCTTTTCCTGCTCCTGGCTACGACGATCTTTTTCTGCGCGCCGCTCCTCCCAGGCTTTCCAGTTGCTTTCTTCCCGTTGTTGCAGTTCCCGCAGAGAGGCTTCATCGATTTTGCGAATCTCGATGTTGCCCGCCACGGTCCGAATTCTCAGGACCTCTCCCCCCCCATTCAAGGTTCCATGGCCGCGCAGGGTGGAGGGAACCAATTCTTCCTTGTCGCCCTGAATCTCGAGAGGAAAGTCGGAGTGGATCTCGCGTCCCGCCGCGGTCTCGATGGCCGCGTCGATAGTAATCGGGACATTGCTGGGCAAGTAGACGTACACATCTCCCATGCTCGTCTCGAGTTGGGAGGGGCCGAAAGTTTTCTGGGTGCAGTTGAATTCCGCCAGGATGCGTCCCGCCACCGTGGAAGCACGGACGGCGCTTTCGACTTCGAGCAGATCGATACTGCCTCCGGCGGTCTCTGCCACCACGCGGCCGCGTGCGCCATGGAGGCGGATGCTGCCACCGGCCGTCTCGGCGCGAACGCTGCTGCCCGTGGGCCCAATCTGGATCTGTCCGCCGGCGGTTCGGGCCAGAACTTGCCCGAGGGCGCCGCCCACCACGACGTCACCCCCCGCGGTCTCGGCTTTCAGTGCGCCCCCCACCGTGCCGGTTACGATTTCTCCCCCACTGGTTTCCAGCAGGGCATCACCTTTCACATCGCTCACGCGGATGGAGCCTCCCGCCGTGCGCGCCACCACGTCGTTGCCGATGATGCCGAGGGTGATACTGCCGCCGGCGGTTTCAATCCGCCCCGCGCCCGTGAGGCCGCTGACGCGCACGTCGCCCCCCGCCGTGGTCAGCCGGGCTTCGCCCTCCAGGGGAGCTTCCACCGCGATGTCGCCACCTTGCGTTTCCACATCCAGGTTGTAGCGCTGGGGCACGGTGATTTGAAATTGCACCCTAAAGTTGATGCCGTGCCGCGCCCGCTTCGGCGATTCACTGGTAATGTACACGCCGCCCGTCTCCACCGAACGCGCGGTGAGTTGGAATTTGTCGAATAAGCGTCGCGCCTCGGCCTCATCGAAGGTGTAGGCGCGCAAGGTGACGACGCAACTCACTTTGTCGCCCGGCACGGGGCGGATGCTGACCGCTCCGTTATCCACCTGCAGCAACAAACGCGCTCCTTCCTTGACGGGGGCTTCAAACTCCGAGCGCTGCTGCCAACTGTTCCCGTGCCGCACCACCGCGCCCTGTTTCACCAAGGACACGTCGAGGGCCGCCAGCGGCAGGGCCATCAGGAAGGCCAAAAGCGCGAAACTGTGGACTTGCCTTGTTCCCATGGTTGGAATGAAATCCTCACTTTCCTAACTTCATCATGGCGTTAGCGCATTTGAGCCGGACATAAGGATTGCTGTCGGTGGTGGCCAAATGCTCGAGGGCCTGCGCCGTGAGCGTATCGCAGCCCTCCTTCTCCGTGTGATCAATCAGAGCATCGACGGCCGCCACGCGCACGCCCGGGTTGGTATCGTGCTCGAGCGCCTCCAGCAGAGCTGCATGCACATCGCCGCTGGATTTCATGTTGCAGACGGCCTCCAGCGCCTCCAGGCGCACACCGGCATTGGGATCGCGCCGCATGGCGTAGATCAGCGCCTGGCGAATGTTGGGATTGTCGGCGTGGGAACGCAGCGCGTCGAGGGTGTCGCGGCGGATGCCGGGATTGTCATAACTCTTCACAGCGTAGACCAGCACCTGCTGAATCTTGGGGTCGTCAAGCGAGCCTTCCAGGGTGACGCGCCGTTCCGCGTCCATGGTGATTTTCACGCCACCCGTCTGGGGATCGGGGGCAACGCGGCTGATGCCACTGATGCGCATGTTTTCGAGATCGGGACTGGCAACTCCTTCGCTGTTCACTCCCGTTACATCGGAGGTCAGGCGCCCGGCGTGCGGGCGCAATCCCCAACCCAGGCCAAATCCGCACAGGATCAGCGTGAGGGCCAGAGCAAAACCCGAGGCCGGCTGAAAGCGCAGAAGCGGCAGGCCGTTTTGCCATAGGGCGCGCCACCCGTGCTGCTGCCTCTCCAACGCTTCATCCAGCGCCATCCGCGCCTCGGCCAGCAGCGAGGCGCTCACTTCCACTTGCGGCCGCTGCGCCAAGACCTGGTGGAACTGCTCCAGCTTCTCCCGCGCCGCCCGGCACTTTGCGCATCCCGCCAGGTGCTCATCACAAGCCGCTTGCTCCCACGGGGAAAGCTCCCCGTAAAGCAGCAGCGGCAGATTCTCTTCCAACTTCTGGCAATTCATGGTTTCTACTCTCCCTGCAAACTCCTGAGTTGAAGGAGTCTAAGAAGTCGAGGGAGTTGAATATCTTCCTTTTTGGACTTTTTCATCTTCTTCAACTTTTCAACCTTGCTCTCTTCCTAAGCCAAATCACCCAATTCCACGCGCAGTTTCTGCGTGGCCCGAAACAAGCAGTTCTTCGCTGTCTGCTCGCTGGTTTTGCAAATCTCGCCGATCGCCCGCAGTTTCAGTCCTTGGTAATGCTTCAACTCGAAGACCATGCGCTCCCGGGGATTCAGCCGCTCCAGCGCCACCTGAATGCGGCGGCTGATTTCCTTGGAGTGAGTGGCCCGCTCGGGGTCGAGCGTGGGCCGCTCGTCCGGCACCGTCTGCAAGAAATCCGGTTCGCCCTCCTCGGGTTGTGGCACCGCCACTTCCTTGCGGGTTTTCTGCCGCCGCAAGTGGTCAAGGCAAACATTCATCACTACACGGTAGAGCCAAGTGGAGAATTTTGCCTCCAGGCGGAAATGGCGAATTGACCGGTAGAGTTTCAGAAACGCCTCCTGGTATAAATCCCGCGCTTCATCCGGCGAGCCCACCACTTGCAGCGCCAGACGCAATACCTTTTGGTCGTAAAGACGGATGAGCGTGTCGAAGGCGGAACGGTCCCCTTCCTGAGCCCGGCGGATCAGCGAACGCTCATCGATGTCGCTCATCGGCGAAGGCTGCGCAGAAGCTTTGCCAGCGAACTCCAAGCAGGTGCCATCCGTCACGCGAAAGTTCGAACCTCTCACAGGGTTTAGACGCCCCGTGGAAGAAAAGGTAAGCGGGAAAACCAAGTCATCGGGCCATCGGTTCATCGGGCCATCGGTTCATCGGATCATTGAAAATCTTCTGACGCCCCGAGGAATAAGCAGGTTTCAGAATTCATAATTCAGAACTCATGATTTCTGTCGATCGTCTTACTCCTTTCCTTTCAACAACATTCTGGCCTAGTGGCGATAAGTGGCTTATTTATCTTAGACATTCTGGCCTCGTGACGAATTTGAGCTACGTCAATTTTGTATCTGGTTTGTTTTCAGCCACATTCTGGATAATACCTGCATTTTACGGCCCCTTTTTTTTGCAGCGCCCCGCCGCAACGCAAGGCAATTAACTTCTTTAATTTCAAAGACTTGATTTTTTATACCGACC
>Ga0181524_10003293_pt1 | contig 15802 bp, 10 predicted proteins | sample PEATcosm2014_Bin_34_FD_119761 | JGI IMG/M metagenome (GOLD analysis project Ga0181524, IMG submission 119761) | Peatland microbial communities from MTU Mesocosm Facility, Houghton, MI, USA - PEATcosm2014_Bin05_60_metaG | ecosystem: Environmental > Terrestrial > Soil > Wetlands > Peat | place...
AATTGAAATGGCCATCGCCCAAATTACCGCGATATGCCAGGCGGCCGTGCGCACCCTGCCCCCCGGCATCACGCCGCCGCTCATCATCACATACAACGCCTCGAGCGTTCCCATCCTGCAACTGAGCCTGAGCAGCAAGACGCTCTCGGAGTCGCAGGTCAACGACCTGGCCGCGAATTTTCTCCGGGTCGGCCTGGCCACCGTGCAAGGGGCGTCCATGCCCAATCCCTACGGGGGCAAGACCCGCATGATCCTGGTGGACATCGACCTCTCAGCCTTGCAAGCGACCGGACTCTCCCCGTCCGACGTGGTCACCGCGATTAGCGCGGAGAACCTGATTCTGCCTTCCGGGACGGAAAAGATCGGAAGCACCGAGTACGCCGTCGAGCTCAACGGCAGCCCGGCCACCATACGGGAACTGAACGACATCCCGCTCAAGCAGGTCAACGGCCACATGATCTATATCCGGGACGTGGCGCATGTGCGCGACGGGTTTGCGGTCCAACAGAATATCGTGCGCAGCGACGGCGTCCGCGCTTCGCTGGTAACGATCGTCAAATCCGGCGCCGCATCCACCCTGGATATTGTGGCGCGTCTCAAGAAGGCCGTGCCGCAGGTCGCGAAAACCCTGCCGCCTGAACTGGAAATCCGCACGCTGCTGGATCAGTCCCTGTTCGTGCGGGCGGCCGTCCAATCGGTCATCAAGGAGGCGGCCATAGCCGCCTGCCTGACGGCCATCATGATTCTGGTCTTCCTCGGCAACTGGCGCACCACCTTTGTCATCGTCATTTCAATCCCGCTGGCCATCCTCTGTTCCATCATCACGCTCAGCGCCCTGGGAGAGACGATGAACATCATGACCCTGGGTGGCCTGGCGCTGGCGGTTGGCATCCTGGTCGATGATGCCACGGTCGAAATCGAGAACATTGAACGCAACCTGCGGCAAGGCAAGGAGCTGCGCACGGCCATCCTGGATGGCGCCGCCCAAATCGCCGTGCCCGCGTTTGTCTCCACGCTCTGTATATGCATCGTGTTCGTGCCCATGTTCTTTCTGACCGGCACGGCCCGCTACCTCTTTGTGCCGCTGGCCGAAGCGGTGTGTTTCGCCATGCTGGCCTCATATCTGCTTTCGCGGACCGTGGTGCCGACGTTGGTCATGTTCTTTCTGCGTCGTCATGTCCATGAGACGGGGACAGAAGCCAAAGGCTGGTTTGGCCGGTTCCACGCCGGGTTCGAGAGGGGATTTGAGCGGCTGCGCAGCGGCTACCGCTGCTGGCTGGCCGCTTGCCTGCGCCACCGGCGCCCTTTCGCGATTTGCTTCCTGGCTTTCTGCGCGGCGTCATGCCTGTTGACGCCCTTTCTGGGCCAGGATTTTTTCCCCAAAGTGGATGCCGGCCAGATGCGGCTCCACGTCCGCGCCAGGACGGGCACCCGCGTCGAGCAAACGGCCGTCCTGTGCGATCACGTTGAAGAGCTGATCCGGCGGACCATTCCCGCGAAGGAGTTGGAAAGCATTGTCGATAACATCGGCCTGCCCACCAGCGGCATCAACGTCTCCTACAACAATGGGGGAACCATCGGGCCGTTCGACGCCGAAATCCTGATCTCGCTCAACCGGGAGAGCCACCATCCCACCGAAGGCTACATCCGAAGGCTCCGGCGCGACCTGAACCTGGCCTTCCCGGGAGTCTCCTTCTTTTTTCAACCCGCCGACATCGTGAGCCAGGTCTTGAACTTCGGGTTGCCCTCCCCTATTGACATCCAGATCGTCGGCCGGGACCAGGCCGCGAATTACAACATCGCCAACGAAATTGCCGGCCAGCTTCGCCACGTCCCAGGCGCCGTGGACGTCCATGTCCAGCAGATGTTCGACCTGCCGTGCCTGCAGGTGAAAACGGACCGCACGAAGGTCCAGGAGGTCGGCCTCACGCAGCGGGATGTGGCCTCCAGCCTGTTGGTCGCGCTGAGCGGGAGTTTTCAGACGGCCCCCTCGTTTTATCTCAATCCAGCCAATGGCGTGAGCTATCAAGTGGCCTCCCAAGTCCCGCAGTACCACCTGGATTCCTTGCAGACCCTGGCCGGAATCCCGGTCACGGGCCCAAGCGGGGCGGTCCCGCAGTTGCTCGGCAATCTCGCCTTGATCTCGCGCGGCACCGAACAAGGCGTGGTCTGCCATTACAATGTCCAACCCGTCATCGACGTTTATGGGGATGTCCAGGGCCGCGACCTGGGCGGCGTCGCCAAAGGCTTTCAAGGCATCGTGCGTTCCGCCGAAAAGAAACTCCCGCGCGGCAGCTCCATCTTCGTGCGGGGGCAGGTTGGGACGATGAGGTCGTCCTTCGTCGGGCTGGCGTTCGGCCTGCTCTTTGCCATCGCGCTGGTCTATTTGCTGATTGTCATGAACTTCCAATCCTGGAGCGATCCTTTCATCATCATCACCGCCTTGCCAGGCGCCTTGTGCGGGTTCGTCTGGATGCTCTTCCTCACGCGCACCACTCTCAACGTGCCTTCCCTCATGGGCGCCGTCATGAGCATCGGAGTGGCCACCTCCAACAGCATCCTCGTGGTTACCTTCGCCAAGGAACGCCTGGCCGAGACCCGCAATGCCTTCGCCGCCTCGTTGGATGCCGGCTACATCCGGTTGCGGCCGGTGGTGATGACCGCCCTGGCGATGATTATCGGCATGGTCCCGATGGCGCTGGGCTTCGGCGAAGGGGGCGAGCAGAATGCGCCCCTGGGCCGGGCCGTCATCGGCGGCCTGTTGTTTGCCACCGTCGCCACGCTCTTCTTTGTCCCGGTGGTCTTTTGCATGATCCGAAGCGGCAGCGACGTTGAGCCAAACGGGCCCGGCAGTATCGAAGGTGCCACGACGATTTAGAACCTATGAAGCAAACCGAAACCGAACCCGTGGCCGCTCCTCCCGCCTCGCCCGCGCCACGTGGGGCTCAATTGGGCGCTCCCATCGCCCAATCCGAGCCGCTATCCCCGGTGGGCTGGGGTCCCTTGTTCCTGGTGGGCGGCATCCTGATGGTGTTGCTCATTCTGGCCGGAATCACCATTGCGGCCCGCTCCCGAGCGCGCGCTGAGTTGGAGACCGACACCCTCGAGAACCTGGTTCCCACGGTCAATGTCATCCATCCCACGCGAACGGCGGCGCGAGTGGAACTTGACTTGCCGGGCAACATCACCGCCTTTGAGGAGTCTCCCATTTATGCGCGGGTCAACGGCTACCTCAAGCGTTGGTTCACCGACATCGGCACGTGCGTCGTCGAGGGCCAGGAACTGGCCGAAATCGAGACCCCCGAACTGGACCAGGAACTCAACCAGGCAACCGCCGTTCTGGCCCAGGCCAACGCCAACCTCGAAATCGCCCGCATCTCCGCCGAGCGCTGGCAAAACCTGCGCAAGAGCGACTCCGTTTCACAACAGGACACCGATGTAAGGGTGGCGACGTGGCACGCCCGCCAGGCGGATGTCCAGGCGGCGGAGGCCAACGTCCAACGCCTCAAAGAAATGGCCAACTTCAAAAAACTGGCGGCTCCCTTCCCGGGCATCATCACCGTTCGGACCATGGACGCGGGCACGCTCATCACTGCCGGTTCGTCGCGGGAGATTTTCCGTCTGGCCAGGACTGACCCGCTGCGTGTCTATGTTAGCCTGCCGCAGGCCTACAGCCAGATCGTCAAGACCAACGATGAGGCGGTCCTTACATTTTCCGAACTGCCCGGCCAATACTTCACCGGAAGAGTGGACCGCACGGCCGGCGCCATCGACCCGGTCTCCCGCACCCTGCTGACCGAAATCCTGGTTTCCAACCACGACGGGAAGCTCTTTCCCGGCGCGCACGCGATGGTCCGCGTCAATTTGGCAGCCGGGCCGGAGCCTCCTGTCATCGTGCCGGTCAACACATTGCTGTTCCGCAACGAGCAAGGCGTGCAAGCCGGCGTGGTTGATGACAACGGAATCGTCCGCCTGGCCACCGTGACTGTGGGGCGCGATTACGGCACCACCGTCGAAATCGTCCATGGCCTTTCCCAAACCGACAACGTCATCCTCAACCCGTCCGATTCTCTCGAACCCGGCATCAAGGTGCGCATCGCCAAAGGCGGAACGGGCATCGCAAGACTGGCCCATGAATGAAGTCTGTCCCACACCCACGGGCTGCGGCACATCCCCATCGCCAGGAACGCGGCGTTCACGCGGCATAGCTGTTCCGGTGGGCGGGTGGGGCAGACCTCTGGTCTGCCGGTTAGGCGGGCCTCTGGCCCGGTGTTTCTGCCTCATCGCCATCACCCTCCTCTGCATGCTGGCCATGGCCGGTTGCGCCGTGGGTCCCAATTACCAACGGCCGCCTCCCGGCCCGCTGCCCGCAGAGTGGAAGGCAGCAGCCCCCTGGAAAGAGGGCCAGCCCAGGGATGCGGAGATCAAACAAGACTTTTGGGAAGTTTTTGACGATGCCGTCCTGAACGGGCTGGAAGAACAAGCGACAACCAACAACCCCGACCTGCGCGCCGCCTTCGAACGAGTCGAACAGGCCCGCGCCGTCGCGCGCATCACCAGGGCGGACCTCTTCCCCGTCTTGAGCTTCGATCCCAATGGGAGCCGCTCGTACTTTTCCGCGAACCGGACCTCGCAACCGGGCACAGCGTTGGTGGGCTATACGGGCAATCAATTCTTTTTGCCTCTGGACCTGAGCTATGAGATCGACCTCTGGGGGCGCGTCCGGCGCTCCTTTCGCGCCGCGCGCGAGCAGGCCCAATCCAGCGCCGCCGCCTACCGGAACGTCCTGCTCTCCCTTCAAGCGGATGTCGCCCAGACCTATTTTACCATACGGTCCATCGATCTGGACCGGCAGGTCTTGGCCGAGACCATTGAATTGCGCAAAAAGAACCTCACGCTCGTTGAATCCCTCCATCGCGGCGGCGCCGATAGCGCGGTGGATGTCGCCCAAGCCGAAACCGAACTCTCCTCCGCCCAGGCCGACCTGCTGGGGCTGGACCTGCGGCGCGCTCAACTGGAGAATGCCCTCGCCGTTCTTTGCGGCCAACCCTCCTCCGGCTTTTCCCTGCCGCAAACCTCCCGCTTATACCAGCCTCCCCCCATTCCCATCGGCCTGCCAGCCGAGTTGCTGGAAAGGCGGCCCGACGTGGCGCAGGCCGAACGAGCCATGGCGGCGGCCAGTGAAGGCATTGGCGTCGCCAAGGCCGCTTTCTTTCCCGCCATCCAACTCACCGGCTCCGCCGGCGTCGAAAGCGTCGAGCTGAAGGATATTTTCAACTGGGAAAGCCGCGCCTGGAGCATCGGCCCCAACATCGGCCTTCCTCTCTTTGAAGGAGGCCGCAATCGTGCCGGCCTTCAGCGCGCCAAGGCCGCTTACCGGGAGGCCGTCGCCCAGTACCGCTCCCAGGTCCTGGTCGCATTCCACGAAGTCGAGGACGGCTTGGTCGGCTTGCGTCTGCTTAAAGGGCAATTCGAGGCGCAAATGCGCGCGGTCGACGGCGCCAGGAAGGTGGCCGATCTCTCGCGGCTCCGCTATAAGGAAGGTTTGGCCAGTTATTTCGAAGTCGTGATCGCGGACAGAACCGTGCTCGAGAACCGGATTCTGGCTTACCAATTGAACGGCCAGCGCATCGTCACCACTGTTCAGTTGATAAAAGCCCTCGGCGGCGGCTGGAAAACAACCGACGCCATGATGACCAACAGTGCCGCCCCTCTTCGATAATCCGAAATTATTATGAAAAACCCACGAACCCTTCTACGTTGTCGGGAGGTGACTGTTCAGGTGCGGGGCAGATCTCTGGCCTGCCATTCCACGGAGCCGGAGGCTCCAGGGCCCGGAGCTTGGACATCTCCACGCCAACGGCGTGCGGGCATATCAGCGCAGGGCAACGCCCTGGGAAAGGCGTGGCACAACGCCATCCCGCCCTGCAAGGGCGGGCGTAGCCTCCGTGACCTGCGCCCTTGCAGGGCGCAAGAGCCGAGTAAGCTCGGCTTTCCCAGGGTGTTACCCTGGGCTGGTATGCTGCGCGCTTTCAGCGCGGGCTCCATGTTCCTCGTAGTGCTCTTGTTGGCGGGGGCGGCCGTTTGGCAATGTCGCGCCGGCGAATGCGACGAGTGGCGTCAAAAAATGGCACCTATCGTCCCGCAGGGCTACCTCTGCCGCCACACCGCCACGCCGATTTCCGTCGATGGAAAGCTCGACGAGGCCGCGTGGGCCGATGCGCCCTGGACAACTGATTTCGTGGATATTCAAGGCGATGCCAGGCCAAAGCCGCGCTTCCGCACCCGCGCGAAACTCCTCTGGGACGACGATTATCTCTACATCGCCGCCGAACTGGAAGAACCGCACGTCTGGGCCACGCTCACCCAGCATGACTCCGTCATCTTCCAAGACCCCGACTTCGAGGTGTTCATCGATCCCGATGGCGACACGCACGCCTACTACGAATTCGAGATCAACGCCCTTAACACCAGTTGGGACTTGTTCCTGGACAAGCCCTACATGGATCACGGCAACCCCAACAACGCATGGGACATTCCCGGCCTCAAAACCGCCGTCCATGTCAACGGCACTCTTAACAATCCCACCGACACCGACCAGGGCTGGACCGTTGAAATCGCGTTCCCGTGGAAAGTCCTCTCTGAACGCGCCCGTCACGCCGGCCCGCCCGCCGAAGGCGAGCAATGGCGCATCGATTTCTCCCGCGTCGAGTGGCAAATCACTACCACCAACGGCGCTTACAAAAAAGTGCCCGCCACGCCGGAGGATAATTGGGTCTGGTCGCCGCCGGGCGTGGTGGACATGCATCGCCCCGAAATGTGGGGATTGCTCCAATTCACCCGCCGGCCCCCAGGCGAAGAGGTCCCCGTCGCGCCAATCCCAGGCAAACACGCGCGCGACCTCGCTCTCGACGTTTACTACGCGCAACGGGATTTCTGGAAGGCGCACAAACGCTGGGCCACCAACCTGGTCGAGCTTGCCTGGAACATCCGCGAACTTCCCCCCGGCGCCGAACCGCCCGTCCTCGAACCCACCCCTGACGGCTACGCCTGCTCCGTTGCTTTCAAAGAAGAAGGACGCAGCCGTGTCTGGCGAATACGGCACGATCGGTTGCTCAAATTAGACGAGGCGATGCCGGTCGAAACCCAAACCTTCATCGCAGCCGCCGCGGAGAAGTTCGGCGACGCCGGCCGCCGCGCCGCCTGGTTCCTCGTGGACAACATGCCCGCCGCAGACCGCGCCGCATTGAGCAGTGATTTTCTCATGGAGAACCTTTCCCTCGCCCTCGAGGCGCGGAAAAAATTCCCTTGGGCGGCCGCCGTGCCGGAACGGACCTTCCTGAACGACGTGCTGCCTTATGCGTCGCTTGACGAACCGCGCGATCCGTGGCGCGCGGAGTTTTACCGCCTTGCTTCCGGCATCGTGCGCGACTGCGCCACCGCCACCCAAGCCGTGCAGGCCCTGAACCTGGAACTCTTCAAACAACTCAACGTCCACTACAACACGGGCCGCAAACGGAACAACCAAAGCCCCAAAGAATCCGTCGAGCAACACAAGGCCACCTGCACCGGCCTCGCAATCATCCTGGTGGATGCCTGTCGCGCGGTCGGCGTGCCGGCCCGCATCGCCGGCGTGCCTCAATGGGCGCAAAAGGAGGGCAATCACACCTGGGTCGAGGTTTGGGACGGTGACTGGTTTTTCACCGGCGCCGATGAATATGACAAGAACGGTCTCAACCGCGCCTGGTTCAACGGCGACGCCGCCAAAACCGCGCGCAGCACCAATTTCCTCAATCAAATCTATGCCACAAGCTGGCGGCCCACCGGCCTTCATTTTCCCCTCGCCTGGGACCTCGCTTCGCGCGCTGTGCCTGGCGTCAATGTCTCTGCCCGCTACGCCGCCCTCGCGGCGGACACGAACACCGCCGCGGCGGTGGTCCACGTCCGTCTGCGTGGGGAAGCCAATGGCGAGCGGTTATCCGCTGACGTCCAACTGCGTTCCCCCAACGGCAAACTTCTCTCCCAGGATCACACCCGCGCCGGCGCCGCAGACTTGAATGACATGCCGGACTTCACGTTGCCGGACAATGCCCCAAGCGTGGCTTTTCGTTTCATGCGGGACGGCCAGGCACGGGAAAAGGTCGTCTCCCGTTCCTCATGCGTGAACTCCCCCACGCTTGATTTTGTTTGGAGCGAACTTGCCCCGGTCCCGCCAGATGTTCTCCTCGCCGAGGCCTGGCTGGCCCGTCCCCCCGCAGAACGCGCCGCCACTCCGGCCTTCAACTTCACCCGAGCCGAGGCGGCTCGGTTCATTTCGCTCGCGTGGGAGGACGTCTGTAAAACCAGGGCCGAATCGGCGGCGGAAGAATTGTCGGCCAAGAAAATCGTCCTCGGCGGCAAGACCTTGAGGTGGATGGAAAAAACTTTTGGCGGCGCGCCGGATGCCAAACAAAGCCTCTGGATTACGATGCACGGCGGCGGCCAGGCCACTACCGAGGAGAACGACCGAAACTGGAAAGGCTATTACGGACGCTACGAGTTTCCCCCGGGCAGCATCAACGTCGCCCCGCGCGCCCCGGCCGACACCTGGAACATGTGGCACATCAAAGAGGTGGACGACCTGTTCGACCGGCTCATCGCCGACATGGTGTTGCAGCGCGGCGTGGACCCGGACCGCGTCTATCTCATCGGCTACTCGGCGGGCGGTGACGGCGTTTATCAACTGGCCCCGCGCCTAGCCGACCGCTTCGCCGCCGCCGCGATGTGCGCCGGCCATCCCAACCAGGTCACCCCGGAAGGGTTGCGCAACCTGCCGTTTTTCCTCTATATGGGCGGCGAGGATGCCGCTTACCACAGGAATACCGTCGTGCGCGAGTTCGGCGCAAAACTCGATGCCATGCAAGCAGCGGACACGGCGGGCTACTTCCATCGCCTCACCGTCTATCCCGGCTTGCAGCACAACATGCAGGGCCGCGAAGCCGAGGTGATTCCCCGCATGTCACCCCTGGCGCGCCGGGCCTGGCCCAAGCGCGTCGTCTGGAAACAGAGCGACAACGCCATGCACAGCCGGTTTTACTGGCTGGAACGCGCGCCCGAGGCGGTTCGGCCCAATGAAATCTATGCCGCGCGCGTCGAAGGCCAGACGATAACCATCGAAACGCCCGCCACCGGCAGCCTGGCGCTTCGGCTCTCCGACGCGCTGCTGGACCTGGATCGTCCGGTGCGCGTGATGGCGGGCGGCCGGGCTATCTTCGAGGGCGCCGTCCCGCGCTCATTCCCAGCGGTCGTCCAGTCGTTGCGCGAACGCGAAGACCCCGAAACCGTCGCCACCGCCCTGCTTCCGCTTTCCTGGTGAAAGCCCCCCGGGTCTCCGTAGCGCAGGCTTCAAGCCTGCTGTATCGCCGACTTCCAGTCGGCAGGCCGCACCTGCTTGGCCGCATCTGCAAACTCGAAATGCTCCTGGACTTTGGAGACCTTGCACCCCGACGGCGTGTGGGCGCATCAGCCCAGCAGCGCCCTGGGGCTGGAGATCGGACATTCTGGATGACCGAATCGAGAACACCGCGTAGCGGTCCTTCGAAGTTAGCCGTGGACTTCCAGTCCACGGTCTGAGGCGTGGAAGTGGTGCGTCGCGTAGCGACGCATGAGTCCCTCCGGGACAAAGCTCCAGAAAATGCATGCCGGACGCTTTTAATCCGCACCCTCAGCCCTCAATCCGATTGACGCGCTGCGCTATGAGTGGCACCATCCCGTCGGTTCACCAATCAACAAAACCAAACGAAGATCACCCAATGAAAAAAAACATCCTGTTCAGTTTAACGGCCCTGGCGGCGAGCTCGCTCCTTGCAGCGGACCCAACTCCCAAGGATGACATCACGAACGCGGCCAAGAAGCTCGGCGAAAAGCCCAACTACTCCTGGCGAACGACCATTGTTGTTCCTGAAGACGCACCGTTCAAGCCCGGCCCTACAGACGGAAAAACCGAGAAGGAGGGTCTCACCTGGGTCGGCATGACCTTCTTCGATAACAAGATGCAGGCAGTGGTGAAGGGGAACAAAGGGGCGCTCACCGACGCGGATGGCGCTTGGAAATCTCTCGAGGAACTCGAAAAGGAGGAAGGTCCTGCCCGGTTCGGCGCTATGATCGTGCGAAACATAAAGACGCCCGCCAAAGAAGCCGCTCAGCTCGCTGCCGCCGCCAAGGAACTCAAAAAGGTGGATAACCTCTACTCCGGCGACCTGACGGAGGAGGGCGCCGCGGCCATGCAGAGGTTTGGACCCGCCGGCGGCTCCGGAGGCCCCACTGTCAGCGATGCCAAAGGCTCCGTCAAATTCTGGCTTAAAGACGGGGCCTTGACCAAGTACGAGTTCAAGTTGAAAGGCACGATCAAATTCAACGACAACGAGTTTCCCAACGACCGTACTACGACCGTAGAGATTAAAGACGTTGGTACGACCAAGTTGGAGGTGCCCGAAGAGGCGCGGAAGAAGATTTCCGGGTGAGGAGGTCATGGGTGCGGGGGAACGGTATGCCTGGCTCCAGCAGGCGTGCGTCAAGGGAAGACACCCGGCAGGCCGGCCTCACCAGACGGCAAGGGGCCGGTAGCGTTGAGCGCATCTGTCAAGGCGACCGACTTGGCAGCCTGACGCGGCTGCGTTTCATTGTGGAATTCCTGGGAGCATTGGTCTATCCTCCCGGCATGTCGCAGACACTTGAAAAACGGGTGCAAGAGCTAGAGCAAAAATTCGCCGATCTGACTAATGGGGTGACCGCTCGAAAGCCGCGAAAACAGGATTGGCAGAAGACATTCGGTCTTTCCCGGAGCGACGACGGTTTCAAGGAGATGGTGAAGCTGGGACGGCAGTACCGCCAAAGCCTCAGAGACAAGGGCAACGGTGGTGGTTCTTGATACAGATTTAAACAGCAACGGCACCAGGATCTCGTACCGGCGTAATGAACTCATAAGGGGCGGGGCCAATCACCGTGAAGTTGATTCCCTGCTCGGCCAGGAAACCCAGGGCTTGAGCCGGCACCGCTGTTTCGCCCGAAGCCCAGCTCTTGCCTGAGAAGCGCGGGATAAGCTTGCCCAGTGCGCGTTGTTCGGTTTCTTTGTCGGCGAACCGGATGAGAATCTGCACGGCTCCAACCTAATGCTGGAGCGCAGCGGGGACAAGCCTAAGAAATAGGTGAATTGAGGGGCGAACAATGGTTGGTCCGCCTGTCTTCGGCGGAACCGGACGGGCCAGAACCACAACACTGAATCGTATGAAAGGCACACGCAGGTTTCGGATAGTCTTCTTCGCCGTTCTTTGGGGCATGCTGCTGTCTTGCGCGACGGGCTTGTCGCAGGACCGAAGCCACGCCAGCGTCGGGTTGTTTTACAATGCGGATGAGTATGACCGATTGATGCACGGTGACGATGTGCTGATGAGTTATACCCGGGCGATCGAGGAAAACCGCGCGACCAGGGTCGTTTTGTCGCCGAGGCAGACGCAGGAACAAACGGCGAAAGCTCTCGATTCAATCGACGCGCTGTTGATCCCCGGCGGGGCCGACATCGATCCGAAATTCTACAAGGAGGAGCGCCACCCGAGGCTGGAGGAGCCGGTCGACGCCGGTTTCGACGGCTACGAGCTGGCTGGTATCCGGCGCGCGGAGGCGCGTGGGATTCCGATCCTCGGCATTTGCCGCGGCTTGCAGCTCCTCAATGTGGGGGCGGGGGGCACCCTGTACCAGGACCTGCCGTCTGAACTGGGCACGAAGGTAACACACCGGATTAGTGATGGGCAGGGCAGGGCGGTACGCTGCGTCCACCTCATTACGATCTCCCCGGGAAGCATTCTGAACGAGGTGTTCAAGACCGACCGCCTTGAGGTCAACTCCTACCATCATCAAGGGGTCTTACGAGAAGGGGAGGGGTTCGAAGTCACCGCCCGGACGGAGGATGGGCTGGCAGAGGGGATCGAAAACCGCCGCAGTCACATCCTGGCTGTTCAGTTCCATCCCGAAAAGGATCGGAAGGCGAACCCATTGTTCAACACGATCTTCACCTATTTCATCGGCCAGGCTCTCGCGACGAAGAGTGGCGCCGGGGCGGCAGCGGTTCCGGCCGCTGAAAGAAGTCGCGCGTATTGAACAGCAAATGGAGGAGCTGCATGCGCAGCATTGGACGCGACAGCAGGCAATCGATTACGGAATCCCGCTTTCCGAGGTGGAGCGCTACGTGGTCTGGCCGGGCCAGGCCTGCGCTTACAAACACAGGAGCTTGCTTTTCTGCCGCGCCACTGGTTATTGACTGTGCGGGTGAGGCGACGCCAATGCCTGCCGAGCGCTTTGAGCGGGTGGCTCCGCAACTGGGTTGGAAACAAAAAAAACGCCCTTTCCAGCAGTTTTGTTTAATCCGCCGGAAACCTCTACTTGCGATCTCTCCAGCCGAATAGACCGGCCATTCCCAGTGCGATGAGAGCGGCGAGATAGGTGGAGGGTTCTGGGACTGGGGTAACCGCAGTGACTGTAAAGCCGGTCGTAGTGCCAGACTGCATCGTCAGCAAGCCGTGATCTGTAGCGATATCGTAAAATTGGCCGTAACTCTCGCTTCCGGTGGCGAAAAGTGTACAGGAGAGCAATGGCGAGAGCCCATCCCAATAGGCGTATCCATCGATATTCAAGATGTTGCCATAGGGAGGTCCCAAGCCTTCAGCCCCGCGTATTGGCCCGCAGTAAAACACGCCGTCAGGAGAAGAATTACACCAGACAGAATGGGGTTCCGTCACGGTGATTGGCGAGCCAACGCCAGCTAAGGTGAGGGTGGAATCGGTTACGGCGAAGCGTCGCGTTGCATTATCTCCATATTGGGCCCACGGAAAGTCGCATTTGGCCGTGTCATAAATGATCGACCATTTGAATGCAGTGTCAGAGAATGCTACGCCCCCCAAGTCACCAGAACCGGTGCCGCTGATGGTCATATCCAACAATGCCGCGTGAATCACTCCTGAACTCAAAACTGAGGCCAGTGCAAGAAGACGGATATTGTGCGCTAGTTTCATAGAGTTATCATCTGGTTAGAAGTGTCCCGCTCATATTTCCCTTGCTGCTGGCGGCAGGGTGCAGGACGAAAAGAGCCGCAAGCAAACCGACTATACTGGTTCGCATATCTGGTTCGAGATCTCAGCTATGATTCTAATAGTGGACCATTATCAGATTGAAAATGCAAGGCGGCGATCGGACAAGTTTATGCACCTTTCGGACCGAACTGATTGGCCGACTGGATCGCCGGCGCGACCGGTTTAGACCAATGGCCTCCTGTTTATTTGAGCTTCCGCAATGCCTCGTTGGCCGCGTGGCGCGCCGCCATGGAAAAGGTCCGCACAGCCTCGATGTTCGGAATCGCGCTCCTGCCAGCGGGTCCCATTTCCTCGATCGCCTCGATGGCGCGGACCAATTCATAATCGGCGCCCGGGCCGCCCCGGGAATCCGGAGCGCCCACCGAATCGAGCACGGCCACGAGCGTTGGCAGGCTCTCCTTTGGGTCATGGCTGATGCGCCAGATTGCCTGGGCGGCCGCGATGCGCACAAACGGATGCTCATCCTGCAGCCGGCGCTCCAGCGCGGCCAGTGCTTGCCCCGCGGCCCCTCCCAGCTCTCCGCACAAAATGGCGGCGGCCTCCGGACCGTACGTCCCGGCTCCGGGCAACCCCTCGGGGGTCTCCACCAGGAGTATGGCCTTGATATGCCTTTGCCATTCCTGTTCCAAGCCGGCGACAAGGATCGGCATAGCCTCTTGAATGGAACCCCCAGCCCTCACCTGCGCGGCGGCGGCAAGGAACCGGATGATAAGGTCGCTGTTGGTTAGAAATGGCGCGATTGCGGGCAAGGCCGCTTTTGCTTCGAGGCCGATAGCCCCCAGGGCCCGCAACGTGCCCGCCAGCAAGCCTGGCCCCTCATCTATTTCGATCATGGTTCCAGTGTTCGTGTCGAAGACCTTCTCCTTTTGAGGTCCCTGCTTCCGCAAGCGCGCTGTCAGCGCGGGAACCGCGCCAGAGGCCAGCGGCCCCAGGCGTTTGAAAGCCAGGAGCAGGTCTCCTGGGATTCCGCCGGCCTCGAACAATTTGATCATCTCGGGTAATGCCGGACGCGCGGCATCCCCGAAAAACCCCAGCGCCTCCACCACGGGCTGTACGGCTTGGGAGTGCTGATTCGTCATCTCCGCCAGCAGATAGGGAACCGCGGCAGGGATGGGCACGCGCGGCATCTTGAGATAGATGGCCAGGTCATGACGGGAAAAATGGTTCGTCGTCTCCCACTCGGCGCGCCAGGCCTCAAAAGTCCCCGGCGCCTGCGGCGCGACGTTCAGCGCGGCCACCAGGGCCGCCGCGCGGGTCCTCAGATTCGTCTCAGTCAGCGCGATCCGCAAGATGTCGGGGAGGGCCGGTTCCGCTTCCGGCCCGAGGAAGCGGAGCCCGAAGAGGGCCGTCCGTCGTACCTGAGCGCCCGGGACGGGGTGCAGGTCGGGAAACCGCGCCTGGTAGGCCCTCGGAAGATCGTTCCACACTTTTTGCCTCAATTGAAAGATCCATTGCGGTTCCGTTCGCTCGCGAAGAATGTTCACCAAGTCCGGCACGGCGTTGGTGCCGAGCAGTGCCAGCGGGTCCCGTATTTGGAACTCAGGCTTGCGCGCGACCAATTTCCGAACGGGTGCTCCCGTTCCCCCGGGCATCCGCTTTCGGGAAGGAAACCTGGTCCACACAAGCACTCCCGCCAGGACCGCCATCAGTAAGACCACCCAAACCATTGGCCAGCCTGGCAGCCACGGCTTCCTGCCAGGTTCCGGGTTCGTTGTGGGCATGGAAGGTCAAACACCTGGAAACGCCGGGAGTTTCCCCGCAGGCCCGGCGCGTTGGCCGTGGATGGCGCCGAGGAAACTCAGCGGCGCAATTCTTGCTGGAGCTGCCGGGCCATCTCGGTGCGTTCTCGGGTAATCCCAAGGGGAAAATAGCCGGCCGTATGCGGCGTCGTCCCGGGCTTGCCGTGAATGGCCAGCCTGTTGGACATGGCCTGCCTTGCGCCGGTGACTGATCATCAGTCCCCGCGAGCCTTCGTTCAAATGTCGCAGGCACTGCGTTTGCCAACCAATCCCCGGTTTCCTGGACTGTCTTTGGGACCGGTTGCCCGCCTTCAGGAAGTTTGCCAGGGACTTCTACGGCGCTCCGGGCACCGCCGTGCCCGGAGCGATGAGCCTGGCAGGTCAACCCCTGAGCGGTTGGGGCCAATGTAGTTTCTCCCCGACCATGGGCTCCCGGAAAGCATTGATTTTGTTTACAGATGCGCTCTACACTGCCCTATTGAACGTCAGGAATCCCGTGAACCCGATTCTCATCGCGCTGCTGGTTGCGTGGTCGCCGTGCAGCCAAACACGCTCCGCTACCTCAAACTCCTCACCCTGGAGGGCGATTGCGAGGTCACGGGCTTGCGCCTCCGCGGGTTGCAACCACGGCTTTGCCTCGCACGGCGGTGTGCGCGTCCTCTATCGCGACGTGCTGGGCCTCGCTTCCCCGGTGACGAGACTGACCATGCCCTGCCTGTCGGCGCCGCTCCGCAAACTGTGCGTGTTACACTGGGCACCTACTGAATTATGAAATATGAATTATGAATTATGAATTATGAATTATGAATTATGAAATCTGAAACCCGTGTACTGTTCGACCCATTCCCAAACCTCGAAAATCCAATCATGAACAACGTCCTCACAAAACCAAACCGGCCGCGCACCTCCCTGGCGTCGTTGCTCTCAGTTGCAGCTCAT
>Ga0181524_10003296_pt1 | contig 15793 bp, 18 predicted proteins | sample PEATcosm2014_Bin_34_FD_119761 | JGI IMG/M metagenome (GOLD analysis project Ga0181524, IMG submission 119761) | Peatland microbial communities from MTU Mesocosm Facility, Houghton, MI, USA - PEATcosm2014_Bin05_60_metaG | ecosystem: Environmental > Terrestrial > Soil > Wetlands > Peat | place...
CTCGCACCTCGGCGGCTATGCCAGCCCGATCCAGTTTGTCGCCGGTCTCCAGCCCGCGGTGCTGGTGGGCAGCGGCGTGCTCGCCGTGGGCGCCCTGGCAGCCCTGATGGTCCCGGGTCGTTCGCTGCGCCCCCGCGCCGTGGAGCCGGCCCCGATCGGAGGGCGGGAGGAGGCCGGAGCGGCGGCCTGAGCGATCGTGGGGTGCGGGGCGCGGGGCCTCACCAGGCTCCGGCCCCTCCCCATGTGACCGTATTGACACGTGACTGATTAGTTGCTTATAGTCACGGTCATGGACGACGACAGGGTCTTCCGGGCGCTGGCCGACCCCACCCGGCGCCACCTCCTCGACCGGCTCTTCGAGCGCGACGGCCGCACGCTCACCGAGCTCCTCGAGGGGGTGGAGATGAGCCGGTTCGGGGTCATGAAGCACCTGAGGGTCCTGGAGGGAGCGGGGATGATCGTGACCCGGCGCGCCGGTCGCGAGAAGCTCCACTTCCTCAATGCCGTCCCGGTCCAACTGATCGCCGACCGCTGGGTCGGCAAGTACACTCGCGAGAGGGCGGCGGCGCTCGCCGACCTCAAGGCGGTGCTCGAGGAAGGAGGAGCCCCCATGTCCCCGACCGCGACCAAGCCCCGGCAGCTCTACCAGGTCTTCATCAAGGCGAGCCCCGAGAAGGTCTGGGAGGCGATCACCAAGCCGGAGTTCACCACCCGCTACTTCTACGGCAGCTACGTCGAATCCACCTTCCAGCCCAAGGCCAAGCTCACCCACTACTCCGGTGACCGCTCGGCGGTGATGGTCGAGGGCGAGATCATCGAGGCGGACCCGCCGCGCCGGCTGGTCCACACCTGGAACATCCGCTACGACCCGAAGTTCGCCGGCGACGCGCCGAGCCAGGTCACCTGGGAGATCGCCTCCGAGGACGGCCAGGTCAGCAAGCTCACGGTCATCCACGAGTTCGAGACCGAGGACGCGACCTTCCACGAGGTGGCCTCCGGCTGGAGCTGGGTGGTCAGCAACCTCAAGACCTTCCTGGAGACCGGGGAGGCGCTGCCCAGCCACGACTGACCGGCGACCAGCGAGAGCCCGGGGTCAGCGAACGCCGGTGACCCTGAGGGTGCCGCCGCTCCGCCGTGGGGCGGCGGCATCGGGCCTCGCGCGGGAGCGGGGCCGGGCGTGGAGAATGCGGGGGATGCAGGGGAAGCTGACCGAGGCGGACGGCCAGACCGTCGAGGCCACCGTCGACCTGGTGCGGCGGCGGCTGCGCGAGAAGGCGTTCTTCTGGCTGGACCTCGACGGGCTGGACGCCGACGGCGCCACGGTTCTCCGCGACGACTTCGGATTCCACCCGCTGGCGGTCGAGGACGCCGAGCACTTCGGGCAGAGGCCCAAGGTCGACGACTACGACGGCTTCACCTACCTGGTCGTGCACGGGACCCGGGCGGATGCGAGGGAGGCCGCGACCACCGAGGTCCACATCTTCCATGCGGCGAGCCACGTCGTCACCGTGAGCAGAGGCGCCGGCGACCTCCTGGAGGCGGTGCGCGAGCGCCTGGGACGGCACCGGGCCACGGCCGGCTCGTCGCCGGGGGTCGCCGTTCTCTACCTGGTGGTCGACGAGCTTGTGGACAGCTACTTCCCGGTCCTGGCCCAGCTCGACGATCGGATCGACGCCCTCGAGGACGCCATCCTGAAACAGCCGACCGATGCCCAGCTCGGCGAGCTGTTCGACATGAAGAGGACGCTGGTGGCACTGCGCAAGGTGGTGACCCCCGAGCGCGACATGTTTGCCCGCCTGCTCTCCGGGGCGAGCATCGTGGAGGGCATGACCCCCGAGGACGAGCGCTACTTCCGCGACCTCTACGACCACCTGATTCGCATCAGCGACCTGGTCGACTCGTACCGCGACCTGCTCACCGGCGCCATGGACACGCACCTCTCGACCGTCTCCAACCGCCTCAACGTGGTGATGAAGCAGCTGACCATCATCGCCACCGTCTTCCTGCCGCTCAGCTTCCTGACCGGGTTCTTCGGGCAGAACTTCGCCCTCCTCACCGGCCACGTGCTGACCCAGACCTGGTCGTTCTGGGTGCTCGGCATCGGCCTCGAGCTGGTCGCCGCGGCCGCGCTCCTCTACCTCTTCCGCAAGCGGGGCTGGCTGGGCGGTCCCACCGAGTGAGGCGCGTGGCTCAGGGGGTGGCAGCCGCCGCCCCGGATCCCGCGGCCGCGTGATCAGCCGGTGTAGCCCTCGACGGTCTCCGGCGGGCGCACCGACGCCTCGTCGGGGTCGAGGCCGTACTCCCGCCGGGCCTGCCGCTGGCGCAGCAGGTCCCAGCACTGGTCCAGGTGCACCTGCACGTCGTGGAGCCGGCGCCGCTGCTCCTGGTCCATCCCCGCGTTCGCGGCCGCGCGGGCGTAGAGCGCGTCCTCCTCGCCGACCAGCCGCTCGATGTGCTGCAGGACCTCGGTGTCTTCCATCGTCGCCTCCTCCTCCCGCCGCGGGGTCTCAGCGCCGGCGGGCACCCCTGCCATCCTCTCACGGGTTCCGCTTACCGGCTGCTTGATACCATCCTCGGCATGGCAACTCTGGGCACCTCCCAGCTCTTCGCCGGATTGCCTGAACGCGAGATCAAGCAGATCGTCGAGAAGTTCGAGGAGGTGCGCCATCCGGCGGGGTGGGAGGTCACCCCGGGGGGCGGCGCCGGCGCCGGGTTCATGGTCGTCGGGGAGGGGCAGCTCGACGTGGTGCTGCCCGACGGCCGCACCCGGGAGCTGGGCCCCGGGGACGCCTTCGGCGAGATGGCGCTGCTCGACAAGGGACGCCGCAGCGCCACCGTGCGAGCCCGGAGCGACGTGACCATCTACTGGCTGCCGGCCTGGGAGTTCAAGCCCCTCCTGATCGACCATCCGGAGGTCAGCTACCGGATGCTGGAGCAGCTGAGCCTCCGGCTCCGGCGGGCCGAGGCGGCCGGCTGAGCCGTCCCCCGGCTCACTTGCGATTCCCGGCTTCCCTGCCATCCCCGGCTTCCGTGCCATCCTCACCATCCGGGCTTCCCTGCCATCCTCTGCTGACGCGGTGAAGCGGCCCCCATCCGGGTGAGCGAACGCCACCACGCGGCGGGAGGAAGGTCCATGAGCACGCTGGCGCGATCCCTGGTCGACGACGTCCGGCAGACCCTGTTCCCACGCCGGGGCGCCAGGCACGGCCTGCTGCCGCCCCTGCTGGTCGGCATGACCGTCATCACCGGCGTGGTCGACGCCTTCAGCTACCTGGTGCTGGGCCACGTCTTCGTGGCCAACATGACCGGCAATGTCGTCTTCCTCGGCTTCGCCCTGGCCGGCGTAGGCGGGTTCTCGGTGGTCACCTCGGTGGTCGCGGTGGGCGCCTTCGTGGTGGGCGCCGCCGGCGGTGGTCTCCTCCGCTCGCGCCTGGGCACCCGGGTCGAGCGACAGCTCGCCGCGGCCACCGGGATCCAGCTGCTCCTGATGGGGTTGGCGCTGCTCCTCTCCGCGGTGGTGGCCGGGTCGGTGCACGGCGCGCTCCGCGACGGACTGGTGGCCATCCTGGCCGCCGCCCTCGGCATCCAGAACGCCACCGCACGTGGGCTGGCCGTCCCCGACCTGACGACCACCGTGCTCACCCTGACCATCACTGGCATCGCCGCCGACGCCCGCCCGGCAGGGGGCAGCGGGGCCAGAGCCGGCCGTCGCCTGATCTCGGTCGCCGCCATGCTGGCGGGAGCCCTGATCGGCGCCGTGCTGATCCTCCGAGGCCAGGTGACCGCCGCCCTGGTGGTGGCGGTGATCCTGATGGCGGCGATCGTGGCCTCGACCCGGTGGGTCCCTCGCTGGGCCGGCACCTGAGACGCGCCGCGTGGTCCCCGCCGGCGTCGCCCGACCGACACCTGATGCAGGACTCGAAGCTGTCACCAAGTCATGGTGGCGACGGGCGCCCGCCGAGCCCGGTGCCATCCTCAGCCCGCCGTGGTCGACAACGTCTGCACCAGGTGCTGGATGTGGTTCCCGGGGACGCTCAGGAGCTGCCCGGGGTGCGGCGCTCCGCTCACGGCCTCCAACGCCACTGGGGCGGCGCCGCCTCTCGCCGATCCTCCGCGCCCGCCGGCGCCCACCCCGGTGGCGGTGGCCGCCCCGTCCCGCAGCCACCGGCTCCTCTGGGTGCTGGTCCTCGCGATCATCCTGAGCTTCGCGATGGGCATCTTCCCCCTGCCCCAGCTTGGCCTCTGGGGCAACCCGGGCTGCAGCTTCCCCGGCGCCACCTGCACCCGTGTCCTCTTCATCGGCAACAGCTACACGTCGGTCAACGACCTCCCGGACACGTTCGCCGATCTGGCCTGGGCCGGCGGCCATCGAGTCCAGCCCCAGGCCCTCGACGAGGGTGGGTGGACCCTCCAGCAGCACCTGGCCGCACCCGAGACGGCGACGACGCTCGCCTCCGAGCACTGGAACGTGGTCGTCCTCCAGGAGCAGAGCGAGATCCCGTCGCTGGCCGTCGACCGGACCCAGGTGATGTACCCGGCGGCGACCAAGCTGGTCGCGGAGATCCGCGCCCGCGGCGCGCAGCCGATGCTCTACCTCACCTTCGCCCATCAGGGCGGCTGGCCTGACGAGGGGCTGGCCGACTATCCCACCATGCAGACGGCGATCGACACCGGCTACCTGGACATCGCCGGCCAGCTGGGCGTGCCGGTGGCGCCGGTCGGCGTCGCGTGGGAGGCGGTGGTCGGCCAGGCCTCGCCTCCGGCCCTGTGGCAGTCGGATGGCAGCCACCCGACGGTGAGCGGTACGTACCTCGCCGCCTGCGTCTTCTACGCCACGATCTTCCGGGAGAGCCCGGTCGGGCTGGGCGATGACGGCGGCCTCCCCGCTGCCCAGGCCCACGACCTCCAGGCCGTGGCTGCGGTCACCGTGCTCGGTGATCCCACCGAGTGGGGGCTGCCCGCGTAGCACCCGCGGGCGATGGCTGCGAGGAGGGACGCGAGCTCAGGCGCCTCCTCTTCGTTCTTGGTGGGTCACCCGTTCGCTCTGGCGGCCACTCGTTCGTTCTGGCAGGTGACCCGCGCCGGACGCCGGAGAGTCGAGGGGTGACCGCTACGGAGACGTGGCCGCCAGGTGCCGCACCGCGCCGGGGAGACCGGTGAGGTCCGGGAGGATCACGGCGGCGAGCGAGGGGTCGTGGGGCTCGCCCAGCCGATTGATCCAGATGCTCGGGATCCCCAGCGCGGCACAGGGGCGGATGTCGTGGTGGTGGCTCTGGGCAACATGGATCCAGCGCGCGGGGGCGAAGACGTCGCGGAAATGGTGGAAGTGGGCCGGGTCGGGCTTGTACCCGCCCACGTCCTCGGCGGTGACCACCGCGTCGAAGGGGACGGGGAGACGCCGGCGGGTGAGCGCGATCAGGTCCCGGTCACAGTTGGTGAGCAGCGCCAGCCGCCAGCCGTCGTCGCGGCACGCCGTCAGCGCATCTCGGACATCGGGGAAGACCGGCCAGTTCGGAAGGGTGACGGCCAGGGCGCCGGCGTCATCCTCGTGCAGGGGCAGCGCGAGGTCGGCCGCCGCCCGGCGCAGCCCCTCGGTCAGGACCTCGCGGTACCGGGGTGCGGGCGTCCCCCGCTCGATCTCCAGCTCGTGGCCCAGGTACGCGTTGCGGATCTCGTCGCCCCGACCCGGGAACAGCAGCTCCCCGGTGATGGTGAAGCCGTGGCGCCAGTCCACCAGCGTCCCGAAGCAGTCGAAGGTGAGCCAGCGGCCGGGCATGGGCGCGAGGGTAGCAGGCTCTGGAGGGCGCCGCGGCGGCCGGCCCAGGGAGAATGGCGGGTGACATGGCCACCCGCTACCTTCGGCCCGGCTGGTTCACGACCAACGTCTTCAACCGCCTGGTGGCGGGGCTCACCCGCATCGGGATCAGCGTCCTCGGGTCACGGATCCTCGCCGTGCGCGGCCGCAAGACCGGCCAGTGGCGGACCACCCCGGTGAACTTGCTCACCCATCACGGGGCGCGCTACCTGGTGTCGCCCCGGGGCGTCACCCAGTGGGTGCGCAACGTCCGCGCCGGCGGTGAGGTCGAGCTGCACATCGGGCGCCGTCGCGAGCCGGTCGCGCTGGTCGAGCTCGAGGGCGACGAGAAGATCCCGGTGCTGCGCGCCTACCTGCGGCGCTGGAAGATGGAGATCGGCGCCTTCTTCCAGGGGGTGGGACCCGAGGCGCCCGACGCCGACCTGGCCGCGATCGCGCCGGGGTACCCGGCCTTCCGCGTGGAGATGCGCAGGGGCGCCATCGCCGGCGGAGGCCGGTCATGAGCACCGAGCACTCCCACTTCTCTGCGGAGCTCTTCGACTTCCTGGTCGAGCTCGCCCACAACAACAACCGGGAGTGGTTCCAGTCCAACAAGCGGCGGTACGAGGAGGTCGCCCGCCAGCCGGCTCTGCGATTCATCCAGGATGTCGAGCCGCGCCTGCGCGAGCTGAGCCCGCACCTGGTGGCCGACCCGCGGCCGGTGGGCGGATCGCTCTTCCGGATCAATCGGGACATCCGCTTCTCCGCCGACAAGAGCCCGTACAAGACGGTCGTGGGCATGTCCTTCGGCCACGATCGCGCGGCCGCAGGTCCCGCCCCCGGCCTTTACCTTCAGATCGGCCCCGAGGACACCTTCGGCGGCGGCGGCATCCACATGGCCGACACGGCGACGCTCAACCGCATCCGCGATGCCATCGTCGCGCGGTCCGACGCCTGGCAGAGCATCGTCTCGGCACCAGGGTTCCAACCCGCATTCGCGCCCATGGGGGAAAGCCTGAAGCGCGCACCCCAGGGCTACGACCCGTCTCATCGCCACATCGAAGACCTCAAGCGCAAGAGCTACGTGTGGCATGTGCACTTCACCGACGCCGAGGTCTGCGCCGCCGGCTTCCTCGATCGCTACCTGGCGGCGTGCGCCGCCGCGAACGACTTCGATCGCTTCCTGGCTCGGGCTCTCGGGAAGCCGTGGTGACCGGCTCGTCCGCCTGAGGCTTTATGAGGGACGAACCGCCGGCGTGGCGCCCGCGGGAGCCGAGGGCAGCGTGGTCAGCTCGACCCCCATGTCGGCGAGGTGCAGGAGGGCGGCCCGCCGAGCCTCCTCGCCGCTCAGCGCTCCCAGACCGGGCCGCTCCAGGGGCTCCGACGCCGTCGCCTCGGGGTCGACGGCCACCCGCAGGTCGAGCATGAGCGCTTCGCGCGCCGTGGTGGAGACGCACATATGGGTGAGGAAGCCGGTGATCAGCACCCCGGAAGCGCATCCCCGGGAGCCGCTCGAGCCGTGCGGATCCGGTGACCGGACGCCCGCCGGCCATCGCGGCTCCCGGAGACCGCGCGGGCGTGGTCAGCCGTCTGAGCTGATGCGGCACGCCGGTGTGCTGCCGGGAAGCCGATGGCGGAAGCGGGCAACCAGGGCGTATCCGACCCCGGCAACCCAGGAGAAGGGTCGGGTCAGACACATCCAGCCGACCACCCGCCACCACCCGCCGCAGGCTTGCAGGGCCTTTCCGATCGCGCGATGACCGCGATCCACGTGACCCGCGCCGTCGATCCACCATGCGGCGGCTGACACGTCCCGCGCCGTCAGCCCGTACGCGGCAACGTCGACCCGCTGCCCCGGCAGGACATCCGCGTCCCTGAGCCTCCGCTGAGCCCAGGTGGCGCAGGCGGTGCAGAAGCCGCAGTCTCCGTCGAAGAGCAGCAGAGGTCGGTTCATCGGCAGAGCTCCAGCGTTCAGTCTGGGTGTGGTACCCGCTACAGGACTCGAACCTGTGACCAAGGGATTAAGAGTCCCCTGCTCTACCAACTGAGCTAAGCGGGCCCGTGCGGGGCCGGCGATCCCGGCCGCCGGCCGCCCCTCGCCGACCGATTCTACCGCCGCACGGCGCCGGCGCTCGGGGAGCCGGGACGGCCACCGACCACCCCCCGCCACCGCTTCAGGTTCAACTCGATCAGCGAGCGGCGCTGCTGCCCCAGTCGCATGGAGATCGGCGGGCCGTCCGGGTCGAGGGCCCGGAGCGGCGAGGTGGTGCGGGCCTCGATGGCCCGGCGGAGGTCGGCGGCTCCGCTCCCCGGGTAGACGGTGACCAGCCGGCCGAGGTCGTGGATGCCGAAGTGGCTGTCCCCGGCCGCCATCATCGCCCCCACTCGCTCCCGGTTGGCGGCACAGAACTCGTCCAGCCGCTTCCAGGTCCCGGGTCCCACCGGGGCGGTGTGGCGGACCTCGATCCCGTCGAGCGCATGGGTCTCCAGGAGCCGGCGGAGGCGGCGCTCGGTGATCGAGGCGAACCAGGTCGGCATGAACGGGTGGGCCACCACGGCCAGCCCGCCGGCATCGTGGATCGCGTCGATCGTGTCCTCGACCGCCATGTGCATCCGGATCGCCCGGCGGATGAAGAGGGCCACCACATGGATCCCCGGCGGGAATGCGCAGGTCACCTCCTCGCCCGTCACCACATCGACCCCCAGCTCGGCGCCGACCTCGGTGGCCTCCTCCAGGGGCGAGAGGGTGTCGTGATCGGTGACGCAGATCACCGAGAGCCCGATCGCGGCGGCGGCTCTCACCAGCTCCACGGCGGTGACCATGCCGTCGCTCGCCAGGGTGTGACTGTGGGCCTCGGCCGCGCTCAGCCCCTGGCCCAGCTCGATGCGATCAGGCACCCACGCTCCCGACCGCGGCCGGCGTCACCTCGAGGATGGGTCGGGCGGTGCGGAGGACGGCGACGCGGGGAACGACCAGCCGCATCATCACCCACCATGCGCCGGCGGCCAGGATCACGCCGCCGATCACGTCCACCACGTAGTGCTCGCCCAGGAAGACCACGCTGACGAAGACCAGCAGCGACCAGACGAAGAGGATCCACGAGCCGCGCGGGTAGGGACGCCGGAGGGCGAGCCAGGCCAGGGTGGGGAAGGCGGCGTGCAGCGATGGGAAGGCGGCGGTCGGGTTGGGGTTGATGAGCTGGTAGTAGGGGCTGATCGCGCTCGGCAGCGTGTGCTGCGAGCCGATGAGGTCGGTGACGCCGCTCAGCACGTGGTGCTGGGCCGCGTACCAGGGCGGCGCGGTCGGCACCAGCATGAAGAAGATGAATCCCACCATGCACATCCCGAGCAGCGCGGTCACGAAGCGCAGGTACTGGGCTCGGTCCTTGAGCCAGAGCACCAGCCCCACCAGCAGCGGAACCGCGAAGTGGCAGAAATAGACCGCGGTCGCCGCCACGGCCAGCACGTGCAGGGTCGTGCCGCTCACCGCGTGCTGGAGGACCTCGGTGGGATCGTGGCCGAAGAAGAGCCATTTCTCCAGGTTGGCGAGGCTCGCCACCTGAGGGTTGATACCATCGTTGTGGACGATTCCGCGCATCGCCTCCCAGCCCAGGAAGATGGCGATGAAGGGCACCCAGTCGCCGATGAATCGGAAGAACCTGCCGCTCAGGAGCGCGACCGGGATGAAGATCAGCAGGAGGTAGTCGGGCGAGACCGAGATCCCCCGCCAGATCATGATCCCGGCGACGACGACGACATAGGCGAGCCCGATCACGACCATCGGACCGGAGCGGCGGGCCCAGGCGGGACGGTGGCTCACGCGGGCGAGGATGGTGACCGGCTGCGTGGCGCCACTCTCCGAGGACATCCCGGGCAGTCTAGCGGCCGGGAGCTTCACACGTTCTTAACGCGCTTGCCGAGGAGCGTCACAACCGGACTGCCCGAGGAGGCCGGGGCTCCGGCATCGGGGGGCGGCTGCCGGCACGCCTCGTGGCCGTCTCGCCGCCTCGTGGCCGTGTCCCCGCCTCGTGGCCGTGTCCCCCGCCTCATGGCCGTGTCCGCGCATCGGCGCCCGAGGGGGCAGCCGCCGTGCCGCCGGCTGGCCTCGGGCTGAGAGGATCATGAGAAGCGGCACGCGAGTCCGTGAGCGGATCAATTGGCCCATATACTCGAAGCCGACATGACCGGACGGGGCCGCATCCTGGTGGTCGACGACGAGCCGTCGATCACCGACTTCATCAAGCTGGGGCTGCACCACGAGGGTTACGAGGTGGCCACCGCCGCCGACGGCCGCCAGGGGCTCAAGGCCGTCGACGAGTTCAAGCCCGACCTGGTGATCCTCGACATCATGATGCCGCGGCTGGACGGCTTCGAGCTCTGCCGGGCCATCGCCGGGGAGCCGAGCCGGGGGATCATCATCCTGAGCGCCCGGGACGAGACAACCGACCGTATCCGCGGCCTGGAGCTGGGCGCCGACGACTACCTGGTGAAGCCGTTCGAGTTCGGCGAGCTGCTGGCCCGGGTCAGGGCGGTGCTGCGCCGGCGGACCCCCGACCTGAATCGCGTGGTGGTGGTCGGCAACCTGAGCATCGACACCTCCACCCGGGAGGTCAGGGTCGGCGACCGCCAGCTCGAGCTGTCAGTGCGCGAGTACGACCTCCTCCACTTCCTCGCGGTCCACGCCGACGAGGTGCTGCTCCGCCAGCGCATCCTCGACGAGGTCTGGGGCTACAACTTCTTCGGCGACGAGAACAACGTCGAGGTCTACATCCGGTACCTCCGGCAGAAGCTGGGCGACACCGACCACCAGCGCATCCAGACGGTCCGGGGAGTCGGCTACCGGCTGCACGCGGTGAGCGGGGTGGCGCCGGCGTGAGGTGACCCCGTGAGCGGCTTCGGCCGGGCGCTCCGCAGTCTCCGCTGGCGGCTCACCCTCACCTACCTGGTCCTCATCGCGGTCCTGCTGGCGGGGCTCGGGGCCTTTCAGTACCTCAGCCTCCGGGGCAGCCTCATCGACGCCCGCGTCCAGGCGCTGAGCGGTGACCTCCTGGCAGCCCAGAGGCTCTACGCGAGCGGTGACCTCTCGTCGGCCACCACCGCCGACAGGGTGCGCACCCTCGGCACTCTGATCCGCTCGGCATCGGGGCAGTCCGTGACCGTGGCCCTCTTCGGTGCGCGCGGTGTCCTCCGGGTGGTGGTCCCCGCTGGGGCCACCCCGCCGGAGCTCGGCCCGCTGACCTTCGACACCATCCTCGCCGACGGCACCCCAAGTCACCAGATCGTCGCCTCCGACCTGGTGGCGGGCTTCCCGGTGGGGGTGGACGATCCCTCGCTGGTGCGCACCACCGCGGTGGTCGAGGTCTCGGAGCCGATGGCTCCGATCGACAGCATCCTCTCCGGCGACGTCACCGGGCTGGCCTTGGGAGGGGGAGTGCTCCTGCTCCTCGTCCTGCTGGTCGGACTCCTCCTGACCAACCGGGCGCTCCGCCCGCTGCGGCGGCTCACCGTCACCGCCGGTCAGCTGGCGAGCGGTGATCTGCGCGCGCGCAGCCAGCTCTACCCGCGCGACGACGAGGTGGGCCAGCTGGCCGGCGCCTTCGACCACATGGCGGATCGGATCGAGGTCGCGTTCGCGGTGCAGCAGGACTCGGAGAACCGGGTCCGGCGATTCATCGCCGACGCATCGCATGAGCTGCGGACGCCGGTCACCGCCCTCTCCGGCTACATCGACGTGCTCCGCCGTGGTGCCGCGCAGAGCCCCGAGGCGCTGGACGCCGCGCTGGGCATGATGTCGCGGGAGGCGGACCGGCTGCGCGTCCTCGTCCTCGACCTGCTCACCCTCGCCCGGCTGGACTCACGCTCGCAGCAGCAGCCGGAGGAGTTTGACCTGGCGGCGGCGGTGGGGCGGCTCCTGGACGAGGGCGTGCCCGGGATGCCGCCGCGCGTCGACCGCGACCTGCCCAGGACGCCGGTGATGGTCCACAGCGACCGCGGCGCGGTCGCGACCATGGTCCGCAACCTGCTCACCAACGCCTGCAAGTACGCCCCCGGGGCTCGCCAGGTTTGGTCGGTGAGGGTCGACGGCAGGCGGGCACGGGTCGACGCGCACGACGACGGGCCGGGGATCCCGGCGAGCGACCTTCCCCACGTCTTCGAGCGCTTCTACCGGGGGGACGTAGCGAGGAGCCGAGCTGATGGCTCGAGCTCCGAGCGGAGGAGCCCCGGTACGGAGTACCGCGGGGAGAAGACGCGGACCCGCGAGGAGGGGGGGAGCGGGCTCGGGCTCGCCATCGTGCTGGGTCTGGCCCGGGCCCAGGGCGGCGACGTCGCCATCGCCAGCGCCGAGGGGGCGGGGACCACGGTGACCTTCTGGCTGCCGCTGGCGGGAGGCGGGCAGTAGCGGTCGGGCCGGTCAGGCGACCGGGATGGCCCGGATCTGATAGACGGGCTTGGGCGGGAGGGGGGTGTCGACCAGGGCGTCGGCGAGGGTCTGACTGCAGCCGCTCTCCGCCTGCGCCTGGGTCGTGAGGACGGTGCCGCCCAGGCCGCCCCCGGGCAGCACGCATTCGTAGCTGGCCGACCCGTTGCCCCCGACCCAGCCCACGAAGGCCGTGACGCTCACGTCCTGTTCGGCGGTGACCGTGGCCCCGGCGGCCGGGATGCTGCCCTCGCCACTGATCTGCGTGTAGTAGTGGGTCACGCAGCTTCCCGAGCTGAGCGCCGGCACGTCCTCGCTGGTCCCGTCGCCGAAGCTCCAATGCACCGAATCCGACGGCGCCACCGAGAGGTAGAAGGAGTAGACGATGGAGACACCCTGGGCGTCGGGGGCGCCCATCAGGTCGTCGATGGTCGGGGCCACGTCGGCGCCCTCGGGCTGCGGAGCGACCCAGAAGCAGGTGGGGGCGAAGACGACGTAGTTGTCCGGAGCGTCGGTCTCGACCTTGCCGGCATTGACGCTGAGCTGGGCGAGGGCCTGTGCCTCGGTCGCGGGCACGGAGAACGGCGCGGCGGGCGGGGCGCCGGGGCCGGGGTTCTGGGCCGGGACGGTGGTCGCGCTCACCGTGAGCACCCCCGGGTCGTGGCAGAGGCCGTTCTCCCAGGTCCCGGGCGTGGCCGGGTCGGAGGTGACCTTGACGTCCACGACGTCGTCATCGATCCCGGAGAAGACGTACAGCCCGTTGGCGAGGCCCTTGCCGATCAGGTATGAGGGGGGCGCCGGAGGGTAGGGCGAGAGGGCTGCGTTCCAGTCGCCACCTGGGACGGTCGTCGAGTCGCCGCCGGAGTAGAAGGTGTTGGTGTCGGTGGCGAACTCCCCGCCGGTGGTGCCGCTCCAGGAGGCGATCGGGAATGCTTCCAGCCGGCCCGCCCCCCCGGCGGGCGTGATCTCGGTCGATCGACCGATGAGCTGGGCCTCCTCCCACCCGGTGTCGACGGTGCAGGCGCCGGACTGGACCGTGGCCGGCGTGCCCTGGCCAGTCTCGCCGTTGCGGCCGTCGGTGCCCGTGCCCGGGCAGTAGAGGGTGAGGTCGCCAGCCGCCGTGAGGCTGCCGGAGCTGGGCTGAAGGATGGTGAGGCCGGCTGCGGTCTGACATTCCGAGGAGCTCGCTCCGCCTCCATCCTGCGCAGAGACGACACTAATTCGCGCCGAGGCCACGATGAGTAGCGGGATGACCGCCCTGAGAAAGGCGCGCCTCATCACAGCAGGCTAGATCCCAATCTCGCGGAGAATTGCATCTACGGTCGGATCGAATCCTTCGTCAAGGCTGGCCACGAATGCCACATATAAACCAACAGCCGGGTTACTCCTCAGCGTGGTCACATCGAGCTCAACGCCCTCTCGACCTGCCGCAAGGTCATGATTTGTCACAGTGCCGTTCGCGGCGATCCATTTGGTGCTACAAGGGCCAACTGTCGCTTGCGCGTATGCAACACCGGAACTGGAGGAGCCACCAGAGGTTAGGTCAGACATCTCTGTGGCCGTCACACTTACGGCATCGGCCTTCTCGGAGTACTCGCAGGTGCGATCGTCGACAACCTTGCCCCCACTGGCGACGAAGCTGCTGACGCTCGGGCCCCAGTGAAGAGCTTGAATGAGATAGGGCTGATCGTGCTGTTGAGCCCACTCGATGAGGGTCAGGGTTTCCTCGTCGGCAGTCACCCACGCACTAAAGTCGGTGTCGCTGACAAGACCATTGGTGAGGTTCCTCGTCGCAACGGTCGGAGGTTCGGAGGTGATCTCCGAACAGGCCGGGACCATGGTCGCGTCCATCTCCAACCAGGCCTGCTGGACGGTGCTCAGGCCGTTGGGCAATGCCTGCTCACCAGACAACGCCGCGGCCGCACCCGGGATCGTCGTGTCTTCCGCGTCGCAGTACGCCGCGAGCGTGCTAATCGGCGTCGACGTCGCCCGAGCCGATGAGGCATGGTCCTGCGGACGCCCCGGGGTGACGGCGGGGGAGACGGCCCCACAGGCGATGAGCAGCCATGCCGAGATTGCCAACCCAGCGACCCGGCCGGTACCTCTGACCCCACTCCGCCCCGCGTGGGGCTCAGGTGGGCGTGCGAGTCGGGAACCCATGGTTCCTCCTTCCCAAAGACACCCATGTTGCGGCGGCGCAGCATACAGGCAACCAAGCCCGGTTTGCTAGAGACCGGGAAGGCTCCGATCGGCTTAGGGCCTGATCTGTCGTACCGCGCTGACCCACCTCTGAGGGGTTGGGGGTCAGACCAGGGTGAGACTGGCTCATGGCGTGCGCCCGATATCGAAGCGGCGGAGCTCGACCTGAAGATCGCTGACTAGGAGCAGCCTCCGCGCACCGCGCTTCCGAAGAAGCTCGAAGAGGTTGTCCGCGAATCGCCTGGTTTGGGCGCCTTTCCCGGGGGAGTAACCACTCTCGAAGTCGATAATTACTGGGAAGGTGCCGAAGTCGAGAGAGCGGTCCGTTTCGTACGGATGGCTATCCGCGACATCGCCGACCATCGCGTCATTCCAGAATCTAAAGCCGCGGCCACCCCAGTCCGGATCCGAAGGTCTGAGATTCAGGTCGCCATAAGCGGCCCGCTTGAGCGTCACTAGCAGCTCGTCCAGGGTGTAATCGCCCTCCACAAAGAGCTGCCACTCGACATGAGAGTCCTCTATGGCCATGTCAGCTGCCACCCCTCGCCTATGATGCGGATGCTACTTATACGATTCCACCCGGTTCCAAGCCAGCGCTGGAGACCTCGTTGGGCCTCTGCAGGAGTTAGCCCGGACCCGCGCCCGTCGACGAAGACCGTTGCGCTCTGGCCGCTGTCTAGATCTGTGAATTGGCCGTTGGCGCGCTGCAGGGCGCGAAGCACCGTGGTGTTGCTCGCTGGTCCGTTGCGCGGGCCTTCCAGAACCTTGAACTCCGTAGGCTGCCCGTCGACAAGTGCATCGTACATACGTTGACCGGGAACCGCAGATTCCGCCACCGAGACCACGGTGTGCCCTTCTCCGGAGAGGAACTGGCTCACACGGAGTTCGGGTCGTGAGAACGGGCGCGCAGAATCGTCGACCGCGGACCCGGCGTCGTCGGCTGGCGAGATGAGGTTGGCATCGGCTTCTGGTCCCCCCGGCTCCAAGTCCGTGTCGACGTCGCCACCGCCGCCCCACCCACCGCCGACCTCCGAGAGCGCCCCATTGAGCGCGCTGCTCGCGGCCTCTCCGGCGTCGAAGACGGGCACGACGTCGTCCCCCGTCTGGTCGAAGCCGGGGCTCGTCCGATCCAGGAGGTCGGCGGTGAACTGGCTGAGCACGTCAGCGCCGAAGCCGCTGAGGGCACCCCCCAGGGCCAGCTCGCCCAGGCCAGTGAGGGAGACGCCGGCTGCAACCTCGAGCCCGGCTCCCGCCGCCACCTCGGCGGCGTCGGTGGCCGGGTCGGCGCCTCCCTGGGCGGCGTTGAGGACGGTGAGGGCGGCCATCAGGCCGAGCTGGATCCAGTGCTCGTTTTGGGCGTGCTCGAGCTGGTCGGCGTAGTC
>Ga0181524_10003300_pt1 | contig 15781 bp, 10 predicted proteins | sample PEATcosm2014_Bin_34_FD_119761 | JGI IMG/M metagenome (GOLD analysis project Ga0181524, IMG submission 119761) | Peatland microbial communities from MTU Mesocosm Facility, Houghton, MI, USA - PEATcosm2014_Bin05_60_metaG | ecosystem: Environmental > Terrestrial > Soil > Wetlands > Peat | place...
CTCGCGCGGGAGATGCAGGTGGCCACTTCCTTGCCCGTTAACAATCCGTCCTCCGAGTCCAGCCGCATCATTAGCGAATGGCTGGAAGATGGCGCGATCGGAACAGTGCGCGAAGTCCACAACTGGTCGAGCCGGCCGTTCTGGCCGCAGGGTATCGAGCGCCCGAAGGAAGCGCAGCCCATACCCGAAGGGCTCGACTGGGATTTGTGGCTTGGCCCCGCCCCGGCGCGGCCTTATAACAAGGCGTATCTGCCCTTCGTCTGGCGCGGCTGGTACGATTTCGGCTGCGGTTCGTTCGGCGACATGGGCTGCTACAGCTTCGCCGGGCTGTTCAAGATTCTCGACCTTACCCCGCCCGTGGCGGTGGAGGCGGTCTCCAGCGAATCCTATGACGAGACGTACCCCAAAGCGTCGATCGTACACCTCGACTTCCCCGCGCACGGCAGCCGCGCGGCGCTTCGCATGTCCTGGTATGACGGCGGCTTGCGGCCACCGCGCCCGGCCGGCATGAACGCGGCGGACAACCGCCTGTTCCTGCCGGGCGAGGTGGGCGAAGGCATCCTGTATGTGGGCGATAAAGGGTATCTGCTCGCGGGCTTCAACGGCGACAACCCGCGCGTCTACCCGGAATCGGACAAATACAAGCTGCCGCCGCGGCAACCTGGCGTGCGTCCGCGCGGCGATCCGGCGCTGGACCAGTGGATCGCCGCCTGCAAGGGGGGACCGGCCGCACTCGCCAATTTCGAGATTCAGAGCCCCGTGACGGAGGCGTTCCTGCTCGGCTGCATGGCCCAACGTTTTGCCGGCCAGCGGCTCGAATGGGACACGGCGAAGGTGAGGGTGACGAGTTTCGAGCGGGCGAATCAGTACGTGGACCCGGAGTACCGGAAAGGGTACGAGGGCTGAAGGAGTAAAGAAGGTACTAGAGCCAGGTGCGCCCTCTTTCGGGCGGATTTTCGGAGCTGGCGCTTGCGGGTTTTTTTCTCCGGCTTGGACTTTTTGAGCATTTCCGGTACATGAGCATCCTATTCCGGCCGCGTGTCCTTGCCGCTTGGGCGTAAACAGTCGGGTTAAGCCCGGCTGGTGTAAGCCATTGTTTTGTAAGTCTTAACATTTTAACCTTGATTTTCGCGATTCCATGGCATAGTGTACAACAGAAGGGAGTTTTCGGTCCCATGCTCAGGTTTTTGCCTTAATCGGTCGACCCGAGGATATTGGGACAAAAAATCAAGTGGCCCATAAGGAGCTCAAATGAAGAGAAAGAAATGTTGTGTAAGGTTTAGCGGCCTTCGATTTCTGTTGGTCGCCGCCGCCCTGGCCGGCGTATTCGCGGCTACAGGGCTTGCACAAGTGGACACCTACCTCGCTTGGGAGGGCGGTGCCCAATATTACGCCCAATGGCAATATGGACTGCGGCACGATCAGGACTTTTTCCCCATCGGCACGTGGGACCAGAGCCCCTGGAACGCTCCATTGTTTCAGGGCATCGGCTTCAATACTTGGGTTGCGCTTTACGACGGCACCGTCGAGATTGATCCGAGCGATGGTCCGCTGCTGCCTCTGCTCCGCGAATATGGGGTTCCCCATATCGGCGACCAGCAGAGCGCGCTGCAGACAGCGGGTACTGATCCCATGACGGGTATGTCTTATGCCACCGAAGCTGCTGAGCACCTGACCGACCCGATTATAGTGGGTTGGATGCAGGAGGACGAGCCGGACAATGCGCAGTATAACGGCAGCACTTACGTGGATTGCGTTCCTCCCTCTCCCTCGTATTACTACCCCAGTTGTCCAGGGGGCTGCAGCTCTACGGATACGGGGGCGCCCGGTACGATTCCCGGGCCATCGATTACCACCCTCTATTCCCAGTTCAAAGCGGCCGATTCGAACCGGCCGGTCTATCTTGGCCTCGGCCAGGGCACCGGTTATCCATCCAATGCGTGCTACAGCGGCCGCGGATCGACCTGCTGCGGGAGCAGCCGCAACTTGAGTGACTACCCGGTATACGTTCAGGGCGGCGACATCCTCAACGCCGACGTATACCCGCAGAACGACCTCCATCCGATGTGGTGGATCGGCAGAAAGACCGACCGGCTGCGCTATTGGTCCAACTATGCGAAACCGGCCTGGGACGATATGGAGATGAATAATTTCGACGACAGCAGCTCCGTCTCGCTGAGCACGGCCGAAATGGACGCGGAATTCTGGATGTCGATTATTCACGGTGGACATGGCATCGTTTGGTTTACCCACCAGTTCTCCCCCGTATTCGAAGAAGCCTCCGCCTTCGCTCCCGAGCACTCGGCCGCGGAAGCCCAGATGGCGCTGGACGACATTCAAGTCGCCGCTCTGGCCCGCGTGCTCAACACGCCCTCGGTGGCCAACGGTATGGCGAGTTCGGTAACGTCGAGCAACCGCTATGCCGGGATCAACTACATGTTGAAACGCTACGGCGGATATACGTTTCTGTTGACCCAGAACGACGGGTTGCCGCAGAACCAGACCTCGGGCGCGAACCCCATCAGCGAGCTCAGCGCATTCTGTCACGGCAATACGACCTGCACCAATTCCACATCCCTGAAGGCCGGTTCTCAGCACATGTTGCCCGCGGGCGGCACTACCGCTACTTTTACATTGGCCGGCTTTCCGGCCAGCGCCACCGCAACCGTTCTGGGAGAGAACCTGACGGTGAGCAACGTGCCTACCATTGGCACCGTCAACGGTTTCATCACTGTTTGTGGAGGAACCTTCTCCTACGACGCGTGCGGCGGGGGCGTCGGGAGCCTTAACCCGAATGGAACGTTTAATTCCCCGGCTACGCCGTACTACTTTGCGGCGACTGCGAGCAACCTGGGCATCTACACCCAACAGTGGCTTATACCAGTTGGGACCGCAGCGACCGTGTATGCTCAAGCGGCCACTTCCGGATCATACCGGACGATCTCCATCGTCAACGGCGTGTTCCAGGACAGTTTCGCCGACAGCTACACGCGCCACATCTACCAGATCAACTTCGATCCGAATCCCAATCACGCTTTGATTGGCGATGTAAACGGCGACGGAGTAGTCAATTACGCCGATTACGTGATCGTGCAAGCGGCGCAGAATACCACCGCCGGAATGCCCGGATACGATCCGAGAGCGGATATCATCCGGGACGGCGCGGTGAATAACCAGGACCTTCTGGTTGTAGCCGACATTATCGCGGATGTAAATCACGATGGAGTTGTGAATTGCACCGACTACGACATCGTCAAAGCCGCGCTCGGAACACAGAGCGGACAGCCCGGATGGAACCCGGCGGCGGACATAAACGGCGATGGCGTCGTCAATTCAGCGGATCTCGCCATCGTGACAGTGGCCCTGAATGGTCAGCATTGTAGCTAGCTAAGGGAGAGATACGGAAACCATGAAGACGTGATATTGAGCCGGTGACGTACGGACTCCTGGGGACCGCTCTGGCGCGGTTAGCCTGGATCCTGCGCAAGAAGGTGCGCCGGTAATAGCAGGCGGCAACTCAGCCCCGCAAGCATAGCGCCCTCCCTCTTAACGGAGCGAGGTCCGCGATGCTTGCGGGGCTTTTTTGTGCATAATTAGAGCCGGGGCGGATGGAAACCGATACGCAAATACTCCGGACCTTCGGCTACGCACCCGGCGTCGAAATCAACTACGAGGTCCGGGGACTGGGACACAAGCCCGCGGTGCTTGTGCACGGTTTTGGCGCCTCGCTCGAGGAATGGCGCTCCCTCCAGCCGTATCTCGAACCGCACCTGCGGCTGTATCTGGTGGACCTGAAAGGATTCGGTCTGTCCTCAAAGCCCCAGGACGGCGCCTACTCGGTCGAGGATCAGGCGTCGATCCTGGCGTCTTTTCTCGAACGGCTGGACCTCGCCGGGGTCTGCCTGATCGGACACTCCTTGGGCGGCTTGGTTGCGCTGTCGACCTGCCTGAAACTTGCCGCGACTCGGGACGCCGGCCGCGTTGGTTCCCTGGTTCTGATCGACGCGCCCGCAACGACCCAGCGCTTGCCCTTCTTCATCCGGCCGCTGACCAACCCGGTGCTCAGCCCCATGCTCAGTGCCGTGCCCTGGCGCTCCCTGGCCCGCCACGTGCTGAGACGTATCTTCTATGACGCCGCGCAGGTGACCGGGGAGCTGGCAGAACGATACGCGCGGTTTCTCGACTTGCCGGGCAGCCATCGCGCCATGATCGCCTCCGCGCGGCAGATCCGGCCACGCTACGCCCATTACCCCCCGGCCCGGCTGGATGCCCTGCCCACCCGCACACTGATCCTATGGGGCGAGCAAGACCGCGTCGTGCCCCGCTGGCAGGCCGGCCTCCTGAAGGAGCATATTCCCGATTCGAAACTGATCATCCTCCCCGCGTGCGGCCACATGCCGCCGGAGGAGTACCCCGAGGAAACGGCCCGCGAAATTCTTAGTTTTCTGGCTGGGTGACGCCGGCTTTCACGCGCATCGCCGCCTCGGCCCGCCGGATCGCCTTTTCCCGCAGATCGTACGCATCGATGGCTTTCTGTGCGCCTGATCGAGCCATAGCGCCGCTCAGTCGCTTCTCCGCCTCGTCGAAGGTCGCCTCGGCATCCATTCGCGCGGCGGTGGCTATGTCGTCCGCCTCCTTTACTCGCTGGGCCGCGTATTTGATCGCCGGATCGACGCCCTTAGCGCCCTCTTTGGCCTTTTCGTAGGACTGGCTCGCCCTGGGGTTACGCACGGCGCGGGCCTGGGTCTCCACCTCGCGATAGGCCTTCTTTAAGTCGTCGCTCCAGCCCGCTTTCACCTTCTTTTCCAGTTCGTCGAGGGCGGCCGTGCCTGCGTCCGCGACCGTCCGCACCCTCTTCTTCTCGAAGAGCCATCGCCAGATGGACCACTCCTTGCCTACGTTGAGCAGCCGCCTGGCTTCTTCCACGGCGATAAGCTTTTGCATCCGGTTTTGTCACTCCGCGATGTTCTTACCGAAATTGAAACACGGACCAACCCCGACCCGGACGGTATACCGGCCGTTTCGGAGGAGGTCGTTGAACAGGTGATCGTACACCAAATCCGATTGTATGCGCAGGCCAAAGTGCTTCGAAAAAAGCAAGTCGGTGCCCACGGCGAACCCATAGAATCCAGTCCAGTCCACTTTTCTCCCGGAGGGTACCAACTCAGCCGCAATGGCCTGCGCGATCGGGTCTGTGGGATTCGGAATGGCAGCCTCGCGGATGGCCCCGAAGGAGGGCCGCGCAAACAGGGTCACTTGTTTAAAGTGGCGATACGCGTACTGCGGTCCCACGGCAAAGGTTTGTGTTTCGGAATGAGCCGGCACCGTTAACGCGTATCCGGCGGGAATTTGCCCGAGCGCGGCCAACTGTGCCAGTTGCGCACCCAGTTGCTGCTGCAACGCGATCGGCAGCAGGCTCGGCTTCAGCGTCAGATCGCCGGTCGCGTTGCTGTAATCGAACCCGACCGAGTACCAGGTTGCCGGCCTGACGCCGAACTGGAATTGAAAGCCATTTTCAGGAAGCCCGATCGCCGGGCTGTTGAAGTAGGAGTAACCCACCAGGGCGTCGAAACGGGTCACATACGTCTGCTGACAAATGGCGGGCGCGGCCAGCAGGAACATAGCCGCGGAGAGCGCCCCGGCCCGCCAAGCTCTTTCGAGAGACATGCGTTAACCTCCCGACTCATGCCGCGGGCACTATGTCCGGATTGCCACGGCCAGCGGCATGCAGAAACAGGTTATCACTGTCTCAGAGAAGTGGGTATAAGAATCTTCATCTATCAATTCCCGGAACGTGCCGAGGCCGGCCCTGCGCGCGGAACCGTGCGCCGAGCCGCATTTCTAGAGGGCGTAGCGCCCGGCTTCCATCACGTGCCGGGCGATCTCGCGGCCCAACCGTATCGTGTCGGCCGGCTCGTGCTTGGCGAGCTTGCGCAGGATTGCCATCTGAGTCCGCAGCATGTCACCCTCGGCCACCGCGGCAATCACCTTACGCGACGACAGCTCGACCGCCTGGAAGGCTTTCGCAGCATAGTATTGGGTCAAACGGACCGCCTGCTTGGCCGCCGAAGCCCCACTCGCCAGCAGTTTTTCGGTGCGCAGGAGGGAGGATTCCAGGGCATAGACTTCCGCGATCGAATCGGCCAGCGCGCCCATCACTTCCTGCTGATCCACCAGGCCCTGCATGTATCTCTGGGAGGCCGCACCGGCGGCAAACAGGCCGAGTTTCTTCGCGTTGGCCAGCAGCTTGTGAACGCCAGCCAGCGGGCCTTCGCCATCTTCGGCGGCTGGGCCGGACATGACCTCGTCCACGACCTTCTGGATGGCCGCGAGCAGTGGCAGTTTGCCCGCTAGAGCCCGTTTCATCAGCCATCCGGTGATGATCAGGCGGTTGATCTCGTTGGTGCCCTCGAAAATCCGGTTGATACGCGAGTCGCGGTAGGCGCGCTCGGCCGGGTACTCCTCCACGTAGCCGTAGCCGGCATAGATCTGCACGACGTGGTCCACGACCAGGTCCAGCATCTCCGATCCCCAGACCTTGAGGATCGAGCACTCGACGGCGTACTCCTCGATACGCTTCTGAATCTCTCGGGAGGCCCCTTCGGCGTGCGGGTCCACGTCGGCCAGGGCCTGGTCGATCATCCCGATGGTGCGATAGACCATCGACTCTCCGGCGTAGATTCCCGCCGCGCACTCGGCCAGCTTCTCCTGGATCAGCCCGAACTCGCAGATGGATTTCCCGAACGCCTTACGCTCCTTGGCGTACTGAATGGCATCCTGCAATCCATTGCGGGCCCCGCCGACGCAGGCTGCGCCCAGCTTGAACCGGCCGATGTTCAGAATGTTGAAGGCGATGTGCTGACCTTTGCCGGGTTCTCCGAGCAGGTTTTCGACCGGCACTTGGCAGCTCGTGAGGACCAGCGGGCAGGTAGACGATCCCCGGATTCCGAGCTTATGCTCCTCGGCGCCGATGGCGAGACCGGGCGTGTCACGCTCGATCAGGAAAGCCGAGAATTTCTCCCCGTCGATTTTGGCGAACACGGTGAACAGGTCGGCGAAGCCGCTATTGGTGATCCACATCTTTTCGCCGTCGAGCACGTAATACCGGCCATCCGGGGAGAGAGTTGCCCTTGTGCGGCAGTTCAATGCGTCCGAACCGGAGGAGGATTCCGAAAGCGCATAAGCAGCGATCCACTCGCCGGTCGCCAGCTTGGGCAGGTATTTCCGCTTCTGCGCCTCGGTGCCGTACCAGACGATCGGCAGCGTGCCGATACCCGTGTGGGCGGAGAAGGCCACCGCGAAGCTCGCCAGCCGGCTGATCGACTCGGTGACGAGCGCCGAGGTCACTTTGTCCATCTCGAGGCCGCCGTATGTCTCGGGAATATCCACCGCCATCAACCCGAGCTCCCCGGCCCTGCGGAGCAAGCCCCTGGTTACGGTGAAATCCTTTGCTTCGATCTCCTGGGCCGCGGGCATGACCTCGTTGAGGGCGAACGCGGCCGCGGTCTTGGCGATCTGCCGGTGTTCGTCGGAGAAATCCTCCGGCGTGAATACGTCCTGCGGCCGGGTTTCTTCAATAAGAAACCCTCCGCCCTTGGGTTTGCCTGCCGTCGCCGGCTGGTTGATCGTGGCCATACTGCCCCCTTAATTCAAGCTCTCGAAAATTCCCGCGGCGCCCATGCCGCCGCCCACACACATCGTCACCAGGCCGTACCTGGCTCCGCGCCGCCGCAATTCCCCAAGCAGAGTGGCGGTCAGTTTCGCGCCCGTGCAACCCAGCGGGTGCCCCAGCGCGATCGCGCCGCCATTGACGTTCACCCGGGAGACGTCCAGACCGAGGCATTTGATGACAGCGAGGGATTGGGCCGCAAATGCCTCGTTCAACTCGATGAGCTCGATCTGGTCCAGGGTCAGCCCGGCGAGCTTGAGGGCTTTCGGGATGGCGTAGACCGGTCCTACCCCCATCTCCTCGGGCAGGCACCCGGCATACGCATACGAAACGAAGCGCGCCAGCGGCTTGATGCCCAGGGCTTTGGCGCGCTCCTCCGACATCACCACGGCCGCGGCAGCTCCATCCGAGGTCTGCGAGGAGCTGCCCGCCGTCACGGTCCCGTTGACGTGGAACGCCGGTTTGAGTTTCGCCAGCGCTTCGAGCGACGAATCGGCGCGCGGGCCTTCGTCCACCTTGAACTGGATTTCCGTCTTCTGCGGCCTGGACTTCGCGTCCGGTACGGTAAGGGTGACCGTGACCGGCACGATCTCCTCGGTGAACCTGCCGGCCGCCTGCGCGGCCAGCGCCTTCTGGTGGCTCGCCAGGGAGAACCGGTCGGATTCCTCGCGCCCGATACCGTAGTGGCGCGCGACGCGCTCGGCCGTCAGCCCCATGGAGAGATACGATTCCGGATAGTGCTCCTCGAGCCACGGATTGATGGAGATTTTGTTGCCGCCCATGGGTATTTGAGACATCGATTCCGCTCCGCCGGCCACGATGACGCCGGCGCCTCCGCCGCGGATTCGTTCCGCGGCGAGCGCGATCGACTGGAGCCCCGACGCGCAGAAACGGTTGATGGTCATGGCGGCGGACTCGACCGGCATGCCGGCCCGAAGCGAAGCGATGCGCGCCACGTTCATCCCCTGCTCCCCTTCCGGCATGGCGCAGCCGAGGATCACGTCCTCGACTTCCGCTTTGTCCAGGTTGGGCACGCGCTGGAGCGCGCCCTGGATAGCCGCTGCGGCCAGATCATCGGGGCGCGTCGCCCGCAAGGCGCCCTTCGGAGCCTTGCCGACGGCCGTCCGGACCGCACTTACGATTACCGCGTCTCTCATTTCTGTGTCTCCAGACTTCACTTAGAGTCTCGACCGCTCCCTAACGGTCGCGGCTCAGTCAGCCGTCAGGGAGCGGTTGCCTTAGTTCCTTAATGGCTTGCCCATCTTTAGCGTGTAGGCGATGCGCTCTTGCGTCTTCTTCTCGCCGCACAGAGACAGGAATGCCTGCCGCTCCAGATCCAGCAAGTACTGCTCGCTCACCAGGGTTCCTGGCGTGATCTTGCCGCCGCACAGGACGAAGGCCACCCAATTCGCGATTTTCACGTCGTGGCCGCTGATATATTCGCCCTCCCGCATCATCCGCACGCCCAATCTGAACGTGGCCAGAATGTTCTCTCCGGGCGCGGGAATATCCGCTCGCGGCGGTGGCGGAGCGTAGCCGGCGTCGGCGATGCTCAGCGCTAACTCTTTCGCGTCGTGCAAAAGCCGCTCGCGATTCATGGTGATCCGGTCCCCAGCCGACACGAAACCGAGCCTGCGCGCCTCGAAGGCCGAGGTCGAGACCTTGGCCATCGCCACCGTCTCGAAACTCCGCCGCAATGCCTCGAACTCCTGGACCGATTCGCTGCGGAGTCCCTCGCGAACCGCAGCCGCGGCCTCCAGGGCACGCAGGGTCATTTCCTTGCAGCCGCCGCCGGCGGGCAGCAACCCCACACCAGCCTCTACCAGGCCCATGTATAGCTCGGCGTGAACCTGGCGGCGCACGCCGTGGATGGCCATCTCGGCCCCGCCGCCGAAGCAGAAACCGAACGGCGCGGCAACCACCGGCCGCGGGCAGAACTTGATCGCGGAGGTCATCCGCTGGAACTCCCGAATGGCGCGGTCGATCTCGTCCCACTCGCCCTCTTGCGCGCTCAGGAGCAACTGCATGAGGTTCGCGCCGACGGAGAAGTTGTCCGCGTCCCCGCTGATCACGAACGCCGCGAAGTTTCGCACCGCGTCGCCGTCGGGGCGGAGCACATCGTTGACCAGGCGGACAATGTCCTCGCCGATCGCGTCCTTCTTCGAGTGGAATTCGAGGCAGGCGACGGCGTCGCCGAGATCGACCAGCGACGCGCCCGCGTTCTGGCGGATGACGCCGTTGGACGCCCGGAAACTCGCCACCCGCGCGACACCATCGGGCCTCGGAACCTGCCGGTACGCGCCGGCGGCCGGGTCGAAGCACTCCCGCCCGTGACTGCGGTACCATGCGTCTCCGCCCGCGGCCAGCAGGCGCTCGGCAACCGGACTCACCACTTCGCCCGCCGCACGCATGCGCTCCACCGTCGCGCGCACACCGGCCGCATCCCAGAGCTGAAACGGTCCCATCTCCCAGTTGAAGCCGGCATGCATGGCGCGATCGACGCTAGAGACATCCCCGGCAATCTCGGGGAGGCAATCGGCCGCGTAGTTCCAGAGCGCGGTCAGCAGCCGCCAGTGGAACCGCGCCGCTTTATCCTTCCGGACATCTCCTTCGAGAAGCTGGCGGAGCCGCTCCGGCAGCCGTTCGGCGTTCTTCGCCATCTCGAGCAGCGGCAGGTTGGGCCTGGCCGCCGGGCGGTATTCGAGCGTCTTCCAGTCGAGCGCGAAGCGAATGTCTTTCCCTTCGCTGTCCTTTTCCTTGCGGTAGAAGCCTCGTCCGGTCTTGTCCCCGAGCCAGCGGCGTTCGAGCATCGTTTGGATGAACGGAGGAATCGCCAGATCCTGCCCGTCCTGGCGGGAATGAGAACGCGGGAAATTGGCCACGACATGCGCCAGCACGTCCAGCCCGACCAGGTCGGCCAGGCGGAACGTCCCGGTCCGCGGCCAGCCGATGGGCGTGCCGGTGAGCGCGTCCACTTCCTCGACGGTGAGGTCTTCCTGCTGCATCAGCCGGACGGCTTCCAGCATCGTAAACACGCCGATACGATTGGCGATGAAGTTGGGCGTGTCGCGCGCAAACACGACCTCCTTGCCCAATCTCAGGTCGGCGAACTGGGAAATCGCCTCTACGGCCTCCGGGTCCGCTTCCGGGGTCGCGATGATTTCCACGAGGCGCATGTAGCGCGGCGGGTTGAAGAAATGCGTGCCGAACCATCGCCGGCGCAGCGCTTCCGGCATGTTCGCGGCGATCGAGGCGACCGGCAGGCCGCTGGTGTTCGTCGTGAGGATGACGTCCGGCTTCAAGTGCGGGACGATCTTCGCCAGCAGCGCCTGCTTGATGCCGAGATTCTCCGTCACGGCCTCGATCACCCAGTCGCAGCCGGCCAGCAAGGCGAGATCGTCGTCGAAATTGCCGGTCACGATCCTCGAAGCCAGCGAAGGATCGAAGAAAGCCGCCGGTTTGGCCTTCTTGAGCGCCTCCAGCGCCTGCATTGCGAAGCCGCTGCGCGCGCCGGTTTCGGCGGCGATGTCCAGCAGCACCACCGCGAGGCCGGCGTTTGCAAGATGGGCGGCGATCCGCGACCCCATGGTGCCCGCGCCCAATACGGCTGCTTTCCGGATGAGCGCGGACGGCGCCCGGTGCGGCGGAGGCAGTTCGGCCGGCGCCGGTTTCAACATTGCGTCCACAGTCATGCTTTTTGCTCCTGATTCCTCTCTCGCGCCAATCCCCGGGTCAGGGTGCGCGCGAATTGCGTGGCTATTTCTTCCGGTGAGAGGGCTCCGTCGGGTTCGTACCACATGCAGATCCAGTTCACCGCCCCGGCAATCGAGAACGCTGCGATCTTGGGGTCGCACGGAGTGATCGATCCGTCCTCGATCCCTTCCTGGATGAACGAGCGCAGGCGCTGATCGATCTTCCTTTTGCGGGCGCGCACCTCGGTCCGGGCTCCGCTCGAAAGATCGCCCTCATCCAGCCGCATCACGCAGCGGCCGAAATTCACGGTCATGACATTCGCGTACGCATAGATGAAGGCCTCGACCTTTTCCAGGCCCGTTCCGTACCGGGCCGCGATTTGACCGAGGGTATCCCCGATCATGCCGGTGCCCAGCCGGTAACACTCGACCAGAATCTCTTCTTTGTTGCGAAAATAGTGGTAAAGCGTGGGTTTGGTGACCTTGAGGCGTTCGGCTACATCATTCAGCAGCGTTCGCCCGTAGCTCTTCTCGAGGAACAACTGCGCGGCGGTTTCGAGGATTGCCTCGCGCTTGGTCTCCGGGTCCCGGCGACGGCTGGCAAACGCTTTCGTGCGCGGATTTGCGATGGCTGAATCTTTCGGCATGCCCAGTTGCCGAGAGTGGTTGACACTCGGACTAACTACTGGTATCTTACCCACGGGTAAGGAAAATCGCAAGTGGCGACCGGGGGGCCGCTCTTGAGTGAAATTCCGCACCGCAATCGTTGCGATCGGCAACACTGAGAGGGAAGGGCGATATGAACGGGAGGGTTACTGGGGTTCCTGCGATTTCTGAAGACGAGCTGCCGCTCGAACGGTTATACCGCTGGGAGCGCGAGCGCGCCAACAAGCTGTTTCTGACGCAACCATATGGTGGCGGCCGGTTGCGTGAATGGACCTGGTTGCAAGCGGCGCGCGAGATCCGCCGCATGGCCGGCTACCTCAAAGCGCAGAACTGGGAACCGGGTTCCCACGTGGCGATCCTGTCAAAGAATTGCGCCTGGTGGGTGATGGCCGATCTGGCAATCTGGATGGCCGGGCATGTCACCGTGCCGGTCTATCCTTCCTTGAGAGCGATGACGGTGCGCCAGATCCTCGAGCATAGCGAGTCGAAAGCTTGTTTCATCGGCGCGATGGATGAGCCGGAAGCGGCCACCGCCGGAATCCCGGCCGGCCTGAGGCTGATTCACTTCCCGACGGCGGCAACAGGCCCCGGGCGGGACTGGGACACCGTGGTCGCCGAGAGCCTGGCAATCGAAGGCCACCCTACGCGGGCCGCCGGCGATCTTGCGACCATCTTCTACACCTCCGGCACAACCGGCGCGCCGAAGGGCGTGATGCACCACTTCACGGCGCTCAGTTTCTTCACCAGGTCGTTCACTCGGGGATACGATCTCTCGGGTGAGGATCACCGCATTCTCTCGTATCTCCCGATGGCGCACATTCTGGAGCGCGAGGGCCAGGAACTGCCGGCCATACTGCTCGGGTGGCATATCTTCTTCACGGAGGGCCTGGAGAGCTTCCTGACCGATCTGCAGCGCGCCCGGCCGTCCTCCGTGTTCCTCGCCGTACCACGGGTGTTATTGAAATTGCAGCAGGGCGTGTACGAGAAAATCCCCAGGAAGAAGCTGGACCGGTTGCTTCGGATTCCCGTGGTCAGGCGTATCGTCCGGAAAAAGATCCTGCATCAACTCGGACTCGACGCGGTGCGCTACGCCGCCTGTGGGGCCGCGCCTCTGCCTCCCGAGAACCTGATGTGGTTTCGCGACCTCGGGCTGAACCTGCTCGAAGGGTACGGCCTGACCGAAGCCATGATTACGCACCTGACCAGGCAGGGCAAGGTGCGCCCCGGTTACGCGGGCAGCCCCCTGGACGGAGTAGAGGCCAAGCGCGCCGGCAACGGAGAACTGCTGCTCAGAAGCCCGATGAATATGCTCGGCTACTACAAAGATCCGGCCGCGACGCGCGAGGCATTCACGGAGGACGGATTCCTGCACACGGGCGACATTGTGGAAGTCGAGCCCGAAGGCCAGATCAAAATAGTGGGCCGGATCAAAGAGCAATTCAAGACCAGCAAAGGGAAGTATGTCGCGCCGGCGCCTATAGAGACGAAACTCGCCGCGCATCCCGATGTCGAGTCCTGCTGCCTGATGGGGGCTGGCCTCGCGGCTCCGTTCGGTGTGATCGTTTTGTCTCCCGAAGCGCGGCAGCGATGCGCCGACCCGATCCTGAAGAAGGAGCTCGAGGATTCCTTGCAGGAACGATTGGAGCAGGTGAACACGCAACTGGAAGCGCATGAGCGTGTCCTGTTCCTGGCGCTCGTCGAGGGACCGTGGACAATCGGAAACGGGATGATGACGCCGACCCTCAAGCTGAAACGGGCCGCCGTCGAGACACAGTACCTGGCCTACGTTGACTACTGGAAGAGCCAGGACCGGGTGGTCGTCTGGGAAACCGAAGCAAGGACACGGCACGCTGGCGCCGCCGATCCAGCCTGAAGGCCGCACGGGTTCACGGCTCCGCGGAAAGAAGATCCCTGATGCAGAGCAGCATGATGCGGTTCCCGCTGACCCTCACGTCGATTCTGGAGCGCGCGGGAAAGCTGTTCGGAAAGGTGGAGATCGTCTCCCGGCTGCCCGACAGGAGCCTGCACCGGTCGAACTACGCCGATTTATACCGGCGCTCGCGAGCTCTGGCCGCCGCGCTTGCCGGCGCGGGGCTGGGCCGCGGCGAACGGGTCGCCTCACTGATGTGGAATCACGTGTGGCATCTGGAGAGCTATTTCGGCGTGCCTGCCTCAGGGGGTGTGCTCCACACCCTCAACCTGCGGCTGCATCCCGATGAGCTGGCTTACATCGTGAACCACGGCGGGGACCGGATGCTGATTGTGGACGACGTGTTGCTGCCGGTGTACGAAAAGTTCCGCGCTAAAGTCCGGATAGAACGGGTCATCGTTGTGCCCACCACCGGCCGTCCCGTCCCGGCGGGATACGAAAACTATGAGGAGTTCCTGAAACACGGAGCGGACGGCTACCAGTTCCCGCAACCGGATGAGGACGAAGCGGCCGTCATGTGCTACACCTCCGGCACCACCGGGGCGCCGAAAGGCGTCATCTATTCCCATCGGGCCCTGGTGCTCCATTCCTTCTGCATCTCCCTGCCGGATTGCTTTTCTCTCGGGCAGAACGGCTGCATCCTCCCGGTGGTGCCCATGTTCCACGCCAATGCATGGGGCTGTCCTTACGCCGCCAGCATGCTCGGGATGAAGCAGGTGATGCCGGGGCAGCATCTGGATGCGGCCAGCCTGCTGGAACTGCTCGAAGGGGAAGGAGTGACGCGAACCGCCGGTGTGCCCAGTGTCTGGTTTGGCATCCTCGAGCTTCTCGACCGGGAACCCGGGCGCTGGAGACTGGACCCGAAACTGCTCGTGGTGGTGGGCGGGGCGGCGCTCCCCGAATCCATGATACGGGCCTTCGATCGCCACGATATCGATGTCCGGCAGGCCTGGGGCATGACGGAAATGACCCCGGTCGGCACGGTGAGCAGTCTCAAGAGTTGCATGCGGGGCTGGTCCGGCCAGGACCAGTTGGCGGCCCGCGCCAAGCAGGGCCCGCCGGTTCCTTTCATCGAGTGCCGCGCGATGGCCGCGGAACGGGAAGTGCCTTGGGATGGCCAGAGCATGGGCGAGTTGCAGGTGCGCGGTCCATGGGTGGCGTCCGGCTACCACGACCTGCCCGATCTCCGGCAGAGCTGGACCGCGGACGGCTGGTTCCGTACGGGCGACGTGGTGACGATTGATCCGGAAGGCTACGTCAAGATCGCCGATCGCACCAAGGACCTGATCAAGTCCGGCGGGGAATGGATCAGTTCCGTGGATCTCGAGAACGCTCTGATGGGGCATCCGTCGGTTCGGGAAGCCGCAGTCATCGCCGTCGCCCATCCCCGGTGGCAGGAGCGGCCGCTGGCGGTGATCGTGCTCAAAGAGGGCTGTACAGCAACACCGGAGGACCTGCGCTCGCATCTGGCGGCGAAGTTCAGCCACTGGCAATTGCCGGACGCCATCGTCTTTGTGCCGGAGATTCCGCGCACGTCGGTAGGCAAGTTTCAGAAATCCCGGCTGCGGGAAATGTTTAGCGGCTGGGAGTGGAAAGAGACCGGTGCTGGCACCGCTATTAGGTAGCGAAGACCGCGTATCGTGTCACGGGGTGGTAACCCAGCTTGCGGTACATCGAAAGCCCGGCCTCGCTCGATTGCAGGACGGAGTATTCTATGCCCGCCGTCGCGCGCACCGCTTCGAGAGCATGGCGCATGACCGTCTCGGCGCATCCCCGGTGCTGATAGCCGGGCAAGGTGCCCACCGCATAGATGCCGGCCACATC
>Ga0181524_10003301_pt1 | contig 15777 bp, 14 predicted proteins | sample PEATcosm2014_Bin_34_FD_119761 | JGI IMG/M metagenome (GOLD analysis project Ga0181524, IMG submission 119761) | Peatland microbial communities from MTU Mesocosm Facility, Houghton, MI, USA - PEATcosm2014_Bin05_60_metaG | ecosystem: Environmental > Terrestrial > Soil > Wetlands > Peat | place...
GAGCTCACGAACCTGCACACGTTCAGCCATCTACAAAGTCTGCGCGATCACGGTCGCGAGGTGGTGGACGCGACCCCTCAGACGTTGCCGGTCACGGCACTAGAACGGCACCGACTCGACCAAACCCGGCGAGAAGGGAGGCGAAATTGAGCGACCCGGAACCCGGCCGGGGGCCCGCCGCGACAAGCCGCGTCGTCCTCGTCGGCCTCGGGAACATCTCCTCGGCTCACCTGTCCGCCCTTGAGGAGATCGGTTCGGTTGGAAACGTCGTCGGCGTCGACCCGAGCCCCAAATCGCCGGCCACCTTCCGCGGGGCGCCACTTCCCGTCCACCGTGAGCTGCGTGACGCCCTGGCCGCTCCCGCCGACCTCGTCGTCGTGGCGACCCCGACGGGCTCGCACGCCGCGGTCGTCGACGCGGTGCGGGCTTGCGACGCCGGGGTGCGCGTCCTCGTCGAGAAGCCCGCGGCCGGCAACCTCGGGGACGCGCGGCGGCTTCTCGCCGCCGGGTCCGGGGTGCAGGTGATCCTCCACTCGGGGTTCGCCCCCGAGGTGCTGTGGGCAGCCCGGTTCTGCGGCACCGAGCGGGACCGTCTCGGGGACATCGTCTCGCTCGCGGCGTGGTTCGGCAGCCCCTACGCGGACGACGAGGACAGGCGCGCCAAAAGCCTCGTGAACAGCTGGCTCGACTCGGGCATCAATGTGCTGAGCGTCATCGCCCGGTTCGTCGTCCCCGCGGGCGTCATCTCCTTCCGGCCGCTCGCCGACCACGCGAGCACCTTCGAGGCGCGACTGCGCCTCGATTCGGACGGCTCGCGGGAAGGCACGATCGTCACGACCTGGCAGGCCGCCGCGACCACCCAGTCGTTGCGACTGCGGTTCGACGACGGCTCGGAGCTCCTCGTCGACCTCGTGGCCGGCGCGGCAACGCATTTCCGCGACGGTTCCGTCACCGAGATGTTCACGCGACCCGGGCGCGGCGGGCACCTCGGCCACCAGTACGCCAACTTCTACCGCGACTACTTCGGGCGACAGCAGTGGCAGTACCCCGACGACCAGGTCGCCGAGCTCCACGCGCTGCTCTTCTCGGCGATGGAAGGCGTCGCGCGATAGGACCGCCGCGAGGCGACTCCCGGTCGGCGTGCGATCTGCCGGCTCCGTTGTCGCGACCGGTCGCCGCCCCGACGAAGGGCGGCGGTGCTAGGCCGGCGTCGGCACCTCCTCGGCGACGTGACCGTCCCCGTCGCCCTCGACCTCGTGGTGGCGGAGGAGATGGTGGTGGCCGAGGCGGGCCTTCTGGGCCCTCGATTCCTCGTCCTCGTGGATGTACTTCTCGCCCCGCATCGCCGAGGCGATCGCGGCGATGACGCTCATCACGACGGCGAAGACGAGGATCACCGTGAGGGCGTGCTTGAAAGGCGGGCCGATCAGCTGGGGGAAGAACTCCCGGCTGGTGATGAGCTTCGCCTGCCCCGCTCCGAGATGGGCGAGTACCTTCGGTCCGAGGAGCATCTTCAACGGGTTGTATCCGAGGAAGGCCGCGAACAGGTACCCGAGCGGCGGCGCCTTGGCGAGCTTCGCCGCGACGCCCGCCGGGACCCCGTGGGCGGTCAGTCCCACGAGCAGGGCGTGGGGCACCGAGCTGTTGAGACCGAGGATGAGCAGCGTGAAGAAAAGCCCCATCGAAAGCGGCAGGCCGGAGTTGGCGAGCGTCACGCGCATGCCCGAGGCGGCGCCCCGGTGGCGGGCCGGCACCGAGTTCATGATCGACGAGGTGTTCGGCGCGGCGAACAACCCGCCCCCGATCCCGGTCGTGAACATGACGGCGGCGAACGGCCAGTACGAGAAGTTCGCCGGGAAAAGGATCATCACGCCGTACATCGCGCCCGACAGCAACATCCCCGCCGTGGCGAACGGCCGCGCCCCGTAGCGGTCCGACAGTCGCCCGGACAGCGGTCCCGAAACGACGAAGCCAATCATGAACGGCATCATGTAGATCCCAGCCCACAGCGGCGTGACGGTGAAGTTGTAGCCGTGCTCGGGCAGCCAGATGCCCTGGAACCAGATCATCAGCATGAACTGGAAGCCGCCCCGGCCGACCGAGCCCAAGAACCCGGCCGCGTTGCCGGCGGAGAACGCCCGGATCCGGAAGAGCGACAGCCGGAAAAGCGGCGCCTCCACCTTTGTCTCGATATAGAGGAACAACCCGAGGAGCGCGAGGCCCCCGAAGATCATCTCCAAAACGAACGGGTCGCCCCATCCCGTCAGTGAGTGGCCGTAGGGCTTGATGGCATAGGTGAAGCCGGTCAGCACCATGGCGAGGCCACCCGCGAAGGCGATGTTGCCCAGCCAGTCGATCCGGGCGGGGATGCGGATCCCGATCTCTTTCAGCTTGAGATACGCCCAGATAGTGCCGAAGACCCCGATCGGGACGTTGGCGAGGAACACCCAGCGCCAGCCCACCTGGGAAAGCAGACCGCCGACGATGATGCCGAGGAATGAGCCGAGAATCGCGGCGACCATGTTCGTGCCCAACGCGAAGCCCAGCTGTTCGGCCGGAAAGGCGTCGGTGATGATGGCGGCCGAGTTCGCCATGAGGAGCGCCCCGCCGATCGCCTGGAACATCCGCAGGATGATGAGCTCCAGGGCCCCGTCCGAACCGGTGCTCCACACGAGCGAGAGCAGGATCGCTCCGAGCGTGAACCAGGCGAAGCCGAGGTTGTACATCTTCACCCGGCCGAAGATGTCGCCGATGCGGCCGACGGTCACCACGACAGCGGCCATCACGAGCATGTAGCCCATCAGGATCCAGAGCAGGTACGGGAAGTTCGCGCCGACGAGCGGGTCGAGGTGGATGCCCCGGAAGATGACCGGCAGGGCGATCATCAGGCTCGTGGCGTTCGTCGTCGCCAGCAGCACGCCGACGGTCGTGTTCGAGAGGACCACCCACTTGTAACGCGGTCCGACGATCGGTGGTTTCGCCGACGTTGTTGCCGTCACCGGTCTACTCCCTTCAGCGGGCGGCCTCGGCCGCCCGTGTCACTGGCCGTCAGTTGCGTCGTCAACTTCGGCGCCTCGGGGGCGCGTTCGGCGGCGAGCGTCTCGATGACGGCGACGGCGCGCTCGAGCGCCCGGCGGTCCGATTCGCTGAGCGCGTCGAGACGCCCGGCGAGCCAGGCCGTCCCGATCCGGTCGCGCCTGTCGAGGAGCTCGGCACCCGCGGCGGTGGCGACGAGGATGATCCCCCTCCGGTCCTCCGGATTCGCCCGCCGCGTGATGAGACCCGCCTCCTCGAGCTTGTCGGCGAGACGCGTCGCCGCCGGCGAGGGCAAACCCTCGATCTCGGCGAGCTGGCCGACGCTCAACGGTCCCGACTGCACCACCGTGGCGAGCGCGGAGAGCTTGGCGATCGTGAGGTCCGAGGGGTCTCGGCGGCGAATCTGGCGGCTAAGGCGGATCATCGAAACGCGCAACCGCCCCGACAGGAGATACGTCGACGCCGACGGCCGGCGCAACACGCCCGTCCCGAGTCGTCCCATCGGCATCCCGTCACGCACCGGCGGACGACGTGCGATCAGTCCGCCCGCGGGTCGGCCAGAGGCCCGAATCGATCATTACCAGTGATATTAGATACCAAAAGCACCGATTCGCGACATTCCGTCACAGATCCCCGAGAAAGGGTCCTTCGGCCCGGGTGAGCGGGTCGGTCGGCCCACTCGCCACCCGGTGAAGGGTGGGCCCCGGGCGCGGCGAGCGAGCGCGAGGCAATAGTGATCCCGTTCACTTCCAAGGAGGCGGGCCGATGAGGACGATCAGCCGTTGCGCGGCGGTCCTCGCCGTCGTCGTCGCCGGGTTCGTCGCCGTCGGGCCCCGCGTCAGGGTCGAGCCGGGGGGAACCGGCACGCTGCAACTCTTCGTCGAGCCGCAGGCGGGCATGGGGCCGATCGACCAGTACCTGCGCGCCGCCCGCCACAGCGTGGACCTCGAGGTCTACGAGCTCGAGGACCCGGTCGTCGAGTCGATCCTGTCGGCCGACGCCGCCCGCGGCGTCCGGGTCCGGGTGATCCTCGACAAGTCCTACGTCGGCAGCGAGAACTCGACCGCCTTCTCCTACCTCGCCGCCCACCACGTCACCGTGCGCTGGGCACCGGCACGATTCGACCTCGACCACGAGAAGGCGGCCGTCATCGATGAGGCGACCGCACTCGTCATGACGATGAACTTCACTGCCCGCTACTACGCGGACACCCGCGACGTGGTCGTCGTCGACACCCAGCCCGCCGACGTGGCCGCGATCGAGTCCACCTTCGACGCCGACTGGTCCGACGGGGGCGCGGGAACGGCCCCCACCGGCGCGGACCTGCTCTGGAGCCCGGGGTCCGAGGAAGCTCTCGTAGGGCTCATCGATTCGGCCCGGGTCTCGGTCGACGTCGAGAACGAGGAGATGGGCGACGCCGACGTCACCGCGGCGCTCGCCGCCGCAGCAGGCCGGGGCGTGCACGTCGTCGTCGTCATGACCGCGGACTCCGAGTGGGACGGTGCCCTCGACGAGCTGGGCCAAGCCGGCGTCGAGGTTCGCACCTACCCGGACACGCCGTCCGCCCTCTTCATCCACGCCAAGGTCGTCGTCGTCGACGCCGGGTCGGCGGACGAACGCGCCTTCGTCGGATCGGAGAACTTCTCGGTGGCCTCGCTCGTTTTCAATCGCGAGCTCGGCATCGTGACGTCCCGCCCAGGCGTCGTCGGGACGCTCGCGCGCCTCGTCGCCTCCGACGCCGCCGGCGGAGAGCCCTGGCGGTAGAGGGAGATCGGGTGGGCCCGACCGGCGCAGCACGCGCAACTGCCGCGGCATCGCCGGTCGGTCCGGGCTCCGGGTCCGGCTGGCCTGACCGGGTTCGAAGTCCGACGACCCGCGAGGACCCCGGTTCAGAACCCTGGTCCCTCGGTCGACACCGACCACTTCCTGAGTGCGCGGATGGGGCGATGGCAAGGCGACTGGCGGCGCCGAGACGAGATCGGACGGGGCTTGAGGAATCCACGCGCCTCACGTCAGAGAGCCGTCAGCTCAGCGCCGCCGACCTCGAGGCGATCTTCCGGTTCAGTATGGACGGCGTCGTGGTGACCATCCCCGACGGTCGGATCCTCGCGGCGAACCGAGCCGCCTGCGAGATGTTGGGCCTCACCGAGGACGAGATCCTGCGACGCGGCCGCCAGGGCCTCGCCGGCTGGCTACGCACGACCTGGATGCCCTACCTCGAGCGGGTGCCCGCCGAGATGCGGCCCGAGCTTGTCGAGGACGTCCTCGACGCCTACCTCGCCAGGAATCCCCTGGACGAAGGTGGCAACGCCCACGTGAGAATGGTGCGGCTCGAGGTGGAGGCCGTGAAGACCGGGGCGGTTTGAGCGGTTCCGGGCGCGTCAATCCTGCAAGGCACGCTCGACCCCCGGGATCCTCGCTCTTGTTCGGCGCCACCGGATTCGGCGGGCAATTGCCACGCGGGCGCCTCGGCACGAGTCGCGGTCATTCGGTCGAGAGGAGATGACCACACGGGGGCCCTCGCCCGAAATCCGACACCGCGCCGTTTGACGGGATCCCCGCGAGAAGCCATCAGGGTATTCACAGACAACGGCGGCAAACTTCACGAGCAGGACGCCGCAGGGAGGCCCAACGACGATGAACGAGCACGGGCAACCGTCCCCCGAGCCGACCATGCCGCTCGAACAGATCCCGCAAGGAGCCGGACCCCAGCCGGGCAGCAAAGTTGTCGAGCCCACGCCCCCGAACGGATCAGGCACACGCAGGTCCGAGCGCCTGCTCGCCAACCGAGCGACCGGTTGGGTGGTCGCCGGCGTGCTGGCGGGCGCCGTCGTCGGACTGTCGGTCGCCCTGGTCACGACGTCGTCATCGCCCACGGCGCCGTTCCGGAGCGGCGTCACGGTGCCGGGTCGCTTCGGCGGCGGGCTGGCGCCAGGTCGGCTCAATCCCGGTGGCGGTCCCTTTGGCGGGAGAATCGGGCCCGGCGTACGCGGAGTGGCTGGCACCGTCGACAAGGTCTCCGCCTCGAAGTTCACGATGACGTCGAACACAGGCCAAGAGCTGACTGTGGACGAGCAGTCCTCCACGACCTACCGCAAGGGAACGAGCTCGGCATCGAAGAGCGCGGTCACCGCTGGCACCCACGTCATCGTGCTCGGCTCGACTAGCGGGTCGACGATCAATGCGACGCAGGTCGTCATCCTCGCCGCGGGAGACGGCTACTTCGGCTCCGCCGGGCCAACGCCGGCAATGTGACCTCAAGGATCCGTGACTCGTTGTGCCCGGCCCCCTCCCGCTCGGTGACTGATAACCGCCGAGCGTCGACCTCGCGGTGATCGCCGACGGAGCCGCTCGCGAACGGACCCCGCAGGAGGTTCAGAGGTGCCAAGACTTGGGCGGTATCCGGCGACAACCGGTCCGCGTCGGCCTCTCACGTCGCCCGCCCCACACAGCGTTGGGGCTTGCGCGATTCAGCCGGAGAAAAAACTGAACCGCACCTTGCGGCGGGGATTGTCCCGATTCGTGTCGACGAGGACGAGGCGCTGCCAGATCCCGAGCGAAGGACGCCCATCGATCACCGGGATCGACAACGAGGGCGAGATGAAACAGGGAAGGACGTGGTCGCGCCCGTGCCCCACCGAGCCGTGCCGGTGCCGGTAGGGCCTCGTGGTCGGCAGGAGGCCCTCAATCGCCTCGGCGAGATCGGCCTCGCTCCCCGAGCCCGTCTCCATGAGCGCGACGCCTGCCGTGGCGTGTGGCACGAAGACGTTCACCAGGCCGTCGCCCCGTCCACGACAGAAGCGCTCGAGCTGGTCGGTCAGCTCGGTCACAACCTCCGAACCACTCACGATCTCGATCTCTTCGGATTCCATGCCGCCATCTTCTACCCCTTCACGGAGGCCTAACGTCCGGTTGATGGAGAAACGTCGGCTGGGAAAGACAGGGTGGGACGCGAGCGTCATCGGTTTCGGTGGCTGGGCGATCGGCGCGGACTGGGGGGAGACCAACGACGACACCTCACGGGCGGCACTGCGCGCGGCGGCCGCCGCGGGCGTGAACTTCTTCGACACCGCCGACGTCTACGGAGACGGACGCAGCGAGCGCCTGCTGGCCGGGCTACGCAGGGAGCTCTCCGAGCCGATCTTCGTCGCCACGAAGGTCGGGCGTCGCGCACCCGAGCAGCACGTCGAGCACTACCGACCGGAGAATCTCGTCGCCTGGGTCGACCGGAGCCGGGAGAACTTGGAAACGGAGACCCTGGATCTCGTCCAGCTGCACTGCCCCCCGACCGACCTCTACTACCACCCGGAGGTGTTCGCCGCCCTCGACGACCTCGTGGCACGAGGTGCGGTCGCCCATTACGGGGTCAGCGTCGAGAGGGTGGAGGAAGCCCTGAAGGCACTCGACTACCCCGGCGTGGCGACGGTGCAGATCATCTACAACATTTTCCGCCAGCGCCCGGCCGCGAGGTTCCTCGCCGCCGCCCGGGACGCCGGCGTCGGGGTGATCGTCCGCGTGCCGCTCGCCTCGGGCTTGCTGACCGGCAAGATGTCGCCCGATACGAAGTTCGCGGCGAACGATCACCGGAACTACAACCGGCACGGCGAGGCGTTCGACGTCGGCGAGACGTTCGCGGGCGTCGACCTGCAGACCGGCCTCGCCGCCGTTGAAGAGCTGCGCGCGCTTGTGCCGCCCGGTCAGTCGATGGCTGATGTCGCCCTGCGCTTCTGCCTGTCGGACCCGGCGGTTTCGACCGTGATCCCCGGCGCGAAGAACCCCGACCAGGCGCGTGAGAACGCCGCGGCCGGCGAACTGGGGCCGCTTGACGCATCCACCCTCGAGCGGCTCGCAGAAATCTACTGGGAGCGCATCGCAGCTGAGGTCCACGATCGCTGGTGAGCTCGCCCGCTTCGCCACGGCCGCACAGTGCCGTTGGAGCTGAGCCGCTAGCCCGGACACGGAACGAGTCGAGCCCGGCGACGAGCCTTTCCGGCAAAGACACGCGACGAGCTGCAGTCCCGGGGAGGCTCCGGAGGACGCCGGTTATTCGCCTTTCCTACGGGCGAGCACCAGGGTATCAATCGCCTGACGAAGGCCGGTTTCCGTGTCGAGCGTCCGGATGACGTGCTCGGCGCGAAGCACCTCGACGTCGCGCAACCAGTTCCCGACGTCGTCAGGTTCGTAGAGGACGTCAGGGTCCTGCGGCCCACCGGTCCCGTTGGTCTTGGTGTCACAGGGGACCTTGCTGTTGCAACGTTGCAGCCCCTGCGGGCCGATCACACGTTCATTGCGACCCAGGGCTTTTCGGCCGAAGCGGGCATGACCTACCCGAGCTTCGAGGAGGTCGCGGTGAAGCGGGCGATGATCGCAGCGGGCGCCGAGGTTACCCTCCTCGCTGACGGTTCGAAGTGCGGTCGGGCCTCGATGGCAAAGTTCGCGCCATTGACCGTACTGAATAGGATTATCACTAGCCCGCCGATTCCAGAGGTCGAACGCGAGCGGATCGACGAGTTGGGTGTCGAACTCATCCTCGTGGGCGAGGACGAGGCGTCTGCCGGCTCTTGGAATTATGCTGCGGGTCGTTGATGAACCAACCCCGTGGCACGATAAAGAAGCTGATCAACGATCCCACCAAGGTCGTCGATGAAATGCTCGAGGGTTTCGTCGCGGCCCACTCCGACATCGTCTCGTTGGCGTCGCCGAGGGTGGTAGTCCGGGCCGAAAAGACCGGCACGAAAGTGGCACTCGCCATCGGCGGAGGTTCGGGTCACGAGCCCGCGATGCTCGGCTACGTGGGCTACGGCATGGCCGATGTGGCCGCAATTGGCAACATCTTTGCCGCGCCATCGCCGGACACCATTCTCGAGTCGCTCGTCCAGGCTGACAGTGGGAAAGGCGTCGTGCTCGCCTACGGGAACTACTCGGGAGATGTCCTCAACGTCCGGCTCGCAGTTCAGCGGGCGAAGGCGCAAGGGATCGATGTCCGCACGGTGTTTATCTCCGACGACGTTGCCTCCGCCGGACCCGCCGAGATCGACAAGCGACGAGGTATTGCCGGCGACATCATCGTGTTCAAGACGACGGGTGCCGCGGCGGAGGCCGGCATGTCGTTGGACGACGTGGAGCGCGTCGCGCGCAAGGCCAACGCCAGTACGCGGACCATGGGCGTGGCGCTCACTAGCGCTGAGTTGCCTGGCGTGGAACGGCCGATCTTTGAAAGCGGGCCTGGGGAGATGGACGTGGGAATGGGAGCTCACGGTGAGCCGGGCATCAGCCGCGAGCCATTGCGTTCGGCGGACGAAGTCGGCCGCCTCCTTATCGAGCACATCCTCGACGATCTCACATGCCCGGCCGGATCACACACCGCCCTCCTCGTCAACGGTTTTGGTGCAACTCCGGGCCTTGAGCAATACCTCGTGTATCGCGCCGCGCGCGCCACGCTGATCGACCACGGCATGTCTGTCGAGCGCTCGTACGTTGGCGAATTCATCACGACTCTCCAGATGGCGGGTCTGTCCACGACCGTGACCATCCTCGATGATGAACTGCTCTCGCTTCTGGATGCGCCGGTCCGAACGGCGAGGTTGGTGAATTGACCGCAGCGCCGGGAGCCTCGCTGGCGACGATCACCCGACTCGTTATTGCCGTCGCGGACGCCCTCGAGGGCGCCTCGGGCCATCTCGGCGAGATTGACGCGGTTGCGGGAGATGGCGACCACGGACTCACGGTGGCGGGGGCGGCGCGGAGTATCCGCGCCAAGCTTAGTAAGGAAAGTCCGAAGGATGTCGAGGCACTGCTTGACCTGGCGGCCGCCGAGTTCGCCCAGGCTGGCGGCGCGATGGGTGCGATCGCCTTTGTTCTGCTCGGCGCCGTCGGTCACGCCGCCGCAGAGATCCGCGGGGAGCTGTCAGCCCTCGACGTCTCACGACTTCTCGGCGTTGCGCAGGACGTTGTGACCGAGTTCGGTGGAGCACAGCCTGGTGACAAGACGATTGTCGATGCCATCTTTGCCGCGCGAGAAGCAGCCGTTGACCGCGCGAATCTCGGAGGCTCCGCTGCTGAAGCCCTTCTTGCCGCGGCACAAGGTGCTCGCAAGGGCGCTGATGGAACCGCGGGGATGATCGCCAGAGTCGGAAGGGCAAGCCGGCTCGGTGAGATCAGCCGAGGAACGATTGACCCCGGAGCGGAATCGTTCGCGATCAGCATGGAAACACTGGCTGCGGCCTATACCTCGGGGGGCGCGCAGGAATAGCGTCCTCGGCGGCACGCACGACGGTCTCGTCGCCTGAAGTGGCTCGTCAACGAGCCGGACACGGCTGCCGGATTTGCGTTCTGGCGCAGCGCCGGTAGGTAGCGGGCGTGCGGGAACGCTCGGTGGATCGTGGCGACGGCCGCGGCGATCGTCGTCGTCGCTCTGCCATTGCTCCATCCTCTCAAGAGGTGGAGCAGTCACCATTCCCGGGGCGCTTCAAACAGATTCGACTTCTCGCGGTGTCGATCGATCGCTGCGTGATGCCGCCATCGTCGCGGCCGCCACGTTGACACGCCCAGGCTCGGACCCGACTTCTGCGAGTGCGCGTTGAAGTCGAGACTGATCACGCCGCGACAAACAGCGACTCTGGGCTGGACTCTTGGATCCCGAGGTGGGATTCGAACCCACGACCTGCGCATTGCGAGGGCCTTCAATGGCGTCTTCTTGGGTTCCGCCGGTTCGCAACGCGTCGCATAAGGGCAGGTCAACAGGGGTGAAGATTGAGATGTCAACGCTCCGCCTGATCGCAATGCGTCACATAAGGGCAGCAGAACAGGGGTGAAGCTTGAGACGGTAGCGATCCGCTGCAATTCGCTACGGTGTAGGCGGCTCTATGCCGGGTGTAGCAGTGTGCCCCCCAGAGAGCGAATTTGTGAGGTCGCGCCTCTAGCGGGGCGGGCAGCACGACCTGAATTTCGAGGTTCCGTCAAACCCTGGAGGCCACCACGCCCGCCCAGCGTCTGAGTCGCAGCGAGCACCCCGCAGTAGCTCGAGCGCTCAAGGCGCACACCACGGGCAAAGGCACCCGAACGCTTGGCGCGTCCTCGATCGCGCTTATCAGCTTGGCCGCTGTGTTGACTCTGCGGAGCATGCCGAGCATCGCCGAGGACGGCTGGTCGAGCATCGCCTACTACCTGCTCGGCGCGCTTCTGTTCTTCATTCCGCTCGCGCTCGTCGCGGCCGAGCTCGCAACCGGCTGGCCGCGGGCCGGTGGCCTATACGCATGGGTCAACGAGGCGTTCGGCGAGCGATCGGGCTTCCTGTCTATTTGGTTCGAGTGGGTCGAGGGCGTTGTGTGGTACCCGACGGTGTTGTCGTTCGTTGCGGCAGCGGCCGCCTACGTGGTCGATCCCAGTCTTGCGAACGAGAAGGTCTATCTCGTAATCGTGATGCTGACCGTATTTTGGGTGTTGACGCTGCTCAACTTCTTCGGCGAGAAGTGGATCTTGCGGGTGAACGATCCTGCGGTCATCGTCGGAACACTGATTCCGGCCGTGGTGCTGATCGTGCTCGGCCTGTACTGGCTGTCCGCTGGCAAGCACCTGGCGATCCCATTCAGCGCATCTCAGCTCGAGCCGAACCTCTCAAGCCTCAACCACATGGTGTTCTTCGTCGGCGTCGTGCTCGGCTACGCGGGCATCGAAATGGCCGGATTCCACGCCAAAGAGACAAAGAACCCCGGCCGCGACTTTCCGCGCGCAATCTTCCTCGCAGCCCTGTTGATCGTCGGCGTGTCGATTTTCGCGACGCTCGCGATCGCGTTCATCGTGCCACAGGCCAAGCTGAGCCTCGTGGCCGGCATCCCGCAGGCGTTCGCTCTGTTCTTCAAGTCTCTCGGCGTCGGCGTCTGGGCCACCAAGCTGATGTCCGGCCTGCTCGCTCTCGGCACGCTCGCGTTGATCAGCACCTGGCTACTGGGGCCGTCGAAGGGCCTGTACGCGGCGGAGCGCACGGGAGACCTTCCGCCGGAGCTGCATTACGTGAACAAGCGCCACGTGCCCGTGGCGCTGCTCGTTTTTCAGGGCATCCTTGGCACGCTGTTCGCGCTGATGTTCCTGTTCGTGCCGTCCATCAACACCAGCTATTGGATGCTCACGGCGTTGACCACGCAGATCTTGGTGATGATGTACATCATGATCTTCGCGGCCGCGATCCGGCTGCGCTACACGCAGCCCGACGTCGCCCGCGCGTACAAGATCCCCGGCGGCAAGATCGGCATCTGGCTCGTCGCCGGCATGGGCATCTTCGGGTCGGCCTTCGCACTGATCATCGGGTTCGTGCCGCCTAGCGGGATCAGCCATTGGCCGATTCCAATCTACGTCGCCGCGATGTTCGGGCTGATCATCATCTGCTCGGCACCGCCTTTCATCGTCGAGAAGATCAAGAAGCCGGGCTGGAAGATCGCGCACCCAGACAATGTCCTGCTCGACGTCGGCGACACCGACAAGCCGGTCCCCCCCGCCACTTCCGGCATCGCCAGCGCCTGACGCGCCGTCAAAGACTGCAAACCGCAAGGAGCCCGCCATGTTGGAGCGCCACGAATTCCCCGTGTTGTTCGTTGCAGGACCGAAGCGCCGTCACGAGGCGAGCCAGACACTCAGCCGGATAGTCGCGGAACTGGTCGATCTTGGTCACCGCGTCATCGAGGCCGAGACGCTTACCGACGGTCGCGCGCTCGTCAGCTCGGATCCGTCGTTCGGGGCAGTGATCCTCGACTGGGATGTGTCCGAGCCGGAGGGCGAGGCTGATACTCGCGCAGTGCTCGACGCTGCGCGGCGCCTGAGCGAACGCCTACCCGTGTTTCTCATGCTCGAGCACGGTGATGCCGCTGAGCTCTCGCTCGAGGTGCTCAGCGCAGCCCAAGAGGTCGTGCTCGTGCTCGAGGACACCCCGGCGTTCATCGCCGGACGGATCGACTTCGCCTGGCGCCGCTACGTCGAGACGCTGCTGCCGCCGTATTTCGGTGCCCTCGTCGAGTTCGCCAATACCTACGAGTACTCGATGCACACGCCCGGTCACGCCGGTGGCACAGCCTTTCGTAAGACGCCGGTCGGCAAGGCGTTCTACGACTTCTACGGCGAGAACATCTTCCGCACGGATCTGTCCGTCGCGCTCGGCCCAGTGCTCGAGCTCGGCTCTCTGCTCGACCACTCCGGCCGGGTTGACGAATCGGAGCGCAACGCGGCACGGATCTTCGGTGCCGACATGACGTTCTTCGTTCTCAATGGCACCTCGACCGCGAACCAGATCGTCGCGCACAGCGCGATCGTCGCAGGCGATGTGGTACTCGCCGACCGCAACTGCCACAAGTCGCTGAACTACGCGCTGACGGTTACCGACGCGATCCCGGTGTACCTGCGTCCGGTGCGAAACGGCTACGGGATCATCGGCCCGATCCCCGTGAGCGCACTCGGCCCGGGCCCGATCGCGGAGTCGATCGCAGCGCACCCGCTCGCCGCCATGGCGGCAGACAAGGCCCCGGTGTATGCGGCGGTAACCAACTCGACCTATGACGGGCTGTGCTACGACGCTCGAGAGGTGACGACTCTGCTTGGACAGAGCGTGCCGCGCATCCATTTCGACGAGGCATGGTTCGCCTACGCCGCGTTCAATCCGCTGTACCGCGACCGGCACGCGATGCATGCGATCCTCGAGCCGGGTGGACCGACGCTGTACGCCACGCAGTCCACGCACAAGCTGCTCGCCGCGTTCTCGCAGGCCTCGATGATCCACATCCGTTCGAGCGAGCGGGCCCCGGTCGATCGTGCCCGCTTCAACGAGGCCTACATGATGCACGGCTCGACCTCACCGTTCTACCCGATGATCGCCGTGCTCGACGTCGCCGCGGCGATGATGGATGGCCCGGGCGGCGCGACATTGACTGACGAGTCGATCCGTGAGGCAATCGACTTTCGCAAGCGAGTCGTCACGCTGACCCAGGCGATCGCTGAGCGCGACGGTGACGACGGTTGGTTCTTCGGCGTCTGGCAACCCGAGGAGGTGCGCGACCCCGTCTCAGGGATCAAGTACTCCTTCGCGGAGGCACCCGACGATCTGCTTGCCACCGAGCCCGGCTGTTGGACGCTTCAGCCCGATGCGCCGTGGCACGGGTTCGGCGCGGTCACAGACGGCTTCTGCATGCTGGACCCGATCAAGGTCACGATCACGACGCCCGGCATGGACGTCACCGGCGCCTTTGCAGACCGCGGCATCCCCGCCCAGATCGTCACGCTGTTCCTGGACCAGCAGCGCATCGAGGTCGAGAAGACCGGCGACTACATCCTGCTGGTGCTGTTCTCAATTGGCATGACAAAGGGCAAGTGGGGCACGCTGCTTGACGGACTGCTCGGATTCAAGCATGCCTACGACGCGAACTTGCCGCTACGTGACGTCCTGCCCGAGCTCGTTGCGGCTAATCCGGAGCGCTACGGCGCGCTCGGTCTCGCCGACCTCTGCGACGAGATGCACGACGCGCTTCGCACGGGACGCATGCCGGCTCTTCTGGACAGTGCGTTCGACGCGCTGCCCGAAGTGAAGCTCACCCCCGGCGACGCCTACCGCCGCTTGGTCCGCGGGCGGAGCGAGCGCCTGCCACTCGCCGCCATGGCAGAACGAACCGCGACGGTAATGGTCGTTCCCTACCCACCAGGCATCCCGATCCTGATGCCCGGCGAGAGCGCTGGCCCTGCCGACGGGCCACTGCTCGAGTACCTCGCAGCACTCGAGACCTTCGACAAGCGCTTCCCCGGCTTCGAACACGACATCCACGGCGTCGAACGCGACTCCACCGGTAATTACCAGGTCGAATGCCTCACGCTAGAACCTGCCGCCGCGCACACCTAACCCAAGAACCACAGCTCGTCGAAGACGGCGCCGGAATGCCGTGGCGACCAGACCGGCGCATTGGGGTTGCTCACGCGCCGCGCGGGACGCAGACGCTGGCTCCGGCAAAGCCATTGCCGACGGAGTTCGCGGCGCGGTGTTCACCAGCCGACTCCCTGATTTGTCAAGGAGTGGACCAAAAGTCGGGGGCAGGTCAGATGCGTGCCAGCCGATGAGGAGCATCCCATACCGTCCGCTCGTGAAATACCAGGGGGCAGTGCCTCAGCTGCCGGGTGAGTGTGACGCAGTACGGCACGTCGAGGATACGCTCGACCCAACAACGAGCTCCGCGAAAGGTCGAGGTCAACGGTGAGCGACGTCCAGGACTGGAACGAGAAGATAATCGACGAATTCCGTGCCAACGAGGGCCGCGTCGGCGGACAGTTCGAGGGAGCCCCTGTGCTCTTGCTGCACACGACTGGGGCAAGAACCAGTCAAGAGCGGGTCAACCCAATGATGTTCTTGGACCTCGATGGGCACCGGTACGTCTTCGCCTCCAAGGCTGGAGCTGACACGAACCCGGACTGGTATCACAACCTGGTTGCGCACCCAGACGTGACCGTAGAAGTCGGCACCGACACCTATGCGGCGCAAGCGTTGCCGGTGAGCGGTGAGGATCGTGACCGCATCTACGAAGAGCAGGCCCGCCGTTACCCGGGCTTCGCCGAATACCAGCAAAACACGGAGCGTCTTATTCCGGTTGTGGAGTTGCTCCCCAAGGGCTGAAGGTCTTCCCAGCTGGCATTGACCCGCACCTTGGGACACGCTCAGGTCTTCCCGAATGTGGGCAGAGCCACGACCACGAAGTGCCCCACACCGCCAGGACC
>Ga0181524_10003303_pt1 | contig 15771 bp, 5 predicted proteins | sample PEATcosm2014_Bin_34_FD_119761 | JGI IMG/M metagenome (GOLD analysis project Ga0181524, IMG submission 119761) | Peatland microbial communities from MTU Mesocosm Facility, Houghton, MI, USA - PEATcosm2014_Bin05_60_metaG | ecosystem: Environmental > Terrestrial > Soil > Wetlands > Peat | place...
CTTGGCCGGGATGCTCGAGTCGGTCACGGTCACCGTGAAGCTCGAGGTGCCCGAGCTCGTTGGCGTGCCCGTGATCGCCCCGCTGGAGGCGCTCAGGCTGAGTCCCGCCGGAAGCGAGCCACTGGTGAGCGACCAGGTATAGGGAGTGGTGCCGCCCGTCGCCGTGAGAGTCACCGAGTAGAAGTTGCCGACGGTGCCTCCCGTAAGAGAGGTCGTGGTGACAGAGAACGGTACAGAGACCGTGATCAACAAGTTGGCCGTGGCGGTCTTGGCCGGGCTGCTCGAATCGGTCACCAGCACCGTGAAGCTCGAAATGCCTGAGCTCGTTGGCGTGCCCGTGATCGCCCCGCTGGAGGCGCTCAGGCTGAGTCCCGCCGGAAGCGAGCCGGAGATGAGCGCCCAGGTGTAGGGAGTGGTGCCACCCGCCGCCGTGAGGGTTGCCGAGTAGGAGCTGCCGACGAGGCCTACGGGAAGGGAGGTCGTGGTGACAACTATCGGCACGACCGTGATCGACAGGTTGGCCGTGGCGGTCTTGGCCGGGCTGCTCGAGTCGGTCACGGTCACCGTGAAGCTCGAGGTCCCTGTGGCCGTTGGCGTGCCCGTGATCGTGCCGCTGGAGGCATTGAGGCTGAGCCCTGCCGGAAGCGAGCCACTGGTGAGCGCCCAGGTGTAGGGGGCGGTGCCGTTTGTGGCAACAAGTGTCGCCGAGTAGGAGCTGCCGACGCCGCCTGCGGGAAGGGAGGTCGTGCTTACGGAGAGCTGCGGCGCAGGCGTGGCCGAGGCCTCGTTCGAAGGCGCCGAGTTGCCCACCACGTTCACCGCCTCGACGGTGAAGTAGTAAGTCGTACCGTTCGTGAGGCCGCTCACCGTGTAGGTGGTGCCCGGCACCCCGGTCGCGACGGGGGTGGCCGACTCCGCTCCAGGGCTCGTGCCCTTGTAGACGTCGTACCCGGTGATGGCAGATCCGCCGTTGGACGCCGGTGCGGTCCAGGACACAACAACCTGGTTGTTGCCGGCGACGGCGCCGAGCGCCGTCGGGGCTCCAGGCACCGTGGCAGAGACCGTTATCGACAATGTCGCCGAAGCGGTCTTGGCCGGGCTGCTCGAGTCGGTCACGGTGACGTTGAAGCTCGAGGTGCCTGTGGCCGTCGGCGTACCGGCGATGATCCCGCTAGAGGCGTTGAGGCTGAGCCCCGCCGGGAGCGACCCGCTGGTGACCTTCCACGTATAGGGGGTGATGCCGCCCGTGGCGGCGATCGTCGCCGAGTAGGAGCTGCCGACGGTGCCTCCCGGAAGGTAGGTCGTGGTGACAGAGAGCGGAGCGGCCGGTGTGGCTGAGGCCTCGTTCGAAGGCGCCGAGTTGCCCACCGCGTTCACCGCCTCGACGGTGAAGTAGTAGGTGGTGCGGTTCGTGAGGCCGATCACGGTGTCGCTGGTGCCGGGCACTCCGGTGACGAGAGGGGTGGCCGACTCCGCTCCAGGGCTCGTGCCCTTGTAGATGTCGTATCCGGTGATGGCAGATCCGCCGTTGGATGCCGGTGTAGTCCACGACAGGGCAACCTTGGTGTTGCCGGCGACGGCGCTGAGCGCCGTCGGTGCTCCGGGCACCGTGGCAGAGACCTTGATCGACAGGTTTGCCGAAGCGGTCTTGGCCGGGCTACTCGAGTCGGTCACGGTGACCGTGAAACTCGAGGTGCCTGTGGCCGTAGGAGTGCCGGTGATGGCCCCGCTAGAGGCACTGAGGCTGAGCCCCGCCGGAAGCGAGCCGGAGGTGATCGCCCAGGTGTAGGGGGTGATGCCGCCCGTCGCCGCAATGGTCGCCGAGTAGGAGCTGCCGAAGGTGGCTCCCGGAAGAGAGGTCGTGCTGATCGAGACGGGAGGCAAGATCGTGATCGACAGGTTGGCCGAAGCGGTCTTGGCCGGGCTGCTCGAGTCGGTCACGGTGACCGTGAAGCTCGAGGTGCCTGTGGTGCTTGGCGTGCCGGTGATGGCCCCGCTAGAGGCACTGAGGCTGAGCCCCGCCGGAAGCGAGCCGGAGGTTACCGCCCAGGTGTAGGGGGTGGTGCCGCCCGCTGCCGCAAGAGTCGCCGAGTAAGAGTTGCCGACGACGCCTGACGGAAGAGAGGTCGTCGTGACAGAGAACGCCACGGTGATCGACAGGCTGGCCGAAGCAGACTTGGCCGGGCTGCTCGAGTCGGTCACCAGCACCGTGAGGCCCGAGGAACCCGAGGCGCTTGGAGTGCCCGTGATCGCCCCGCTGGAGGCGTTGAGGCTGAGCCCCGCCGGGAGGGACCCGCTGGTGAGCGCCCAGGTGTAGGGGGTTATGCCACCCGTAGCCGCGAGCGTCGCCGAGTAGGCGACGCCCACGATGCCTGACGGAAGGAAGGTCGTCGTGACAGAGAGCGGTGGGGCAGAGACCGTGATCGACAGGTTGGTCGTGGCGGTCTTGGCTGGGCTGCTCGAGTCGGTCGCTGTGACAGTGAAGCTCGAGGTGCCCAAAGCGGTCGGCGTGCCCGTGATGGCCCCGCTAGAGCCACTGAGGCTGAGCCCCGCCGGAAGCGAGCCACTGGTGAGCGCCCAGGAGTAGGGGGTGGTGCCGTCTATGGCAGCAAGCGTCACCGAGTAGGAGCTGCCCACGGTGCCTGACGGAAGAGAGGTCGTCGTGACAGAGAAGCCGGGCGGAGAGACCGTGATCGACAGGTTGGCCGAAGTGGTCTTGGCGGGGCTGCTCGAGTCGGTCACCGTGACCGTGAAGCTCGAGGTGCCTGTGGTTGTTGGGGTGCCGGTGATCGCACCGCTAGAGGCACTGAGGCTGAGCCCCGCCGGAAGCGAGCCGGAGGTTACCGCCCAGGTGTAGGGGGTGGTGCCGCCCGCCGCCATGAGGGTCACCGAATAGGAGCTGCCGATGGTGGCCGACGGAAGAGCGGTCGTGGTGACAGAGAACGCCGCAGAGATCGTGATGGACAGGCTGGCCGTTGCGGTCTCGGCCGGGCTGCTCGAATCGGTCACCAGCACTGTGAAGCTCGAGGTGCCTGTGGCCGTCGGCGTACCGGCGATGATCCCGCTAGAGGCGTTGAGGCTGAGCCCCGCCGGGAGCGACCCGGAGGTGAGCGCCCAGGTGTAGGGGGTGGTGCCGGCTATTGCAGCAAGCGTCGCCGAGTAGGAGCTGCCCACGGTGCCTGGCGGAAGAGAGGTCGTCGTGACAGAGAGCGGTGGGGCAGAGACCGTGATCGACAAGTTGGTCGTGGCGGTCTTGGCCGGGCTGCTCGAGTCGGTCACCGTGACAGTGAAGCTCGAGGTGCCCAAAGCCGTTGGAGTGCCGGTGATGGCCCCGCTAGAGGCATTGAGGCTGAGCCCCGCCGGGAGCGAGCCACTGGTGAGCGCCCAGGAGTAGGGGGTGGTGCCGTCTATGGCAGCAAGGGTCACCGAGTAGGAGCTGCCCACGGTGCCTGACGGAAGAGAGGTCGTCGTGACAGAGAAGCCGGGCGGAGAGACCGTGATCGACAGGTTGGCCGAAGTGGTCTGGGTCGGGCTGCTCGAGTCGGTCACCGTGACCGTGAAGCTCGAGGTGGCTGACGCGCTCGGCGTGCCGGTGATCGCCCCGCTGGAAGCGTCGAGGTTGAGCCCCGCCGGGAGCGAGCCGGAGATGAGCGCCCAGGTGTAGGGGGTGGTGCCGCCCGCCGCAGCGAGCGTCGCGGAGTAGGAGTTACCGACGGTGCCTGACGGAAGAGCGGTCGTCTTGACAGAGAGGGGGAGCAAGACCGTGATCGACAGGTTGGTCGTGGCGGTCTCGGCCGGGCTGCTCGAGTCGGTCACCAGCATCGTGAAGCTCGAGGTGGCTGATGCCGTTGGGGTGCCGGTGATCGCCCCGCTGGAGACGCTGAGGCTGAGCCCCGCCGGAAGCGAGCCGGAGATGAGCGCCCAGGTGTAGGGGGTGGTGCCGCCCGCCGCAGCGAGGGTGGCGGAGTAGGAGTTGCCGACGGTGCCTGGCGGAAGAGAGGTCGTCGTGACAGAGAGGGGCGGCGCGGTGGCGAAGGCCGGTGAGGAGGTGGGCAGCACTGTCACGGCCGTGAGGCCGGCGAGTACTCCGACTCCGAGTGCCATGGCTGCCAGCCCATGGATGAATCGGCGGAACCGTGCTTGACGACTGGATCTGGACATGTCTCTCCTCCTATTTCCAGCCGCGCGTGAACCGGCTGCAGCGACTCGTCAGGAAACCTTTGCGGACACCCTCCGCTGGTTCACCCTTACTCTTAGTCCCAGGACCAGGCCTATGGAGGGATCGCAACACTTGCCGGAGATTCACCGAGGGCAACTGAGGGGGCCTTGAGATCGCTGAACGGTCGGGGCGGACCCGCGGACGGCTCGGGACGAGCTCTGGTGGCGATTGACGAGATCTCGGACGGACTCCAGCTGTTGCACGGCGCGACCTCCCGCCGACGACCCTGGCGTCTGTCAGGGACGCTAAGGAACGGGCTGTCGCCCAGCATCCTCAGAATTGATTAAATGTCGCCCAACTTCTTCACAATGTGGTTCACATGGAGGGCTCTGGCGAGGTGGCGGCCGGTACTGCCTGCTCGGTTCCAGCCGTCGTGTCGGGGGGCTTGGCGGTCCGCCTGGCCTTCTTCTGTGACCGTCTGCGAATGGCGAGCAGGATCAGCAGGATGATGACGACGAAGGCGAACACGAGCAGCGCCCATGGCAAGAGCAGCACACCAACGGAGAAGCGGGCGAAGCGGCCGTTACCCGCTCCTACCCGGCCTACCACGGTGTATTGACCGAATGCCAGGGTCCAGAAGTCGACCGGGATCCGGTAGGTTCGCACCTGACCGGCGGCGATGCCGGGCAGGTTGTCTGCGGGCACGGGTGTGTTCCCGATGCGCGCCACGACGATGGGGCTCGCCACCGGCACGGTGGCGGTGTTGCGCACCCGGAGCACCAAGGTCCGTTTCGGCGCCGCGCCGAACCAGGCTGCAGCAGGGCCCGAACCCTCCAGGACCGCGCTCTGCACTTTCAGTTTGACGGGCGGGGCCGCCTGGGTGAGGGGCGCTATGGGAGCGCCGGAGACGACAAGGCCCGTGACGATCGGCTCAGCAAGCGTGGAGGAGAAGGCAGCAACCACGCAGGGGCAAGGCACCGGGGGCATGAGCACGAGGAGATTCGCGGCGAAACGACCGACGTCGGACGTGGTGCGTGTGATGCTTCCGGACAAGGCGCAGTCCGTCGAGCCCTGGAGGGCGTCATCCCCGCATACCTCGAGCTGGAAGTTGGTGCTCGGCGGGAAGGAGTAGGCGGCGACGTAAACGGATTGCCCCGGTGCGGCCGACTCGGGGCTGACCGACATGGATGCGTTCGAGATCGGCCCGCCCGCTTGAGCCGCGGTCTGGCCGACGAACGGCGCCCCGAGCGCCAGCACGGCGAGCGTCACGGTGGCCCTCAGGAGACACCGCACGTTCAACTGTCGTGTCCGTTGTCTTTTGAGTGTGCCTCCGCGTCCGTCGCGCGCACGTCGCGTCGACGTGGAAAGGGGAGTCGTCGCGACGAGCATCAATTCGAGGTCACCACGATGTCGAGCGTGGCGAAGTAGGTGCCTGTCGCGACGTAGGGCGGGACGCTGAGCGATAGCGACGCGCCGCAGTTGTAGCCGCTGCCGCCTGAGCCCTGGACGGCCGAGCAAAGCGCCACGGCGGTCGTGTCCGACAACGTGGAGGTGTTTCCGGCGCTCACACCGCTCAGGCTGGCGCCGTCGATCGCTGTTGGCACATCGGGCACCCACGTCAGGAAGTCGGCGGGGATCGTGTTGTCGGCTGGCGCACCACTCGGCTGGCTGTTGGTGAAGTTCGACTCCAGCTGGGCAGTCACGCTCCACCCACCTTCGGTGCCACGGTTGTCGTTCACCTGAACGGTGTTGAGCTGGCCGGTGGCGGCCAGAAATTGCGCCGAGGCGAAGGTTACCGGCGACAGATCTACGGCAAACGACGAACCGGTGTTATCGCTCAACGAGAGCGCTCCGCTGCCCACAGTCTGTGTCAGGGCCGGTGACGTACTTCCCACATAGTCGGCGCTTCCTGTGTATACGGCGGTGATGGTGTGGGCGGCGTCGAGGGTGTAGATGGTGTTGCAGGTGGCGACCCCCGAGGAAAGCGCCGCCGCGCCGCACCCGGCGATGACGGTGGTGGAATCCTCAAAGGCGACGCTGCCGGTCGGGGTACCGCCCCCCGGCGCCGCGGGGACCACCGTGGCGACGTAGGTCACAGGTTCGCCGGCCAGCGACGGGTCGGCCGATGACGACAAGCTGGTCGTGGTCGCATCGGCAGCCACGTTCAGTGGAAGTCCGGAAGAGGTGCTCGTGGTGAAGTTGGCATCGCCGCCATAGACGGCGCTGAGCGTATGCGTCGCGGCAGTATCGACGGCTGTAGCGCACGCGGCCATGTCCGACGACAGCGTCACGGACTGACAGCCACTGATCGGAGCGTCGTCATCGAGGAAGCTCACGGCGCCTGTCGGTGTGCCCGCACCGGGCGCCGAAGGCGCGACGGTGGCAGCTAGGGTCAGCGATTGACCTACGACAGCGCTTGTGGGTGAGACCGTCACCGTTGTGGTGGTGGCGGCCTGGTCGACGGTCTGGGAGAACGACGCGCCGGAGGGGAGGAAGTTGTCGTCCCCTCCATAGGAGACGCTGATCGCGTGCGTCGCAGGGTTGGCGAAAACGTCGTCGCAGGTGGCGATTCCCGCGGCGAGCGTCACTTCGGAGCAGCCCTCGATGGGGGTGCCGTCGTCGGTGAAGCTGACGTTGCCGCCCGGGACGAACGTCGACGATCCAGCCACCGTGGCGGTGAGCACGACCTGCTGGCCGACCACCGACGGGTTCGCCGAGGCGGTGATCGTGGTCGTGCTGGACGCCGGCGTTCCTTCGATCAGGGTCTGGCTCACGGTCTGGGTACCAGACACGAAGTTGGCACTGCCGACCGCCCACAAGTCTCCGGAGGACACGGCGGCCACTTGCGCCAAGGCGTTGTCCTGAGCGCTGCTCGCGTCTGCGCTCGCCACGACCGACCAGCTCGTCCCGTCGTAGTGCTCGACGAGGGTCTGGGCGATCGGGGCGCTGGAGGTCCCGGCGTTGTAGGAACCCACCGCCCACACGTCGGCGGCCGAGAGCGCCACGATGCCGCTCAAAGTGTTGTCCGTGGGCGCAGGCGGCGATCCGGCGCTGTCATCGGGGCTGGACACGACCGACCAGCTCGTCCCGTCGTAGTGCTCGACGAGGGTCTGGGCGATCGGGTTGTCAGAGGAGTCCAGGTCCTCGTAGGTGCCGACGGCCCAGACGTCGTCGGCCGAGTCGGCCGATACCGCCAGGAGCTCGTTGCTCGTTACTGCATTGTTCACGTTCAGCTGGTTCGGGCTGGACACGACCGACCAGCTCGTCCCGTCGTAGTGCTCGACGAGGGTCTGGGCGAGCGGGGCGCTGGAGGTCCCGGCGTTGTAGGAACCCACCGCCCACACGTCATTGGCCGAGACGGCGGCCAAGTCTGTCAGCGTGTTGGCGGTGGCGGCAGGGGGCGACCCGGCACTTTGGTCGGGGCTGGCGATCAGCGTCCAGGTGACCGTGGCTGCGCTGGCGTCGGACACAAAGATGGCCATGGGGACGACGATCGCGAGCGCGATGAGCAACGGGGCAAGTACCTTCTTCGAGCGTAACGGCATACGGCGGGCCGTTTGCACAGAGCGCCGTCTCATACCCGTGGACCTGCGGGCGGGGCGGCGAGATGGCCCTCTACGGGGGTGGCGGCGGGTTGGAGCTGTGGCGCTTAAGCCTCCGGGTCCTTGTGCCTGAGTGCCAGCGCAGCCTGTGCCATCACCGTGCTTTTTCCGCCGATCAGGTCGTCCGCATGTCGAAGGTCGTCGTCGGCGCGAGTGTCCGGCTCGTCGAGGATTGACTTCACATACAAGGAGCGACCTGTCGATGGTGGCGACCACGACGGGGACGCCGGGATTGGCGGTGTCGTCCACGTGATCGGACTGCGATGTTGTGCGCGCTGTGGCCCGCCTGCGGCGCTGGACGCGCGAGACGGCCGCCCCCAGCGCTAGGACGCCCGCGAGCACGACGGCGAGCAACACCCACGGCACGTCGTGGAACCGGGCGACGGCCGAGGCGGTCGTCATGTTCGCGTCAACCTTCACGTGCACGCCGATCGTGGGTCCGAGCACCGGCAGGTGCTTCCACGGTGGCACGACGAGCGTGGCACGCGCGCCGGGGAGGAGCGCGTCGAACCGCACAGGTGCCAAGCGTGCGACGGTCCGGCCGAAGCTGTCGGTCGCCGCTACGTGCAACACCCCGGACAGCACGGTGTTGCCTGTGTTGGCGAGCCCCACACGCACCGTGGCCCGGCTCGATCCGCTCAGGAACGACAGGGGCGGCACCGACCCCGACACGCGCACAGCGGTGACCGACAGGCCCGGGCGGAGACGGCCAGGTACCCGGACAAGGATCCTGACGCCGACGCCCGTACGAACCAGCAGATGGGATCCGTTCCCCGTCACCGCGGTGGGCTCCTCGTCGAGGGCGACGATCCCTCCCATGTGGTCGCCCGGTGAGACGTGAGCGGGCACGCTGAGCGAGAAGGGAACGCGGATACTGCTGTGGGCAGGCACCGTCACCGATGCACTGGGCAAATGGACCCACGCGCCGACCTCAAGCTTGGGCTGGGTCGCAGAGCGAAGCGCGAACACATCACTGTCTGCGGTGTCGTAGCCGTCCGCGGCGTAGAGCTCGAAGGTTTGCGAAGTCGCTGTCGAGTTCTTCACCACGACGGCATCGGCGACGTGCTTTTCCGGGCCCAGCTCGTAGGTGAACGCCGACCGAAGAGGCGCTGCCTGAAGCTGGACCGGCTCGATCGACGAGCCGCCGTCGGAGGCGGCCCACGCGACGGCGGCAGGCCCGGTGACTACGAGCGGCACGACGAGCGCGACGGCCCCCAGTCCAACGAGCCGAATCAGTCTCCGCCGGTATCGGTCTTCTCTCACCTCGCCACCGCCCTCTGGCCGTCCGTCAGCAGCTCATTCGGCCACACCGACCACTTCGGCCGGTTCGGGCTCCGGAACCTCAGACGGCTGGAGCCGCTGGCGACGGCGGCGGCGCAAGCGCCACCAGACGACGATGCCGAGGATGATCGCCACAAGCACTGCGATGATCACCCACGGGAAGACCCACAGGTCCTCTCCTGCGCTCACCGTGCCCGCCCTGTTCGTGACGAGGCTGACGACGATGTGCTGCGGGCCTGCGATGGGGAGAGACTTCCATACCGGTTCGATCACCGTGAAGATCGCGCCGGGCGCGATCAACGACAGCTTTACGGGCCGAAAGATCTTCACGGTGCGGCCGAAGATGTCTGTGGCTTTGACGTTCGCGGTCGCGCGCAACTCCAGGTTGCCGATGTTGTGGATCGTGAAGAAGACGCTCGCGCGGCTGTTGCCCTCGGCAAAGGCAAGAGCAGGCACGGAACTGAGAGCGCCTACCCGGGTGATCGCCACTCCAGGGTGGGCGGGGCCGCTGACCCGCACGTAGAGCGCGACGGCCAATCCCTGACGGATGTTGAAGGTGACTCGGCCCTTGGTCGTTGAGGCCGAGCCGAAGTTGAGCGCGACTATCCCTCCGACGTGGTCGCCCGGTGAGCCATTGGGCGGCACGTGCAGCGCGAAGGGAAAGGTGGCGGTGGTGCGTGCCGGGATGGTGTAGGTGCTGACTGGGAGCGTGACCCACGACCCCACCTCGACGTTGTGATATCCACGTGGGCGAAGTGCGAAGGCGCCCCCCTGGCTGACGTTGTAGCCGTCGGAGCTGTAGAGGAAGAACGACTGCGGCTGGTCGGTGTAGTTCGACAGGGCGATCTCGTCGGTGAGGCTCTGGCCCGGCGGTAAGGCGTAGCTGAAGTCCGAACGCGGGGTCGTGCTGCCGGCCTGGGTCACCGGCTGGAACGAGAAATTCGCGGTTGTAATAGCACCGGCCGTGGTCTGCGGGAGCACGAGTGTCATGGTGCCAGCCGCCAGCAGCACCCCGGCGATCAGCGCCAGTCTTCGCAGCCTCCGAACGACCCACCATGGATGCACCTGAAGCCCCCTGTCACGTGGTAAGCGCCCCTAAAAGTCTATCCCGCCGTGCATGGATTTGACCACCGTCAGTGTCCGTGGTGTGCGTGCTACGGGCCCCGTCAACAGCGAACACATAGCCGGCCGGAGTGGCACTCTCACATGTCGGTCAGCCTTTGCCGCTCACCTGTCCGCTCGGTGTTCTATGTGCGCCTGGACAGCGGTCGCCAGTGACGACGATAGGGGCGGTTCGCACCGCCCCTATCGTCCTTATCACTGTGTTGTTGGGTACCTCTGTGCTACCGCCTTCTACTACAGCCCCGTCACGACGATGTCCATCGTCGCCGAGTAGGTGCCCGCCGCAACGTACGGGGGCACGGCAAGCGACAGACCGGCGCCGCAGAGGAAGCCGCCGCCGCCGCCGCCAGCAGGAGCCTCGCAGAGGACCTTCGCCACTCCGTTGGCATCCTTGTTGTTCAGGACGGTGGTCGCTCCGACTTCAACCTCAGCCGGGACAACCGAGACACCGCCGGTACCCAGGTCCGTGCCGTTGAAGCCGGCCGGGAGGGTCCCACCGACGATGGTGGGGTTGGTGTCTGTCGACGCAGCCGGCAGGCCGCTCGGGCCCTGGCACGAACCAGTCGCGCTCGGGCACTCCACGGTGTTGGCGTTGTCGGCGGGGATCATGCCCGGGGTCTCGAGTTGCAGCGTCGGGATCCAAGTCAGGAAGTCGGCCGGGATGACGTTGTCAATCGCGTTGCCCGAGGGCGTGGCGTTGGTGAAGTTGGTCTCCATCTGACCTGTCACGGTCCAACCAGCGAGAGAACCCCGGTCGTCAGAGATCGTGACGACTCCCAAAGCGCCGGTGGCGTTCTCGAACTGCTGGTTGTTCGTGCCGGTCCCCAGTCCCAGTGTGATCGGGCTGAGAGTCACGGTGCCGCTCGACTCCGAGGCGTACAGGCTCGTGCCGGACACCGTGGTCCCGATGATCTGGTTGAGGGTGCAGGCCCCAGAGGCTGGGATCGAGCACGCCGTCGCCGAGTTGACGGTGAACGGTGCCGAGGCAACGTTCGTGCCCTCGGTGCCGACCAGCGGGTTGTTCCCGACGGCCTCACCTAGGCCCGTACCAGAGACGGCGGTGATCGTGATGGTCCCGCTGATGTCGCCACTGGGGTCGGGCACGACGGAGACCGAGTCGACTCCGCTGCACGTCGCGCAGGCGGTGGTGAACGCTACGGTCACCGAGCCGGCCGGCCAGTTAAGACCGCTGAAGCTCACGACCGTGCCGCCTACACCACTACTCGGAGTGGCAGTCAGCGACAGTGTGGCCGAGTGGACCGTGATCGTGAAGCTGGCCGTGTTGGTCAGGCCGTAAGTCGTGTCGGTCACCTCGATGGTGAACGGCGACGAGGTGCCCACATCGGTGAGGGCCGGCGTACCGGAGATAATGCCGGTGGCCGGGTCAAGGCTGGCCCATCCCGGAAGTGACCCCGAGCTCACAGACCAGCTGTAGCTGCCGCTACCGCCTGTGGCCGCAAGCGTCGTCGAGTAAGCCTTGTTCGCAGTTCCAGCGGGAAGGCTCGCCGTCGTGATGCCCATGACACTCAGCCCGGCAGCGCCGTAGATGTCAGGCGTTGCAGCGTTGGCACCCTCGGTCACGCCCGGAGGCAAGTGCGCCGCGTCGATGTTGCCGAAGGCAAACGCGTTGTTGGGCTCGAAGATGACGACCGGGGTGATCCCGCCGGGCAGCGAGGCAGGCAGCGTGAAGCTACCCGATATCGCCGGAGGGGTGAGCACACCAGAGATCGCGCACGTCGCGCTCGGACAGGTCCCTGTCACAGTCGTCGTGTACGTGGCCGCGCTCACCACGACGCTAGAGCTCGCCGCGGGTTGGATCGCGGGTGCGGTGCCGACCCAGATGTTACCTGCCGGGATACTGGCCGACGTAAGGAGCGGCGAGTTGCCGTTTACGCCACCGGCGCTGTTGTAGCCGTCGTTGAACATGGCGTTTGACCACCAGTAGCCGGTCGGGCTCGCGGCATCCGAGACGCTGATCGAGCTACCAGCGCCACCGCCCAACGGTGACAACGCCAGCGTCGGGGGATTGGGCGTGGGAAGCGGCTCGGTCGGCCAGACCGTGGCCTGGGTGGCGTAGTCCACCAGGTTGGAGTTGATGGACAGGCCTGCTCCGGTCGCGGTGTTCGTTGTGCCGAAGACCGCCAGCGCGCAGTTCGTGAGACCAGCATTCACCTGAGCAGCCGTCGGCGGGCATGTGGCAGCCGGGTCAGCCGGCTTGAACGGGAAGGTGGCATCGCCGGTCTCTTGCATCGTGAACGTCACGCAGTGGTCAAGCGACGGGCAGGTAATCTTATTGCCAGCCCCATCATTACCAGGCGATGGGAAGAGGTTGGCGTTTACGAGCGAGGGGGCGTTTCCGTCGCTCAGACAGTACGCCGGGCCATTAAGCGCTGCATCAGCGCCGCAGGAGGACTCGTAGACCGAGTTGTTGTTGTTGTCGATCACGACGCCAGTTGGAGCCGTGATGACGACGACAGTGGTCTGGACCGTCTGGCCGCCAATTGTCGGAGGCAAGCTGCTCGCCACGCACTCGACCGCGACCTGCATACCGGCGCTCACGCCTATGATGTCTCCCGCCGTGGGCAAGGTGCCGGTTGCCTCCTCGACGCTCGCCGCCAGAGTTAGGTTCGGAAGCAGGACCACGGGAGTGCCGTTGGTGACAGGTACATAGGTGCAGTCAGCGACGTTCGTCGTGCTCTGCGTAGCGCCTGCCGGGCCAGCGACGAGGCTGGATGCTATGACACCCAGGCCTCCACCCACCATTGATGCCGCGATACACACGCCGAACAGCGCGCGTGCACGCGAGTGAAGTTTGCGTTTCAGTAACATTTATTTTCAACCCCTCCGCATTTTGGCCGGCTTACCGGAGCATCCGTCGCTCCATCCCTGGACACCGGCGAGCTTTCCCGTCTTCTTTCTTCTCTTCCGTCTTCTCGTCTGGTCTTTTCTCGAGCTACCGCCGTACTCGGCTAGGTCTTGTCATCGACCTGGCCTCGTCCTCGTGTCGCTCTTTCTTCGTCGGCGCTTCCACCCCCCATGCGCCTCACCGAAGACGGCTCATGGCGCGTGGCAGACTTCTACAGCCGATGAATCAACGGTAAGAGAATCCGAGGCTGAGGGCATCGTCAGGATTGACGAAATTGCCGCTCGCCGTAGTCGGCGCGATCGCCTCGGTCACCTCCCTACGTGGCGGGCATCTGCAAACACGCAGCGTGCGGGGGGTGGGGCACGCTGGTGCGGGAGACCCTCGGGCGGCCCCTTATCGTTCGGACCGAAGTGGCGTAAGATTATCGACGAGGACCGCACGGCCCGGGGGGGGTCGATGCGGGCGGAGGCCTAGAGCGGAGGGCTCCATGGCGGTGCTCGCCGGGAGAAGTGGTGGCAGGCGGAAGAGCCGGGATAGAGGTGTAGGTGAGCCTCGGGCCGAGGTGACGCCAGCGCCGGTTGTGGATGCCCCCAGAGCCCCGGTGCGTGCGCTCCCGACAGTGTCAAAGATTCGCACCGCATCGGTGGTGACGCAGTCCGCTGTGCCCGAGCGGAGGACGTGGACGCCGGACGGTGGATATCGGGTCATCGCCCTCGTCGACGTCGTGCCCGTAGTCAGGGGGAGCCTCGAACCCCTTGCCCCCATCGTGCTGTGGGACCTGGCGCTGCGCCGGATGCAGCATTGTGTCCGGCCGGATGACCGAATGTGTATGTTGGGCGGCGCGCGCCTGGCGGTGTACTTCGGCAACGGTGCGCATCGCATCGCGCCGAGCACGCTGGGCCGGCGCTTGGTCAGGGCAATGGGCGAGCGCCTGTCGGTGGGCAGTACATCGCTGGATCTCGAGGTCGCCGTGGGTATAGGGACAGGCACCTCCGATGCCGAGGGCACCCAGCTCACGAGCGCGGCGATTGCCTCGATCAAGTCAGGACGATCCCGGCTGGTGAGTCGCCTGGAAACCGGCTCAGATATGGCGCGGCCGTTCGTCGCAGTCGCCCATGTCCGGGGTGGAAAGAAAGACAGCCTCGTTCGTCGGGTCCTCTTCCCGCTCCTGGAGGACCCGGACTGCTCCGACGGTGACGCTGGGTGGTCGAACTGGAGTACGCCGAACGCCGCGCGAAGGCTGACAGCGAACGGGAGCGCTCCGGGCGCCTTCACGTCGGTCTTTCGAATCCTCGTGGTGGACCCGGCGCCCTCGGTGCCTGGGGCCTGCCGGCTGGCGGCGGAGGCCGTCGCAGGTGCGACCCGGAACCTCGGGATGCGAGCCACCGTGTCGCGGGCGTCGGATCCCGCCACGGTCGTGCTCGACCACTATGTGGCCGAGCCGCATGCGGTGGTGGTGGCTCTCGAGCCAGACGGCCTGCGCCGACCCGCCTCACCCGAGGCGCCCTGGCCGTGGGAGCGAGCCGCTCAGTTGACGCGCGCTCTGTGCGACACCGGGACGACCGTCCTGGCCGTGAGCCTCGGGTGCAGCGCGGCGACCGTCGCAGCCTGTGTCGAACAGGGCGCCATCGGTTTACTCGACGTCGAAGCGCTCCCGCACGAGCTCGTGCGGCTCGCCCAGAACGGCCAGCTACGGGTCGCCTCGCTGGCAGACGAGGTGCTCGGCGCAGGTAACGGTCATGGGCACCCGGAAAGAAGCCCCCGGCGGTTCCCCCCTCCTTACGACGCGTTGGTGCACCTCACACCAAGCGAGCGCCGGGTGCTGTTCCACATGATGGAGGGGTGCTCTGCCGCGGGGATGGCGAGGGAGCTGTTCGTCTCGCTGACCACGGTGCGGGCCCACATCCGGTCCATCTTGCGAAAGCTGGACGTGAGCTCACAGCTTGCCGCTGTGGCTCTCGCGAACGGCGCGCTCTCGGAGGAGGAGAGGCCGGTCGTCCCGTAGGCGCCGCACCTCGCAGTCAGGGGTTGCGGTGCTTGCGACGCTGGGTGTGCTCGAGTCGGCGACGGATCAGCTCACGACGCTCGATCAGCTCGCTGTGGGTGAGGTGCTCGACGTCCTCTGAGAGCGCGAACGAGGCTCGGATCGCTCCGACGTCGACCGCAGGGATGTCCCCGGGCACAAGGCCCAGTTCCCTGGCGATGCGCTCCCCGTGGTGGACCTGGAGATGGGTGAGGATCTTGACCAGCTCGCCCAGCACGTCGAGGCTCGGTGCCATGGTGGCCATCGCCCCGTCGAGGAAGAGCATGTCCTTTACGAACAGCATCAGCTCCTTCGGCATCCGAGCCCCGTAGCCGAAGAGGGCCTTCGTGATGTCGCGGATCTGAGAGGTGAGCTCCTCGGAGCTGAGCGTCGTCGGATCCACCAGAGGCCGGTCGAGCCCGAGATCGTGTACTACCGCGTCGACGTCCACGTCGGCCGGCAACGCACCGAGGTCGCGCATTGCGGCCACCTGGCCGGTGGTGTCGTTAGCGGCGCCGGCCATGATCAGCCGGAGGAAGGCGAGACGGCTCGGCTCGTCCAGGCGGCCTGTGATGCCAAAGTCGAGGAGCGCCACACGGCCGTCGGGGCGGACGAAGAGGTTGCCTCCATGCAGGTCCCCGTGGAAGACGCCGAAGAGGATCGCGCCTTCTAAGAAGGCGATGAGAGCGCTCGAGATGACCGCTTCGGTGTCGATGCC
>Ga0181524_10003304_pt1 | contig 15766 bp, 10 predicted proteins | sample PEATcosm2014_Bin_34_FD_119761 | JGI IMG/M metagenome (GOLD analysis project Ga0181524, IMG submission 119761) | Peatland microbial communities from MTU Mesocosm Facility, Houghton, MI, USA - PEATcosm2014_Bin05_60_metaG | ecosystem: Environmental > Terrestrial > Soil > Wetlands > Peat | place...
CATCCTCTCTGGCTGGTGATTCGCCCACTTGACGGTAAGGAGAAGAGTCCAGCTTCCCGGGCTCGTCGGACCCGGGCAGGTCAAAGATTAAACGGACTGGGGTGGCCAGTCCGGATGCCGGCGGATGCGGCGAAATATTGCACGTACACGTCGTCCTGGGGCTCGAGTGGGACGCCTTGGACATCGGGCATCGTTCAGGCATTGGGGAATGTGACGAATGCATGGGGCAGTTCTTGCAGCAGCAACAGGCCGAGGAAACACAACACCCTTTACCCTGGCTTCTCTGCGCCAGCAACGCTGCGCCGGGAAGGAGGGAAAGAAGGAGCGAGAGCGATAAAGCCCCAGCCTTTTTTGTAATTTTCATGCCCAATTCTTTTATAGCAAATACATGCGGGGATCGGCAAGCGATAAGAGAGTTGGGTAGTGGGCCAGTCACAATATTTTGCCCTTCAACGAGGCGACCAGCCTTGCTGCCCCGCGCGTGTCAGCGCAGTGTGACGATGGTGGCTCCCCAGCCCCCGGCGTCGAGCGGGGCGTCCTGGAAGGAGAGAACAAAAGGCGTGCGGGCCAGCACGGCGCGCACGATTTCGCGTTGCACTCCGATTCCCCGCCCGTGGATGATGCGCAGGGCTTTCAGGCCCAGGCGGTTGGCTTCCCCGAGATACGCTTCAACAGCTTGCTTGACATCCTGCGGCCGCACGGGGTGCAAGTCGAAAACATCGCTGATTGGGATGCGCAGTGGCTCGTCGTCGTGGTCCATGCCTGCTCGTATTCTATCGTACACCCACTGCGCGCCGTCGCCTGCAAAGCTCTTCCATGAAGGTGGAAGCCGGATGGATACTGGCGCCGTTTCTTTCGGTTATCGTCCCCTTGATATCCTTGAGCGAACACTCCTATGCAACTGTATAATGCCGAGGGATAGCAGCTTTATCAAGTGGAGGAGGAGGAAAATGTCGAAGAAACCGGGGATTGATCGCGCAGGAAAGCTGGCGCTTTGCATCCTGCTGGCTTGCGCGCAGGCGGTGGCGGCCGAACTGTTTGAGAAATCCGAAGTGATGATTCCGGTGCGCGACGGGGTTAAGCTGCATACCGTCATTTTTACGCCGAAAGATCGCACCGGACCCCTGCCAATCCTGTTTGAGCGGACCCCGTACAGTGTGCCCTCCGACGCGCGCGATGTCTCCGCCAGCTTCGAGTTCCTGATCGATGATGGCTACATCCTCGCGTTCCAGGACATCCGCGGCCGGTTTAAATCGGGAGGTGAATTCGTCATGCAGCGGCCTCCCCGCAACCGGGCGGATCGCAGCTCGATCGATGAGAGCACCGACGCCTACGACTCCATCGATTGGATGGTCAAGAACGTCCCGGGCAACAACGGCCGCGTCGGCATGCTGGGAGTTTCTTATCCCGGCTGGCTGGTTACGATGGCTCTGCTCGATCCGCACCCCGCCCTCAAGGCCGCCTCCGAACAGGCAACCCCGGCCGACATGTTTCTCGGCGACGATTTCCACCACAACGGCGCTTTCCGCTTGAGCTATGGCTTCGAATATGCGGCTCTGCTGGAGAGTTCCAAGGAAGCCAACACGAACTTCGCCTTCGACCGCGCCGACACCTACCAGTGGTACGGCGATCTCGGCGTGCTCTCGAACGTGAACGAGAAGTATTTCCACGGCAAGATGCCGACCTGGAACGACTTCGTTGCCCACCCGGATTACGACCAGTTCTGGCAGAAGCAGGCCTTCCCACGCTACATCAATGGCTCGCCCAAGGTGCCCAACCTCAACGTCGCCGGCTGGTGGGATCAGGAAGACTTCTACGGCCCCCTCAGGGTCTATGAGTTGTTCGAAAAATCCGACCCTCAGCATATGAATTATGTGGTTGTAGGCCCCTGGAATCATGGCGGGTGGCGTGGCGCCGACGGCAGCAAACTCGGCGAGATTCCCTTTGACAGCAACACCAGCAAATTTTTCCGCCAGCACATCGAAGCACCCTGGTTCGCCTACTGGCTGCATGACCAAGGCTCTGGCCGCTTCGCCGAAGCCACAGTCTTTCAGACGGGCAGCAACCGCTGGGAGCAGTACGATTCCTGGCCGCCCGCATCCGCCCGGCGCACTAATATCTACATGCGGGCGGGGGCCAAGCTGTCGTTCGATCCGCCCGCTGGGAATGAAAGCGAGGCATTCGATAGCTACGTCTCCGATCCCGCGCACCCAGTACCGTACCGGCACCGGCCGATCAGCCCGACTTACCCCGGCGGCGGCTGGCCAACTTGGCTGGTTGAGGACCAACGATTCGTGGATAACCGTCCCGACGTTCTCACCTGGCAAACCGAGCCGCTGAAGAACGACGTCAAGATCGCAGGCGATATCGTGGCCCAAATCTTTGCCTCAACTTCCGGCAGCGATTCGGATTGGGTGGTAAAGCTGATCGACGTCTATCCAGAGACTTACCCCGACAACCCGCAGTTGGCGGGTTACGAGTTGATGATCGCGGATGAGATCCTGCGCGGCCGGTTCCGCGGAAGCTTCGAGCATCCTGGCGCCATCACCCCCGGAGCGGTGACGCCCTATGCGATCGACCTGCACACCAACGATCACGCGTTCCTTAAAGGCCACCGCATTATGGTCCAGATCCAGAGCACCTGGTTTCCGCTATACGATGTGAACCCGCAAACCTTCGTCGAGAACATCTTCAAAGCGCGGGCCTCCGATTATCAGCCGGCCACCCAAAAAATCTTCCGCTCGGCGCAGTCAGCTTCTCATGTCGAGCTGCCGGTCGTACCCTGAGATCTTGCAAGGCGGAGGCGACAAGGGCGGGTGGCGCGGGGGAAAACGAGCGGGAATTGGGTTTTGCCCTCTCCCTAGAGGAGAGGGGAGAACGTAGAAACTCGAGGCCCTCTCCCTTGGGGAGAGGGTGTCCCGCGTCCGGCGCTTTCACCAGCCGGCGCGGGTCGGGTGAGGGGTTTCTTCCGTGAGAGGCGCGGTCTGCGTAGCGGCGATTACCCGATGGAATCGCGGCAAACCACTTCGCCAATCCTCAGTTCAATTAATGCTTGATAAAATCGAGCTTGTAAGCTAGGATACTAGCGTATGATTAAAGTGGGGAACTCGCGCAGGAACCACCTCCACCCCAGCGTCTTTGCCTATCCCGGCCACGGAAGGCCCCAGGCGCCGGGGAAAATGATTTGTTGGCCGGCTTTTTCCGTCAACCATCAACTTTTAACAGTGGGATGCAATTCGATGAGAATTCTTTTTTGACGGAACTAAGCGGGAATGTTATTGAAAACAAAGGACCGCTGTCGGAAACTCGGAGATGAAGCGGGAATATATTTGAAAACAAAGGCACTTAGCCCTTCAAGGCGGGAATGTTACTGAAAATAAAATGGGTTACAGCTCGGCACAACAAGAGAAAATTACTATCAGCGACAATGTGTCCATGATAGTGCGTATCATCGCGCATTCAGAGGTTGGACCGTCAAGTCGCGCCCTCGGCCGTTCCCGTAAGCACTTGCCGTGTGAGGACCGGTCTGTGTAGGATATTACTGAGCGGGGATCAAGGGCGCAAAAGGTGAGTCCAATCAAGACAGAGAGCAGAAGAAGGGTAGGGGTGGTCCTCTTCCAGTTGGGTGGGCCGGACTCCCTCGAGGCGGTAGAGCCTTTCCTCTATAACCTCTTCTGCGATCCGGATATCATCGACTTCCCATTCGCGCGGCTGGCCCGCGAGCCGCTGGCTCGACTTGTATCATCTCGGCGTGCCAAGCGAGTCCAACAACACTATGCCCAGATTGGTGGCACGTCTCCGATCCGCGAGCTGACCGAACTCCAGGCCCGCCGGCTGGAGAGCGAGTTGCGCAATTCTCTGGACGCGCATGTTTTCGTAGCCATGCGTTACTGGCATCCACTCACGGAGGAGGCTGTCCGCCAAGTCCTCAATCATCAAGTCCGGACGCTTGTGCTGCTGCCTTTGTATCCTCAATTCTCCGTCGTCACTACGGGCAGCAGTCTGAACGAGTGGGAGCGCAAGTTCCCACCCGGCCACCCTGCCGATGTAAAAGTCGTCCGCGACTATCACACCCACCCTGCTTACATTGAAGCCATCGTCGAACGTATCATCGAAGGTCTGGAGCAGTTTCGGAAGACGAATGGATCTGCCCTGCGCCTTCCTTCCGATGTTCATTTGCTTTTCAGCGCCCATGGAGTACCGGAGACCATCATCAAGTCCGGCGATCCCTACCAGGCACAGATTGAAGCCACCGTGAGATTGGTTAGGGAGCGGGGGGCCTGGCCGAACCCACACAGCCTTTGCTACCAGAGTCGTTCCGGCCCGGGCCGATGGCTAGGCCCCTCCCTGCACGAGGCCCTTCAGACCCTTGCCTCAATCAGAAGCGAGCGCGTCCTGGTGGTGCCGATTTCTTTCGTGTCCGACCACCTCGAGACCCTTCACGAAATCAATATCGAAGCTCGCGAGTTAGCCCAGCGCCTGTGCATCCAAGGTTTTCATGTGACAAAGGGCTTGAATGACTCGCCGAAATTCATTCATGCCCTTGCCGACCTTGTGCTTCATGCCCTGGCGGGTGAAGATCCCCAATAGAGGACGAGCTCGGGTTTCTCACCACGCTCAACTGTTTTGAGTCGCGCGACCGGAAGGGCGGGGTTTTAACCCCGCCCTTCCCCATTCGTGGTGAGAAATGGGGGAAAGCTCGAACTCCCTGCTAACAGCCCGTGTTTGTGGTTTGGGGTGGTATTATGGCGAGTCCACAAATGGGCGACTCCAAGAAGGAAAGCTTCCGCCAGTGAGGACTCGAAGTGGAGAAGAATGCAATGAAACGATTTGGGCTGTTCGCCGCATGTTGGGCCATCATGATTTTGTGGGAGGGCATTTCCGCATTCGCCGGCGATTTTGACATCGCGCCTTTCGCTCGACGCTGCTGCGCGGCCGACCGGCACACTTCTCAGGTGGCGTTTGATTACGCTGAGGCGCAACGCGCCGGTCTCGAAGCAGAGAAGTCGGCGGATGGCCGTTACCTCTACGGCCTGCAATGGGCCGAGGAGCGCGACATCAAAGAAGTGCGCGTTCAATTCCGGGCGGGCCATGCAGTCCAACCCGCGACTGTGCAGTACTGGTTCCGCAACTGGCCCTACCCGCCTCCGCGCATGCCGGCTATAGAAGACCCCGTGGATGATCCCTGGCAGGGACGGTGGCTGAAGGCGTCAACGAAGATGGAATGCCATGGAACCACTTGCAGCTACACCTTTCCACCGCTCTCCGAAGCAGAAAACCCACAGGCCAACAACTTGCCGGGTTTGAACTACCGGCGGACACTCAAGCTGCGACTGGTGTTTGCCTCCAGTCCTCGATTGGGAAAGGTAGAAGTCTTCAGTGGCTCGCAAGAGAAACGTGTGGAGTTACGACTCCAGTTAGGGGCTGGCGAGACCGCGGAGCGCTCATGGGATGGCAGAGTTCAGCTCTACAACGGTCGGCTCGAAAACGTGCGGGTTTGGAAAGGAGCAGCAGGCGATACGGCGGACGGAGAGCGTTTCCACCTCACCACGCGGGGGCCGGCGAAGGGTTTGATCGTGAGGCTGGTGGCGGCGGAGGCCGGGCTTCCCGGATCTCATGATACGACGAACGTGACCCTGGACGCAGCAGACCGAACCTTCTCGTTCGCCATACCGGACGTGGAGAAAGGGCCGGTGTACGTTCCGGACTTTCACGCCTACGTGACGCTGGCTTCCGACCCGGGTGAGTTTTCTGCCTCGGTTGTGAAGCGCGGCCAAAAGATTCGCGAGAAGCTTGCGACGGAACCCGAGCAAACTTACGAAAGAGCGTCAAAGGAGATCCCTGCCCTCGACCCGGTGGAGCGGCAGGGCGGGCGGCTCTACCTCCCTCTGGCCGCCGATGCGAGTTGGCAGAAGTTCGCCTTCGAATGGGGAGGCAACATCGCCATCAGCAAGTCCGGGACGAAAGCCATGGGGACGGAATTGAAGCGGCTGGAATGGGAAGGTGACCGAATATCCTGGCGCATCGGGGCCGGCTCGACGCCGAACTTCCGCCCTGCCGCTAAGGATTCGACACTTTCAGTTCTGGAAAATCACCTTCCTCTAGCCACGGCGCGGTGGACAACAGACGGCATAGATTACATCGAGGAGGGTTTCGCCACGCTGCTCTCGGGGCCACTTGGGCCGGATGATCCGCAGCGCAACGAACAAACACCCGCCGTCTTGATGTTGAAAGTCACCGTGAGGAATCCCGGTCCGGCGGCAGCTACTTCGCATCTGTGGCTCGCCACCGATCCTGACGAGGAACTTTCTTTCCGCCACGAGGAACTGCTGGCAGGAGACGGCCAACTGGTTCGTGCGCGAGTGCGCTTGCCTGGATCGGTTCAGGCTTCTCTCACGAGGATTCTCGAGGGAGCGAAAACGCTCCAGGGGATTCACACGGAGATCCCTTTGCGAGCAGGACAAGACCAAACAATCTTCATTTCTCTCCCGTTCATTCCTCGGCTCTCACCGCAGGAACGCAGACGGCTGGCGAGTCTCGACTACAACCAAGTCCGGACAAGGGTGTTGGATTATTGGCGAGCTGCTACCGCGAGCTCGATTCCCTTCACCGTCCCCGAAAAGCACTTCATGGATTTCGCGCGGGCCGTCATTCCGCATATCCGCATCAGTGCCACGAAGGATCCGAAGAGTGGCCTTTACATGGTGCCGGCGGCCAGTTATGGCTACCTCGTCTTTGACAATGAGGCGGCGTTTCAGTGCGTGATGCTTGACGCCTTGGGAAATCACGCTCTCGCCGCCGAGTATCTGGAGGCGTTTGTCCGCCTCCAGGGCTCCAAGCCTTTTGAGGGCACCTATAGGGGGGACCAGCATGAGGTTTATCACGGCGCGCGCGTCGACAAGGACTACGACTACACGGCTTCCGAGTACAACCTCGACCACGGCGCAGTGCTCTGGGCATTAGGGGAACACTACTTCTTCACGCGCGATAAGGACTGGCTCCGCCGTGTCGCCCCAAGCATGAAGAAGGCAGCAGATTGGGTATTCGAGCAGCGAAAGTACACCGAGCTTATTGACCGCGGAGAGCCCATTCCCGAGTACGGGCTGCTCCCCGCGGGGCACTTGGAAGACAACAATGACTGGGGACACTGGTTTTCCGTAAATGCCTTCGCGGCGGCAGGCACAAAACGGCTGGGAGAGGCGCTGGCCGACATAGGCGATCCTTCCGCCGCCCATTATGCCGAAGAGGCCGCGTCCTACACCAAGGAACTGCGTGCGGCGGTAACGCGCGCTGCGCAGATTTCGCCGGTGGTGCGGTTGCGCGATAAGACTTATGTCCCTTATGTTCCGACTCGCCCGTATCAACGGATCCGGCTTTTCGGACCCACTCGAGTCGCCTTCTATTCGCGTTATCCCCAGAAAGTCCTGCCGACTTATCGGCTTTCGGCAACGCGCGAAGTGTTGTATGGACCTATGATTCTATTATCCCTTGGCATATTTCACGCGGATGAACCCCTCGCCAACGCGGTTCTGGACGATTGGGAGGACAACGCAACGATGTCGAGTTCACTCGGCCTGTTTGTGCACGGCTGGGTGGACGATCAGTATTGGTTCAGCCGAGGCGGCATGGTGTTTCAGGCCAACTTGCAGAACCCGGTTTTGGCCTATCTGAGGCGGAACGAAATCCCCGCGGCCATCCGCAACCTTTACAACGATTTCGTCGCCTGTTATTATCCTTCTGTGAATGTATTTACCGAGGAGTTTCGGCAGTGGCAATCACCGAGTGGCCCTTTTTACAAGATTCCGGATGAGGCGAAATTTGTGAATCGGCTGAGGGACTCACTGGTGCGTGAGGATTCCGATGCTCTGTGGCTGGCGGCGGGCACCCCGAGGCGATGGCTGGCCCCGGGGCAAAAGATCGAGGTTCGAAACATGGCCAGCTATTTTGGTCCGGTGAGCTATCGCATGGAGGGGAGAGAGAACGGCGTCAGCATCCACGTCCAACTACCGACGAGGGACCAATACAAGACTGCCTGGTTAGTAGTCCGAACACCGCAGGCAAAGCCATTGCAGTCCGTGGAGATTGCCGGCCAGCCTTGGCACGATTTCGATGCTCGACAGGGGCGCATCCGCCTGCCCTTAAGGAGAGAAGCTATGGATGTCGAGGTGCTTTTCTAACGGTGCATGGAACCCGTATAATCCTCGCCGCCGTCAATAGAAACTCATTCGTGAATAGGGGGGTGCAGAGATGCGTAAATGGACCAGGCGTGAGGTGTTGAAGAGCGGCGTTGCAGTTTCGGCGGGAATCACATCCGTAATCCCGGCCGCCACCGCGAGGTTATCCAGCCCAAGCCCAGCGGCCTTGCCGCCGGAAGACAACCCAAGCAGCCCCCGCGAGCGGCTTCTCCTGGACTTTGGATGGCGATTCCACCTCGGCCACGCCTGCGACCCGGCGCAAGACTTCGGCTTCGATGGCGATGGGGTATTCTCCAAATCCGGGGAACTCTTCGAGCCCTCTCGGGGCAAGTTCGACGACAGCAAGTGGCGCCTCATCGACCTTCCGCACGACTGGGCCGTGGAACTGGAATTCGAAAACGACCCCGGGCTAATCAATCACGGCTTCAAACCCCTCGATCGGAATTACCCGGCGACGAGCATCGGGTGGTACCGGCGGGGGTTCGAGATCCCTAAGGGCGATCTCGGCAAGCGGCTGTCCATCCAGTTCGACGGGGTCTTCCGCGACTGCATGGTGGTCCTTAACGGCCATTTCCTGGGGCGGAATATGAGCGGGTATGCTCCTTTCAGCTATGACGTGACGGACTTCATTAACTACGGCGCCAAGAATGTCCTGGTGGTTCGCGTGGACGCGACGCAGGGTGAAGGGTGGTTTTATGAGGGCGCCGGCATCTACCGCCACGTATGGCTGGTCAAGACCCATCCGGTGCACGTGGCGCAGTGGGGAACGTATGTGAGCTGCGAGGCGCGGCCGGGGGCGGCCAGCGTCAATATCACCACGGAAGTCGATAACGAGGGCGACTCCGAACAGGTGTGCCGCGTTCTCTCCACTATCGAAGACATGGGCGGCACGGTCGTGGGCAGCGCTGCTTCGACGCCCTTGGCAATTCCGGCCCGCAGCCGACGCGAGTTCAAACAGCAGATGGTAGTGAACAATCCCGTTCCCTGGTCGGTTGAAGACCCGCACCGGTATCGCCTGGATACCGCGATTGAAGCGAGCGGCGACACCGTGGACCGCTACGAGACGTGGTTAGGAATCCGGACAATCCGGTTCGACCCGGAGGAGGGATTCTTGCTCAATGGCAAGCCGGTGAAAATCAAAGGCACCTGCAACCACCAGGATCATGCCGGTGTGGGTTCAGCCTTGCCGGACCGCATTCAGTACTACCGCATCGAGAAGCTGAAAGAAATGGGGGTGAACGGCTATCGAACCTCGCACAACCCACCCACCCCCGAGTTGCTGGACGCCTGCGATCAGCTCGGAATGCTGGTGATGGACGAGACCCGGACAATGTCATCGAATACGGAGGCCTTGAGCGAACTGGAGAGAATGATTCGCCGCGACCGCAATCACCCCAGCGTGATTTTATGGTCGCTCGGAAACGAGGAGCCGGAGCAAGGGACGGAGCGCGGCGCGCGCATTGTCTCGAGCATGAAGCGCCTCGTGCGGCGCCTCGACCCGAGTCGCCCCGTCACTGTCGCCATGAACGACGAGTGGGGTCGGGGAATCTCCGGAGTGGTCGACGTTCAGGGTTTCAATTACAAGCACGGCCCGGAGATTGACGATTTCCACCGGAAATTTCCCAAGCAGCCTACGATTGGCTCGGAAGTGGGAAGCACGGTCTCCACTCGCGGCATCTACGTAAACGACAAAGAGCCAGGGTATGTCAGTGCTTATGACGTGAATTTTCCGGATTGGGCTGCCACGGCGGAGGTGTGGTGGAAGATTTACGCCGAGCGGCGTTTCTTAGCCGGCGGATTCGTCTGGACCGGCTTCGACTATCGGGGCGAACCCACGCCGTATGGGTGGCCCTGCATCAACTCCCATTTTGGGCTTATGGATACCTGCGGCTTTCCGAAGGACAACTACTATTATTATCAGGCGTGGTGGAGCGAAAAGCCGGTGCTGCACCTGTTCCCACACTGGAACTGGGCTGGAAAAGAAGGGCAGGAAATCGAGGTCTGGTGCCACAGTAACCTCGAGAAGGTCGAACTGTTCTTAAACGGCGGGAGTCTGGGAATCAAGGATGTGCCTCGCTATGAGCATGTGGCCTGGAAGGTCAGCTACAAGCCGGGCACGCTTGAAGCTCGGGGCTACAAAGGCGGCCAACAGGTGTTGGTGGCCGGACGGGAAACGGCTGGGGCGGCTGCAAAGATCCTCTTGCGGCCGGACCGGAAAGAGATCATGGCGGATGGGCAGGACGTTTCGCTGGTCGAGGTGCAGGTGCTGGACCAAGCGGGCCGCCTCGTGCCGGTGGCCGACAACGAGATCGTGTTTCAGCTTTCGGGCCCAGGCAAAGTCATCGGGGTGGGTAATGGAAATCCGAGCAGCCACGAGATGGATAAGGCCCACAAACGCCGGGCCTTCAATGGGCTTTGCATGGTCATTGTGCAGTCCGAAAAGGAACCGGGCGAAATCCGGCTCGAAGCTTCGTCGCCTGGGCTGGAGCCGGCAACGCTGACCATTGCGAGCGTGAAGACGACGCCCCGGCCCGCAGTGGCTTGAGAGATTGCCGATTGCTGATTGCCGATTGCTGATTGTGGGGGCAGAAAATCGAAACTCGGCTCCACTGGCTTGCAGCAGCATCTTTTGCGAGTTTCGAATTTCTAGTTTCGAGTTTCGAATATCGTCAATCGGCAATCGAAAATCGGCAATTCCTGGAAGTGAGGCTACAAACATGCGAGCAAATCTATTGATTGCGGTTATGGTGGGGCTTGGGCTGGTGGGAGGCACCGAGACAGCATACCGCGTCTGGCCCTCCCAGCCGCCCTCAGACTGTCCCTTCCAACCTTCGCGCTCGATTGTGGGCATTGCCTTCACGGGCAGGCACATTCGTTACGCCAACGCGGACACCTGGTATCCGTCGTGGGCCTCCAACGGCAACCTGTACTCGCCTTGGACCGATGGCAGTGTCGGCGATGTCAAGTCGGGCTCCGGCGGTGAAAAAGCGACGACCGGCCACGCCACTATCGTCGGCGACGATCCGCTGAACCTCAAGATCGTCAATGTGGGTGTCTATCCAGGAAACCCGGCGCCGTACGGAGGGCGCTATCCCTGTGGCAGCCTCGTCTACAACGGGGTGTGGTACTACGGCACGTATTGTCTCCTCGAGACTCCCGGTAAGCATCTCAACTGGGATGTGCTCGGACCCCTTGTAGGTTTCCGTTACTCGACGGATTTCGGCAAGACTTGGCACGACACGCCCCATACACCTTCTCAGCCGCTCTTCGGCGAGCCGGAGAAGCCGGGCGGCAAGGTGAAAATGGGTGCGCCGCATTTCGTGGATTTTGGAAGGAATATGCAGTACTCACCCGACGGCAAAGCCTATCTGGTGGGCCAGGGCGCCGCCGACCCCGACCCCAAACCAAGAGATGCCAACCTCAGTTGGATTACTGCCGACCAGATCTACATGGCTCGCGTCACGCCCAGCATCCGGAACATGAACGACGCCGCGAAGTATGAATTCTTCGGCGGCCATGATGCTTCCGGGCGACCCATCTGGACGCGGGATTTTTCCAGAATCAAACCGCTGGTGGATTGGAACAACAACGCCGGCTGCGTCACCATGACCTACGACGCTCCCCTGAAGAAATATCTGCTGGTAATTACGGACGGCGGCAACACGATTTCAAGATTCAACACGTACATTCTGGAGTCCGACCACATCACCGGTCCGTGGAAGCTGGCGGTCTATATGCGCCATTTCGGGGAGCAAGGATACTTCGTCAACATTCCCTCGAAGTTCATCGGCAAGGACGGCTGTTCCGCATGGCTGTGCTATGCCGCGAACTTCACCAACGGCTATTTGCATACGAATTATCGCGACGATCCGCCCGGCGGCGGATATGGGATGACCCTACAGGAGATTCGCCTGTTGGGCCCGGCAGATAAGGCGAAGCCGGAGTAGCGACCTGAAACGGTTAGATTCCGGGGTCTATTTCGAAAATAGGCGTAAGTTGCTGATAATTCGTTGGCGCGGTTGGGCGAAAGGGGATGCGCAAACACGGGGCGGGGGGCTGCCAAAGGGGCCGCGCTGCGTTAGCGCACGGATGTGCACAGTGGCGGTTGGCAGGGCAGGGGATAGTGCAACATAAAGGACGATATGTTGTACTAAACCAGCGCTCCACGCGCTCCGCCCGCCCTACGCGCTTCAAGGGTCTTCCGAGGCAAGGCGCTCCAGAGGGCGCGATGAGCGCCAGCCGAGCCACTCGTGAAATGAGGCAGGGACGTTCTGGAGGGAGTTGAATCCGTGAGTGCGCAACTGCTCCTGAATGCAGGGTGTGTCTCTGTCGCAACAGACGGTCCAACGAGCATTCCGGTTTGATCGGCACAGCAACAGATCCCGTGCGCGCTCGTCAGCGCTCGGCAAGCTATACCCGATCATTACAGTCTCGTCGCATGCCCTAAGCGCGGACGCAGCCCTGTTCCAGAGTTTATCCCAGAAGCATTCCCACTCGCGACCCAGGCTTGTTTCGTAATAGAACTTCTTGTGCGCCACTGGCATTATGATTGCCGTTCCTGTGAGTCTCCTATTGTCGACTGCGGGGTCACGAAGTCCTTTGTACCCGAGATAGCTCATGTCGGCATCAACGCCTAAAACGGGCCGCTCTCCGACGAAGTTACTCCCTACGACGACGTTCCCTGGGGCACCTATTGGCGCGCGATACCAGTTAATGCTGCCGTGCAACTTCAGCACTTTGACGTTTGACGCCGGAGTCAAGTCAGTCTGAACACAGAACCCATACCCGTCACCGATCTCCCAGAGTCCGGCACGCTTCAGTTCACGCTCTAGGGCAAGATCGTAGTTGAAGGTTATCACCACATCACCAGGCCGGACTAGGTTAGCCAACCTCTCGTAGTCGGGTGAAGCTTGGGACTGTGTCTCGCGGTGGTATATTTCGCGGAAAAACTGGCGAAAGGCTTCCAGTAGGTCATCGAGGAAGCAGGGGCACTGTGCTAGCAGACTCGCCGCACGAGACGCAGGGGGACGTTCATACAGATCAGTAAGGACGCAATCGAAACTGTCAGATGGATAGATCCTCTTCAGTGTCGAAAACCGTTCCCGAAAATCCGGACCGAGGAAGGTCGAGGAGTGACTCCGGGATGCCCAAGCTTCCAGTTGATCACGAAGCTGAGAACCCAATGGATACCCCGCATGCAGAGAAGCACCGGCGCCGAGAACGTAGACTGTCATCGCACCCCCCCCCGTGATGTTTCAAGTTCTACCCCTTGTGAAACACGGGCGGCGAGTTTGACTTGAAATTACGGTACGCTTCCGCGAAAGCTCGCTTCGTTGCCGCTTCTCTGGCTCCCCCTCGTTCCGTCAACCTGTTAAACTGACGGTGGTTGTCCGCGATTTCTTTGGCTTCTAGATAACGACGAGCGTTTTCGTATACGGCCCTGGACTCATCGTTGAGCGAGGCAGCGTTACCCGCTGCCAGGTTTCTATCGAAGTCGCTCACAAAACTTCGCGTTAGTTCATCCGCGCACTCCAAGCACTCACCCTCAGTCATATTGAGCATTTCGGCTCAACCTCCGGGCGCAAGGTTTGCTGGCTTGGTGCGTTTCGGTTCTCGCCAGGGGGGTTCTCGGAGTTCCCCGGCTCGTCATCGTTCCCCCTCGCGCCGCTTCTTATAATACTCCCCTCGCGCAAGCCAAGCGTGAAGCGCGACAATCGGGTTGCTTTCGGCACGTCACGTCTGTATATTCATGCTGACGATTGTTCTACAGACGATCCTCTATAGGACTCGCTGTCTGTCCCTAGCCGGAGCGTTTGCGATGTATTGGCGGTACGTCTTATGGCTAATCGCGGCCAGTATCGTCATGCCGCTCGTATTTTGGATTTTGTACCTTCCGGGTTTCGCCGTCGTAGTACTGGCAACGAAGCTAATCGAAGAGCCGACCATCTGCCCCCTGCACCAACTGTTCCCTTTGTCCCCTTTTACCCGGTTTCTCCGCGACCTGTATACGGGTGTAGGCTTCCCCATTCACATCTATAACATACTGATAACGGTGATGCAGGAAGCGGGAGGGTTAGCGTGGCCCGTTAGCCCTAAGGCTTGGCGGGCGGCATGGAAGGTTATGCAGGACACCGAACTCATCGCGCGGACCCGGGACATCCTCGATCCCACCATGCAACTGTTGAGCAGGCAAGGTTCGCTTCCTGGCCCTGACATGATTGCTCCGTTGCGCAACTACTGGGGAGGGAACGTTAACCCCGCAGCAGTGCTGAACAGAGGCAATAACTACGGCCATAAGGTTCTCTTCGACCCAAATAGCACGTGCCTACGTGGCAAAATATCGGGGGGATTCGATACGCGGGCGCGGGTATACATAGCGGATGCGCGGCTGGACCGTTACCCTGAGAAGAACGCCAGGGAGATCGCTGTGCACATCGACAACGCGCTCGGTCAGTACAACGAAATTAACAGAGCCAAACCATCATTAATTCGACCGGGATTATGGATGTGGCAAGTATTCCTACTGGGCTGCTGGACCTTGATATCTGCCGATGTAGCTCGCCGGGTCAGTTCCGCGCCAGGCGTTACGCACCCATGGTTGTATTACGTGACCGGGTTCTTTTTCTTCCTATTGCCACTGCTCTACATGTCTCCATATAGTGTCGTGCGCTCCGGGACAGGCATCGCCGTCCTCGGCATGGTTGGACTCTTCATATGCTTTTCTGTCTGGCCTTCATTTCTTTCGCCATTCCGCCCGCTTCTGGACAGGCTGCCCCCGAAAACCCAAGGAGAAAAAGCGAACGTCTTGCGGCAGCCATCGCCGGAGGCAGACAGCAGTTTGCGCCGGGTGGCGCAGACATGCGGCAGTTTGCATGTCTGCGATAGAACCGATGCCTAGCTGACGGTGATGAGGCCACAGCGAGAGGGGAAGCACAATTCGCAGACATCACAAAGAAACTGTGAAAAAATCGGATCGTAGGGGCGGCCCCTGTGGCCGCCATGGGGGCAACCACAAGGGTTGCCCCTACGCCGCACCGCCACAACGCGATTTTTTCACACCTTCAAAACGATGTCTGCGCCACCCGCCAGTTGATTGCAGCTCACACTTGCAGGCAGCTCTTCGCGAACTCGGAAGATTCTCTGAAAATGATCGAGTGAGCGCGCTCTAGGAGTGACTGCACGATTTGCCTTTTAAAGCACGCTAAGAAGGCCGTTCATTCTTGACATTTCATGATCTGTCATGATAGCGTCAAGGACGGAGGAGAGTTGTCTCATGTCCCAGACTCGCAAGAAATTTGCCACCCAGGTTAATCCAGAAATCCTGGCGGCCGTGCGCACGCTCGCCGGGAAGGAAGGCCGTCAACTTCAGGCGCTCGTGGACGAAGCTCTCGCCGACCTGATCGAGAAGCACAACAACGCCCAGCCGCGCCCGCACGTCATGGGGGCGTATCTCGCCAGCCGCGAAAAGTACGGCCCTCTTTATAAGAAGCTTGCTGGATGACCGACTATCTCACCGTGGCCGAAGTGCTGGCCATACACGCCGACCAGATCGAACGCTATGGCGGCGCACA
>Ga0181524_10003306_pt1 | contig 15754 bp, 12 predicted proteins | sample PEATcosm2014_Bin_34_FD_119761 | JGI IMG/M metagenome (GOLD analysis project Ga0181524, IMG submission 119761) | Peatland microbial communities from MTU Mesocosm Facility, Houghton, MI, USA - PEATcosm2014_Bin05_60_metaG | ecosystem: Environmental > Terrestrial > Soil > Wetlands > Peat | place...
AATGTCCGGTCCGGCGGCCATCCTCGCAACGATTCAGATTCGCCGCCTTTGCGCCAGACCCTTCAGACCCCATGAGTCAATTAGACGCATCCGTCACGCCGAAAGGGGACGTGAGCAATTACTTTCATATATCCTCCAGGCTTATGTCATCGCGCCCAATCGCCGCTACGATTCCGCGATTCCGGTGACAGCTTACTGGATTCCGGTGACAGTTTACTCAAACCCCAATGATCCGCTCAGCGCTCGCCGCAGATTACGCGACTGTGCTCCTTCGCATAGCTCCAAGCCGAGAATTTGGCGTTGTCATCCGTACCGTCAAGCACCACGATGAAGGGGTCGTCACCGAAGCTCACGTAACCATCGTAGAGAGCTTCAGCCGAGATACCGGGCTCATACCCCGCCTTGAGCGATCGATCGACAATTTCACGACACGCCGCAATTGCCTCTTCCACAGTTTTGTAGACGCCGTGCTCACGGCGCTCCTCGGAATCCATGTAGTGGAAGTTGTCGTCGACCATCACTTTGTAGCGAGGCGCCGGCGTGCTCTCCCTCATTAGGGAATATACCACGGGACGCAGTTCAGCAGGCGACGCCCCTGGACCATAACCGCCAACCCCCGTCAGCCTTGCGCCGCTTCCCGTTCCATGTCGCGGTCGGTGAGGTTCTCGCCGTGCATCTTGGCGTAATCGCGCGCCATCTCCCGCATCAGGAACTTCGCGGGAACGTCGTGGTACGACCCGTGGTCGTTCACATATTGCATGTAGGTTCGGCCCGCGCCGTCGAAGGGATGCAGAAGCGCGTCGTTGTGGCCGTCGAAATCGAGCGGATGCACGCCGACCTTGGCGCAGAGCGTGGCGTTGAAGGTCGGAGTCGCCTTGCGCCAGGCGCCGTCCACATGGACTTCCGCGAAGCCGTGCCAGGTGAAAACGTCCGTGCCCATGCTCTGGCGCAGCTTCTCTGTCGTGAGGTGGTTGCGCACGTCGGCGAAACCGACGCGGGCGGGAATGCCGTGGACGCGGCAGGCGGCGGCGTAGAGCGCCGCCTTGCCCACGCAATAGCCGTCGCCGGCCGCAAGCACGCTCGAGGCCCGGAACGTCTCGGGCGCGAGCATGTCGACGTAAGGGTTGTAGCGGACGCCGTCGCGCACCGCTTTATAGAGCAGGCTGGCCTTCTCGCGGTCGCCGGCGTTCGCCGGAACGGCGGCGCTGGCGAAGTCCCGGACGGTCGGATGGTCGCTGTCGATATATTCGCCGGGATCGGTGTAGAGGCGGCGGATCGTGTCGGGAAGAATGCCGGTCATGTCCCTTCTTAGCAAGCGGCATTCTCGAAATTCAATTCGATAATTGGATTTCGGTGGCATGCATTTCGGTGGGTGGCATGCATTTCGGTGACAGCATTTCGGTGACAGCTTACTCAACCCCTTTTCTCGAAGCCCTCGCTGAGGCCTGAACGACAGCCCGGCCGCCATCGACCGTCCGAGCCGGCGCGGCGGAAAGTCGTCACGCAAGTCGTTGAAAACAGGCCTTCGCGCCGGAAAACGGCGCCGGCGCCCGACCCCACGAGCCGCCCCGACGGCGCAAGCGCCGGCTTCCGCCCCGACGGCGCTCACGGCGCGACGGTGAGCTCCTTCTGGTTCTGGCCGGCGACGATGACGACGCTGCGCAACTTTCCGACATCGGCGACGTGAGCGAGCGTCGCTTCGGCCGAAATGGGCGTCATCACCTCGGCGGCGAAATCCGGCGGCGGGCAGGCGACGAATTCGAAGGTGAGGACCGCGCCGTCGGCCGAGCGGCCGGTCTCGACGAGGGCGGCGTGCGTCCAGGCGGCGGTCGAGGCGGTTCCCCCGGCCCGGACGGCGAGCGCATCGCCGGTCAGGCTGAGATCGCCGGCTTCGACGGAGAACACTTTCGTGAGCTGGCAGGGCGCGATGGTCTCGTCCTTCGGCGGCGACTGCGCCGCCGCCGGAATCGCCGGCAAGCTCGCCGACAGCAGGCCGACGACGGCCGCGGTCAGAACGCGAGCGCTCGCCGCCGCGGCCGCCGAGCCGATGCCGTGGGACGTCGTCGCGCGGGGAATGGCGGAGGTTTTCATCTCCTGCTCCAGTTCGAAAGGGGCCGAGAGGCGGGCCTCACCCTACCATAGACGGGCGCGATCCTCTCATCCCGCCCTCGCGCCGCGTTCGGTTCGGTCGCCTCCGGTTCCGTTGAGGCAGTTGCGTCCGGAATAGCTGTGACGTATTCGACGTCCGGCGCTGGCCGCCACGAAGGATCCGATCGTCGATCGTCGTTCTCCGAGGTCGCCGCCGATGGCGATGGGGAGGTCGTGATGCTTGATGTGACCGTGGGCGAGCCGGCGGCGGCGGGATCGGCGGCGGGGATCGGCGCGCCGTTGCGGGTCGTCACGGCGACGAGCCTGTTCGACGGCCACGACGCGGCGATCAACATCATGCGGCGCCTGTTGCAGCAGGCGGGCGTCGAGGTGGTCCACCTCGGGCACAACCGCTCGGTCGACGAGATCGTCACGGCGGCGATCCAGGAAGACGTGCAGGGGATCGCGGTCAGCTCGTACCAGGGCGGCCACCTCGAGTTCTTCAAGTACATGATCGATCTGCTGCGCGGCCGCGGCGCCGGGCGCATCCGCGTGTTCGGCGGCGGCGGCGGCGTCATCGCAGCGCCGGAGATCCGCGAGCTGGAGGCCTACGGGGTGGAGCACATCTACGCCCCGGAGGACGGCCAGCGCCTCGGCCTGGAAGGGATGATCGCCGACGTGGTGAAGCGCGCCAGTTTCGATCTGGCGCACGATCTGCCGACCTCGCTGGAGGGTTTGGAGGCGCCGGATCGGCGGGTGTTGGCGCGGCTGGCGACCGGTCTGGAGAACGCCACCGTGCCGGGCGAGCTGGCGCTGGCGATCGGCGCGCGGGCGCGCGGGCGCCGGGTCCCGGTCGTCGGCGTCACCGGCACCGGCGGCGCCGGCAAATCGTCGCTGACCGACGAGTTGATCTGCCGCTTCCGCCTCGACCGTCCCCAGATCGGCATCGCCGTCATCGCCATCGACCCCTCGCGGCGGCGCACCGGCGGGGCGCTGCTGGGCGACCGCATCCGCATGAACGCCATCGGCGGGATGCTCGGCGGCGCCTCGCTGTACATGCGCTCGCTGGCGACGCGGGCCTCGGGCAGCGAGGTGCCGGGCCATGTTCCGGCGATCGTCGAGCTGTGCAAGGCGGCGGGCTTCGAGCTGATCATCGTGGAGACGCCGGGAATCGGCCAGGCCGACGCGGCGGTGACCGGTCTCGCCGACTTGTCGCTCTACGTGATGACGCCCGAGTTCGGCGCCGCCAGCCAGCTCGAGAAGATCGAGATGCTCGACCACGCCGACGTGGTGGCGATCAACAAGTTCGACCGCAAGGGCGGCGAGGACGCGCTGCGCGACGTGCGCAAGCAGTTGCAGCGCAATCGCAAGGCGTTCGCCGCGCCGCCCGAGAGCCTTCCGGTGTACGGCACGATCGCCTCGCGGTTCAACGACGACGGGGTGACGGCGCTCTACCACGGACTGCTGGCGGGGTTGGCGGAGCGCGGCTTCGCGCAGCCGAAGTCGCGGCTGCCCGCGCCGGCGGGCCGGACGTCCACGGCCGGCGCCGCCATCGTGCCGCCGGCGCGCTCGCGCTATCTGGCCGAGATCGCCGAGACGGTGCGCGACTACCACGCCACGGCGGCCGAGCAGGCGCGCCTGGCGCGCGAGGCGCAGCAGTTGGAGGCCGCCGGGCGACTGTTGTCCGAGAGCGGCGGCGACGGAACGGCGGCGGCGAGGCTGGCGGCGGAGCGGCAGGGCGCGCTCGACCATCGGGCGCGCCGTCTCCTGGAGGCATGGCCGTCGGTGAAGGCGAAATACGAGCGCGACGAGCTGATCTCGACGGTGCGCGGCCGCGAAACGCGTAGCGCGCTGACGACGACGACGCTGTCGGGGACGCGCATCCGCAAGGTGGCGCCGCCGACGTTCAGCGACCACGGCGACCTCTTGCGCTGGCTGTTGCGCGAGAACCTGCCGGGGCGCTTTCCCTACGCCGCCGGGGTGTTCGCCACCAAGCGCGACGAGGAGGACCCGACGCGCATGTTCGCCGGCGAGGGCGACGCCTTCCGCACCAACGCCCGCTTCAAGCTGCTGTCGCGCGACAGCGCGGCGACGCGGCTCTCCACCGCCTTCGATTCGGTGACGCTCTACGGCTGCGACCCGGACGAACGCCCCGACATCTGGGGCAAGGTGGGCAATTCTGGGGTGTCGATCGCCACCCTCGACGACATGAAGGCGCTCTACGACGGCTTCGACCTGTGCTCGCCCATGACCTCGGTGTCGATGACCATCAACGGCCCGGCGCCGATCATCCTGGCGATGTTCTTCAACACCGCGATCGACCAGCAGATGGCGGCCTTCCGGGCTCGCGAGGGGCGCGAGCCGAGCGCCGGCGAGGCGGCGCAATTGCGCGCGCGGACCTTGGAAGTGGTCCGCGGCACGGTGCAGGCGGACATCCTGAAGGAAGACCAGGGGCAGAACACCTGCATCTTCTCCACCGACTTCGCGCTCAAGCTGATGGGCGACATCCAGGAATGGTTCATCGCCCACAAGGTGCGCAACTTCTATTCGGTGTCGATCTCCGGCTACCACATCGCGGAAGCCGGGGCGAACCCGATCAGCCAGCTCGCCTTCACGCTGGCCAACGGCTTCACCTACGTCGAGAGCTACCGGGCGCGCGGCATGAAGGTCAACGACTTCGCGCCCAATCTCAGCTTCTTCTTCTCCAACGGCATGGACCCGGAATACGCGGTGATCGGCCGGGTGGCGCGGCGCATCTGGTCGATCGCCATGCGCTTCAAGTACGGCGCCGACGAGCGGGCGCAGAAGCTGAAGTACCACATCCAGACCTCGGGGCGCTCCCTGCACGCGCAGGAGATGGACTTCAACGACATCCGCACGACGTTGCAGGCGCTGATCGCCGTCTACGACAATTGCAACAGCCTGCACACCAACGCCCACGACGAGGCCTACACCACGCCGACGGCGGAGAGCGTGCGCCTCGCCGTGGCGATCCAGATGATCATCAACCGGGAATGGGGGGTGGCGAAGAACGAGAACCCCAACCAGGGCTCGTTCTTCCTCGACGAGCTGACCGACCTGGTGGAGGAGGCGGTATTGAGCGAGTTCGAGCGTCTGGCCGAGCGCGGCGGCGTGCTCGGCGCCATGGAGACCGGCTACCAGCGCGGCCGCATCCAGGACGAATCGCTGCACTACGAGCACAAGAAGCACGACGGCTCCTACCCGATCGTCGGCGTCAACACCTTCCTCAACCCGCAGCCGCCCGTCGAGCCGGCGGTGGCGCTGCAACGCTCCTCCGAGCAGGAGAAACAGAGCCAGCTCGACCGCCTGCGCGCCTTCCAGGCCCGCCACGCCGACGCCGCCCCGGCCATACTGGAGCGCCTGCGCCGCGCCGTCCTCGCCAACGACAACATCTTCGCCGTGCTGATGGACGCTGTGCGCTGCTGCTCGCTCGGCCAGATCACCAACGCGCTCTACGACGTCGGCGGCCGGTACCGCAGAAACATGTAGGTCGGGTCGGGCCGGGACGGCGCGGCGGAGCAAGCCGCTCGCGAAGCGCGCTCCCCCATAGCGTGGCGTTCCTTATGAATTCTTTACGGGCCGGGTCCAGTCGCCGTGGGCGAAGAGTCGGCGGGTCGGCGTTCGCGCCCGCCCGGCCTCGAGTCGTCGTCGTCAAATCGGGACCGGGAAGGCGCGAGCCGGAACCGCGTGTCGCCGACGTCTCTCACGAGCGCGCCGCTTGCGCGGCAGGCGGCTGACGATCGCAATGGCTTCTTGCTGCGATTCTCCTTCTCCCCGAACGAGTTGAACTCCATTCAGGCGCGAGAAAAAGCTCGGCGCGGCGCCTCGGTCCGAATGTCGCGCACGGCGCATAGGTCGACTCCTCGCTTCGCGCTTTGCTCTTGACCGGGATCGATGCGCGAGTGGTCGAATGTGTGTCCATTGTTCGCTCCGGGCCACGGCTGCCGGCGCGCGCGATGCGTTACTATCCTTATGCCTATGCCGCCCGCCGACAATCGATATCGATTGCTTACGGAGCTTCGCCGTAGCGTTTCGCGCTGGCGACCCGAGTCGGGGCGCCAGCGCGCAAGCGCCAGCGATGCGTCGCGGTTTGCTGCGAGGGCGGGGTGAGTGGCCGCGCAGCCCGACTTGCGTTCGGGACGGCGTGTTGCCGCGCGCGGCTTGCCGACCCCCGGGGTCGGAAGAGGGAGACGGTTCGATGAACTTATACGTGTGGCTGCCGGCGATGTTCGTGCTCGGCCTCGCCGGCTTGGGAATCTGCCTCGCCTTCGTGTCCGCCTGCGAACGCATCTGAGGGGGAACGGCGATGATCCTCTTTACGGCGGCGGTGGCCGCGCTCGTCATCATTTATCTCTTCACGGCGCTCGTCAGACCCGAGTGGTTCTGACGACCGCGCATCGTCGTTGAATCGTTGGCCGACGTCCGTCGCGGAAACCTTGCCGCGACGGCGCGAGATTTGAAAGGCTGCCCCTATGTGGCTTCTTCCCGCATTGCTGATGGCGACGGCGATCGTGCTGTCGATTCCGCTCAGCGCCTATTTCGCCTGGCTCATGGACGGCAAGTACCGCGCGCCGCGCGTGCTGAAATGGTTCGAGAACGTTCTCGACACCGGACCGCAGGACTGGAAGCAGTACACGATCGCGCTGCTGATCTTCAACGTCGCGCTGTTCGTGTTCGGCTACGTCGTCCTTTCGCTGCAGCCGCTGGCGCCGCTGAATCCGCTCGGCCGCGGCATGTTGGAGCCGACGACGATCTTCAACACGGTCATATCGTTTATGACCAACACGAACTTGCAGCACTATTCGGGCGACCAACACTTCTCCAATTTCAGCCAGACGTTCTTCATTCTGCCGAACATGTTCCTCTCCGCCTCGGTGGGCTTCTGCGCCCTCGCGGCGATCATCCGCGCGTTTCGCGGTCAGGCGACGGTCGGCAACTACTTCGTCGATATGTGGCGGGTCTGCATGTACATCTATCTCCCCGCGGCGCTGATCTTCGGCGTCATCTTCATGCAGCAGGGCATGCCGATGACCTTCGCCAGCTCCGAGGTCGCGACGACGCTGGAGCCTGGCGCCATGGGTTCCGACGACAAGGGCGCGGCCAAGCCGCAGACGATCATCGTCGGGCCGGTCGCGGCCGTCATTCCGATCAAGATGCTGGGCACCAACGGCGGCGGCTTCTACGGCATGAACTCGGCGCATCCGCTGGAGAACCCGACCGCGACGACCAACTTCTTCACCACGCTGGCGATGATGCTGTTCCCGTTCGCGCTGGTGCTGATGTACGGGCGCATGCTCAATCGCGTCAGGCACTCCATCGTCATCTACGCCGTCATGGGGGCGATGATGGCGGGCCTCATCGCCTGGGTCATCTATTTCGACACGATGCAGCCGAACCCCGGCCTCACCGCGCACGCGGGCGCGACGTACGCGATCGCCAACCCCACGGCGCCGTCCGGCAAGATCGACGTGACGAGCCCGCCGGTCGCGGGGCTGCCGGTCGACCAGCGCCTCGGCAATCTCGAGGGCAAGGAGCTGCGCTTCGGCACTTCGGCCGGCGCCGCCTTCGCGGCGATCACCACCGACGTGACTTGCGGCGCGATCAACGCGGAGATGGACAGCCTCAATCCGCTCGCCGGCCTGTCGCCGATGGTCGGCATGTGGCTGAACTGCGTGTTCGGCGGCAAGGGCGTCGGCATGATCAACCTGCTGCTGTTCTTGATCGTCGGCGTGTTCCTCGCGGGGCAGATGGTCGGCCGCACGCCCGAATATCTCGGGCGCAAGGTTGGGGCGCGCGAAATGAAGCTGGCGATGATCGCGCTTCTGGTGCACCCGATCCTCATCCTCGGGCCGAGCGGCCTGTTCGCCGCGACGACGTGGGGAACGGCGGCCGAGGCGAACCCCGGGGCGCACGGGTTTTCGGAGATCGTCTACCAGTATTCGTCGGCCTCGGCGAACAACGGCTCGGCGTTCGACGGCCTCGGCGTCACGTACGGGCTCAACGACAACCCGAATCCGTCGCCGGAAGCGGTGCCCTGGGATATCGGCGCCGGCCTGGTGATGCTGTTCAGCCGCTATCTGCCGATCATCGCGCCGATCGCCATGGCGTTCTTTCTCGGGCGAAAGAAGGTGGCGCCGGTGACGCTCGGCACCATGAGCGACGACACCTGGACGTTCGGCTTCCTGTTGCTCGGGACGATCTTGATCATCGGCGCGCTGCTCTTTCTGCCGGTGGCCGCGCTCGGACCCTTGGCGGAGCATTTCGGGCCGATTCCGTTCGGCGGTTGAAACAGATCTCGCGCGATCGCGCGCCCTGGCGGCGATCGCTTAGAAATACGCAGGAGTTCGAACCATGGACACCGTGAGCGCTTCGAGCCCGGCCATCAATTTGGCTCGGCGTCGGGACCTGTTCTCGACGCAGATCGTCATGACCGCGCTGAAACAGTCGTTCCTGATGCTGCGCCCCGACGTGCAGTGGAAGAACCCGGTCATGTTCGTCGTCGAGATCGGCGCGGTCCTGACCCTTCTCTACGTGCTTCAGGCCGCATTCGGAACATCGTCGAGCACGGTGTCGATCACCTACTTCATCGCGCTCGACATCTGGCTGTTCCTCATCGTTCTCTTCGCCAACTTCGCCACGGCGGTCGCCGAGGAGCGCGGCAAGGCGCAGGCGGAGACGCTGCGCAAGACCCGCGTCGCCACGCCCGCCTTCCGGCGGCGCGCCGACCGGTCGATCGAGAAGGTTTCCTCGAACGATCTGAGGAATGGCGACGTGGTCGTCGTCGAGGCGGCCCAGACTATTCCCGGCGACGGCGACGTCATCGAGGGCGTCGCGATGGTCAACGAATCGGCGATCACAGGCGAATCCGCGCCGGTCATCCGCGAGGCCGGCGGCGACCGCTCGGGCGTCACCGGCGGCACGACCGTGCTGTCGGACAGCATCGTCGTGCGCATTTCGGCCGGTCCCGGCGAATCGTTCCTCGACAAGATGATCGCCTTGGTCGAGGGCGCGCGCCGCCAGCGCACGCCGAACGAAATCGCGCTGACGCTGGTGCTCACCGCGTTCACGGTGATCTTCATGATCGTCGTCGTGCCGCTGTGGGCGATGGCGTCGAACGCCGAGCAGTACATGACGAGCTATCTCGGCCTCAGCGATCCGCTCAGGAGCCTGGGCACCGACGTGCCGACCCTGGTCGCGCTCGTCGTCTGCCTGATCCCGACGACGATCGGGGCCTTGCTCGCCGCGATCGGCATCGCCGGGATGGACCGCGCGCTGCGCGCCAACATCATCGCCAAGAGCGGCAAGGCGGTGGAGGTCGCCGGCGACATCGACACGGTGCTGCTCGACAAGACCGGCACGATCACGCTCGGCGATCGGCAGGCGCGCGAATTCATTCCGATCGGCGGCGGCTCCGAAATGGAGCTCGGCCGCCTGGCGGCGCTCGCCTCGGTCTCCGATCAGACGCCGGAGGGCAAGAGCATCGTCGCCGCCTACGCGGCGATGGGGTCGTCGCGCGCCCCGATCGCGGCGCCCGATGAAGCGACCTTCATTCCGTTCACCGCCCAGACCCGCATGAGCGGCCTCGACTTGCCCAACGGCGACAAGATCCGCAAGGGCGCTCCCGACGCGATCGTCCGCTATGTCGAAAGCGTGAACGGCGTCGTTCCGCGGGAGCTCGGCGGCATCGTCGGCCGGGTCGGCGCTCGCGGCGCGACTCCGCTGGTCGTCGCCGAGGGCGCGAGGGTCGTCGGCGTCGTCGCGCTCGAGGACATTCTGAAGCCAGGCATCAAAGAGCGCATGGCCCAATTGCGCCTGATGGGTCTGCGCACCGTGATGATCACCGGCGACAACCCGCTGACCGCGCAAGCGATCGCCAAAGACGCGGGCATCGACGATTTCATCGCCGAGGCCACGCCGGAAAAGAAGCTCGTCTATCTGCGCAAGGAGCAGGCCGAGGGCAAGCTCGTGGCGATGATGGGCGACGGCACGAATGACGCGCCTTCGCTCGCGCAGGCCGACGTCGGCCTGGCGATGAACTCGGGCACCCAGGCGGCCAAAGAGGCCGGCAACATGGTCGACCTCGACAGCGATCCGACGAAGCTCATCGAGGTCGTCGCGATCGGCAAGCAATTGCTGATGACCCGCGGCGCGCTCACCACCTTCTCGATCGCCAACGACGTGGCGAAATACTTCGCCATCATCCCGGCGATGTTCGCGGGAACGCTGCCGTGGCTGAAGGCGCTCGACGTCATGGGCCTGCATTCCCCGACCTCGGCGATCCTTTCCGCCGTCATCTTCAACGCGCTGATTATTCCCGTGCTGATCCCGATCGCGTTGAAGGGGGTCCGCTATCAGGCGTTGGGCGCCGACGCATTGCTGCGGCGCAACCCGCTGATCTGGGGCCTCGGCGGCGTCATCCTTCCCTTCATCGGCATCAAGGCGATCGACATGATCATGGTCGCCTTGCGGCTGGTCGCCTAATCGGAGAAAAAGCGATGTTGCGCTATTTTACAAAGAGCGCTTTGCTCTTGGCCTTCGGGGTCGTGATCCTTTGCGGGATCTACCCCGGCATTCTCTGGGTGGTCGGGCAGACCCTGTTTCCGTTCCAGGTGAACGGCAGCATCGTTCGCGACGCCGACGGCAAGGTGATCGGCTCGCTGCTGGTGGCCCAGCCCTTCAGCAAGGACGAATACTTCCAGCCGCGGCCGTCGGCGGCCTCGTTCGACGCCACCGCCTCGACGTCCTCCGGCTACGGCCCCTCGAACTACGCCTTGCGCGACCGCGTCGGGCGCGCCCTCGGGCCGATCGTCACCTATGCCGACGGCGCCAAGAAGGGCCAACTCGTCGCTCCCGACGTCGAGGCGTGGTTCCAGGCCGACAAGGCTGGCGGAAACCCGCATATCGTCGGGCAATGGGCCGACGCGCACAACAGCCTCGCGCAGGGCTGGGTGACCGGCGATCCCACCCATGCGGCCTATGTCGACGCATGGGCCAAGGCCCACGACGACGTCGTCAAGGACTGGATCAAGTCCAACCCCGGCACGCCGCAACCCAAGGCTTCCGACCTCGCCGTCGTCTTCTTCAAGACGTTCTCGAACGAGCATCCCGGCATGTTCCCCTCGTCGGTGACCAAGACGGGATCGGACGGCAAGCCGGTCACCGATATCGAACCGGTCGCCGCGGGGTCCGACGTGCAGTCGATCTTCTTCGACATGTGGCGTCAGGACCATCCCGACGTCGCGCTCAACGACGTGCCGGGCGATCTCGTCACGGCGTCGGCTTCCGGCCTCGACCCGCACATCACGCTGGAGAACGCCGAGTTCCAGCTCGACCGCGTCGCCGCCAAATGGGCCGACGACAAGAAGCGCGACGTCGCCGACGTGCGCAAGGAGATCGACGCGATCCTGCAGGAGAAGGCGAGCGCGCCGTGGGGCGGCGCGATCGGCGAAAAGCTGATCAACGTTCTCGAAGTCAATCTCGAACTGCACAAGCGTTACGGCGACCCGGCGTAACGAGGCCAGTTTCCGTCGGGGCCGAAGGGCCCCGACGGGAGCGCGGGAGACGTGCGCGGACTCGCCCCCAAGCGCGTCTCCCGCCTCGAACGCCAACTCTGCGAAGCCAAAGGCACACATCCCCATTTATGCGGGCACTGCCATGGGCGCGAGCGTCGCGCGGCCTCGGACGCGCATCCTGGCCGTCAGCGACGAGGTCCAGCTACAGCGACTGTTGCGCTCGATCCTGGAGGCCAACGGTCGCGAAATCTTCGCCGCGACGCATTCGGCGGCGGAAGCGCCGACGGCCGAACCGCCCGATGTCGTGCTTCTCGACCTCGATCGCCTCGATCCTCGCGTCGTTTCGCAGGCCACACGCGCGTTCGCCGGAGCCGAGGTCATCGCCCTCTGCCACGCTTATAGCGAACCGGACTGCGTCGCCGTTCTCGAAATGGGCGCCGACTACCTCGCGCGGCCGTTTCGCGAACAGGAGCTGGCGGCGCGCGTGCACGCGGCCGAACTGCGCCGTCTGACCGCCAAAGGCTACCAGCGCGCCTATCGTCACGGCTCGTTCGCCATCGACCTTCTCGATTGGATCGTGACGCGCGACGGGCGACGGCTGTCGCTGACGGCCTCCGAGCAGCGCGTTCTCGCGGTTCTCGCGCGGGAACCGGGCCGCCTGGCGACCTTCGGCGAGATCCTCGCCGGCCTGGGGCGCGAGGATTCCTGGCGCAACCGCCAATCCGTGCATGCGGTCGTCGTCGAGCTGCGGCGCAAGATAGAGTGCGATCCAAAGCGCCCCGTCCTGCTTCTCAATGTACATAGGATCGGATATCGCCTCGCCCCCGAGCCAGGCGATTCGGCAATTGTCGCGGCGGACGCGCGCCCGGCCGAGGGAAAGGGAGGCGCTTCGCCATGATGTTCGTGAGCCGTTGCGACGACGACGGGACCGTCGATCGCCGCCGTCATGGAACGCTTATGTCGCGCTTATGCGCGAGGCCGAGCTTCGGCATAGACCCTTTACGCCACTTTGGTGCAATGTACCCATCGCAGCAGGCTGGTTTCGCTGCGGTGGAAGAAGATCGTGAAGAGCCCGTCCCCGGTCGGGGACGCGCTCGGGAAAAGCGGTTCGCAAGACGCCGACTGGCGGGCCGGCCTCGCGATCCGCTCGCGATCTTCGCTGTGGCGCAGGTTCCCTTGCGATCATGGTTCGATCGCCTTATTCCGCCCTGGACCCGAGCGCCCATTGCCGATGGAGAGTTCGTTGTTCGACGCCAATGTCCAAGAAGAAGTCCCTCCCGAACCCCTCAGTTTCGAGCTGGGCCGCGATCACGACGGCCTCTGGATCGTTCGGGAGAAAAATGGCCTTTATGGGGGCCTGTTCGCCAGCGAAAAGGCGGCGATCCAATACGCCAAATTCGAGAGCGCCGACCGCAAGAGCGTCATCCGCATCATCTCCGATCCCATCGAATTGAACTGTTCGTCCTGACCGCCGGCGCGCGCCGCCGCCCCGCACCTCGCGGAGCTTCCATGCAATGAGGACGCTCAAGCGATGGATGCTCGAACCTCTGACAATTGGCGTCCCCCGGCTCGCGGAACGAGCGCGGGGACGCAAACGCCGCGGGACGCGCTTGCGCGTCGACGCGCGGCGCGGATCAGGCCCAATGCGCTGAAGCGCGGGGCGGAGGAGGCGCGATGACCATCGTCGGCTGGTTGCAAATCGCTCTGGTCCTGGCCCTCGTGGTCGCCCTTGCGTATCCGCTCGGCAGCTTCATCGTCGAGCTCTTCGAGGGCAGGCGCACCTTCCTCTCGCCCGTGCTGGCGCCGGTGGAGCGCGGTCTCTACCGCCTCGCCGGGGTCGACCCGGCGATCGAGCAAGAATGGCTCGCCTATACGCTCAGCATGTTGGGCTTCGCCGGCGGCTGCTTCGTCGTGCTCTACGCGATTCTGCGGCTGCAGAACTTTCTGCCCCTGAACCCGCAGGGCTTCGGCGCCGTTCCGCCGGACTTGGCGTTCAACACGGCGGTCAGTTTCATCACCAACGCCAACTGGCAGGCCTACGGCGGCGAGACGACGATGAGCCATCTGACGCAGATGCTCGGCCTCACCGCCAACAATTTCCTCGACTCGGCGGTCGCCACCGCGCTGGCGATCGCAGTCATCAGGGGCATCGCACGTGGCGGATCGAAGACGATCGGCAATTTCTGGGTCGATCTGACGCGCGCGACGCTCTACCTCTACCTGCCGCTCGCAATCGCGGTCGCGCTCCTCTTTCTCGCGCTCGGCGTCCCGCAGACGTTGCAGGGCTCGATCGAGGCGACGACGCTCGAAGGCGCCAAACAGGTCATTTCGCTCGGCCCCGTGGCGAGCCAGGAGGCGATCAAGCTGATCGGCACGAACGGCGGCGGCTTCTTCAACGCCAACTCCGCCCATCCCTTCGAAAACCCGAGCCAGTGGTCGAACATGCTGCAGGCGTGGTCGATGCTCGTCGTCCCCGCCGCGCTGGTGTTCGCCTTCGGGCGCATGGTCGGCGACCCGCGCCAAGGCCGTGCGCTGCTCGCCACGATGGCGATATTCTTCCTCATCGGCCTCGCCGCCTTGTACTACGCGGAGAGCGCCGGCAATCCGCTGCTGACGTCGCTCGGCGTCGATCCCTCGCTCGGCGCCATGGAGGGCAAGGACCTGCGTTTCGGCCAGGCCCAGGCGTCGCTGTTCGCGGCCTCGACGACCGGAACCGGCACGGGCGCCGCCAACGCGACCTACGACTCGATGACGCCGATCGGCGGCGCGGTGAACCTGTTCTTCCTGTTGATCGGCTGCATCACGCCGGGCGGCGTCGGCGCGGGCCTCTACGACCTGCTGCTGATCTCGATCATCGCCGTCTTCATCGCCGGGCTGATGGTGGGGCGCACGCCGGAATATCTCGGCAACAAGATCGAGGCGCGCGAGATGAAGTTCGCGCTGTATGCGATCCTGGTCACGCCCTTGTTCATCCTCGGCTTCAGCATGGTCTCGGCGATGGCCGGGTTCGCGCTCGACAGCCTCGGCAACAAAGGCCCGCACGGCCTGAGCGAGATCCTCTACGCCTACGCCGCCACGGCGTCGGACAACGGCTCGGCCTTCGGCGGCCTCGTCGCCAACACGCCCTGGTTCAACACATCGACGGGCCTCGCCATGTTGGCCGGTCGCTTCTTGCATGGCGTCCCGATCATGGCGCTTGCCGGATCGCTGGCGGCCAAGACGCGCGCGGCGCCTTCGGCCGGGACCTTCCCGACCCACGGCCCGCTGTTCATCGGCCTGCTGGTCGGCGTCATCGTCATCGTCGGGTTGTTGACCTATTTTCCGGCGCTGGCGCTCGGGCCGATCGTCGAGCATTTGCTGATGCTCGGCGGCAAGACGTTCTGACGCCATTGACCCGATACCGCTTCGTGCGCGCAGGCGGAGTCGACTCGATTGTCCCGACGTATCGGCCTTAAAGTCAGCTTATGTCGGATGCGTCGATTCCATCTCGAAAGCTTATGCCCACAACGGCATAATGTTCGAGCAAGCGAGGAAGCCGAGAGCGGTCCATGCCCAATCTCTCACGCGACGGACACACGCCGTACGAGCCCGGAGATCGTAAAGGCGGGATTGTTCGAGGCGGGAAAGCGAAGCGGCCGTATCCGACGCAATCCGAGATGTTCCTCAAGATTGGCGCGACAATCTTCGTCGCCCTTTGCGTCGGACTGGCGGTCGATTAGAAGAGTCGCCCTGGTGGGCCGGGAGGGAGGCGCCGCGCCGCGTATAAAATCATTATAAATCAAAATGTTATCAACAGTCCAGCACTCGAATGTTATGCATTTTGCGCCACGGTGGCAACGGCGATTCGCGCGCCATTGCCGATTTCGTGAGAACCGCTGTCGTTTTTTACTGAAGCGGGACCCCGCACGCCAGATCGTCTAAGCGTTTGATTTGATGCGATAATCATCGAACTTAGGGGGTTCTGATTTGCATCCGGCGGGACCCCGGCGCTGAGCGAAATTCTCTTTTTGCGTCAGACAGTTACAGTTTCCGTGACGGGGGTTCTCATTCGGTGCACATTCACATGTTGCCGGGAACGTCGGGGTGCCGTTTCGATCAGCATTTACACTCTGGCCTTGTTTGGGGTTCAGTAG
>Ga0181524_10003307_pt1 | contig 15754 bp, 12 predicted proteins | sample PEATcosm2014_Bin_34_FD_119761 | JGI IMG/M metagenome (GOLD analysis project Ga0181524, IMG submission 119761) | Peatland microbial communities from MTU Mesocosm Facility, Houghton, MI, USA - PEATcosm2014_Bin05_60_metaG | ecosystem: Environmental > Terrestrial > Soil > Wetlands > Peat | place...
ATCAACGACATTCTGGATTTTTCAAAGATCGAGGCTCGCAAGCTTGACTTGGATCGCATTGAGTTCAATCTGCGTGACACCCTTGGCGACGCGCTGAAAGTGCAGGCCCTCCACGCCCACCAGAAAGGTTTGGAACTTGCCGACTTCGTCCAGCCCGAAGTGCCGGAGTGGTGGATGGGTGATCCCGGACGTCTGCGCCAAATCCTCACCAACCTGGTAAACAACGCCGTCAAATTCACGGAGCAAGGCGAGGTGGTCGTCCGGGTTACGGTAGAAGGCCAACCGACAGCCCCCTTCTGTTTGCACTTCGCGGTCAGCGACACCGGCATCGGGATTCCCGCCGAGAAGCAGAAGTCGATCTTCGAGCCCTTCGTGCAGGCCGATGGTTCCATCACCCGACGATTCGGGGGCACCGGGCTGGGGTTGGCCATCGCCACCCAACTGGTGGCCCTGATGGGGGGGCGCCTCTGGGTGGAAAGTGAACCCGGCAAAGGCAGTACGTTCCATTTCACCGCCTGCATGGATTTGGCGCCCGCTCCGGCGGGACGGCCCTCTCGGGCTTCCCCCGAAATCCTCCGCAATCTGCCGGTCCTGGTGGTAGACGATAACGCAACAAACCGCCAAATCCTGGAGATGATGCTGCGGCATTTGAAGATGGTCCCGACGTCTGCCGCCGGGGGGATGGCAGGTCTGGCCGTCATGGTACAGGCCAAGAAGGTCGGGAAGACCTTCCGCGTGGCCCTCATCGACGCAAGTATGCCGGATATCGACGGTTTCACGCTGGCGGAAAAAATCAAGCACGACCCCGAACTCGCGGGCACGATGATCATCATGCTGACCTCCAGCGGCTTGCGCGGCGATTTCGCTCGGTGTCGCAAACTGGGGATCGCCGCCTACCTAGTCAAACCTGTCAGACAGTCGGAACTGGTGGACGCCATCCTTAGCCTTCTCGGCCAAGCTCCTCGAGAACGAGCGGACGTTATCACCCGCCACTCCTTACGCGAGACCCGGCGGAAGCTCCGCATCCTGCTGGCCGAGGACAACCTAGTGAACCAAACCCTGGTGGTGCGATTGCTGGGGAAAGCGGGCCACAATGTGGTCGTGGCCGGAAACGGCAAGGAGGCATTGGCCGCTCTGGCAAAGGCAGGGCCGGGGGCGTTCGATCTGGTGCTGATGGACGTGCAAATGCCCGAAATGGATGGCTTCGAAGCAGCCGCTGCCATCCGCAAGAAAGAAAGGGGGACGGGAACCCATCTGCCGATAGTTGCCATGACGGCCCACGCCATGAAAGGTGATCGGGAGCGGTGCTTGGCGGCGGGGATGGACGGTTACCTCTCCAAGCCCGTCCAGAGGGAGGAACTCATCGACGCAGTCGAACGCCACAGTTACGAATCCCCGGCGCCAGAAAAGGACAGGCTCGCTCGGAAGCAGCCCGGCCTGGATAGAGCGGCCGTCCTGGCCCGCCTGGATGGTGACGAAGAACTGCTGGCGGAGCTGGCAGGGCTATTCATCCAAGACTCTCCCAAACGGTTGTCGGCGATACAGCAAGCCATCGAACAGGACGACGCTCAGGGGTTGGAGCGCGCGGCCCACGCCCTGAAGGGTTCGGTCGGCAATTTCGTCATCCCGACGGCAGTCAAAGCTGCGCAAACGTTGGAGACTATGGGCCGTGAGGGGGACCTCGCCGCCGCCGATACCGCATACGCCGTGCTCCAAGAAGAAATCGCCGGCCTCGTGCAGGTTCTTCAACGGCTTGAAAGCGAGGTGCACCCGTGAAGACGGGCGCGTGCCGACTTCTGTAAGCAGCATATGTTTGACGTACTAACTTTTGCCGTTCATGTCCGCTTCCAGCGTGGGGAGTGAGCCTCGCTGAGCCTTCCTGGAGACAATGAGCCTCTCCGCAGGCAATGAGCCTTCCTGAGCCTTGACGAAGAGGCGGAAGTAGTCCGCCACGACACTGGCGGGCGCATTTACGCGAAGCTGCTGCATATTCTCCTCTGTAAAGTGATGTGCACTGGAGCGCTACTTCATGTTGGTGGTGAAACGATAGTGGCTTTCTATCGCATGGACGGGCTGGGTGTGGTCACGAGCTAAATAGTCACTACGTTACACGGCAGGCGTGAACGAGCGGATGGCTGGGCGTCCGCGAAATGAACCAACGACGGACGACGGCTGTGAGCGGCACTGTCGTTGACGCGTCGGGGACACTCATCTGATGTTTCCCGGATGAAGCCAACCAACAACGTAATGGCGGAGGACCTTCCAACGCAGAGGCACAGGAGCGCAAAGAAGGATAGGAATTATCGGGGAAACAGGCATCATCCCCATGGGATGTCTTCGCCATCAAAACGCCCCGAAAAAAGTAAGAATACGAGTTCTCGTGTGGAGTCGAGGTGTGGCGCGGTAGTTTAGGCTTGGCCTAGCGGTTGCCGGCCCTTTCGTCTGCCGGTGCCTCAATAGTCGAGCCGTGCTCCGTTTCCACACCCCGCTCATCGAACCGGACAGGCGCGACTGGCGCATCCGGCTCCCGGAGAAAGGATCACGAAGTCGCCCACGGAAAACTGCGCGTCCGCTCGGTAAGGCGGACCAGCCCCAGCACCGTGTGAAGGTCGGCTTCCGGATATTGCTTGGTCGCCGGCCACCACAGCTTGTGCTTGGCACACAGCCACTGGCGCAGCCTACGCCGCGCGTGTCGCTCGATCGCCCGGTAGGCTTTGCTGACTGGCCCGAGACAGAAGTAGTTGGCCCAACCGAGCATCATACGGTTGAGCGTCTCTACCACGGTCTCCTGAGCCAGGAGGGTCTTGTTCCGTCCGGTTTCGCTGCTGATCGCTTGGCAGATGCGGATCACCCGCTTCTTGGACGGAACAGTGCCCAGATAGGCCCGCCCCGTCTTTGGCGAATAACAGCGCCCGAACGGGTGAGTAGGCCGGCGGAGTTTCACCACCGGCCTCTCGTAGAACCGAGCGTGAGACTCTCGCCTCACTCGGCTCCCATCAGGCAAACGTGCCGGTCATCCCGATTTGCCAGTGAACGAAGAGACCCACGAGCTCCGTAGCCAGCCGTTGGAGAAATTGGCTGGCCTGGATCTTGTGGCCTTTAAAGCGCTTGAACTTACGCATCACCCATGCCAGTAGCGTCTGATTGACGTACCGCAGTAGGGGATACAGCGCCGAGGGGGCATAACGCCCGTAATACTCGATCCAACCCCGAAGGAGAGGATTGAGCTGCCGAGCGATGTCCTGCAGGGACAGCTGCGTTTGATGCCAAATGTTCAAGTCCCGAATCGCTTCCCGCATGGCCTTCATCGCCGAGGGACTGACTGCGGGATTAAATCCACAGAACAGTGAATTATCTCGGAAACGTCGGACCAGACGAGGTCGAAAGCAGTACCCGAGAAAGTCAAATTTGACGGTCGGATATTTGTCTTTGCGCTTCCCGTCTTTGCAGTAAACGACCTTGGTTTTCGTCGGGTGCATCTCCAAGTGGCACTCCGCCAGCCGGGCCTGAAGCTTGGCTTTGAGGGCTTCCGCTTCTTGCTCGGTACGGCAGTGCACCAGCCCGTCGTCAGCATACCGACACCATGGAAAATCAGGATGCGTCCTCGCCATCCAGAGATCAAACGTGTAGTGCATGAAAAGATTGGCCAGAATTGGGCTGACCACTCCGCCCTGAGGCGTGCCGCGGCTTCGCCCAAGGGTGGTTCCATCTTCCCGCACCATCGGCGCCTTGAGCCATCTTTCGATGTACAAAAGCGCCCACTTACACGTTACGTGTTTCCGAACGGCTCGTAGCAAGAGCTCATGGTCGATGTTGTCGAACAGGCCTTTGATGTCAAACTCTAACACCCAGTCATACTTCCAGCATCGCTGTCGTGTGGCCCCTACTGCACCCAGAGCCGATTTGTTCGGCCTGTAGCCATAGGAGTCTGCCAGAAAGATTGGGTCCAGAATTGGCTCAATCACCTGCTTGACTACCATCTGCGCCACGCGATCGGCCACGGTGGGCACACCCAAAATCCTTTCTCCTCCACTCTTCTTGGGAATGGAGACGGCGCGCACCGGCGGTGGAAAGTAGCTTCCCGAGCTCATCCGATTCCAGATCTTGTAGAGATTGCTCGACAAGTCGGCCTCAAATTGCTCGATTGTCTGCTCATCCACACCGGCCGCTCCTCGATTGGATTTGACCGCTTTGTAGGCTTCGTACACCAACCGCTTATCGATGTTGAACGGTTTGTCTGTCGCATGCCTCGAGATCATCCTGTTGCCAGTTGTTTCGCTCATGTGACCGCCTGACCCGACCCCTTCGCTCCAGCCCCATTACGGGCCTTCCTCGCTCCTACGGGTCGGTCCGCCCCAGTGCTCCGCTTCGGTACTCTCGCCTCGCGGTTTTGGCCGCTTGGGCTTCTCCCTTCCCATCGGAGCGACTGGTTCCTGCAGTTCCATGCAACCGCCTGCATCCGCTTCACGCCTTCTCTACGCCGGTCGCCACCCGCTCAGTCATCAGGCACCCCGCAGGTTTATCCCAGGCGAGTTACACGCACCTGGTTTCGACGACGCTTGACTTCTTAACGACGCGTCCTCAGAGGTTCACTTTCGTTCGTCTCTCGGATGCACACCTGCACGAGTTTTCCCGCGCTTTTCCTCCAACGCTCACCACCACGGCTCTTGACCGCAGCAGCTTGGAGGTGGTTTGAGATCTGCTCCTGAAAGCCGATCCCAAGGGGCCCACCCTTATCGATTGCACAGCTCGTCCACGATTAATTAGGCCATGCTGACCTCCTTATCCGTGCACTTCTGCAGCACACTATATCCCAGAAAGTCAAATTTCTCTTCCGGCAGCTTCGAGACCCGCGTCTTCGTCTCATTCACCGTCAACTTCAGCTTCGTCATCATGCCCCGCATCGCAGCCAGAGCCTCTTCCGCCCTGCCCCGACAGCAGATCACGAAATCGTCGGCATAGTTCACGATGTACGCGCGCAGACGCTTCTCGTGTCCCAGCTTCTTCCAGCCGAGCACGAAACGGCGCATGTACAGATTGCTGAGCAGGGGGCTGATCGGAGCCCCTTGCGGGGTGCCCCGACCTTCATCCCGGTTGTGCGTGCTCCGATGTTTGTTTCCACGCTCATCGGTTTCTTCTACGGGAGCCTCAAGCCACATCTTGATCAGATGGAGCAGTGCTCCGTCGACGACCCGACGAGCCACCGACCTGAGAAGCTCGGCGTGCGGAATTGAATCGAAGTAGCCACTGAGATCTGCGTCAACAATTTCCCCATGGCCCGTGTTGACCAGCTTGTGAACGTGTTTTACGGCGTCCAGTGCACTGCGGTCTTGCCGATAGGCGTACTGTTCCGGCTGCAGATCTGCCTCGAAGATCGGTTCGAGAACTAAGACTGCCGCCGTCTCCACCGTCCTGTCACGGATAGCGGGTACACCTAATGGCCGCTGCTTCCCGTCCGGTTTGGGAATGTACACCCTGCGTACGGGAAGAGGTCGATACGTTCGGCTCTTCAGCTCTTGTGCCAGTTCGTCCAACCACCGCTCTGCTCCATACGCCTCGATGTCCTCGAACGTTTGGCCGTCCACTCCCGCTGCTCCGCGGTTGGCTTTGCAGCATTCGTAGGCGAATGCCAGAACATCCTTTCGGTGCACCTTATCGTACAGGGCGTAGAAGCGAAAATTGGGCGATTCCTTCGCTTTGTCGTGCAACGCCGTCTGCAACTTCTGAACACTGCTGGGGGTTAGTAGGTTCATCACCAATCCCTCGGTCCTTTGTCGCTTCTTGCGTCTCCCTTCAGCTGAGGCCCCTTCCCTCCCCCGGCATTACCCGGGTTCACCGGTCATACGGACCTCTCCGCCACCCCCGACGGTCTGGCCTGCCTCTCACGAGTTGCCAGTTGATCCCGACGATCACCGTCGTGGGCTTCCCGTGTTGCGTCTGGTCCCCTTTGCCTGCATGCCGTCGCCAATACCCCGGCAGGACCGATGAAACCTGTTCGCTCGTACTGTTCCATCGGCATCCGCCTTCCCTCGATCGTCGGCGGGTCGGCTCCTGCGTCACCTGTTTCGGGGCCTGCACAGCGTTCACGATTGTTACGGCCTACAGACTTGCCAAGTCGCCATAGCGACCCTCTACACCAAAGGCTTCAGCAGCTTCGTTGCCTCTGCTGCTGCTCTGATTGCTACCGGGTGGAGCGAACCAGTTCCCGGGCGGGACTCGCACCCGCTGTGGACCAGCGCCTTTTCACGGCGCACGACGAAGTTCGGCTAGCTTATCTTGTAAGATGAAAGGATCCAACCTCCCAGCCACACCGTTTCAGTTGAAACTTGCTGTCGCCCAATTGCAACGCGCACCGCGACCTCGCCGCATAGCTTGATTCATTGCTGCTGGCGGCACAGGTGCAGGCCCCGCACAGGATTCGGCCTGAAAAGTCGGCTTCCCATCATCTGGCTTCGGCAGGCATGGGGCGAACGGGATTCGGGCGTTGAAGGGCGTTTCACAGGCACAATCTCGCACAGGTGGTCGGAAGGGCTGCGCTCCCTTGTTGTTATTCATCCCCGTCGATTTCGCGACTGCGCAGGTGCGGAACGGAATCGCACGCACGAAATGGGGGAGCCAAAGGCCGCACGCGGCCTTACGGTGGGAAGTTCATGCGGCGCAGGAAGTTCTCGGAGCGAGGGTCGGAGTGCCAGGACTATTTCAGCTTTGCGTACTCCGCCTTGGCCTCCCTCAGGATGGGAATGTCGGGGTCGGCGTCCTTCCAGAGCGTGAGGAAGTCCTGATAGGCCGTGCGGGCCTTCGCCGCGTCGCCCTGCATGGCGCAAGCACGCGCCAGCCCGAGGCGAGCCAGAGCACCCCAGGGAAAGTTCACCACTAGTCTTCGGTGGTCGATGAATTTCTGAAATTCCGCTGCCGCTCGGTTGCCGTCGTGGAGCATGAGATAGGCTTCCCCCCCGGCCCGGAAGCCAGATGCGCTTCGGTCGCCGTGATCCACGCCAGGTTGGCCCACCCGCACGTCAGAATTGGTTCAGGATGCGTGAGAGAGAATCGGGCATGACCACCATCGAAATCACGAGAAGGGCCTAACCGCGCTCTTCACTCATTGCTAGATTCCGCGCCGACAACGGTAAGGTGACCAGCAACTCTCGGTCGCACGACCCTCCGCGAGTGACCTGCGAATTGACTGAACTTAATCCTTACGGCAGCCCTTGTGAGGCGGCTGGCCATGAGGAAACACCCATAGAACGCTGTAAGGAAGAGGCATCGACCGAAAACCAAATTGGCGCTGCCTGATCTAGATCAATCTAAAGCAGCGGTGCTGTCGACATTCCGTCGATGAACTCATCGCTTGGTACTGTTCCGAGCCCCCGCCTGTCCTTCAAGAAGCCTGTCGTTACTCGCTACATTGTTATTACAGCTTGGAAAAGATCCGCTTGGCGATGGCGATCTGCGCTTCGCGCCCGCCGGGCAACATGCGACCGTCGATTGACACCGCCACGTCGCCTTTACGAAAGACGGACATGCCAAACAAGGGTGCGAACACGCCTTCGTCGCCCACGCCTTGCACGTCTTCGGTCACCAGGTTGCGGGCGCCCCCACTGCCAACCTGACTCTTCATTGCCAAACCGGTCAAGCCCATTCCCGTTTTGAACCCAGCCACCATGGCCTTAGGGTCTGCCGAGTCGATGCTGATGGTCAGCGTCGGAGCGTTGTTCATGGCCCCGGCAGCGCCCGTGACGCCACGGATCAGGTTGCCGATATCCCTGACATTCTGGGCCTGATCGGCGGCGTTGCCGCTCTTACTTTCCTCTATTTTTTTCTTGGCTGCCAAGGCTTCCGCCTGACCGCGCTGCTGGGCCTGGGAAGAATAATAGCGGCACTCGGAATTGCTGGACTTGCCCGAGCCTTCGGCGCGTTCCACAGGTAGAGAGAGAAGCTGCGACAAATCCTCTTTGGTGAGTAACGCGCACGCATCGAAGGTCCGGACTGGTCCGCGATGCGATTGGCTGATGGCGCTCAGATCGATTCCCTGGGACGCGGCGGCCTGTTTAACTTCCTGCTTGACTTTGTGGACGGCGTACCAGACTCCGGCGATCACGAGCACGCCCAGCATACCGAGGATTGCCAGCACGGCGATCAGGATCTTCCATCCCCCGCCGCTTTTGGCCGCCGGGGGTGGCGGCTGCACAGACTGTGGTTGTTGCGCGTAGTGCGCGGGCGGGGGAGGCGGCGCCGAAGGACTCGGCGGCTGACTCGCCGGTGCACCGCATCTCGTACAGAAGGCTCCTGTTAGCTCGGCACCGCAACTTGAGCAAAACATGACGTACCTCCATTTAGGCGCAAGTTTTACTTGATCGGTGTTGCATGCGCAAAACGTCCCGTTTCAGAAATAAACCTTAACCCGTGTGGCCTGTCAAAGTTTCATCCACGCACGGAAGCGGCTAAACCTTCGATGCGAACGATTGCATAATGATGACCGCATGGCATACTCCGGCACGCAGAATCCAAATCGCGTGCGCGCGCCTCTGCATCGATCCCTCCGGCGGAGTGGCGGAATGCTGTTGCGGATTTACGACTGCGCTCACTATACGCGCTTGATGCACAACGGTCAAGCCCGACTCGAATGAGGTCAGGCGAGGGGAACTCTGGCCGTTCAGAGTGCAACCGGTGAGACCGCAAGCTCCGTCTCGCGCGGCCTAATCGGGTGGCGTTTACCAGCCTCTGTCAGTTGTTGGCGAGAATCCCCTGATTACTGCTATTTCATCTGATGTCCCGAGCGTCACGCGAGAGAACTAGGTCTTAAATTCACGTGCCCAACGTCAAGCTGCCTTGGCGATCTGGACGAATGAGCCACTCGGATGTTGGACCGACGCGGTCAAGTTGCCAGTTAAACGGGCTAACCGCACATGTGGCGGCCTTGATCTGTCTGTTCAGCAAATCCCATGATTGCGGACAGGTGCTCGCCCACCGGTCAACTCACCCACCTTGGGCTGGTTCGGATTCCGGGAGGGAAGGGCGTTTCACAGGCACAATCTGGCAGAGGTGGTCGGAAGGGCTGCGCTCCCTTGTTGTTATTCATGCCAGTCGATTCCGCGACTGCGTATGTACGGAACGGAATTGCATCGGAGACGGACGCAAGAAAAAGGGGGATCCCAACGGTCAAGAGCGGCCTTGCGGCGGGAAATTCATCCGGCGGAGGAGGTGCTGGAACCGAGGGCCGGGGCGTAGCAGGTCCGCCGCGAAGCCGTCCAGGCAACATCTGATGGTTGAATACTCGCTCGTCACTTGTCACTCGTCACTTGTCACCGCTCTCAGAAGTTCTCTAGCAACCACACGTTGGTGTTGCTGGTGTAGCCAACCAGCGCCAGGTAGCGCCCATTTGGGGAGGGCGCAGCTTCAGCTCCGATTCCAGATGCAAGAGACTTCTCGTGCCAGATGACTTGAGCGCGACCCTCTAGGTCCACGTAGAGTTCCGTGAGCCTTCCTGCCAAGGAGGCTGCAACAAACAGGCCCTTGCCGTCCGCCGCCCAGAACGGACACCTGAGGGATTGCCAGCCTTTGACATTGATCTCTCGAGCCTCCCCACCCGCCAGAGGCAGGATCTGAATTCGTCCTTCGCTCCTGTCAGGTTGCTCTATTGCCAGTTGTGAACCGTCGGGCGACAGATCCCACCGAGGTAAGGCGTCCGGCCGCTTAAGGTTGAGCCTGGAAAGCTCCTTCCCCCTCCCCTTAATCGGGTCGAACGCCGAGAAGATGAGTGGTTTTCGGTCCTGGCTCGCCTCGTTGAAGACGCACAAAGCCGCCGGAGACCGCGCACAGGCCAAGTGGTCGATGCCTCGTCCCTCGAGCACCAATTGCGGTGCTCCTCCCGAGGTTGGCACGCGCATAATGCGTACCGGAGTGGTGGCGGTAAAGTCAGAGCTTGGCGTGGACAAGTACAGAATCCAGGAACCATCCGGGCTCATGACAGGCCGCCCCATGTAGTCAGGGCTGGTGACGATCGGCTGGGCCGTGGTTTGGCCTAATCCTTGTTTGTAGATCCCCCAAGTAGCATTGCGATTAGACAAAAACAGCACGGCTTTGCTGTCCGGCGTCCACGAGCCAGGACTATCGTCGAACTCGTCCAGTGTCAGCCGGTGTGGGTTCTTCAAATACCGACCTCCGGCTTTCAGCTCCCCAACGTAAACGCCTGCCTGACCGCTATCTTTCGTAACGGCCAACTGCTTTCCGTCCGACGTTCCGGTGATTTCGGGTAGAGAGCCTTCCGCCCAGTTCGTGATTCGTCTGGGTTGGCTCGCAGGGATCCCAGTCCTCGTGTCAACTCGGACCTCCCAGAGGTTATCCCGGTCCCGAGCTTGCTCGTGTTCCTGCATTGTGTAAACAAAGCGGTCACTTGGAAGCCAGGCGATCCCGTTGTAGAGATTCAACCGCGGGCCGGAAACAATAACAGTAGGCTGACCTCCTTTCAGGTCGCGAGTCTCGATGGAGACTTCGCCGTGGTCCGGCAGGCCATGAACTCTGACGTAGGCGACTCGCCGGCCATCTGGCGACCACACGGCCCAAAAGAACGTTTCGTCTTCAGAGGAAGCTAACAGTCTGTGTGGTTCCTCACCCTGCGGACCCATCAGCCAGAGGCCGGGTTGATCGCGTATGAATAGGATCTGATCCCCATCCGGCGACACGGCTCCTTGTCGGGCATCGTCAAGGAGTTTACGCGGCGGCCCACCCAGGACGGAGACGACCCAGGTGCTGAAGCGCCATCCCGCCTCATGCCCTGTGGCAACGAACTTGGTGCTATCCGGGAACCAGCCAGTCGGCCACCACGCAACAATGTCCGGTGCCTGCCTCTCAGGTTCAGGTACGTTGATGGTCTCCCCAGTTCGCATGAGCATCAGGTGCATTCCCGTCACATCGCCATAGGCCAGATACTTCCCATCGGGAGAAACCGAGCCCCTAGTAATAGCGTTTTCGCTGGGATTGGCGGTGAGCTGGCGCACCTTCAATTCAGGCGGAGTGGAAGGTGGCCGGCGCGTGAGCCAGTAGGCGAGAAGCGCCCCGGCGATGACGACAGCACTGGCCAGGGCGATTGCCAGCCGGCGCGGCGCCCCGCGTGGGCGCCCTTCCTGGGCGGGCACGAGGCCCGCCCCTGCACGGCCCGAATCCATATCGCGCTTCACGCGCTTCAGGTCGGTTCGTAACTCGGAGGCGCTCTGATAGCGCAGGTCTCGGCCCTTCTCCAGTGCCTTGTTGATGATGCGTTCCAAGTCCGCCGGGCATTCAGGATTCAGCCGCCCTGGTGAGGTGGGCGCTTTGTGCAGGATCGCGTCGAAGACGACGGCTGAAGTAGTTCCGGAGAAAGCTGGGTGACCCGTGGCCATCTCGTAGAGCGCTACACCGAAACTGAAGAGGTCCGTGCGTGCGTCGAGTTCTTCTCCGCGCGCCTGCTCCGGCGACATGTAGGCGACCGTGCCCACTGCCACGCCGAGACTGGTCAACTGCTCTTGCGCGGTTCCCGCCGTCGCGGTTGGCAATGCTGACTCTCCCACCGCTTCCGCTTCCCGCTCAGCCTTGGCCGGCAACTTGGCCAGGCCGAAGTCGAGAACCTTGGCTTGACCTCGCGGGGCGACAAAGATATTCGCTGGCTTGATGTCCCGATGGATGATCCCTTTTGCGTGAGCCGCCTCCAGGGCGTCGGCTATTTGGATCGAGATGCTTAACATCTGATCGACGGGGAGCGGCTTTCCCGAAAGGTAACTTTTCAGCGTCCGGCCTTCCAGGAGTTCCATGGCGATGAAGGGACGGCCCTCGTGCTCGCCCACTTCGTAGATCGTACAGATGTTGGGATGATTGAGGACGGAAGCTGCGCGGGCTTCGCGCTGGAATCGCCCCAGGGCCTTGGGCTCTGTCGCGAGTTCCTTGGGAAGAAACTTCAGCGCCACCGGGCGTCCCAGATTGACGTCCTCAGCCCGGTACACGATGCCCATTCCTCCACTGCCGATCTCCTCCTGGATTCGATAGTGCGAAACTGCGCTCCCCGCCCAATCGGCCGGTGGAGCTTTCAAGGGAGGCGCTGCCTCGGCCTCGGGTGCCTTCCCAGGGTGAATTGCCTCGCCTCCACCCTCGACGGGATAGATGAACCGATATCCCCGGCGGGGAAGCGTCTCTACGTACCGCGGTTCATCGGCTGAATCACTCAAGGCTTCACGCAGACGATTGATGGCGGCGTTGATGCTGTGTTCGAACTCGACCACCGTGTCGTTGGGCCAGAGCCGCCTCTGCAATTCCTCGCGTGTAACCACCTGCCCGGATCGCTCCAGCAACATGGCCAGAACTTTAATTGGTTGTCCTGACAGCTTGATCTTCAAGCCATGTTTGAGCAGTTCCCCGATCTGGGAATTGAATTCGAAGGCGCCAAAGCGGAAGCAGCCGGTGGATCGTTGGGCGTCATTCATTGCCGACGCCTCTCTTTTCATGGGGAAGCCGGTGCGGAGTGAGCGGCAAGTCGAACGCAGTAACGGCCGCTTCCCCTAGAGATTGAAGCCGGGGTCGAGTCTACCACGAAGAGGGGCGAAGTCAAGGTCCTCGTCCCCAGCTCCTCATGCGTTTTCTGCCAAGCTCAACTCCTTTGTCAACAATGAGTTCCCGTGTGACCTCAGCTTTAAGAAACGTATGACCTCGCTTGCATTGAGGTAGCTGCCTACCTCCTGCCAAATGGGCGTCACCAAGCAGCCCGCCGGGCCACCAGTCGAAGCCGGCGGGCAGAGAGGTGACGGCGATGAACCGATCTTTCAAGGGTTTTGTTTTACTTGCAGCGCTTTTGACTTTTGCCCCTCAGGCTCTGCCCGAGGAAAGGAGTGGGAATCATGATGAACTCCCACCGAGAATCAACGTGCTGGTCCACAACTACGCCCAGGTATCAACCGAAATCCTGGCCCAAGCCGAAGTCGAAGCGGCAGGAATCCTTGGCAAAGCCGGCATTGACGTCGCCTGGACCAACTGCGACCCCACGCAGAAGGATCTTGGCGACGCGGCCGAGTGCAATCAGTTCCTTGGACCAACCAACTTGGCTGTGAGAATCCTCCCGTATTTTGGAGCCATCCCGGGAACGGATAAGAAAACCATGGGCTTTGCCCTGGGAAACCTCGCAACCGTCTCCGTTCGCCGGGTGAGCGAAGAGGCGGCAGAGTTCGGAGTGCAGCCCTACGAAGTGCTCGGCCCCGCCATCGCCCACGAACTCGGTCACGTGCTGCTCGGGCAACGGGGACATTCTCCTAGCGGGATCATGCGAGCCCACTGGCGACGGGAGGACTATGAACGCGCCCCCAGAGGCGCCTTCAACTTTACCGCCGAGCAGGCTGAGCAGATGCGTACTCAGGTCGCAGGCCGGAAAAGGATGCAACGGGCTGAGGCGGTTCCTGAGATTGCTGCACGGAGGTAGCAGACGGCCGCTGGCTACGATAGACACTCGGTAACGCTGTAGTGTGTTTACCGATTGCACTGTCGCCGATTCCTTGTGAAAAATCCCCACCCTACCAGTGATTTTAAGGTGATCGATATTGCCGCGAGCGGATTGGGAATGATAAGTCGGCTTCCCGTCAAATGAGCGCCGCGCCTTGGCATGAACCGCCAACTACAATCCCTGGTCCTTCCGAAAACCCGATCGAGGAAGTTTGTAGCTGCAAAGACACTCCGCCTCTGAAAGCTCTTTCCTTCGTTCCGGCCCTCTATACGCCTACGCGTGCCGCGCACCCACGTGCGCTGTATCCCAAAAGCACGGAAGCAAGCAGGGAAGCAGGAACATTGCCATGACCCCCGGCATTGGAGTTGTGGCCGATGGGACCCCCCAAAGCGGCTGGGGTGCCCGCTCAAACAATCGCGGAGGTGAGCCAACCCAACCGTGGGTAGTGGTGCAGTTTGAACTTTCCAGCCCTTGTACGGGGCACGGGACGGTGCAATACTCCAAACATGGCAAATGAGCCACCACGAGGGAAAACTGCAATAAACTGGTCTGAGTTATCCCAAGACCAAAAGAGCGACATTGCAAATACGATCGTAGCAGCCCTGAATGCAATAGGAATTAAAGACGCAACACCTCGATGGAAGATACCTGCGCAGCTTCCCCACTGGCAGCTCATAATTGAAACCTCGTGGTGCGCCAACAAGTCACGCGGTAACGTGAGCCGAGCCTTGGGTCAGGCGATTGCGAGAGCTGGCATGTGTGTGCCGATGAACCGCATTTTTCTCAGGAGTCCCCAACAAAAGTGAAGAAAAAATCCATGCTAAATAAATCAACCAGGCCGAACAGGAGGTAGTGTCCTAAAATCACTTGAAATCTGTTTGGACGCACCTACAGACAGATCTAGCCACAACACCGCGCAGACCAGCAGAGGTGGCCCTAGCTTCGGTAAGGTTCGGGAACGATCCATGCCACTCAGCATGTTTTGGATCGTAGCCACCTGCTCGTCCGGCCCCATGATTGCAAAATCCACAGCTTCCACGATGGATGACCGCCTTATGCGGTCCTGCCTGCCAGTTTTTATAAATCCAGAATTCATCTATGTCACTTCGAGGCTGCGACGGATTCATTTTGTACCCCTCCCGCTTTCAGTAACTCCCCAATCGTCCAGATATGATCTGAAATTCCCGCTTACATTGCAGGCGTCACACGCAAACTAAGATGGACGCGGCAAAAATTGTACCACGCCACGCAGAAGGCGATGCTTGCCTTTCTTGGTAAACGCACAACCCATCGGGGAGTGTCCCTCCGGCAGTACTAGAGGAAGCTAGTACTATGACTAACGGTCCATTGTGGGATTCTTAGAAACCTCTAATCTAGTAAGCGGAGTCTGTGCGAGAACCGGGGCTGGTTCTTGAATACAGAAGGTCCGTCAAGGATAGCAGGAAACAGATCGAGGTTTGCCAAGAGAGGTTGAATTGACTTTCAGGAACCGTGCTCAGCGCTTTGGAATACAAATCCACCTGCGCTATCGGCTCAGCGGAGAAAGCAAGTGGTGGAAGGGCACCACCGAAAACATTAGCCGTTCCGGGGTGCTGTTCCGGGGAGAGGAATTTGCCGAGCCAAATACTCCCCTCGAATTGAGTTTCGCGCTGCCGCAAGAAATATTTGGAATGCGACATGCCGAGGTCGTTTGTAAGGGCACTGTGATACGGTCCGAACGCCCAAAAAGCGCAGGGGTTTTCCCCGCGCTTGCCACCACGATTTCGCATTACCGATTCATTCGGCCCTAGGACCGAAACCCGAAGCTCGCCGATTTGACTGGGATTTCCATTATCGAGTTTCAGCCCGACCGATAACGTACGCATATTGTTGTGGAATGTAAGATGGAAGCATGCCGATAATGGCCTCCGCGCATGATATAGAATCCGCAAAGCTCTGTATGCTGGAAGCTCGAAAGGAGCTTGAGGACTACGAAACGCGCAAGGGCGTCGCTTCCTGTAGGGAACACGGAAGGTTGATGCAGGCATTCACCAAAGCCACGGAGACGTACCTAAAGCTCTCAAAGAGCCAGCAATGAACATGACTGTGGCACAGCACAGCCGCAGCCATCGCTGCTATTTCTTTCAGAAATCAACACCCGTTTAGGACACTACCCGCCACCGGAGACTCGAACTCCGCCCGTATCCATTAAGCCGCCCCGCCTTGGGGTGCCTCACGCCTGAAAAATCGAAGGGGTGCCGGAGGGTATGGGGCAGGGACAGAGGCAGGGGGAACCACCGCGAAGCCACGCCTGCG
>Ga0181524_10003310_pt1 | contig 15749 bp, 14 predicted proteins | sample PEATcosm2014_Bin_34_FD_119761 | JGI IMG/M metagenome (GOLD analysis project Ga0181524, IMG submission 119761) | Peatland microbial communities from MTU Mesocosm Facility, Houghton, MI, USA - PEATcosm2014_Bin05_60_metaG | ecosystem: Environmental > Terrestrial > Soil > Wetlands > Peat | place...
CGGATCCGGGCCCTGCTCTACGCGGGCAAGCCGAACTGGCGAGTGCTCGGCTCGATCGTCGTCCGATGAGCGCAGTCGACCCCGTCAAAATCCGAAGAGCCAGATCGTATTGCTCGGTTTGTCTCGTCGTTGGGGCTGCTCTTGAGCCCCACTCTCCCGGTGAAGGGAAGCAAGACCGAGATGCGGCCCGGGTTCCGGCGCCTGTGGGTCCACTTCGGCGGTCGCGCAATTGGGACTCCGGTGCAGCACTTGAGAAAGGTTCACGCGCCGGACAACAACCCAGAGCTCGGAGCTAGCGCTCGCCTGGCCGCGAGCACCAGCGCACCACCGACAAGGAGCTGCGACCGGGCTCGGCCCGCTCAAGCTCTTGAAGCTGACGGTTCACAGCCTTGGCCAACCTCAGCGGCGAGCGAGGCGGCGTCCGCTCTGGGTGTCGATGGGCGTGTAATTCATCTCGAAGTGGTGATAGAGGGCCGACTCGTCCGCCTGAGTCAGCTCTTCGCCGTGCATGTCGATGTCGGCCGCAGACCGGACCTGCTCCTTGGTCACAGTGACTTTCAGGTCGTCAGTACCGATCTGAAGGCCGCTCAGCGGCACGAAGGTCAAGTGACGACCGATGAGGCCCTCCTTGACAGTGCCGAACTGCGGCTCGTCGGTCTCGACGTCGACGTAGACATCCTGCAGTTTGCCGATCTTCTCGCCGTTGCGGTCGACGAGCACCTTGCCGTGCCATTCGGCGACGTTCCACTTTGCCTGGTCTTGAGCTCCGCTCATGCCGACACCATCTCCTTCTCTGTGAAGCTCAGTGCGCTGAGGAGCCGATCGCCAGCGGGCTGGCTGCGTATGTTCGAGTCTGCGTGCTTCACGCTGCCCTCGTCTTCTCGGGCATCGCCGGGAGCGAATTGGCGTCGGTGCATCACACCGGCCCCTCGTTTAGGCATTCGACCGAGAAGATGCCCCGCTCGTCGCGCTCGACCCCGTGGATGTCATGGGCAAAGCCCGGGAACTTGAGGTCGAAGGCCTCCAGGGCGAGCAGGTAGCTGAGCACCGGGCCGTCGAGCGCTCCGGCACGCTCGCCGGGCATGAGGATCGGGATCCCAGGCGGGTACGGCACGACCATGACCGCGGCCACGCGGCCCGCCATCTCCGAGACCGGTACTCGCCCGGTGCGGGCGCGCACCAGACGACGGTAGGCGTCGCTCGGGGTCGTAGCCGGTACCGGTAACTCGGCAAAGGCCCGGTCCAGTAGCTCCATCGTGCCGCGAGCGCAGACTTCGGCGTGCATCTCGTCACAGAGATCGCGCAGTGTGCTGTCACCGTAGCGATCCGGGTACGCGGACGCCAGGTCAGGGATCGCCTCGGCGATGGACTGTCCCGAGTCGTAGGCGCGTTTGAACCCGAGGAGGCCTTCGAAGAGCGTTCCCCACTTTCCTCTCGTCGTACCTATGGAGAACAGCACCAGCAGGCTGTAGTCGCCCGTCTTCTCGACCTCGACGCGATGGTTGTCGAGGTAGCTAGCCACGACCGGAGCGGGGATCCCGCTCTCTGCGAGATGACCCGCAGCATCGATGCCGGGGGTTGTCAGGGTGACCTTTGTGGGATCGAGCATGCAGTATCCGGGATCGAGCTTGCCGAAGCCGTGCCATGACTGGTCGGGCTCCAGGCTCCAGCACGACGGTTCGGTCTCGAGCAAGTCGTCGGGCGCGTCCGCGAACGGCCACGTCGTGTTCGAGCGTGGATCGCTCACCTCCTCGGGCTGCCAGACCCCGAAGAACCACGGCGCTCCGCCCTCGGGATTCTCCCCGAGCTCGCGGCCGAGGGTCACGATCCGCTTGCGAAACTGGACCGCCTCGCGGATCGCCCCTTCCACAAGGGCGAGGCCGCCGGGCCCGTCCATCATCGCCGAGGCCACGTCCAGGCAGGCGATCATCGGGTAGAAGGGCGAGGTCGAGCCGTGCATCATGTACGCCTCGTTGAACCGTGACGGCTCGACCGGCGCTCGATCACTCGGGCGGATGTGGATCATCGAGCCTTGGGAGAAGGCGGCGAGCAGCTTGTGGGTGGACTGGGTCGCGAAAACGGTCGGTTCCCCCGCGGCGGGCGTCCGGTCGTGCATGGCATATCGATTGACATACAGCGGGTGAAAGCGCGCATACGCGAACCAGGCCTCGTCGAAATGCACCCTGGGGACGCTCTGGCCCAAGAGCTCGACAACCCGGTCGGCCCGGTAGCACAGGCCGTCGTAGGTCGAGTTGGTGACAACGGCGTACACCGGCGCCTTCTCCGCGGCGTTGCGGGCTAACGGGCTTGCGGCCACCGCATCGGTGGTCGCCTCGGGCGAGAGCCTCTCCGCGGGGATCGGACCGATGATCCCGTAGCCGTTGCGTGACGGCATCAGGTAGACGGGGATCGCGTCGGTGACTGTCAGGGCGTAGTTGACCGACTTGTGGCAGTTGCGGTCCGCGAGCACCACGTCGCCGGCCACGACGCAGGCATGGGCGACGATCTGGTTCGAGGTCGAGGTCCCGTTCAGCACGAAATAGGTCGTGTCCGCCCCGAACACCCTGGCCGCGTTCTTCTCCGCTTGGTCAACGACCCCTGAATGGTCCAACAGCGAGCCGAGCTCCGCGACCGAGACGGACAGGTCGGTGCGGAACAGCGTCTCGCCGTAGAAGTCGTAGAAGGCCTTGCCAACTTGTGACTTCCGGAACGCAGTCCCCCCGGCGTGCCCAGGCGTGTGCCAGGAGTACTCATGGGACTCGGTGAAGGCAACCAGGGTCGCGAAGAACGGAGGCAACAGGTTCTCGGTATGGCGGTGCCAGGCATAGTCGATCCGTCCGGCGACAAAGCTGGGCGTGTCCTCGAACACCAGCACGTACTCCTGCACCATCTCTTCCACACGGAGCGGAATCTTGCCGAGATCCTCTCGCTCGACCATCAAGAACACCGGCACGCGCACGTTGTGGCGACGGGCTTGGGCAAGAACAGTCTCAGCGGAGTGGCTCCCACTCGGCTGGTCGAGGTTCCAGTCGAGAAGGAGGCAACCGAACGACGGGTCCGAGGCAACCAGCGCTGCGGCGTCGGTGATCGAGCTGGACCGCACGATCTGATGGCCGAGAGCGCCCAGTTCGGCCACGATCCGCCGCAGCGTCTCACCGGCGAGACGCTCCCGTTCTGGCCCGGCCACCACGAGGATCGGAAACGCAGAACGGTCGAGCACGCTTCGGCTGGTCATCGGCCTGCCCCTCCCACGAACGGTCTCGCCGGGGCGAAGCGCCGCTCCCACTGCGAGAGCGACATGTCGAGCAGCTCGCTGGCTGGGCTGGGCACGGCGTTTCTCGCCAGCACGAGATAGGGGGCGCAGGTGAGGCCACAGCCGATGTAGCCCTCGGGAACCCATTCGGTCTTGAAGCCCACGAAGATCTCCTTGTACTTGACGTCCTGATCCTCGCCGCAGAGCACCACGCTGTCGACGATGTGCTCCATACGAGCATGAAGGGCGTTCTCCCGTTCAACCGGCGTGTCGCCCGGGATGTCCTGTCCCACGTCTTCGATGAACAGGCTGGAATCGCTTTCGCGGTCTTCCGCGATCGAGAGGGCGATGGCCGACCAGACCGAGGTCGGCCCGCTGACGGTGATGTCCTTCGTAGCGCAGATCACGTGCGATCCCGGCAGCAAGGGGAACCGTCGCGCCTGCGCGGTCCCGAACAAGGCCTCTCCGGCCTCCAACAGCGGGGCGACCGGGAACACCTTGATCCCAGCACCATCGGAGCGCCTCCGTGTCATGAGCGGCTTGACCGACCCGTCGATGATGCCGTCGTGACGGGCCAGGTCATATCCCCACACGGCACCGTTGAGGCCGGAGAACGACGAGGCGGCGACCATGTTGATCTGGCCGGCGTAGGCGTCGTTCTTCTCGGCCCGGTCGTAGGAGACGATGCCCTCCAGCACCGTGTCCATGGTCTTTGCCACCGCGCCCGTCGAGAGTTTCAGGACCGAGATGTAACCGACACCGCTCGAACCGGGGTTGCCGTATCCGTCGCAGTAGTCGTCGAAGGGGCCTACCGCTCCGTTGACGACATCGGCACGACTCATCGGTGAATTCATGGTCTGAGCTCCTTTGCAAACAACGCCAGCCCTGCGCATCTCTGCGCTACTGGTATGAAGGCGATCAAACTGAAGCAGGGGCCGCAGAGCCCTTCGTGTCACTCGGCGGCTCCTCGGAGATATCGAGCAGGACCGGATCTGGGTGGGTGATCCTCCAGCTTGGCTTCTTGAAGATGTCAGCGAGGAAAGGTGGCACCGAGCACACGAGGATCCCTAGCAACATCACAAGGACATAGATCGCCGTCGGCCAATGGGCGATCCCGCTTGGTGGGAACAGGCCGAGGATCAGCCCGAACAGCGATCCGAGTGTGCCCATTCCGGCGACGACCCACATCCCGAGGTACTTGCCCCCGGGAATCCGGTACGGGCGCGAAGTCCCAGGCTCGGTGTAGCGAAGTCGAATCGCGGCAGAGAACATCATGATGTACATAAGAACGGTCAGCTGCGTGGTCAACGCGGTCAGCATCCAGTAGCCGGTGCTTACTCCCGGCACGAACAGGTAGAGCAGTGCGAACAGGGTTCCGAGCGCGCCTTGGGCCAACAGCATGGCCACCGGAACGTGACGCTTGTTCACATAGTGCAGCTCAGGCGGCAGTTCCCCGCTCCCCTCGGCTGCGTAGACACCCTCGGACGGGCCGAGCATCCAAGTACTGATGAGGGCAAGGGTGCCCAGTCCGACGAGAGCCGCCATGACCTTGGTCGCCCAGATGCCAATGCCGAGACGGGTGAAGAAGTCCTGAAAGGCCTGCATGAGCCCGGCGACCAAGCTGAGCTTGCCGTCGGGGACGACGAACGAGATCGCGAGCGTCCCGAGGATTGACAGCACCAGGATCAAGACGGTCGAGGCGGCGACGGCGCGAGGATAGTCACGGCGGATGTTCTTGAGCTGCTTTGCGGAGTAGCCGGCCATCTCTACGCCTGCGTAGCCGAGAAGGACACCGGCAAAGAAGACGAGGTTGTCGATGCTCGAGAAGCTCGGCAGCAACTTCGAAGCGTGGAAGGGAATCGCGTTCGGTCGCCCACTCACCAGCCAGTAGATGCCGAGCGCGATCAACAGTGCGATCGGTATCAATGTTCCGACCACAACTGCGGCGTTGTTGAAGCGAAGTATGTTCTTCAGTCCGAGGAAGTTGGCCAGCGTCATGCCCCAGAACACGACCAGCATGACAATCACGAGGTACCACTTGTTGTTTGCCAGGCTCGGCTCGAACATGTAGGCGATCGTCGCCGCTACGAAGGAGAGCACCGTCGGGAACCACACGACATTCTCTATCCAGTCGAACCAGACGGCGAGGAACCCGGACCTCGGCCCAAATGCTGCACTCACCCAAGCGAACATGCCGCCGGCCCTGGGCCAGCCCGTGGCGAGCTCGGCCGCCACGAATGAGAGGGGGATGAAGAAGAAGACGGCGCCCACGACGTAGAAGAAGATGCTGGCCCAACCATATTCTGCTGTGCTGGGAAAGCCCCTCAAGGTGAGGATGGCCGCAACCGTGATGAGCGCGATACCGGTGGGGCCCACCAGGCGCTTCTTGGCCTGGGGGCCGGCGACGGCTTGGCGAACGACAGGGTGCCTGCGACGTGCTAGACGTTCTGCGGGCATGCACATTCCTTTCTGAGTCCTGACCAGTTCAAATGACTCTTCTCCGGTGATCTCACCGCTCGTCTTCCTCCCGACGGCTGTCCGCGTCGCTCACGGAGTACGGGACGGGATGGTTGCGACCCAGCTCGACGAAGCGCTCGTTCAGGGCATGGGCGATCATTTCGCGGTCGTGCGCGCCCGGCTGCAGAGCGCCATAGAGGAACGCCTCCAATTCGACAGCAGTGCTCATGCCTCCCAGCTCGAAATAGCGCAACCACAGGTCGCCCTGGGAGAGTCCGGCGTCGCGCCGATACCGGTCGAGGATGTCGGCCGGCTGCTCGGTCGCCGACATCTCACTCATCGTGGCCGTTCATTGGTCCGGGCTTCACTTCGGCGTCACACCCTCCAACCTCGCGGTCACGGGTCCCCCGATTTCCCATCAGGAAAGGTGACCAGAAGCCGGTCAGACAACATCGCGAAGCCGGAGAGGATGGAAGGGTGCAACCCTGAGAGTCGCTCTCTGGGCGACAGCACGGGACTCGACACGAAGTCGCTGGCTCCCAGGTGGCGGCAGATTACTCTGGCCGCCAACGCCAAGGCCTACCCGGCGGTGCCGTCGCCGGCCGCAACCGGCTGCTCGGTGCCGCAGTACTTGCACTTCATGGCCCCGACGGGGAGGTCGTCTGAAAGACAGGCGGGGCACGTCTTGGTTGGTGGCGGATCGCCGAACACGATCTGGCCGCGCCTCGCCGAGATGTGCTTGTACGGAACGACGACGGCGAAGTACAGGACGCCCATGAAGATGATGAAGTAGACGATCGCGGAAATGAACGATCCAAAGTTCAGAAAAGTAGCGCTGTTGCCCGTCTGCCCCAGCTGCACGCCAAGCCCCACAGAATGACCCCCCTGCGCGCGCGCAATGAGCGGATTGATCACAGAGTCGGTGAATGCCTTGATCAGCGTGCTGAACGCCAGGGCGACGATCAGGCCGATCGCAATGACGATCACGTCACCTCGCAACAGGAAGTTCTTGAATCCCTTGATCACCGCGGTGCTCCCTTCTTGCGGTTCCGGCCGTGAAATGCGGATTCGACAACGATACAGCCACGCTCAGGGCTGTCTGGCGCCCCTGGCGATGCCTCCCGCGTCGGGACCGTGCCCGGGTCTACGTATCTCGCCGCGGACCCAGGCGCCGGTCGAAAGGTGATCCTACGACCCCTTCACTCGGAATGTTCATCTGGGACGGTTCAGGCTCACCGTGTGCGAGTCCGATGAAATGAGTGGGTGCACGACCCCTGTTGCCTTGCGAGGGAAGCAATGGGCCGTGCACCCATCCCAGTATCCCGCAGGACGCGGGCACGGGCGGCCCTTGTCGACCCACGCCGCCAAGCCTCGGGCAAAGGCGACTGCACGGCTCGAGTGGTCCGACTGCCACTTCTTCACCGTGTCCTGCAGCCTCCCCGGACGATCCCGGCGGTATCTCCGCTTGTAGGGTCATCAGCCGCCGGTACGCTCGGTCAACTGATTGATCCATGACGTGACAGGGGGTTCGCAATGCGACGCAAGGTTTTCGACGTCCTGGTGAGCGCCGGGGGTCTGATAGTCGTGGCCGTGCTGCTGGTGGCAGGGGCGCTCTTGATGTGGGGCTACAGCTTCACCAACTCGAGCGTGCACAACCAGCTCGCCCAGCAGGACATCTTCTTCGCAGCCAAGGGCAGCGCCGACTTGGCCAATCCCCTGAGGGGCAAGTACCTCGACCAGTACGCCGGCCAGCAGCTGCTGACCGGTCCGCAGGCCGAGGCCTACGCCAACGACCAGATCCTGGTGGACATGAACACGATGCCCTACCACGGTGTCTACGCCAAGATCGCCGCGGCCTCCCTGGCCCACCCCAACAACGCCGAGCTCGCTTCACTGGTCCAGGTCTCCTTCCGAGGCACGACCCTGCGCGGGCTGTTGCTCACGGCGTACGCGTTCTGGACCTTCGGCCAGATCGCCCTGTGGGCTGGGATCGCCGCCTTCATCCTCGCCGGGTTGATGGCGCTCCTCGTCGCGTTCGGCTTCTGGCACTCCCGGCGTGTGCCCGACAGCGCGGAGATCCTGGTTCACACGGCGGCGTAATTCGATGCTCGAGTCCTCGCCTTCGGACCGCGAGCCGCAACGGCCTGTCAAAGCGTTACTCAACTACCGACTTGCCCTCTTTGAGGCCTAGGGTGTCCGAGCACGGCCGAGAGATGTAGGGGTGCTGGATGCGGGTTGTGATCATCGGAGCCACGGGGCACATCGGCGGCTATCTCGTCCCCCGGCTCGTGGAGGCCGGGGACGACGTGATAGCCCTGAGCCGGCATGGGCGCCCTCGCTACGGTGAGCACGCAAGCTGGGCGCAAGTGACCAAGGTGATAGTGGACCGGGAGGCCGAAGAGGCAGCAGGCACCTTCGGTCGGAGGGTGGCCGATCTGGAGGCCGACGCCGTGGTCGACCTCATCTGCTTCGAGACCGACTCGGCCCGCCAGCTCGTCGAGGCGCTTCGACCCCGCAGGACGTACCTCGTGCACTGCGGAAGCATCTGGATACACGGCCCAAGCGTCGTGGTGCCGACGACCGAGGACGCCCCTCGCCGGCCGTTCGGCCATTACGGGAAGGCCAAGGCGGCAATCGAGGAACTCCTGTGGGAAGAGAGCCGGAGCGGGGGCGTGCCGGCGGCCTTGCTCCACCCCGGCCACATCGTCGGACCGGGCTGGGTGCCAGTGAACCCGGCAGGGAACCTCGAGCTGTCGGTGTTCGAACGCCTGGCGGCCGGCGACGAGCTGGCACTTCCGAACCTCGGGATGGAGACGCTGCACCACGTGCACGCCGACGACGTGGCGCAGGCCTTCGCTCTGGCCGTCGAACGCCCAGAGGTGGCGGCAAGCGAATCGTTCCACGTCACATCCGAACGTGCGATCACCCTCCGGGGTTATGCGCAGGCGATCGCCGAGCTCTTCGGCCAACCGAGCCGCCTCTCCTTCCTCAGCTGGGAAGTCTGGCGTGACACGGTGACCGAGGCCACCGCCCAGATCACTTGGGACCACATCGCGCACAGCCCCTCGATGAGCATCGACAAGGCGAGGCGCCTGCTCGGATACGCCCCGGCGTACACCTCCCTCGAGGCGATCCAGAACTCCATCGCGTGGCTCGTCGCCAACGGCCAGCTGGATACTGGCGGCTTGAGGATCCCCTCCTCATAGCACCCTGCCTGCGCGGAGCTCAGCAGGTGATCCAATGTGGTGGTTCCCCAAGCCGGCCTGGGTCAAGCAGCCGGTTCTCACCACGCGTGGTCCTCCAGGGCCGATCCGAATCCGGGAAGCGACGGCGACCGATGGTGTCCCGAGCGTCTTTGCTGGCGTTTCGGAGACCGCTTCGTGGCCACCTGCGCCCCTGCGACCCTGGCGAGCCGAGTCGACTAGCAGGCACGCGGGCCAGCTCTGCTACCCTTCGCTTCGACGGCTTCGGCCGTCCCGCTGCCTTGCAGGGGAAGTCCGGTCAAAGTCCGGCGCTGGCCCGCAACCGTAGGCGAGGCTCGTCCTCGCAAGCCGGGAAACCTGCCGGTGGTGAGTCCTACTATCCGTCGAGGAACACGGGGACTGGGAACCGGTACGGCAGCGGTGTCTCAGCGCTTCTCCGGGATCCAGTAGCCGGGAGAGGACATCCATGCCAGCGTCTGTCCGTCGGGCAGAGCGAGCCTGCCTTGCTGCGATGCTGTTCGGCCTCGGGGCCGCCGCCGTGCCAGTTGCGTCGGCAGCCGCCACCAAGCAAAGACCTCGAGGGCCCCTTGCCGCCCGGGTTGCCCGAGCCGCGCCGGCCGACGAGGTGACGGCCGCAGCTGCCGGCGCAGGCTGGATAGCCCGCGACTTGAGCTCCAGTGGAGCGCTCGTCGACGCCATCTCCCACAAGCCGAGTGCAGGCGACACCGCGGACGCCATCTTGGCTCTCGTCGCCGCAGGCGAGGGCGGCAACCAGGTCAGAACTGCCATCCGCTGGCTCGAGCACCACTTCAACTCCTACGTCTCTGCCAAGGGCGTTGACAACCCAGGTGCACTTGGGCTCGTGATTCTCGCAGCGGTTGCGGCGGGCGCGAATCCAGCGCACTTCGGCGGGCGGGCCAACTCCGACGACCTTGTCGCCAGGCTTCAGGCAATCGAGCAACTCCACGGTGCCTCCGCCGGAGTCTTCGGCGCCACAAAGACGGCGAACGCGTTCAGCCAGTCGCTCGCACTGCTCGCGCTGGCCTCAGTGAAGGACTCTGGCAAGGCGGTCAGCCTCGGCGAGGCTCATCTGGCGCGCTTGCAGTGCGCTGACGGGGGATGGCAGTACGTCCGAGCCACGATGAGCGCGCCTTGCGCCAAGCCGGACCCGAAGACCTACAGCGGTCCAGACACGAACTCGACGGCTCTAGCCGTCATGGCAATCGTCGCGGCCGGCGGCCACTTGGCCCATAGCCCGGTGCTTTTCTTCAGTAAGTCACAGGAAACCGACGGGTCTTTCGGCTACTACGGCGTGGCTGGCGATGGGCAGCAGGGTGACCCCGACTCGACGGGCCTGGTCATCCAGGCGTTGATCGCTCTTCACGCGATCAACGATAGGCAGTTCGTGCGCAACACCGTCACGCCCGAACGGTCCCTCGAGAACTTCCAGTATGGCTGCGACGCGCCGCTGAGCGAGCGTGGCGAGTTCGCCTATGACGGCGCTCCCAGTCAGTTCGCTACGCTCCAGGCCGTCCCTGCTGTGGCGGGTGTCGCGTTCCCCATCAGCCCCCGCAAGCTGTCTGCCGCCGAGCCCCGGCTCAGCTGCGATGCGGGCTGAGCCGACCTGACCGCGTCGGACCCCGAGTGGCGACATGAACCGGCACCGACCGAGCTCGGCTCACAACCCTCGCGCGGAAAGGACGCTGGCCGCGACCACTCTTTGCACCCGACCCATCCTGAGGACGGTCGCGGCTGTGGCGGTCGCGGCTCTCGCCACAGCCGTCGTCGCAATCATGGCCCCGGGGACCGTAGACCGTGCGGCGGCAAGCGCAGCTCGACACTCGCAGGACCCCTTGCCCACATGCACAGTTCCAGCGCATCTCGCCAGCGGTCAGATCGTCGCCGCGGTTGTCACCGACTTCGGCGGGGCGAACGGCAAGATCATCGTCACCTGTGTTGTGACAAGGCCCGGTGACAGCGGTGCGCAGGTTCTGGCAGCCCAGGCGGCCCTCCTCGGATACCCAGCTCCCCGCTACGACCAGTCCGGCTCCGGTTTGTTGTGCGCGATCGACGGGTACCCCGCGAGCGGATGCGGGACACAGTCGGGGAGCCACTACTCCTATTGGGCCTACTGGCATGGCGGGAAGCGATGGCAGTACGCGAGCGACGGACCCGGCGAGTGGAAGGTCTCCAAGGCTGACGTCGAGGGGTGGCGCTTCGAGCCTGACGGCAGCGCGACCCCAGCGGACCCGCCGCCCCGGGCTCCGTCCAGCTCAGCCGCACTCGAGATGCCTCTCAAGGCCGGGCAGACGACGACCTCGTCGCCAGCGTTGTCAGGCCACGCGGCCGGCCCGACGGGTCGCTCCGGCAACGGCAGAGGCACGAACCTGACCCTGTTCATCATCGGCATCGCCCTCGTTGTTCTCATCGGCACCGCGGCGCTGCTTCGCACCCGCCGCGCGAGCGACGGCGTCACCTAGATGCTGCGCACCCGCCTCCAGCCGCTGCACCCCATCGCCTGGTGGTGCTGGGCCGGAGCGCTGGCCGTCGCCGCCAGCCGCACGACGAACCCGCTCCTGCTCGGCCTCATCTTGGCCGCCGTCGCCTGGGTCGTGACGACAAGGCGCAGCGATAGTCCCTGGGGCCGCTCGTTCGGCGCGCTGATGCGCCTCGGGTTCGTCGTCGTCGTCATTCGCGTTCTCGTCCAAGTCCTCTTCGGTGACCGGGTGCCCGGCGCCACGTGGTTCACCCTTCCTTCGATCCCACTTCCCTCGTGGGCTGCTGGAGTGACGATCGGCGGGCCTGTGACAGTCCAGGCCGTGATCGGGGCGCTCTGCGAAGGCCTTCAGATCGCCGTGATTCTGGCGTGTTTTGGTGCTGCCAACTCCCTAGCAAGCTCGTTCCGGCTCTTGCGTTGCGTGCCGGCTGGTCTCTACGAAGTGGCGGTCGCGGTCAGCGTGGCTATCTCGTTCACCCCGCAAGTCGTGCTTTCGACTGCGCGGGTCCGAGACGCCCGCCGCCTCCGGGGCCGAGCGACGAGCGGCCTGAAGGGCTGGCGCGGCCTGGCAGTGCCAGTTCTCGACGGCGCGCTCGAGCGCTCGGTCGCCCTGGCGGCCTCCATGGACGCCCGTGGGTTCGGGCGTCGTTCCACCTCGCCCGGGCGCCGCCGGGCCACCGCCGCGGCCACACTCACAGGCCTCGTCGGGCTCGGCATCGGCCTGTTCGAGCTGCTCGACTCCGGCTCGGCTTCGGGGATCGGGCTCGCCGTCATCCTCGTCGGCGGTGCGCTGGTGATCGGCGGGCTCCTCACCGCACCGCACGGCTCACGGAGCCGTTACCGCCCCGACCGCTGGCACGTTGCCGAATGGCTCGTCGTGGCGGCGGGACTCGCCGCTGTTGCAGGTGTCGTGGCAGCCGGTAACAACAACCCGAACGCTCTCTTTCAGCCGCTCTATCCCCTCGCGCTGCCGGCCGGTCCGGCCATCGCGCTCGCCGGCATCCTCCTCGCCACCTTGCCGTCGGCCATCGCACCGACACCGGCGCGTACCAGGCTCCAAGAGGCCGTGACGTGATCGCCTTCGACCGCGTCTCGGTCACCTACCCCGGTGCTGCCGCACCGGCTCTCGAGAACGTGAGCCTGGCAATAGAAGAGGGTCATCTCGCCCTGGTCATCGGCGCGACCGGCGCCGGAAAATCGACGCTGCTCCGCTGTGTGAACGGTCTCGTCCCGCACTTCTCCGGGGGTCGGCTCAACGGAACAGTGACCGTCGACGGGCGCAGCACCGAACAGTACCGTCCCCGCGACCTCGCCGACGCCGTCGGCTACGTGGGGCAGGACCCCGATGCGACCTTCGTCGCCGACACGGTCGAGGACGAGCTCGCTTACGCCATGGAGAACCTGGGCGTGGACTCAGCGGCAATGCGCCGGCGGGTCGAAGACGTCTTGGACACCTTGAACCTGCACGCGCTGCGACAGCGGGCCATCGCGACGCTCTCGGGTGGTCAGCGCCAGCGCGTCGCCATCGGCGCCGCGTTCACCGCCGCGCCTCGTGCGCTGGTACTCGATGAGCCGACGTCGTCGCTCGACCCGGTCTCAGCCGAGGAGGTGCTGGCGTCACTCGCGCGCCTCGTACACGACCAGGGCACCACGATCCTGGTGGCCGAACACCGGCTCGAGCGCATTGTGCAGTTCGCGGACTTCGTCGTCGAGATCGGTGCCGGCCCGGGCGACCTGCGCACCGGCACGCCGGCTGCCATCTTCGCCACGGCGGAGCTGGCGCCACCTGTCGTCCTGCTCGCCCGTGTGGCCGGATGGTCGCCTCTTCCCCTCTCGGTCCGAGACGCCCGCCGTCAAGCGCCAGAACTCCGGCAGCGCCTCGAGGCAAGCGTGCGGCTGGCCGCTCCGGCGTCCCGAGGTGATCGTGTCGCCACGGTGAAGGGCCTTACCGCTGCTTACGGGCCGGTCCCGGCACTCGCGGACGTCACCCTTGACTTCCATGAGGGCGAGGTGGTGGCGGTCATGGGAAGAAACGGAGCCGGGAAGTCCACTCTCCTCCACCACCTCGTCGGGCTTCGCCGCGCTCAGCGAGGCTCCGTGGAAGTCCTAGGCCGCGCGCCCGCCGCGCTCAGCGCGCCGGAGGCGATCCGGCTCGTCGGTCTCGTGCCCCAGGATCCCGGAGCGCTGCTGTGCGCCGAAACTGTGGCAGCCGAGTGTCGAGACGGCGACCGGGACGGCGGGCTTGCCCCGGGGACGACGCGATCGGTGCTCGAGTCGCTTGTAGGTGACATCTGCGGCGACGCACACCCGAAGGACCTCTCCGAAGGTCAGCGGCTCGCGCTGGCGTTGGCGGTCGTGCTAGCTCCTGAGCCACCGCTCCTGCTGCTCGACGAGCCGACGCGCGGTCTCGACTACGGTGCCAAGGAGCGGCTGTCCCGCCAGCTCCGTCAGCTCGCAGCGCGGGGCCATTGCGTGGTCGTGGCGACTCATGACGTCGAATTGGTGGCCGAGGTCGCCGACCGGGTCGTCGTGCTCGCGGACGGTGAAGCGATCACCGACGGTCCGGCCCGTTCGGTTGTCTGCCATTCGGCCGGCCTTGCCCCCCAAGTCGCCCGGATCCTCGCCCCGGCGGAATGGCTGACGGTCGAGGAAGTCGCTACAGCCCTCGCCGCGCGCCCGCCGGGGCATAGGACGACCCCATGACGGCCGCGCACGGCCAGCGCCCCGTCGGTCTCGACCGGCTCGGGGGCCTCGCCATCGGGATCGCGTCGGTGCTCGGAGCCGTCTCGTTCCTCTGGCCGCTGTTCATCCCGGCGCGCGCCTCGTTGAACCAGGCTCACGCCGGCGATGCGCCCTGGATCATCGCGGCGCTCCTGCCCCTCTTGCTCGTCGCAGTGCTCGGCGAGTTCAGCTCCGGCGGCATGGACGCCAAGGGTGTCGCCATGCTCGGCGTGCTCGGCGCCTGCGGTGCTGCCTTGCGACTCCCCTCGGGCGGCGCGGCAGGTTTCGAGCCCGTCTTCTTCCTGCTGTTCCCGGCGGGCTACGTGCTCGGGCGCCACTTCGGCTTCTTGCTGGGCGCGCTCACGCTCTTCGCCTCGGCGCTCGTGACTGGCGGCGTGGGCCCGTGGCTGCCGTTCCAGATGATGGCGGCAGCCTGGATGGGCTACGGCGCCGGCTGTCTCCCTCACCTAAGGGGCCGCCGCGAGCTATTCCTGCTGGCGACCTACGCGGCGTTTGCCTGCCTTGCCTACGGGCTGCTGCTCGATCTGTGGTTCTGGCCCTTTGCCGCCGGCACGTCGTCGACTCTCTCCTTCGAACCGGGGGCGTCGGTCGCGCACAACCTGGTCCGTTTCCTGCTGTTCCATTCCTCTACATCGCTCGGCTTCGACCTGCCCCGGGCCGCGCTCAACGCCGGACTCACCCTGGTGGCCGGGCACCCTGTGCTGGCCGCGTTGCGCCGAGCCAGCCACCGCGCCGCCTTCGGTGCCCCAGTCGAGATCGAGCCTCACGCGCTGCGGGCACCGACCCGGCCCTGAACACGCCCGAGGCCACCCGAGCCGCCACCGTGCCTCAGCTCAACCCGAGCCTCAGGACGGCGCCACCTTCCCCACTCCTTCGTCTTCGATCCGGTGCTTCACGCTGAGCATGAAGCCTGGACCTTCGGTCGTCTCGACCGAGCTCAGTGTGATCTCCGAGGCATCCATGTCGTCGAGGTGGTACCCGAACGCGATGACGAGCTCCGCCAGCTCACCGTAGGCCCTCCCATAATCATCCGGTCGCCGTCCCTCGCGCACCACCTGGGCCGACCACTCCTCGCCGACCGGTAAGGCTGAGAATCCGGCGCGCCGCCGCTGAAGGCGAGCGATCCCGGGAGCCGGCTCATTCAGGGCACCCTCACGTCCCTGGTAGCCCGAGATCAACTGGATGACCTGCTGTCGCACCTTGGCCAGGTCGGCTCCCAGGCTGATGAGGACCTGAGCGGCAACGCCCTCGCCCTCGCGCACGAGGCCGAGCAGCATGTGCTCGGTGCCGATGTAGTTGTGGCCCAGTTGCAGGGCCTCCCGCAGGGACAGCTCGAGGACCTTCTTCGCTCTCGGCGTGAACGGCGGGGACCCCGTCGGAGCCGACCCCGCCGGCCCGATCGTCTCCTCGACCTTCTCGCGCACGGCCTCGAGCGAGATGCCGAGCGACTCGAGCGCCTTGGCCGCGACTCCCTCGCCCTCGTGGATGAGGCCGAGCAGGATGTGCTCGGTCCCGATGAAGCTGTGGTTCAGGAGACGTGCTTCCTCCTGAGCCAGGACCAGCACCCTGCGTGCCCGATCGGTGAAGCGCTCGAACA
>Ga0181524_10003314_pt1 | contig 15740 bp, 13 predicted proteins | sample PEATcosm2014_Bin_34_FD_119761 | JGI IMG/M metagenome (GOLD analysis project Ga0181524, IMG submission 119761) | Peatland microbial communities from MTU Mesocosm Facility, Houghton, MI, USA - PEATcosm2014_Bin05_60_metaG | ecosystem: Environmental > Terrestrial > Soil > Wetlands > Peat | place...
GAACACGCTCTTATTGGCCGTGTCCGGAATGACAGGTTCCTTCAGCGCGAACTTTATGAAGTCGGCGAAGCTCTGCCATAGGCCCCAGGGACCGACGACATTGGGTCCGCGCCGCAACTGCACCGCCGCCCAGATCTTGCGATCCGCCAAAATAACATAGGCGACATAGATGAGCAGCACGACGGCGATCAGAACGCTCTTATAAATCGCGAGAAGCACGGGATTTTCCGTGACGAAGGAAACGATAGTGTGCAGCCAGCCGTCGGTCACGTCGTTAACTCCTATTCCGCGGCCTGTCGCAGCCGGCCCTTGGCCAGCGCCGAACATTCGGCCATGACGGCCGACGCGCGCGCGATCGGATTGGTGAGATAGAAATCGGCGACGCTCGATACGAAAGCGTCCTTCATCGCGACCGACGAATGTTGCGCCAACTTGGGCACCGCCGCGACATCGCCGCGCTCGATCGTGTCGAGCCGCTGCAAATGCGGATGCTTCGCGAACATCGCCTTGCGCAATTGCGCAAGCGAGTCGAAGGGCAAGGGATCGCCCAGCGCGCCGGAAAGCGCTCGCAGGATCGCCCAATCCTCGCGGGCTTCGCCCGGCGGGAAGGCGGCCCGCGACGCGGCTTGCACGCGCCCCTCGGTGTTCACGAACAGGCCCGCCTTCTCGGTATAGGCGGCGCCGGGAAGGATCGCATCCGCGCGATGCGCGCCGCGATCGCCGTGCGACCCGATGTATACGACGAAGGCGCCTGGCGCGATGTCGATCTCGTCGGCGCCGAGATTGATGATCAAATCCAGCGCGCCAGCCTTGACGAAATCGTGCGCGGGCGCTCCATTGGGGCCTGGAACGAAGCCGAGATCCAGAGCGCCGACGCGCGCGGCCGCAGTGTGCAATATCGACAGGCCGTTCCAGTCGCCGCTGACGCCGCCGTGTTTTTGCGCCGCCTGCGCCGCGAACGCGAGCACGGCGTCGCCGTCCTCGCGCGCCAGCGCGCCTTGACCAATGAGAACGATCCGCTTTTGCGCGGGAGCCTGCTGCTGCTGGATGAAATGCAGCAGCGAGTCCGGACCGGCGCCGAGATAGTCGTAATCATAGGTCAAATCGGCCTTTTCTCCGATCAGCGCGATCTTGAATCCGCCCTTCAGCCAACGCTTGCGAATGCGGGCGTTGAGGACGGGCGCTTCCTTGCGCGGATTGGAGCCGATGATGAGCAGAGCGTCGGCGTCGTCGACGCCGGCTATGGCCGCGTTAAACAGATAGGAGGCGCGTCCGAAAGCGGGATCGAGCCTCGCGCCGTCCTGACGGCAGTCGAGATTCACGACGCCCAACTTTTCAGACAGAAATTTTAGCGCGAAGGTTTCCTCGAGCGCGGCGAGATCGCCGACCAGCGCGCCGATTCTTCCCGCCGGCGTCGATTTTGTCTTGGCGGCGACAAGGTTCAGCGCCTCTTGCCAGGAAGCCGGCCGCAGTCGGCCGCCTTCGCGAATATAGGGGCGATCCAGCCGCTGGCGGGCGAGACCGTCCACCACTTGCCGCGTCTTGTCGGAAATCCACTCTTCGTTCACCGCGTCGTTTATGCGCGGCAGGATGCGGATGACCTCGCGCCCGCGCGCGTCGACCCGGATCGCCGAGCCCAGCGCGTCCTGCACGTCGATGCTCTCTGTCTTCTGATATTCCCATGGCCTCGCGCGAAAATTCTGCGGCTTGGGCAGCAGGGCGCCGACGGGGCAAAGGTCCGTGACATTGCCCTGAAGCTCCGACGTCATGGCGCTCTGGAGATAGGTGGTGATCTCCATGTCCTCGCCGCGTCCTATCGCGCCCATTTCGCCAGTGCCGGCGACTTCTGCGGTAAAGCGAACGCAGCGCGTGCAATGGATGCAGCGGGTCATCTCGGTCTTGACCAGCGGACCGATATATTTGTCCTCGACCGCGCGTTTGTTCTCAATGTAGCGCGAGGAGTCCCCGCCAAAGGCCAGCGCCTGATCCTGCAGATCGCATTCGCCGCCCTGGTCGCAGATCGGGCAATCCAGGGGATGATTGACCAGCAGAAACTCCATCACGCCTTCGCGCGCCTTTTTCACCATCGGCGATTTGGTGAACACCTCCGGCGGCGCGCCGGCCGGGCCGGGCCGCAAATCCTTGACGGCGATGGCGCAGGAAGCCTGCGGCTTGGGCGGGCCGCCCTTCACCTCGACGAGACACATGCGGCAATTGCCGGCGATCGACAGCCGTTCGTGGTAGCAAAAGCGCGGCACTTCCGCGCCGGCTTCCTCGCAAGCCTGGAGCAGGGTGAATTCGGGCGGGACATCCACTTCCACGCCATCGACGAGAATCTTGGTCACTTCGCCTTCTCCAAATCGACGCTTTTGCCCAATGCCGTCATCCCTCTCACTCCGCCGCCACGCGCACGGGATCGGGATGCGGATTGGCCGCATATTGGTCGATGCGCTGTTCGATCACATCGCGGAAATGGGTGATGAGGCCCTGCACCGGCCAGGCCGCCGCGTCGCCAAGCGCGCAGATCGTATGGCCTTCGATCTTCTTCGACACGTCGAACAGCAGATCGATCTCGCGCTTATGCGCCCGGCCCTCGACCATGCGCTCCAGCACGCGCCACATCCAGCCCGTGCCCTCGCGGCAGGGCGTGCACTGGCCGCAGCTCTCGTGCTTGTAGAAATAGGAAAGACGGGCGATGGCGCGGATAATGTCGGTCGATTTGTCCATGACGATCACCGCCGCCGTGCCGAGCCCGGAGCCCAGCTTCGACAGGCTGTCGAAATCCATGGGGCAGTCGATGATTTCATGCGCCGGCACGCAGCGAACCGACGAGCCGCCGGGAATGACCGCGAGAAGATTATCCCACCCGCCGCGAACGCCGCCGCAGTGCGCCTCGATCAACTCCCGGAAGGAAATCGACATCGCTTCCTCGACATTGCAGGGCCGGTTCACATGGCCGGAAATGCTGAACAGCTTGGTGCCGGTGTTGTTCGGTCGGCCGATGCCGGCGAACCACGACGCGCCGCGGCGCAAAATGGTCGGGGCGACGGCGATGGACTCGACATTGTTGACCGTGGTCGGACAGCCATAAAGACCGACATTGGCGGGGAACGGCGGCTTTAAGCGCGGCATTCCCTTTTTGCCCTCCAAACTCTCCAGCAGCGCCGTCTCCTCGCCGCAAATATAGGCGCCGGCGCCGTGGTGGACATAAAGATCGAAGGGATAGCCGTGAATGTTATTCTTGCCGATGAGATTGGCCTCATAGGCCTCGTCGACCGCGCGCTGCAACGCCTCGCGCTCGGCGATGAATTCGCCGCGCACGTAAATGTAACAGGCGTGCGCCCCCATGGCGAAGGAGGCGATGAGAGCGCCCTCGACCAGCGTATGCGGGTCGTTGCGCATGATCTCGCGATCCTTGCAGGTGCCGGGCTCGGATTCGTCGGCGTTGATGACGAGATAATGCGGCCGCGCCGGATCGACCTCCTTGGGCATGAACGACCATTTCAAACCGGTCGAAAAGCCCGCGCCGCCGCGCCCGCGCAGCCCGGACGCCTTCACCTCGTCGATGATCTTGTCGCGGCCTTTGTCGAGCAGGGCCTTGGTGTTATCCCATTGGCCGCGCTTCCTCGCGCCCGCCAGCGACCGGTCGCCAAGGCCGTACAGATTGGTGAAGATGCGATCTGCGTCGGAGAGCATATTTCGTCCCGTCACTCTTGGATCTTGGTTACTTCGCGCCGTCGCCGTAGAGGGAGGCGAGGCTCGTCAATTTGCCTTCCGGCTCGGAACTGTTGCGGCCGGCCTGCGAGCCGGTCTTCACCGGGCGGCCGGCGGCGAGGTCGTCGAGCAGCTTCTCGAAGTTTTCCGGCGTCAGGTCTTCGTAGAAATCGTCGTTGATCTGCACCATCGGCGCATTGCAGCAGGCGCCGAGACACTCGACTTCGAGCCAGGAGAACAGTCCGTCGGCCGAGACTTTGCGTTGCGGGCCAACACGGCGTTCAAGGACTTTGATGATGTCGTCGGAACCGCGCAGCATGCAGGGCGTCGTGCCGCACAGCTGCACGTAATATTTTCCCACCGGCTCGAGATTGAACATCGAGTAGAAGGTGGCGATCTCCAGCACGCGGATGTCGGGCATCCCTAGCGTTTCCGCGACCTTTTCGATCGCCGCGCGCGGCAGCCAGTAGTCGTTTTGCTTTTGCGCCTGCCACAGCGCGGGGACGACGACCGAGGCCTGACGGCCGTCGGGGTATTTGGCGATCTGCTTTTCCAGCCACGCCTTGTTTTGCGGCGTGAATTCGAAGCTCTCGGGCTGCTTTTCGGCGAGACGACGGACGGACATTAGCGATCGACCTCCCCGAACACGATATCGAGCGACCCCAAGATCGCCGAAACGTCGGCGAGCATATGGTCGCGGCACAAAAAGTCCATGGCTTGCAGATGAGCGAAGCCCGGCGCGCGGATCTTGCAACGATATGGCTTATCGGTGCCGTCCGACACTAAATAGACGCCGAACTCGCCCTTGGGCGCCTCCACCGCGGCGTAAACCTCGCCCGCGGGAACCTTGAAGCCCTCGGTGAACAGCTTGAAGTGATGAATCAGCGCCTCCATCGAGCGCTTCATTTCGGCGCGAGGGGGCGGCGAGATCTTCGTGTTGACCACCGACACGGGACCGCGATTTTCTTGCGCGAGCAGCTTGTTCACGCACTGGCGCATGATGGAGGTCGATTGACGCATTTCCTCCATGCGGATGACGGCGCGATCGTAGCAGTCGCCGTTCTTTCCGACGGGAATGTCGAACTCCATCTCCTCGTAGCACTCGTAGGGCTGCGCCTTGCGTAAATCCCAGGCGGCGCCGGAGCCGCGCACCATCACGCCGGAGAAGCCGAACTTCCAGGCGTCCTCCAGCGAAATGACGCCGATGTTGACGTTGCGCTGCTTGAAAATGCGGTTTTCGATAAACAGCGCCTCGAGATCGTCGAGCACCTTCAGGAAGGGATCGCAAAAGGCGCCGATGTCCTCGATCAATTTATCGGGCAATTCGCGCGCCACGCCGCCAGGACGGAAATAATTGGCGTGCATGCGCGCGCCGCTGGCGCGCTCGTAGAACACCATCAGCTTTTCGCGTTCCTCATAGCCCCATAGCGGCGGCGTCAAGGCGCCCACGTCCATGGCTTGGGCGGTGACGTTGAGCAGATGCGACAACAGCCGGCCAATCTCCGAATAAAGCACGCGAATAAGCTGGCCGCGGCGCGGAACCTCGACTCCAAGCAGCCGCTCGATGGCGAGGCAGAAGGCGTGCTCCTGATTCATCGGCGCGCAATAGTCGAGCCGGTCGAAGTAAGGCACATTCTGCAAATAGGTGCGCGCCTCCATCAGCTTTTCCGTGCCCCGATGGAGGAAGCCGACATGCGGATCGACGCGCTCGACGACTTCGCCGTCGAGTTCGAGAATAAGGCGCAACACGCCGTGCGCCGCCGGATGCTGCGGACCGAAGTTGATGGAGAAATTGCGTAAGGGTTGGTCGGTCATTTATGAGGATCCAGCGTTCAGATTTTCACGTCGAGGCCGTTCTTCTTCATTTTCTCCCGCGCGTCCTTGATGGCCCTCGGCACGATAGAACCCAGCAGCGTCGGCATTCTTTCCATCAGTTTCGGCATTTTACTCATAATGCTCGCTCCAACGGGCGAGCCGTAAAATTTGCCGAGCGCGACCAGTTCATCCTTGTCGAAGATGTCCATCATCATCAAAATCGACGCGTCCTCTATCGCCTGCGCATTGTCGACAAAGGCGCTCTTGACGAAGGCGTCCGCGAAAGCCTCGATCTGCGCGGAGCTGAGGTTTGGATTTTGCGCGTGGGCTCCGGCGATTACCTGTTGCCGAAGCGTGGGCGCCACCCTCGCCATCATTCCCTTCATGTCCGCCGCGCGCGCGTATTGTCGCGCGGCCGCGATCGATTCCGGATCATAGGCCTTGAGCTTTTGTTCAAACTCACTCGTCGGGGAGGAGTCCAGCGCCAGCGCCCCGGTCGAAAAGACGCCCGCGACGAGCAGCACGGCGCCCGCTCTTTTCAAAAAGGCGCCCGTTCCGGCGCCCCCGCTGGCGAAACCCCGGCTCATTGCCCCTTGGCCTTCTCGTCGCCGGGCAGATCATATTGCACGCCCTCCCACGGCGAGAGGAAGTCGAACTGGCGATATTCCTGCGTCAGTCGAACCGGGTCGTAAACCACGCGCTTTTGCTCGTCGTCATAGCGAACCTCGACAAAGCCGGTCATCGGGAAGTCCTTGCGCAGCGGATGCCCGTCAAAGCCATAATCGGTCATGATGCGACGCAGATCGGGGTGGCCCGAAAACACCACGCCGAAAAGATCGTAAGTCTCGCGCTCGTACCAATCGGCGCCCGCATAAAGCGGCGTGAGCGAGGCGACCGGCGTCATTTCGTCGGTTCGCGTCTTCACGCGGACGCGCAGATTATGCTTGGGGCTCTGCAAATGCGCGACGACGTCGAAGCGCTCTTCGCGCTCGGTATAGTCCGCCGCCGTCACATCGACGATGTTGACGAAAAGATAGTCCGGCTCGTCGCGCAGGGTCTTGACGGTGTCCAGCCAATGCTCGCGAGCCACCGTCAGCGTCAATTCGCCGAATGCGACCTTGACGTCGGTTACCGCGCCCGCGGAAGCGGCGGCGATCTTCGCGCCGAGAGCTTGGAGTTGATCAACCATTCGCATCTTCCCTTGCGACAAACCGGCCGAGCCGCGCTCGATCGGGCCGCGCCCGCGCTTGCCTCGCGGCCAACGGCGGCCCCGCCCTTAGCGTTCGATCGTGCCGGTGCGCCGGATTTTCTTTTGCAGCAGCAGCACGCCATAAACCAGCGCCTCCGCCGACGGCGGGCAGCCCGGCACATAGACGTCGACCGGAATGATCCGGTCGCAACCGCGCACCACCGAATAGGAATAGTGGTAATAGCCGCCGCCATTGGCGCAGGAGCCCATCGAGACCACGTAGCGCGGCTCCGGCATCTGGTCGTAAACCTTGCGCAGCGCCGGCGCCATTTTGTTGGTGAGCGTGCCGGCGATGATGATCACATCCGACTGGCGCGGGCTCGCGCGCGGCGCGAAGCCGAAACGCTCCAGATCGTAGCGTGGCATGGCCGCCTGAATCATTTCGACGGCGCAACAGGCGAGACCGAAGGTCATCCACATCAGCGAGCCGGTGCGCGCCCAGGTGATGATCTCGTCAGTCGCCGTGACCAGAAAGCCCTTGTCGGCCAATTCATCGTTGAGATTGACGAAAAACGGATCGGTCGACCCGACCGGCTTGCCGTTGCGCGGATCGATGAGGCCCGTTCCCTGGGGAGCCACGAGCGTCGAACCCTGATTGCCGATCAATCCCATTCAAGCGCTCCTTTGCGCCATTCGTAGACGAAGCCGATGGTGAGCACGCCCAGAAACGCCATCATCGCCCAGAATCCGAAGACGCCGGCTTCCTTGAAGGCCACCGCCCAGGGAAACAAAAAGGCGACTTCGAGGTCGAACACGATGAACAGCAGCGAGACCAGATAGAAGCGCACGTCGAATTTCATGCGCGCGTCGTTGAACGGATTGAAGCCGCACTCGTATGCCGAGAGCTTTTCCGGATCCGGGGCCTTGAAGGCCAGCAAAAACGGCGCGACCAGCAGGGCGCCGGCGATAATCGCCGATAGCGCCGCGAAGATCACGAGCGGCAGATATTGTTCGAGCAGGATCGGCATTTCGCGGGTCCAACAGATTTGGGGCGCATCCGACAGTTTTTGCGCGGGGCCGGAGCCTGGTCCGCGCGAGAACCTGGAACAGGCGTCTCCCCGACCGGCTGGCCGTGCGTTCCGTAACAAAGCGTTCCGGTCAAAGCAAGTGACAACCGCGGCTTTCTCGCGACAAATGACGCAACCGCAGCAAAGTCGGGACTTGCGCTCAAAAATTCGGCGCCGTTGCCTTAGCCGGCCAGCGTCGACAGTCGCGCCGCGGCGCGCATCTCGTCCAGGCGGCGCGCGCGTCGCGCCATCGCCTCGGCGTCGGCGCCCCAGACGCGCATCTGGTGGTCCTCGTCGACATGAGCCGCCGCGAAGCCGGCATCCACGTCGATTTCGCCCAGCGCGACCGCGAGCGCGATAATGCAGGAGCCGGTCAGCGTCGTTATGACATGTAGCGCGGCCAAGCGGAACGGCGCGGCCGCGTCCGCGCCGACATGCGCCCGCGCCCGCGCCGCGACCGCCGCCAGCGCCTCGGAGGATTGCGGGTGAAAGGTCACGCCCTCGCATGGAATCAGCCGCGCGCGACATTTTTCGCGCGCGAATTGCACCAGGGGATCCCAGGCCTCGGTCTGGGCGCGGACGAGGCTGTCCGGCCCATCGGCGCGATAGCAGATCAAATCCGAGCCGGCGTATTTGACCACATCCGCCTCGACCTCGGCCATCCGGGGCGCAACGCCGTCGATGGCGGAATTGGTAAGCCGCGTCAAAGGCATGGCGTTTGGGTCGAGCAGTTCCCCTTGAGCGTCCCACTCGGTGGCGAGCGCTTGCGCCAGAGCCTGCGTCGGCAAGACCAAGGCGCCGCGCGCCGGCGTGCGCACCGGCTTGCCGTCGAGCAGCACGGCGAAGCCCCCCGAGACGGGCGCGGCTTCCGCTTTGCTGTGAAAGCGCTTGGGCAAGACGGGCCGCCCGCCTCGCGCCGCCGAGCGCATCGGATCGCGTTCGCCGCCCTCGATGAAGAGGGCGGATGCGAGGTCGTCTCTTTCGGGAGGCATTTGCGAAAACCTTTCGCGTTCGGTGCCGAGGATTCCGTATACAATATCATGCTTCGTCCGTGAGGCTCGCCGTTCGGGAGAATCTCGATGCCGGATTGCCTCTTCCTCATGCACGATGACGCCGCCGCCCTTGGTGGCGACGAGAGCGGCGGCGATTGGGGTTCCTATATCGGCGGGCTCCAGGCGTCTGGTAATTTCCAGGGCGGCGGCGCGATGGGCGCGGGCGTATGCGAGCGGAAATCGGGCGCCGCGCCAGCCGTTAGCGGACACCTAACCGGATTCATTTGCATCCGCGCCGACAGTTTGGACGACGCCCGGAGACTACTCGTCGGCAATCCCGTGTTCGAAGCCGGCGGAACGGTGGAAATCCGCGAGTTGCCGAAAACCGATTGATGTCTGCTCGAAATTGGACGGTTTTGCATATGGGGTCGCGTGGATGGATCGTCGCGGACGTCGCGGCGCCTCATCCCCTACTCCTCTGGCGCATCCTCGATCGGATCGTACTGTTTCTCGTCAAAGCCGAAAAACTCCCATGTCGCGCGCATATGCGGCGGCAGCGGCGCCGTCACGTCGATCACCCCGCCCTTGGGATGGGGCAAGATCAGCCGGCGGGCCAGCAGGTGCAGCTTGCGCTCGACGCCCTCCGGCATCGCCCGCAGCGGATCGCGGCGGCGCACCTCGTCCTCCGGGCGATGGCCGTATTTGGGGTCGCCGAAAATCGGGCAGCCGATCGCTTCGGCGTGGGCGCGCAGCTGATGCGTGCGCCCCGTCAGCGGCTTCATCGACAGCCAGGCGCAGCGCGGGGCGGCCTTGTCGACGATGGCGTAATAGGTCAGCGAATGCTGCGCGTCGGCCTCCCCGTGGCGGGCGACGCGCATTTTTTCCAGATCCCGCGTGGACCCCGCGCCGGGCTTCCGCGCCACGCGCTCGTCGCCCATGCCCGAACCCTTGGCGAGATAGAGCGAAATCCGCCCCTGCGAGGGCTTGGGAACGCCCTCGACCAGCGCCCAATAGATTTTTCGCGCCTGCCGCGAGCGAAAGGCCTCGCCAAGCTCGGCGGCGGCGCGGCGGTTCTTGGCGACCAGCAGCACGCCTGACGTGTCGCGGTCGAGCCGGTGCACCAGCACCGGACGTCGGTCGCCCTCGGCCAGGGACGCCAGCATCCCGTCGATATGCCGCGTCGTACCCGAACCGCCCTGCACGGCGAGACCGCAAGGCTTGTTGAGCACCATCACGTCCTTGTCCTCGAACAAGGTCATTTGGGCGATGTCGCGGGCGTCGTCCGGATTCGCGCGCGCGGGCCGCGGCGCCGCTTGGGCGTCGAGGTTTAGCGGGGGAATGCGGATGGTCTGGCCCTGCTCCAGCCTTGTCGAGGTCTCGACCTTCTGGCCGTCGACGCGGACCTCGCCCTTGCGGCAGATTTTCGCGAGATGGGACAGCGTAAGCGCGGGAAAGCGCCGCTTGAACCAGCGGTCGAGCCGCATGCCGGCCTCGTCCTCGGTGACGAGCGCCGCCGAAACGCCGCCGGGCTTTTGCGCGGTCTCGCTCATGACGACGACCTGGCGCAAAAGGACCTGGCGAAACCGGGTTTGCGAGCGAGCGAGCGAGCCGCCAAGGCGGCCGCCGGAAAAATCTGGAGCAATGAGCGCATGGACGCTTGTAACAAAGACGCGCGCCCGCGTCATCAGCCGCGAAAGCGCGCCTCTACTCGCCGCGTTTGTCGGTCAAAGTCCGCAAAAAGGCGACCAGCGCGTCGATCTCGCGCTCCGAGAGGCGCGGCCGCTGGCCGAGACGCCGGTCGTAGGGGACTTCCTTCACGTTGACATTGCCGTGGTATTTTTCCGGCAGGTCGTTGAATTTCGCGATGCTTCCATCCGAGCCCCTGGGATACCAGCGCTCGGGATTGGTGTCGCGGGTGGCGTAAAAGGCCACCGCGTCGCGCAAGCTGGCCAAGACGCCGTTGTGCAGATAAGGCGCCGTCAGCTCGACGTTGCGCAAGGTCGGAACCTTGAAGGCGCCGCAGACGCTCTCGACGTCGAAACCCTTGGGCGCGAAATCCGCCAGGCCCTCGCGCCGGCAAAGACCCAGATCGAAGTGATCGGCCTTGGCGTTGGCGGGGATCGCCGCGTTGCGCGGCGCGCCAAGCGTGTCATAAGTGAAATCGGTGAACAGCCAGTCCTTGGGATCGCGCGAGCGCGCCTTGCCGACATGACAGGCGAGGCAATTGCCCTTCCTCGGATTCTTGAACAGCGCGAAGCCCTCGGCTTCCAATGGCGAAAAACGCGCTTTCCCAAGCAAAACAGCGTCGAAGGTCGAAGCGAAGGGATGAAACGGCTCCGTTCCCTCATAGGCCGCGATGGCCTGCATCAGCTTGCCGAAAGCGGCGTCGGAGTCGTCGAAAACATCCTTGCCAAAGACCGCGCGCGCGAGATCGGCATAGCCCCCCTCGCGCACCTTGGCGACGACGCCCGCCTTGGAAGGATTGTTCATCTCGACCGGATTGAGCAATGGCCCGCTGGCCTGCGCCGCGAGGTCGAGCGCCCGCCCGTCGCGGAACTGGCCGCCCACCGCCTCTTTTTCGATCTTGCCGGTCTCCTTGTCCTTCTTGTCCGCGAAGGAGAAAGGCGGGCTGAAGGAGGCATAGGCCAGCGAGGGCGGCTTGCGAACGCCGAACGAACCCGCCGGCGCGCCGCGCGCCACGCCGGGAATGGTCGATCCATTCACGCCCGAAAACGCCTTGGCGGGATCGTGGCAGGAGGCGCAGGAGACGCCGCGCGGCTCCGAGAGGGACGCATCGACGAAAAGGCGGGCGCCAAGCTGCTCCAGCGGCGTGAGCGGGACCCCCGTCTCCGCCCCCCGCGCGCCGGCGGACAAAAGCAGCGCGAGGACGCAGGCTCCCGCCGCGTGATGAGCGGAACGCCGCGCGAGGCGAACAAACGACGGCACGAAAAACATCAACGCCTCTATCCGACGATGGCGGGCCAAGCAGACCGAACCTATAGGAAAGCTGGCGCATCCGCGTCAATTTCAATGATTTGGAGGATTTCCAGAGAGGGCCGTCGGGTGTGACGCGGCGAGGCGAGCGATCAGGACGCCCTGTGCGAACAAAAAGGGATATAGCTATCGTTCGCCTGAGCCACATTTTGGGCACCCCTGACATTTTCGATCGCTAGTTTGGTTTGACCGGAGCGGCCACCGGTCTCCGGCAAACAAATTACACATCGAAGATATGATAAAAAGCGCAGCTTCTATCCGCGTTTCAGACGCAAAATAAGCGTCGCCACATTGTGCCAGATTTGCGCGTTCATTTCCGGCAGCTGTCAATCTCCGCGAGTCGCTTACTGAGCGCAGTCGCCGCCGCACGCCAGGACAGGATTGGACGGAGCTTCGATCGATACGATTTTGCTTCTTGAAACGCTCTGTCTCGGTCCTCCAGCAATTTGTGAACGGCAGCCGCCCAAACGCTGCCGTTTAACTTGTCGTCGGGTGCAACCTCGACCGTACGACCTTGCCATTCTGGAAGAGTATTCCCCTGGGCTCGATCAACATTGGACAGCAACTGCACGATGCCGCTATTCGAGCCAATAAGAACGGGAACTCCCGCAGAGATCGCTTCGAGGGCAACCAGCCCGAAACCTTCCACACGAGAAGGCATGATGAGCAGCGAGGTGGACATGAAGTCCGCCTGAAGGTCATCGGTGTCCGTCGAATAGGAGCGGGGCATGACTTGATGCATTGGAATTTTATATTCGGTGCAGAGGCGGGTTATCTGCATGTTGGTCTGCTGCGGATCGGTCCCCCTTATTATCAGCCGCGCGGATTTGCTGTTGGAGTAGGCAGGATTTGAAGACAGTTCTTTGAGCATTTCTGCGGCAATTGCGAGACCCTTTAGTTCCGGGTCGTCCTGACGGCCCATGAAGAGGCAGCGTTTCGCGCCTGTGATCGGAAGCGGACGATCATTGGCGCACAAGCCTTCATCAAGGCCAGGAGCGAGTTCGAAAACACGTCCGGGGCAATCGGTGAGACTCGCTTCAAGTTCAGCCGCGATGCGAGGACCGATCGCAACGACCAGGTCGGCCATCCGGCAGTGCTCGAGCTGTTCCTTGCTCTTCTTCTCTCCCTTGTCGAATTTTCGAGATTGACCGTCGTCATCAAGCTTGTAAGGCTCGATTTCGTCTGGGATGGTATGTACGAAATGCACATACCGACTGCCAGCGATCCGTTCCGAAATGTGTTTCGCCACTGGACCGGTGATGTGGTCGTGCCCCACCACGTATTTCGGAACGATGGCGCCAAGCATGTCCGGTCTGAAGGTCGACAGAAGCATGGCGTCGGTAAAGCCCGCTTTTCGACCGATGCTGACGAGTCTGACGCGATCCTGAAGAGCTAGGTCGATCTCCGCGTGGGAAGCATTTGGCACCAAGCAAACTACGTCATTCCCCACGGCGGCGAGCGCTATCGCAAGGCTTCGATTTAGGCTTGAAATGCCTCCGTGAGACGAGAACCATTCGGTCGCCACGAGCAATATAGGCTCAAGTGCAATTGCGCTCATCGGACCGGACTTGGCTTCCGAAGCCGGCGTACTGATCGCCGCATCTTCCGCCACAGCCGGGAGCGCCGGCCGCCGTTCCTCCTGGGCCGATACCACTGAGATCGATGCAATCGTCAAATCCCGCGCCGAAAGGTTTGGAAGTACGGCACCGGAAACAATCATTTCTAGCGCCACGCGCGGTTCCGGCCAGCGCCAGCCCGCGCGAAGCAATGCTTCTTCTCCGCGCCTCAAATACCATTTCAGCCACGGCAACTGCGGATATTCCTGCTCCAGGTCCCGCAGAGTATCGACCGCGCTCTGAGATGCCGCCGACGCCAGGTACGACAGCATCCGTTCTCGGACGCGTGAGACCACCTCGGCCGGATTCAAGAAGCTTCCTTCGTCCTCCGAGTTCTCCGACTGCTTGTCCCGAAATGTGCGTGACAGGTACTCATATGTTTCGCCGATCTGTTGCGGCGTGAGCTGACTCAGAAAAGCCATTTCGCCGTAGGCGACGCTGTTAGCGACCTTTTCCCATACAGCGAGGGCCAGATTGGGCTGGGCTTCAGACGCAGTCTTCAGGTGCGGCCAAATGGCCGCCGCGTTCAGCTCAAATTCTACGCTGGCCGCCACTGCGAGCTTTTCAAAGCTTTCGCCCGCGACCTCACGTCCCGCCGCGATTTCCTGAAGTGTTTGATAGACGAACGTGACGGTTGGCGCATATCGCGCTTTCACGAGAGCCCTTAATAGGCTGTCCCTGGCAATGCTGCCTTGTTCGCCCTTTGGGGTATACGCCCAGAGTAGGGCGCCTATCTTGTCGTCGATGAAGGACGACAACAGCCGCGCAAGGTCGAAGACATTGATATTGTGCTCTAACATTCGCGCAAGGACGGCCAGAAATGAGGCGGGCGCTAACTCGAATCCGCGCCGTACCATTTCTGATCGAGTGGCAGTGTCCCCTGCTGAATCGTTGGTCGACGTCGCGAGCAGCGCGGGCGCCCACTCTCCCCAGACCTCACTCGGCAACCTCTCATACGCGGCGGGGTCGGCGTCGTGAAGAAGCCGAAACGCTCTTAGACCTGCCGCCGCTGGCCGGAAGAATTGGTTCGGCTTTATGGTGGCTTCCTCGTCAAGGCTATTTTCGTGCAAGTATCTGTTTGCGCAGAGAAGTATTTGCGCCCGGCGCTCCTCGTCGGCATCCTTCCAGGAGACAGTTCGCGTGAGGTCGGAAGTAAACTCGTCAAGTGCCTCGGAGGAATCGTCAGCATTCAAGAGCGCCAAGTTGAGCTGCCACCAGGCAAAACTGTTCGTCAGGCAGGTTTGAAGGAGCTTGTCGACCTGCCCCTTAATTGGCGGGGGCGTCTTACGGTTCCTCTTCCGGTAGAAGTCTTCCTTCTGCCACTGCGTGATTTGCGACCCTAAGTCGGTCGAAAAACGATGTTCAAGGGAGAAAGCCAACTCGGTATTGGTGGCCGCAATGTCCCACAGCTCGGTCAAAGCCTCGGGCTCCTCTCCTCGCGTTATCCAGAAGATAGCAGCGATGAGCCATTTGTTGCCGAACGGCGAACTACTTGACTTCAGTTCTTGTACAATCCATGGCTTGTCATCCTGCGTGACCAGTTCCCACGGCGATGCGATGGCTCTGTCGAATATCTGCCCGTCAGCGAGTTTCGAGATACGAAGCAATAGCGCGCGACGGATCGCTGCGCTCGATTTTCGATACACGTTCTTGAAGTCCGATAGCTCCTGCTCGTCGGTAACCTGAAAATGGTTCTTTGCGGAGGCAATAAATAGACCCACAAAGGCGTCCAGAACCTTAGGGTCGGCAATGTGCGCCCACGCTTCTTTCAGCGCAGAACCGAACAAACTTCGAAAATATATATGAGTATAGTTGTCGGGCGCGAACTCCTTCACCCAATTCACGGCGGCGACTGCCGCATCCGCATCAAAGTTGTCGAGCTTCAGTGCGTGCAAGAAAAATGAATAGGAGCCGAGGTGCGTTCTGTCAGTCACCGGCGTTAGGGCTATGAACAACTCAGGATAGGTGAGATGCTCTGGCCAGAGAGCCTGGAGCAGCGCACCCCTAAGTTCGTCCGTGAGGGTGGGCGCCGTGGCGGGGTTCAAAAGATTACGGAGCCCATCGAGATACGTGGCCGAATTGGATTGCTTTAGGGCATGGATGGCATCCACCCTCAGGTATTGTGCTGCCGTCTCGTCAAGAGCTATTGGCCCGATTTCATCGTCCAGCGAAGTGATGCGATTTGCTGCGGCGACTCGGAGTGCCACACTGCGAGTGCGGTCGGACAATTCGTTATTTGATATCACTGCTGTCCGGTTAAAGCCGATCTGGCCGCGTGCAACCTATTGTGACCTTGACATGTTCTGGCAATTTTAGCCTGTCCCCGATTTCAACTGAGTTTGGCGGATAGAAC
>Ga0181524_10003315_pt1 | contig 15736 bp, 12 predicted proteins | sample PEATcosm2014_Bin_34_FD_119761 | JGI IMG/M metagenome (GOLD analysis project Ga0181524, IMG submission 119761) | Peatland microbial communities from MTU Mesocosm Facility, Houghton, MI, USA - PEATcosm2014_Bin05_60_metaG | ecosystem: Environmental > Terrestrial > Soil > Wetlands > Peat | place...
CCTTGCGGATCGGTGGGAGTTGGACGACCGAAGGATCCGCGAGAAGCTTGGTTTCAAACCCACTCGGGAGCCTGCGGGTGTTCGCGACGCCTTGCGGCGGGCAATTGCACGCACGTGGGAACGTACCGTAGCGTGAAGCATTTCACCCCCGCGATGGTCACTGTTCAACATGCATGTACCCTTGTTCGCTCCTTGCATCTTTGCTATAAGGGTAAGCCAACTGGTATCCGGGCGAGGGGGGGGTATATTGTATTCAGCCGGTTCGGCCACTCAGCCGACGGCGTTCTGATGCAATGATGTTCCACAGCTTGGCCGTGAACTCCAGAGCCCGGACGGATCTAGGGGCCGGCAGGAGAGATCACTGATCATGAGCTGGGAATTGATCGTCGGTGTGCTCACGATCATTTACGTGAACTTCATCCTGTCCGGGGACAACGCCGTGGTAATTGCCTTGGCCGTCCGCACGCTGCCGCCCAGGCAGCAGAAGCTGGGGCTCTTTTGGGGGTCCTTCGGGGCTGTTGCCCTGCGGATTGGCCTGACCTATGTCGCGGTGCTCCTGCTCGAGGTGCCGGCCCTGCGGCTGACGGGAGGCTTGGTGCTTGTCTGGGTTGCCTGGAAGCTTGTCAAGCCGGCTGAGGGAGACGGAGAAGCGCACGTCAAGTCCAGTGCGAATCTGTGGGAAGCGGTGAAGATCATCATCATCGCCGATTTGATTATGTCCACGGATAACGTCCTGGCTGTGGCTGCCGCCGCCAAGGGAAGCCTCGCTCTCCTCATTTTCGGCCTCGGCCTCAGCATCCCGATCATCCTGTGCTGCAGTGCCGTGATCGCCCTGCTGATGAACAAGTACCCCTGGCTGGTGATCCTGGGTGGCGCGATCCTGGGCAAGGTGGCCGGCGATCTGATCGTCACCGACCCCTTGGTTCACTCTCAGATCAAGCCGTTTGCGAATCTCGCCGAATGGGTTGTGCCCATTTTCTTCGCGGTGGTGATCCCAATCGTCGCCAGATGGAAGGAAGTAGTGAGTCGGCTTGGCGGCAGGCGGCGCCGTCCGGAGGTTGTTAAAGAAGTCGTGAAGTAACCCGTCCCGGCGGCCGGTGGCTGGTGCCGCCGTCGTGTTGATGGCCACACCCGGAACGAGGTGTGGCCGCCGTCGGATTCCGGGCAGGAACAATTGACTTCGGGGGAAAGGAGTGCCGTCATAACTGGCTCTCGCACACTCCTTATCTTCGCCAGCACCGACCGGGACCATCCATCCCGTCATCGCGTCCCCTCCCCCTCGGATGGACGGTTCCTTTTGTCCCTTCACGGTGGCGCGAGCCACGAAAGGAGTCGTCATGCGGAAGATGATAGGACTCGTGGGGCTGGCAGTGCTTGTCCTGGGGGCGGCCTCGGCTTGGGCGGGGTCGTGCTTCGAGGTCATGCCGAAGGTCCAGGAGCAGATCACCCAGAAGATCTGGCTCGCCAACGGCTGGGCCGGGAGCAAGGTGGTGGTCGACGCCGTGCTCGCGCAGAACCAGAAGGGCCCGATTCCGGGGATGGACAACCCGAAGTGGAAGACCGTGCCCGAAAACGACGCCATCGTGCAAGGCTTTATCAACAACGAAGCGGCCAAGTTCCTCAAGGAGGAGTTGGCGAAGACCGATCGGATCGTCACCGGGGCCTTCCTGAATGCGGCCCAGGGCGAGAAGGTCGCCTTCACCGAGAAGACCGGCAGCTACATCCACAAGGGCTCCGGGAAGTTCGACGTACCCTTCACGAGCGGCAAGGCCTGGCAGGGAGCACCCGAGCTCGATGACAGCGGCAAGGTGTACGAGGTCCAGACCTCGGTCCCCGTCCTCTCCGAGGGGAAAAACATCGGCGTCCTGGTGATCGAGATCAACGCCAGCAAGCTGGAAGAGATGGCCAACAAGTAGTTCGCCTGGCCCTGCGCCCGGCCCACCCGGCCGGGCGCAGGGCAACCCCGACCGTAGCGCTCGCCGCCCCGCCCACCTACACCGAAACCTGGGCTTTCCCCTGGAAGCACCCATATCCCTGCGTCCCCGCACAACCTTTCTCGGCCGCCTTGAAGAAATCCCTTGACACGAGACGTCTGGTGATATAAGTTGCATTGTACAATTAATTGGGGATGACGGATGAAGCCGATTGAATTGGAAGCGGGTGCGGAGCAGCTGCACCGCCTGACCAAGGAGCTGATCCGTCGGTATCAGTTCCGCGACTGGAACCAGATCTGCTGCTATGGGATTTCCATCAGTCAGTGCCACATCCTGGACACCTTGTCCGAGACAGGCGACCTGACCATGCAGCAGTTGGCCAAGCGGATGTTCAAGTCGGTCAGCACGATGACCCGGGTAGCAGGCCAACTGGTACGACGGGGATATGTAAAGCGGCACCAGGATCCCGAGGATCGGCGCGTCGTCAAGGTGTCCATTACCCCGCAGGGCAAGGCCATCGTGGCTGCCGTCAACCGGGATCTGATCGAGACGCAGAAGGCCATCCTGCAAGGCATTCCACCTGCCCAGTGGGCCGGCGCCTTCAAAGTCTTGGAAGCGCTTGCCCACGGGGCCCGTCGCTGGCAGGAGACCTGCTGCCGGGTGTGATATTTTTTTCGACTTATGGTTGCATAGTGCAATCATCACGAACAGTCTGAGGAGGTGCCATGCTACCGCCAGCACTGGAGCAGGAGTTCAATGCCTTCTACCATGCGGCCTTCGCCGATGGGGAGCTGGACAGCAAAACCAAGGTGCTCATCGGCATGGCCGTGGCCATGACCACCGGCTGTTACCCATGAATGCGCTACTACCTTGGCGTCGCCAAGGACAGGGGAGTCTCCGAAGGAGTGATCCGCGAGGCCATGGCGGCCGCCGTCGCCACCAACGGGGGTCGTCCGCGCGCGCAGGCGCGGGAGGCATTGAGGGGCCTATTGGATCCGTTGCCGGTCCAGACTATCGAGAAGGGGTGCTGTCATGACTGAGCGCAAATTCGGTGACAAGGAGATCAAGGAAGCGGTGCGGCAGCGCTATGCGCGAGCGGTCCAAACCTCCTCGGACACCTGCTGCGGCCCGGCGCCGTCCCAACCGGTGCAGATCGGTGGCTCCTGCTGTGGGCCTTCCGTGACTGAGGGCATGAAAGGAGGAATGGCCAAGATCGCGGGGTATGGGACGAAAGAGCTGACGGGGTTGCCCGCCGATGCCGTGCGGAACTCCTTCGGCTGCGGGAATCCGCTGGCCTTCGCTGGCGTCCGGCCGGGTCAGGTTGTCCTGGACATTGGATCGGGCGCAGGGATTGACTGTTTGATCGCGGCCGAGAAGGTGGGACCGACAGGGAAGGTCGTCGGTCTCGATATGACCCCGGAGATGATTGAGCGCGCGCGCCAGAATGCCCGGGAGGCCGGCGCCACCAACGTTGAGTTTCGTCTTGGCGAGGCCGAGAAGATGCCCGTCGAGGACGGCTCGGTGGACTGGCTGATCTCGAATTGCGTAATCAATCTGAGCCCCGACAAGCCGGCCGTGTTCCGCGAGATTGCCCGGGTGTTGAAGCCGGAGGGCCGGATCTCCATCTCGGATATCGTGGCTCAGGACCTGCCAAGTGCCATCCGGGAAAGCCGCGACGCGTGGACAGGATGCCTGGCGGGTGCCATCAGCGAGGTGGAATATGTGCGGGGGCTGGCGGCGGCGGGCCTGCGGGGCGTTCGTGTGACCTCCCGGATCGTCTATGAGGCCGGTCAGCTTGCAGGACTGTTTGCCAGTTCCTGTTGCGGGATGTCTGCCGATGCAGGCTACGACGCCTCAACCCTGGCCGCAGCCGCGGCCGGCAAGATCTGGAGTGCCCGGTTCGAAGGGATCAAGCCGTATCCCGCATCCGTCGGCGCCGAGATCGTGATCGAGCAGGCTCGCGCAGAAGATCTGCCCGCCATCCAGGCGCTCCTCCAGGGGGCGGAGCTACCTGGAGACATCGGAGCGCACCTGCCCCATTTCCTGGTGGCCCGGCATCACGGACGGCTGGTAGGATGCGTTGGCATGGAAGTGTATGGTTCCGACGCCCTCTTTCGGTCCCTCGCGGTGGAACCGGCGTATCGGGGATCGGGCTTGGGGCGGCGCCTCTACGAGGCGCTGGCCGAGAGGGCCCGGGGTAAGGGGGTCGAGCACGCCTACCTGCTGACGACCAGCATTGCGCCGCTGGCGGAATCGTGGGGCTTCCGGCACATTGACAGGGAAAGAGTCCCGGCGGCGATCCAGGAGACCTCCCAGTTCCGCGGGGTCTGTTGCTCCTCCGCCGTCGCCATGTGGCGGGATCTGCAAAGGCATGATTAACGGCCCATTCCTGTGCTCAGGGAAGAGCTAGAGGCGCTGGTCGCCTGAAAATGATGCGATGGAAAGAATACTTGACAACGTCAGCGCATGAATGCATATTGACAGTGCCTGAAAAGTTAACTGCCCGGTGCCGCTTGTCGGCTCGATAGGGTTCGCCCCGCCGGGCATCATTTTCAAGGAGCCCAGGACCGACAGGTTCTGGGCTCTTTGTTTCCCCAAGGTCTTCCGCAACTCGTGAAGGGGGCTATCATCGGGAAAGATTTTGAGACCCTCAATCTCCTCGGGTGGAGTCGTCGCACACGACCAAAAGCAAGGGAGAACACGAACGAAATATGGGTAAGACACGTCTGCAGACCTGAAGGCGCGATAGATGTTGTATGCTACCATATCGGCTAGCTGTACGCCGTTCGACAGCTCACTTCTCACGAAGAGAGGCATCTCTGAGATATGCTGTAGCCATAGTCCGGCTGATGTTCCTTGATCTTGGAAGAATGCATGCTTCATGGCCAGGGAGCGGTTCATCTGCGGGCTGACGTCATCTGCCACCATCACTGCCTGGTGGCGGTCGTGTTCAGTCCGCATGAAGTATTCGACCCTCTCCAGCAGAAGTTCCCAAGCTTTTCGATGCAGTCGCTCCTCCGTCATATAGTCGAAGAGGTAGCGCTTGTCTACCACTACGGAAAAGATGAACATCGGATGGTAATTCAGTTGGCGGTAGAACAAGTCCACGAGATCTCTGAGTTCCATCTCGGTGAGGCTCGCCAGGAAGGGCCGCCGTGCCCGCTCCTTAGGAATCCGAATCCAGTTCGACTTTAGCTCGCAATCGGCGAGATCAAACCGCCTCCCCGTATCCCTGGAGATTCGGTCAATCAGCTCTCTCTTTCGTCGGCTCAGCGTCTTGTCGAAGCGGTGCCAGCGGTGTTCAAAGAGGGAAACCGCAGTCAATACATAGAGCCAGTCATTACAGACTGTTCTTCCCCCTTCACGGACGATTTCTACCTTGGGGTTTCGGTTGCCGGCCTCATCGACGTAGAAGAAATACATCGCGGGTCTACCTATTTGCGTTGCGGGAGTATTCCCGGTTCACTCAGAGTTCTCCCTTGAATGCCCTGTCGAGGATGGAAGGGAGCAGAGCATCGAGTTCGGCGGCGGTCTCCGCCTGCAGCTGCCTCAGCGCGTCTAGCTTTTTCTGGAGGGTGTCAAGATATGCGACCAACCGACGTTGCTCGCCTAGGGGAATCCCCGTAGGAAATGGGTAATCCAGAATAACGCGCTGATTGATCTTCTGAATGCTCGGACTGGTTCCCGCCATTCTCTGCTTGACGTGATCTCTCATGCGCGGTGATCGTAGCCAATAGATGCAAAAGTGCGGGTCCACCTCTGCAGTATCTACCTGCAAGCGCATTAAGAGATTTGCACAGACCCATCCTTCGGCCTCAGGGGGGACGACTCCCGCGTTACCGACCTGCTCCGGCTTATTTCCCCTGGCAATGAGGATATCTCCTGCACTGAGCCGGTCCTTCTCGCTAATCGGCTCATTCCCCATGCCATACTCAACCTTCGTCGTGTCAACCCCGAATCCAGTAACAGCCGATGGCATCAGCACGGCAGTACCCTTCCAATCGGGATGTGTCAAGAAGGAGGGTCCGCTGCGGGGCCTAAACGTGACGACTTCCGCGAATTTTCTAACTTCCACCATGCCTGAGATCACATCTTCGATAATTGATTCCATGAAATGTCTTGTGCCTGCGTTAGATTGGGCGCGAAGGTCCTGTGCCTCCCTGATCTTGGCCGCAAGCTCTTCGATCCGGGCAATGACCCGCTGTTGCTCCACCAAAGGCGGCAATGGGATCGTAAGCTTCCAGAAATCTGGCGGGTTTAACGTCAGCTTGCTGATTGCTGCCGCGCCCTTGGAAAAAGCCTGAGCTTGCCGGGCAATGTCGAATGTCCGGAAGTACCACTTAAGCCAGCGAAGATCCACACGGTCGATGCTCGCACGGTACGTCGGGAACTTGTCGGAGGTGATGCACCCCTTGACCGTTTCGTCCGCGAGAGCAAAGGCGGCCTTCCAAGCAAAAAGCTTGTTGTAGACTATGTCTCCCGGTTCGAGCTTCCATTGGTCTTTCCTGGCGATTTCGGCGCCCGAGAGCTGCGTACGGATAAATGCCCCTTGCCCGTACCAACGGACGCCGATGCACTTGTAGACTTCCGCGTCATCGATCACGAACTTTCGTTCAACGCGTTCGAGAATCTGGTCGAAACCAACGACAGGCCAAGCCCGGCTCATAGAGTTCTCTTCTGGAGCTCTGCCTGGATCTCGGTCAAAAGGTCTGCAATCCGCCGCTCCTTGGCGAGAATACCTTCCGCAAGCTTCTCCGGCGGAAGATGAACATTGTTTTCAATCTGGTTCGGGTTCTTGAGATCAAGATTGCAGTTGTTGTCCAAGACGCGTTCTGCGAGGACGAGCCAGGCCCATTTGTTTTGTTGGCGATTCGACCACCAGGTTTGACACGGGGCAAACTCCTCAGATTGAAGGGTTCGAGTCTTGGTGTAGTTCTTCCGGCCTTCGGGGAGTGGATGTTCGTAGTACCAGATCTCCTTTGTGGGGCCTGTCTTTTCGAAGAACAGTAGGTTGGTCGGGATTGGGGTATAGGGGCTGAAAACACCGTTCGGAAGGCGTACGATTGTGTGCAGGTTAAAGTTTTCGAGAAGCTCTCTCTTGACGCGTGCAGAGATGCCATCGCCGGAGAGCGTGCCATTGGGAACGACCATGCCGCAGCGGCCGCCGCGCTTGAGGCTACGCATGATGAACTGGAGGAAGAGCAGGGCAGTTTCGGAGGTTCGGGCCGCCTCTGGGAAATTCTCCTGGATACCCCTTTCCTCCTCGCCACCAAAGGGCGGGTTCGTCATGATAACGTCGTACCGCGCCTTGTCGGTGATCTGAGACAGCGGGTGCCGGAGGGCGTTGTCGCGCCGGAGGTTCGGATTGTCCAGGCCGTGAAGGAGAAGGTTCATCATGCCGAGCAGGTAAGGCATGGGCTTCTTTTCGATGCCGAACAGGGTCTCCTCCTGAAGGCCCCGCCGGTCCTCCACGCTCTTCACGTTCGGCTTCAGGTGCTCATAGCTTTCCACCAGGAATCCTCCGGTGCCGACTGCCGGATCCAGCACGGTCTCACCCAGGCGAGGATTCACCTGCTGGACGATGAACCGGATGACGGGACGGGGTGTGTAGAATTCGCCGGAATCCCCGGCCGCGTCCCGCATCTCGCGCAGCATGGACTCGTAGAGATGGCCCAGTGTGTGGATGTCGTCCGACGAGTTGAAGTTTATCCGGTTGACGAGGTTGACCACATCCCGGAGGAGGTATCCGGAGAGCATCCGGTTGTACGTCTCCTTGAAGACAGCGGCCAGCACGTCTCTGGCGTCCCCTGCCCCGGCGCCAGTCAGTCCTCGGAGGTAAGGGAACAGCTCGTCATTGACGAGCTTCAGGAGCGCCTCTCCGGTCAGTCCCCTGTTGGGATCGCTGGCCCAGTCACGCCAGCGGTAGGGCGGCTCGATGGCGGGGCGGTACCTCTTCTCCGTCACCTCGCGCCGCTGTTCCATGTCGTCGAAGCACTTCAGGAACATGATCCACGAGAGTTGGGGAATGCGGTCGAGGTCGCCGTTCAGACCGGCGTCCTTCCGCATGATGTCCCGCGCCCTCTTGGTGGCTGCCGACAACTGCGCCTTGGCTGTCAAGGGCTCTGCGAGTGTTTCTTTTTTACGTTGTGCCATTCGTAAGCCTCACGGAAAGAGCTTTGCCCAATACTGACCAAGAAATCTGGTAGCATCCTCAATCGTCGTATGAGTGAGTGTCAACTCCGCTGCAATTGCAGTGTATGAGCCAGACCATGAAGCGGGGGGAGATGGCGAGTTCGCAGGAAGCGGGTGTGTTGCTCTTCCGTTGAATACGGCTTCCACCGCAGTACGGGTTGTCTTTGGATCTGGCGGGGACATCTCGAGGATCAGAACAAGGTCCACGAGATCCTTCACCCTTGTATTCTCTCTGTCCTCCCACTGAAAGGTGAATGCGTGGACCTTCTCGGCAAGTTGTTGGGAGAGGGAAATGGCTCGGAAACGTCTTGGAACGATCCCTGCGAAGGTAAGCGCATCACTCTCGGGGACTTCCTCGATAGGCGCAACAAATTCTTGCCTGGTGCTAATATCTACCTTCAACTCTTCGAAAAGCCGCCCGGCCAGGGCGGAGTGTACGGTGAATCGGTAGGTGGGAGAGCCCTTTTCGTGCGAGACTTCTTCTCCTTCACCCGGGATGCTGAAGATGAAGAAATCTTGGAGCGGAAACGCCGCCGCCTCTCTCAAGAGCTCCGCAATCTTGGCATCGGCGAGAAGCGCAGCTCCGACCAGCGAAACGTCAATGCTGAGGTCCGCGTCCTTTGTGCTGCGTGCTCGGTCTCGAAACCTGAGATCCAACGCAAATGCACCCTTCAGGAGCCAGGGGCTGTTGGGCGGAGCCTGCAGGCGGGCAAGGAGTCTCTCAAATGCCACGCGCTTGCGCATCCTCCAGAGCGCTGTCCCTTCGGCAGTGGATCGCTGCTTTATGCGCTCCTCCAAGGCCATACGAAAGGCTGCGGCGGTGGCGTATCGCATCAAGCGGCTCTCCGGGCTTCCATGAGCGCCTGATGGAGGCGTTCTGCCACCTCGCCGCGGAGCGCCGCGATGGCGGCCTCGATGTGGCGGTCTCCGACAAGGCCCTTCAGAATGGCATCTCGGACTCCAGCCGAAAGCCGTTCGGGATCTACCGGGACTCGAGCTCCATCAATAAGGGTTCGAAGAGCAGTTGTCACTCGGAACCCTTCCCGCTGTTCGATCTCATGGGGAGCCAGCTCGTCTCGGTAAAGAACGATACCGGGAGGCGGCCTCTTACGGAAGCGAGACGGGACCGTCAGGTGAATTCTCGCCGGCATCAGATCACTGATGCCATGAACTGCCATGGCGGTTTGGTGAGAGACCACAGCGAGCTGGTGTGACCAGAGCGTCCACAGGATGAGGTCATCGTAAGAGCTCCGGGGCCACTCTGGGAGCCGGTAGATACCCCAGGCTTCACGCACCCAGTTGCCACGCTTGACATGATAATACTGGAGCTGCTTTGGGTAACCGGCTTCGGTGGCTTGGGCAGCCCTGAAGTATCCCCCTTGTGCGACCACGAATTCGTATAGGCGGCGTTTTGCGTCCTGAGAATCTCGTTTTGGCATGGCAACGAAAATGTAACACATATTTTTACCTTTTTCAATAAAGAAGCTATTCTGGTAGAAAAGGTAAAAATAAGTTTTACCTTTCTGCTGGATCATGCCTAACTGTAAATCAAGGCTTGCAGTTCGGTAACTGCCTGTCGTAATTGGGCCGGTCCGCCAAAAAGGCCGGCGATTTCGACGGGGGTTCCGCGCTCGGAGAGAGGTGGCACTTCGAGGATTTGGAGGTCATCGAGCTGGGTGACGCCGTGGTCGGTGTACTTGTCGAGCAAGTCGTTGAGGACGGAACGGGCCTCGGGCGTGTACCGATCCCAGAAGTCCTTGCGTTCATTCCGAACCCGCTCGGCACGTTCCCGTCGGGTGCGAAGCGGGGCGTTCCATGCGACATGAACTAGAAGATCGAACGGATCGGCATCCGTCTGCTTGGTGGCTTCGGCCAATGTGGAGAAGTCAATGCCTCGTTCTGCGAGAGCCTCGACAATTGCCGCTCGGTCTTCCGCGATCATCCATTCAGTTCGTAGCTCGGCAGGGGTGGGATAGAGGCGGCGTACCTGTTCCCTCGTATAGTCTGTGTACGTGACCACTCTCTGCTTTTTCCCAGAGCTGTCCAATTCGTACACGATCTCTGCGCTGATCTGCACCTCGACGCCATCAACATAGTACTTCCGAGAGGGCTCCTGCTTGTCGGTATCTACGATCACGTCTTCGCCTTCCCCCCACACTGGTTCTTCCTCGACCTCGGGAGGAGGCGTCTGCTCTTCGGCAGTCGGATAGATTGCCTCTTCACTGATCCGTTCAGGCTCCCCATCGAAATTGGGATCGGCGAACAAGCGAGTGGCCCCAGCGTAATCCAGGATGGTAAATGAGAGCTTATCCTTGTCTGGGTACAGGCGGGTGCCCCGGCCGATGATTTGCTTGAACTCCACTATGGACCCGATCGGCTTGAAGAGGACGATGTTTCGGCACGTGGGCGCGTCCACACCCGTACTGAGGAGCTTTGAGGTCGTGAGGATGACCGGGGCATCCTTTTCAGGATCCACGAAATCATCCAGATGGCTGCGCCCAACCTTCCCCTCTTCGGCGGTTACGCGAGCCACGTAGTGCGGGTACTGCTGGGTGAGGTCCTCGTTGGCCTTGTGTAGGGCGGCTCGCATGTCCTCCGCGTGTTCCTGGTCCACGCAGAAGACCATGGTTTTAGCCAACCGATCTGTCCGTTTCAGGTACGCGGTCAGGTGGTGGGCAACCAACTCGGTCCGACTGAGGAGGGAGACCAGACGTTCGAAGTCCTTGGTCTCGTACACGCCATCCGGGACCTCCCGCCCGAACCGATCGAGCTGACCCTGTGCTGGCCTCCAGCCCGTAGCATCAACGCTGGGCACGATCCGATGCACTCGATACGGGGCCAGGAATCCGTCCTCGATGCCCTGGCCCAGGCGGTAGGTGTAAATGGGGTTCCCGAAGTACCGGTAGGTATCCCGGGTTTCCTCGCGCAAAGGCGTAGCCGTCATCCCGATCTGGGTGGCCGGATGGAAGTACTCCAGGATTTGACGCCACCGGGATTGATCCGCAGCGCTCCCTCGGTGGCATTCGTCCACGATGATAAGGTCGAAGTAGTCCGGAGGGTATTCTTTGTAGAGGCCAGGACGCCACTCGTCCTCGGCGAGGGCCTGGTAGAGGGCGAAGTATATCTCTCGGCCCTTCTTTGCTTCGCCCTGGATTTTCCAGACGGCGTCGCCGAAGATGCTGAACTCCCGAATGAGCGGCTGGTCCACCAGGATGTTTCGATCCACGAGGTAGAGAATCCGCCTTTTGCGTTCTGTCTTCCACAACTTCCATACGATCTGGACTGCCACAAAGGTTTTCCCCGTCCCCGTGGCCATGGTGATGAGGATCCTGGGCCTGCCTTGAAGGACAGCCTGCACGGTACGGTGAATCGCGATCTCTTGGAAATACCGCGGGGTCTTGATGGAGCCATCCGGATTACGCAGTTCACGGTTGAATGGAAACAACAAGTCCTCGGCCATCTTGTCATCGGCCAGACCCTCTGCTGAGCGGAGCCTGCCCCACAGATCCGCGGGCGAGGGGAAGCGATCAAGGGCCCGTTGCTTCCCAGTGATATAGTCGTGCTCAACAATCCCATGCCCGTTCGTTGCGTAGGCAAACTTGAGTCCCAGGATCTCCGCATACTCCATCGCCTGCTGAAGGCCGTCGGCGGGATTCTTGTAGGTAGCCTTTGCCTCGACTACGCCGATCCGGAAATCGGGGCGGTACTGGAGCAGGTAGTCCGCTTTCTTGCCTGGCCTCCGGGAGTGTTTCCGGCCGACCATGACGATCCGACCGTCCGTGAAGTACTTCTGCTCACGGATCTGGTCGTCTGTCCAGCCCGCCTCGCGGAGCTTGGGCAGGACGTAGATGCGGCAGGTATCGGCTTCAGTAATCCCCATGGCATCCGTCCTCAGGCCCGCTGCAGTTCAAAGAGACTGCATTCCCCATCTCCGTGTCAAGGAAAAACAAGAGGGGGACATCGGGACTGCCCACTTGCGCCCCGCCCGGCTTCTTGGTATAAGCCTGTATGGCCCCATATTGCCACTGGACATGGCTCCGTCCCAACGCCCCGGCGAGCGACGGTGCGAATCCCGCGGGGCCCGGCGCCCGGATTCCTGAATGAAAGCGGCCCGGCTACCGCACTGGCTCCTTCCTGTTTGCCTGATCCCGCTCTTGGCCGGGGTAGGGTACGGCCTCCTGCTCCGACCGGGAGAAATTCTCTATTCGCCTCACTCGGACATCGTTGCCTATCACCTGGCTGCCAAGGAGGTCCTGTTCCGCTCCTGGCATGCGGGCCGTGGGCTTCCATTCTGGCGCGCGGACCAGCTTGCCGGTGGACCCGCACTGACGAATCCCAACAGTCTCTACACGTATCCGTTGCATTTCCTCTTCTACGTGCTCCACCCGGCAGACGCGATGAATTGGACGATCTGGCTCCACCTCGTGATCGGGGCATGGGCCTTCTACGCGCTGGGCCGATCCCTCGACCTCGGAGGGTGGCCCTGCGTGCTGATGGCCGTGGCCGCCCTCTTCAATTTCAAGGTGCTCATGGCCGTGTATGCCGGCTGGCTGAGTGTCCTGCCGAGTATCACCTTCTTCCCGCTGCTCTTCGCTGTGACCTTGCGTGCGCTGAAATCTTCGGGGCCGGGCAGTGCGTTGGCCGTGGCCGCAACTGGAGCCCTCTGCCTGCACACCGGTCAGTTACAACTCGTGTATTACTCGGGGTGGTTCCTGGTCGCCTACCTCCTCGTGACTCTGGCAGGGTGGTGGCGCGCGGGGCGTCGCCAAGAGGTGGGACGCGCCGTCGGATGGCTCGTCGTAGGCGGCGTCCTGGCGATCGGGATGGCCACGTACCTCTTGCTGCCCCTGGCGGCCGAGGCGCCTCTCGTCTCGCGGGGGCAGGCCTCGGATGCGTTCTTTCATTCCGGTCACGCGCTGGGGGCGCGCCACCTGCTGACCCTTCTTTACCCCGAGGCGCTGGGCAGCCCCCTGGATGGGAGCTACCCGGATGTCGAGTTGTGGGAAGACGTCGCCTACTTCGGCCTGGTTCCCCTGTTCCTCGCCCTCGTGGGGGCCGTGCTTGGACGGCGGCGTCCGCCGGCGGGATTCCTGATCGCGGGTCTCCTTACATCTCTGCTGTTCGCGTTGGATACGCCGTTCCTCCGACTGCCCTATGCGCTCCTCCCGGGCTTCCGCTTGTTTCGCCTGCCCGGCCGGTTGCTGTTTCTCGCCGCGTTCTTCGGGATCGCCCTGGCCGGGATCGGGCTCGAGGAACTGCTTGCCCGACTCCAAAAAGCCCGACCCAGGAGCTGGCGCCCACATCTTGTCGCCACAGCGATGGTTCTCCTGATCGCGGGCGAGGGGGCGGCGTATGCGCATCGGTACCTTGCCGTGGTTGACCACGCGGAGGTCGCACCGGCCCCGGACTACGGGCGATTCTTTGCCGCGGATCGGACCCTCTTCCGGATTGCACCCGTGGGCCGGTACACGGTCAGCTACGGTTGGGCCGCCGCCATGAAGCTTCAATTGATTTCAGGATATGAGCCCTTCAACCTCCGCCACTACCAGCAGTACTTCGGGATGATGCAGTCGGGGCGAGAACGACGGGAAGATGCGACCGTCTGGACTGACTTGATCCGGGTGGCGAGGTGGGATCTGCTGGATGCGCTCAACGTGAAGTATCTGCTGGCGCCCTTTCCCCTTCAGCTTCCGCCCGACCGCTTCGAGCCGGTAGGGTCTTTCCGGAATCAGCCGGTCTTTGTATTCTATCAGGGGGTGGAGCGGATCGATGTCTTCGCGTACCGGAACACGCATGTCCTGCCACGGGTGTTCTGGGCCGAGCGGGTGGTGGTTGCCCCCGATGAGAACCACATGCGGAGCGAGGTCCTGCGGGGAGATCTCAGCGGCGTGGCGGTCGTTGAAGGGACCGGGCCGACGTCGGGATTCTCTCAGGGCTCGACGAGCGACCACGCGAAGGTAGTGGAGGCTGCCGATGGCTATCTCACCGTGGAGGCCGAGAGCCAGACGTCCCGCTTCCTGGTGATCAGCGAAATCTGGCATCCGGGATGGCGCGCACTCTTGGATGGTCGACCGCTCCCCATCGTCCGCGCGGATCTGGCCCTCATGGGCGCCTGGCTTCCCGCTGGGAGGCACCGCCTGGTCCTGGAATTCCGCCCCCTCCATTGGCGCACCGCGCTCAGCATCAGCGTCTTCTCTGCGTGCGCTTTCTTGACGTTGCTCGTTGTGCATTTCGTTCGGCTACGGGAACCGCGAGCCGGGGTCCCATAGGCCAGGGCGACCGGCCGTGCTCTTCCGGCTGCCGACGCGGAGCGTTCCGACCCGACTGACAAGAATCGCCGGTCTTGCCCCCCGCGTGTCTTGGGGATGCCTCCTGCAGAAGTTTGGATGGCGGGCCCATGCGATTGACATGGTCTGGGCGGTTGACCAAACGCTAGTCGGCATGTAAAGGTACCTCAGAGAACAGCTCGCTTCGGAGACTGAATTGAAGGCGACTGGCCAGCGGCTCCTCGGTCTTGTCCTGGGCCTCCTGCTGATCACCCACTTGGTCCTCTTGGGCTTCTTCAAGATCAGCTCCCTCGACACCTGGTTCCATCTGAAGCAGGGAGAGCTGTACGTCACGACCCACTCCCTGCCCGCCCAGGACCCCTTCGCCTTCACCACCGCGGGCCGCGAGTGGATCAAGTACTCCTGGCTCGCGGACGTCCTCTTCTATTTGATCTTCCGCGCCGCCGGGATACCCGGCCTGGTTCTGTTCCGGCTCCTGGTGCTCCTCCTGCTTGCCGCCGGCCTGTATCGGCTCCTGCAACGATGCGGACTCAACCCATCCGTCGGGGTCCTGCTGGTCTTCATGGCCAGCCTCACCCTCCGGTTCCGCCTGTTCGTCCGGCCGGAGATCCTGAGTTTCCTCCTGCTCCTCACGACCATGGCCATCCTCCTGCAACTCCAGGTCGTGCGCCCGTGGGCCGCCTACGCGCTGCTCCCGGTCTTCGGGATCTGGACCAATGTTCACGCCAGCTTCGTCTTCGGTCTGGCTATCCCGGGCCTCGTGCTCCTGGCGAACCTGCTGCCGGGGGCTCGGGTGGCGCCGGGGTGGGGACGGCTCCGCATGGATCGCGCGCGCCTCCGACACCTTGCAGCGTCCGTCGGTCTGCTCCCGCTGGCCGGACTCCTCAATCCCCACGGCCTTTCCATGCTTCTCTTTCCGTTCCGTCAGAACCGGATGGTCCGGCTGACGCTCTTCCCGGAGTGGATGGAGATCTGGAAGCTTCCCGGCATCGACCCGGTCTGGTGGGAAGCGGTCATCATCCTCGGCGTCTTGCTCCTCGCCTTCCTCATCACCGCCCTGCTGCTTTTCGCCTGGGAGGGCCGGTTCGACCCGGTGGGCTGGGGGATCGTCCTGTGCATGGGAACCTACGCCGTCTTCCGCAATCGGGCCGTCCCCTACTTCGTCCTGGCCGTGCTCCCGCTCCTGGCGCTCGCCCTCGTCCGCGTCGCCGCCGGCCTGTCTGCCCGGTCCCCCGGGCGGTCCTCACGAAGGCTGGAGCAGATCGGGGCCCTCGCCTGCCTGCTGGTCCTCGGCGCCTCCATTGTGGATCAGGCCTTCCTCAC